>Ga0316209_1002216_pt1 | contig 16368 bp, 16 predicted proteins | sample 6monopyrite_MG_FD_204945 | JGI IMG/M metagenome (GOLD analysis project Ga0316209, IMG submission 204945) | Microbial mat bacterial communities from mineral coupon in-situ incubated in ocean water Damariscotta River, Maine, United States -... | ecosystem: Environmental > Aquatic > Marine >...
CGCTGAAGCGCCCTCTCATGGCTTGCCATGCAAACGATTGCCGGCAATGGTGCGAGCGCTTGCACCATTTGAGGGCTCCGCGCACGACGCGCTTGCCCAAAACGAAACCGACGAATATGAAATCCAAACCCGCAAACTCTCACTATCACTATCACTAAGGGAGCCTCGGGGGGCAGGTCAAAACCAAACACCTGTAAAAACGCGTCGAGCCTTGAGCATATGAAGGCTCCACACGCAACCGCTGCAAGACGGTTGTTTGTGAAGCGAGCAACGAGAGGGCGCTTGCCCAAAAACAATGCTACAGATTACGAAACCCAAGCCCGCAAACTCTCGCTACGAGTGAGAGAGCCTCGGGCGACAGGTCACCACCATAGGGCGGCATTTCCAATGACCAAACGGCATACGCCCTGTGCACCCGGATCACACGTCGATCATACGTCTAAAACGCCCGAGAATGACCCTTCAAAAAACATGGATTTTTCGCAAAAACCCCATTGCACCTTCAGTGACCCTCCTGCTATATCCGCCGCACAAAGTGCCCCTATAGCTCAGCTGGTAGAGCAACTGATTTGTAATCAGTAGGTCCGCGGTTCGAGTCCGTGTGGGGGCACCATTTTACTTAATAAAATCAATATGTTGATGGCCGCCCGCTAAGGTGACCATCGTTGCTTTGCTAGGCTCAACAACAACTCTGCAACATTAAGTAGCTTTGCCTTCGGAATCGCGTTCTGCGAGTTCAGCATAGCGGCCATCGGCATAATGGTAGCAGATGCCATCATCACGCTCATGCCAGACGCCAAGCAAGAAGCCAGAATCGTGATGCTTGTCCAAGATGTGCTTGGCTTCTTCGATCTCTGACAACGCTTGCGCGTCGGTCATTGGCATTTGTTCCGAACTGTTGAACATGTTCTCCTCCCACCAACTATGCGGCAGGTCATCTTCGAAACGCAGATAGTAGTAGCGACGGTTTTCGGATTGGAGGCGCAGTTCACGTATGCCCATACCACAGTCAGCGACAGCGGATGCAAGTTTGCTAATTTCAAAGCTCATGCTGCTGCCTCCAATTTGAGATCGTCAGCAGCGACACACCAAACGGTTTGCATATCGCGAAGGATGTCGGCGGTTTCTTCAACGCGTGTGACTGCAAAGCCGTGCTCTTTGTCGGTCATTAAAATCGACAGGACTTCTAAGTCGTCTTCGTCTTGAAGGTAGAGCTTCTGTCGAGCGACGAAGACGCAACCGGCTTGGAAAGCAATGTCGTTTGCATCGGGGTGCGTAGCGAGGATCGCAAGTGCACGGTGAAGATTTTTGTCTTGAATGATCATGGTGTAGCCCTTTCGTGGCTGTTGTGGTTAGCTGCCTTGTTGGCAGGAACACCATCACTCGGAGGACATACCCTTGGCTAAGCACCTACTTCCAACTACCTGCTTTGAGACTGCATTCATCGAGTACTTGCGGCTGCGATTTGAGTTTGAACCGCTGACGCACTATGCGATGGCAGCAATTCATGTTTGCGATGAAACAAGCCGCGAATACCCTGACTTTGTGAAAGGGTTTCTCGCATGGTTCGCTTCAAGTTTCTTGTTTAGCCAGAAAGGTGCCTTACCAACGCAAGGTCACGCAGCAAACCCAGCGGGGGCAAGGTGGGGACGATATAGGGACTGCCATGATCTGCTTGAAGGTTGGCTCAACGACGACCTAGACGCTGCCTTACGACGGCAAGAGACAAAGTTGATCATTCTTGAGGAAGTCCAAATCAAATTGGCTGAGCAACGTGACGATGTAAGCGTTGATGGACGAAGAAGAGCAATGACCAAAAAGCCAATGGGCGTGATCTTTGGTGAAATTGGCGACGACTTGGGCATGTCTGCGGATACAGTGAAACGCTGGTACAATAAGGCAAGCGAGATGCCAGAGGAATTTGCTTCATACATCGAGCCGGTGGCGCTTTTGAAAATTGACGGTCAATTCACCATCGAAACGCGCGAAGTGGGCAAGCAGGGCGAAATAAAGTTCATGCGCGGTAAAAAACTTCGGCCATAAGGCAATTTGCCAAACTGATGAACATGCACACCCCTGCTGATTGCAATGTGGGGTTGATAAGTGTCTATTGTACAAGACCTTATTGCCCAAGACGGATTAGTGAAAAACATGATTGAACAGCCCGTAACAATTTATTTTGATCTCGACCAAAACTCTCGACCCAGTATTGGTGCAATTGGCCGCGCGATGGTTGAGTTCGAGAAGATGGCGGGAGAAGCCATTTATTTGATGGAACCCGCAATTGAATTCTCGTTGGTCTATGAGTCCTCTGGCGAGGGGAGCCTTCGAATAATTACAATGCTACGAGGTGTTGTTAGTCGCGAGCGCTTGGCAACGCTTGCGATAATTCTGACAACAACTCTGTTCAACAATGCCGTAGGCCATTTTCAAGGCAAGGGCATGGACGAGATTATTGAAGCATTGAGCGACGAAAACACCACCCTAACAGATGCCGATATTGCGCGTATCGCGGAGGCTGTTGCGAACATCGAGCGCTCCGAAACCGTGAAAGCCCCTCGGAGAGAGTTCTACAAAGCAGTGGAACAGGATCAGGCGATAACTGGTGTCGCCGCTGTTCCAAATGATCGAGCTGAAAGGCCGAGCGTGATCGTTCCACGCGAAGAATTTCAGGAACGTGCGACTCGATACACCCCAATTGAAAGTGACGTTGCGCCCGAACCAAGGACAGTGCCAGAACGAATCGAAGTTGTGTTGGTTCAACCCCCGCTAATCGACAGTAACCGCCAGTGGAAACTATTTGCCAACGGTCATGAATTTGGCGCGAAGATGCTCGATGAACGCTTCAAGCAGCAAATTCTCGACGGCTCTACTGATCTTAGATTGGCAGGAGGTGTGATACTCGACATTACGCTGGAGACGACACAAGTCAACGAAGGCGGATTATGGCACAACAAGTCATATGCGGTTTCAGAGGTCCACGGGTGGCGGCAAAACCCGCAACAGGCAGACCTATTGCTTTCGCATCGTAGCGATGATGATGACCAAGACGACCAAGACGATAGCGAGAATAGGCCACGCTGACAAAAAACCGACCCAATTGATGAATAATTGAAGCAACACGACAGCCAAGGCTATCGCGAGCAATTCTGCGATTAGCTTAATAAGGCGTTTGTGAAACTTGTCGTCCAACTTGGGAGGCTCCTTTGCGTTGATTTGTCGAGCCTATGCCAAATCTACTGCCAAATGGTAAGTGATCTTCACGGCAGTAGCGAATTTTACCAAAACCCGCGCAGCGGGGCTTCCCCGATATGCGCACCGATTGACCGATGATCAGACAGCCACAAGGCCAGCGATGCAGACACGGCCAAGTCAGCATGGCCGAACTTCGTCCCGCCTTCGATGCGCACGCGCCCTGTCGATCCCACGTCAGCCTCAAAGCTCTCAAGCTCTTGGCGCAGCAGGTCGCGGGCCTCGAAGTTGCCAATGCTCAGGTCGCCTGTGTGGATAGCTGAGTTGAGCGCCGACAGCAGCCGCGTGCGCCCGACGTTGTTGAATGTCTGGCCGCGCTCCTTGGTTTCGCTCTCGTTTTCGCCCGACACCATCTGGACGCGGGTGTGCTGCACCGACTTGGTATTGAGAATGTCACAGAACGCACGGCCCACGCCTGACGCGTCCACGACGAGATAGGCGCGGCCTGCAATCGCAGGGTCCATCATCAGGTTCCGTGTCACAGTGGCGAGGTCAGCGTAGGACATGGCGGGCAGATGATCCGAACGCACAATCTCGCGGCGACGTTTGGTCAGGTCCTGCCGCCCGTTGGTATCGTAGAAAGGCACGCGCTCGTCGATGCAGATCGAATATGCGTTCCGGTCCTGCGCCTGCGCAATGTCCAAGCCCACGAGGAAGCGGCGATAGCCTTTGACGATCTCAACCGCCGGATCAGCGTTGGGCAGGATCAAGTCCTCGCCGCGTTCAAATACCTGCATATAGATTTCCTAACATCAGTTGTGGGGTGTCGGTGTAGGCGGCAGCGATTGCTGCCGAGTCGAAAAACTGGTGTCCGCGCCCCATCCAGTTGAGACCGTGTTCCACGTCAAATTCGAATTTGGACAGAACCTTTCGCTGGCGGGCCACCAGCTTCGCCATGCGCGGCAGATCAAGGGAACAAGCGCGGATGCGTTCGACTTCGGGATACATTTCCCAATCGCTCCACATCTCATAGGCTTTGCCTGATTTTCCGCCCGGAGTGGTGATCAAAATTGTCTTCGCATTATCCTCAGCGATTGAAAGGGTTGATCCGAAAACATCGTCAGGAATAAACGCGGCTTCGTCATAGATCAGCAGGCCGTTTTTGACGCCGTAGCCACGGGCCTGCTCACCGTTTTGACCTGCGGGGACGCAGACAACGGAAGACCCATTCTTGAGATGCAATTCTGTCATGGTGCGCCGCTTGGTTTCAATCGGCAGCGCCATCTTTTCCCAAGTGTAAGCAATCTTTGCGAACAGCAATTGCGACTGCGCCAGCGTCTTCGAAAGGATGATCACCTGATGCTCAGGCTTAGACAATTCTTGCCCCGCCATCACGCCCACAGTTGTCGATTTGCCGATCCGACGTGATGCCAGCACCATGATGATGTCTGACGCGGAATTCATAAGTGTCCGCTGCCAATCATCCGGCGGACCATCGACCACCCGTTCAAGCAACAGCTCCGGCTTTATCCGCTCGTTAAGGGTGCGAAGGAACAGGCCAAGATCATTCGACATAAAGCGGAATCCGCCGGTCTTCGATCACCTGTCGGAAAGTATCGAACGCGTCAGGGTGGGCTTGAAATACAACCCACAAAACGTCCATCAACTTTTGAACGTCGGGATGCTCATTTAGCCCGAGAACGATAGTCGTTTTGTCGCGCAGGTTGGAGTAAACTTTCAGTAGGTTCTCATAGGATTTGTTCTGGTCGCGCAGCAATTGCATCATTGGGGCCAGTACTTCGAGCAAACCTTCACTGCCACCATCGGCCATGCCGTTCAGCGTCCGATAGAGGCGCTGCTGTTCTTTGAGGATGCTCTCAATGCCGCCTTCGATCTTGTCTTGGGCGCTGTTCACCTCTTGGTCGAGCGACGTTGCATCCAGCTTGTTCGCCTCAACGAGAACGATCTTTTCGACCTCCGGCGTGATAAACCGTTTGCGGAACCGCGTCAGGCTTTCGAGATCAACGCAGCACCTTTTGGCGATCTCTTTGAACTGGCGGCGGCGCAGGACGCAATCGAGAACGACCTCAACCACATCGGAGCGGGCGCGGATTGTGGAACGGCGACCGTTGCCCGATTCCACGGGCAACGCGTCCTTGATGCGGTCATAGTTGATGCTCATGCCGCTGCCTGACGTGTCAGGGTCAGGCCAGCCAAGCCGACCATATGCGGTGCCATGCGGCCAATGACGCGACGGGCATCTGCGGCATAGAGCGGGTGTGCTGCAACATCGCGAATGAAGTCGGGTTCTTCCGCGCTGTAGAGGCAATCTAAGATGGCATTGCGTGCAAGGGTCACATCGAACTCCCGCACCTTGCGATAGATACCCGACAAGAATTCGCGGGCTGTGGCATCTGCTGCCTTGTTGAGATCAGCCATCGGTTACGATTTCCAAGGTTGTGCCAACCTTTTCGGCTTGAGCCTTCGCACGACGGTACAATTGTGCGTCGCGCGCTTGCGAACGCGACAAACGGATCGGTTCAGGCGTCAGAGCAGCTTTGATCGAGGCAGGATCATCATTGCGCTCAAGCAGTGTTTTGAACTGCCCCGCGTCGGCTTGATCCTTGGCGGCGGCATCGGCAGCAGCGCGTTTACGATCCTTCAATTCATCAAGCATCTTTTCGGAGTTGGCTTTCAGGCCACCGATGGAATCTTCGATCTGTTTCGAAACGCTTTCGGCCAGCGCTTCCATTAGCTTTGGCGTCGCCTTCTCGATGAACTGTTCCATCAGCTTGTCGTTGTTGTCGTCAGACATATGTGCTGCTCCTTCACGTAGGCACAAAAAGAAAAGCAAGCCCTGAGGCTTGCCCTTCCACTACGTGAAGATGCGCGACCCCTGCCTTGCAGATTGACAATAAGTGCCTACTATTGCTCAATAAAGCGCAGTTTAAGGTGTTGAGCGAGAAGACCTAAATCCGATCAAGCAGCGGCCAGAATATAGGTGTGGTTTTTGTCATTTCTGACGACTTCACCTTTGTTGACAGCATTCGCGAGAACCTTGCGGATCATTGAGTCGCCAAATTCGCCTTCCGTCGCAGCGATCAAGTCCTTGAACTGGCGAGGCTGCGATAGCAGTGGCAGGACGACCGATCTGATAGTGGAATAACTCGCTTTTACCCTCTGGCGAGGTGCAGTCGGTTGCCGCTTTGCCTGCTGCTCCCGCGCAACTTGCGCCCGTTCCGATGCCGATTGTTCTTCATCCCAGAACTGGCGGGCAATCTCGATCCCGCCGAACGAATTGCGTGTGTCTGCGCCAACAATCTCTCCGCCATCAAGGATGCGAAGAATATTTGCACGCAGGGCATCGGGATCAATCTCACAGGCCGCACAAAGGCGACGACGGGACTCTGCCCATGCGCCATTTTCCCGCGTTAGGAAGTATAGAGCCTCACGCCGCGCAAGTTGTGCCTCATCCTTTTCAGAGGCTGGAATGACCTTGCCGAAAAGGTCGAGGACAGATCGGGCGACAACGGCGCGATAAAGAGATTGCGGGCCATCTGGACGCGAAACATGTAGTCCGAAGTCAGGGTCTAGGATCATCAGGCATCACGCGTGCCGATGATGGGGGATATATCGCCACCATCGGTTTCGATCATGTCCTTTTCATCCTCCCACGACCGATCTGCGCGAATGATCTCGCCCTTTTGCAGGTTCTCATGCAAGGACGCGCGGCTTATCACGCCGGACAGATACAGCTTCATCTGCTGCTCAATCATCTTCGGTTCCATAGCGCTTTCGATAAAGTCGCGCGACAACGATACTGACGCCTCGTCTGGATCATCACCCACCCACTCAGCAGCGAGGCGTAGAAGGCGGTTCAGGCCAGCCTCGACGGAAACGACCACGCCATGCAAGAGCGCAAGCTCTGACCGCGTGCGCTGCGTCGCTGTGCCTAGTGTTTCGTTCCGGTTGACTGTCGAACTCAACATGCGTGCGCCAAGCGAGATCATCGTTTCGGATTTCTCCTCCATGATCTCCTTCATGGCTGCAACGCCGTGGCCTTGGAATTCCAGCATCCCGACTTCTGCACCTTCGGGCAAAGTCCAGATTGTTCCAGCACCGATCTGCGTTGGCACTTTGTCGGCTGGTATTGATCCGGCCACCCAAGGCGTCGGCGCAGCGGTCAGAAAAATAGCGTGTTCCCGATCTGCGCTGTTCTTGAAGTGGGAGATTGCAACTTTGCACAGCGATAGAAACGGCGGGGTAACATGCTCAGGGCGCAGTCCTTCATGGCTGACCATGACAAACGGGATATAGGTCAGCGGCTGGCCGTTGATCATCGGGATATGGTTTTCGCCCACATCGACGCGGTTCTTTTGCTGATCACGAGTGAAGCGACGGAACTGATAAACTCCAGCCTCAAGGATCAATTCGTAGGTGACGTCCGCGTCTTCCCATTGTTCGTCAGACGACAGATGCACGCGCGTCAGGACTTTGCGGCCATCGACAAAACCTGTCGCGAAATCTTCGATGGATTCCGCATTGAAGGTTGAGAAGTGCGGAACCGTGTTGGCCGTAGTACCCTCAGTCGGCAGGTCGAGCAGAATACCGTAGCGGCCCATAGTTGCGACCTCGCGCACCATGTCCTCAATCAAAACCTGCATGGGTGCATCTTCGTAGGTCGCGTTTAGGCGCATCGGCTCAAGGCGTGCAGGCAGCTTGATCACGGGGTCTTTGCGCAAGGCAAGGCCGACAAGTGCGCGGAGTGTCATTTCCGGTGCGCCGTAGAAACAGGCGCGGTCCAGATAATGCGCGTAGTTTTGTGCGGTCATGCCGTCAGGCTTCGGCACATATGTTTGCCCCTGTTCCTTCACGGCATCCTCGCCAGCGAGGCAAGCGCGGATCAGGTGATATTGCGATTGCAGGCGGTCCCAGTTTGATCGTGTCATTGATTAAGCCTCAAGCACGAGGGCAAACAGGTGGCGGTATGGCAATTCAAAACGCCCGCCGCCCGCATGGACACGAAGACCATCGCGACAGCGATCAACCATGACAGCATCAACTGTCATGTCGCGCTGTTCGGGATTCATCAGCATTGTGCGAAGGGCTGTTTGTAGGGCAACTTTCGAGATTGGAATGGAAAAGGCAGTCGAGGAAGAAACGGTGTTCTGGGCGAGCGTGCAGGCCTCGTCGCCATCAGCGGTGAATGTGATTTTCATGGTGTGTGCTTTCATTGAGTGTGAACGGCCATCCGAAAGGATCAGCGCGCGAAAGATGGCCGTTCTGATGAGCCAAACCGCGCAGATCGAATGTGGACGGATGGCGGCGGGACGCTCAACCGAAGAAAAAGGTGTTCGCGAGTTGATGTTGGAACACCACTCAAAATTTCGTTTCAATGCGACGTATCGGAGAAATCTCTGCTTTTGTCATCGACACACAAGAACGCGGAACATATTTTTCGGAACGTATTGCTTAACCACGAAAGGATGGGCACTCTTCCCCTTAGAGCCAATTTTTGCGAGAGTATTGATGACGAACCAAGATAAACGTAGCGTTTTGAATAGTTTAGATATTGGAAACGGTGTTGCAGAAAGAGAGCGAGAACTTCTCAAAGGGTTCTTCTTAGAAAGCGGTGAATGGCGCAAACTCCTTTCTGGTAGCGCTGACCTAATTTTCGGACCAAAAGGGTCTGGAAAAAGTACTCTCTTTTTCAACCTTCTTGAGCATGAGTACGAACTTCTTGAACGCGGAATACTATTAGTTTCATCTGAAAATGTTGCTGGAGAAAGTGTTTTTTCTGCTGTTCGGCGTAACCCACCCGAAAGTGAAGATGAGTACATTGCGATATGGAAATTGTATATTATTACACTCATTGTCGATAGGTGTGCCAAGGATGGAATAAATCTCGATGAGATCAAGATTGTCGAGGATCTCTTAGTACAGGAGGGAATCTACAAGAGAGGCAGAAGTATTTCAGGCTTCTTTGCTTCAGTCGTTGAATATGTAAAATCTAGGTTGAACTTTGACACTGTTGAAGGGGAAGTAGAGATCGATCCGACAACAGGCTTGCCCAAGAAGATTAAGGGCAAGTTTACTTTCGTTGAACCTTCAGAAAGTGGCCGAGAAGAAGGACTAGTCTCGATATCAGACGCGCTGATGGCGTGCAACAAAGCTCTGGCTGATCAAGAAAAGAAAATATGGATACTGGTCGATAGACTGGATGTAATCTTTGCAAATGACAAAGCTGCTGAAGCTTTAGCGCTGAGGGCCTTGTTCAGAGTATACGGCGAAATATACGCAACTAAGTCGATTCAGCTCAAGATTTTTTTGCGGGATGATATCTGGCGTGACATTACAAGCGAAACTGGTTTTAGAGAAGCGTCACATTTGGTGAATAAGGTTTCAATTTCGTGGGACAAAACGTCCTTGGCGAATCTTCTTTTACGACGCTTGATTTCGTCATCAGAGTTTAGAAAATACTACGAGGTAGAGGAAGCCTTCTTGATGTCCCCAATTAGCAAGAAGATGGGGCTAATCAATAGTTTATTTCCGAGACAGATGACTTTATTTGGTGAGGGACGAGAAAGGGCCTTTGACTGGCTTATAATTCATACACGTGATGGCAAAGACACAAACACTCCACGTGACCTAATTGAATTATTGAACTTTGCTAAGGATTTTGAACTTGATAGGTTGGCGAGGGGCGATAGGCCGTACAATTCTAAGAACCTATTGTTTAACCACGAAGGCTTAGCAAACGCCGGCGGGCAATTGTCGACACTTAAAATGGAGCAAACTATTTTTGCAGAATATCCAGATTTGCGCCCTTTTATTGATGCGTTCTTCGAAAGTCTGCCTCGGAATTTCGAAGTTGAAAAACTGTGCGTTTTGTGGTCATGCGATGATGCCAAGGCGAAATCGACAGCTGCGCGATTAGCAGACATTGGGTTCTTCAAAGTGACAGGAAGGTATAAATACCTCATTCCTGTCCTATTTACTCACTACCTTGGCATTAACCCAAGTAAGAAAAAGTTTTCCAGATAGTTCATTATGGTCGTTAAGCTTTAGAAATGCTGCTTTGGTTTGGAGCCTTTGGATCGAATGGCTTTTTTTAATCTAATCTGAAGCGGCATTGCTCTGCGTGATATAGAGGTATTGGCAAGATTTCTTCTCAAACCTTTCCGACTGTGGGGGCGGGTTTCCGTATGAGCAGGAGGGGGTCCTAAAAGGTGCCGATGTATACCTGCGAATTGGTCGCAACTGGATGTTGCAGCATTGTTGCAGAGCGTTCCCAACCGCTTGATCAGCAAGAGCAATTCACCAGCGCGATTGATAGGTTATCAATTGCTTGCACACAACTACGTCAGTATTGTTGACGTATCGCGGATAGATCGCTCCGAGTGTCAGTGCAGCGCGTCCGCATCGTGGCATCGTCAGTCGCAAGTTAAACTGTCACTCGCGTTAATAGAGATACATACTATTAAGAGCAGTGACAGTTTAAAACTGCCCTCAATCTTTGCCGTATTGCGCATTGCGCCACGGCCATACTGCTGGCTGCGCATCGGCTGCCATCGCGCCCACATCGAACTGCCAACCCTCAGCCGTTGTCACCTCGCCGCGCAACACCGCGCCTTCATCATCGAGCCACGGCTCATACTCCAGAGCCTCACGCATCGCCCGCACTTCCTGCATGTGGCGTGACGCTTCGATCATAGCGTCAAACTTCTGCGCATTGTCGTCTTTGCGCCGTACAGGCTCCCGCCAATCAACGATCTCGACACGATTGCACAGGTATCGCCAGCCACCATCTGCAAGCCATACACGCGACCACTGCTTTGATCCCTTCGTGCGCACCTCAATGAACTCGGCCTGTTGCTCCATCGCCCAGCCAAACAAATCGCCAACAGCGCCTTTGATTCCATTGGCTGACATTCCGTCGAACTTGCGAAACAGCGTTTGCGCCAACTTTGCCGATTGGACCCGCACAGGCGCACGCGCATATTCCAATTCATCCGGCAGTAGATCATCGAACCGCAACACTTCATCGACGTTCACAGGCAGCACCATGTTCGTAAACAGCCTGATCTCGCAGCCTTGACGCACATGCCGCGCCCTTGCCGCCGCCTGCATCATCGCCCCCTCGCAGACGACCCAGCGCACGTCTTCAACTCGCGGATCGGTGTGACGTTCACAGTGAGCCATCCCAGCCCCGCCAACCATCGCAATCGGCCGCTTTGGATACCATTGCGCGACGGGCACAATCGGATCACCGTCTTGATGGATAGCGCGTGCCATGTCCTCAACGTCCAGCGGCGCAGGCAATGGCCGCCCAACAATGTCGATCCTCCCGCCAGCCCAGTCATTCAGACCTTCTACAGCGTTGAACCATCCGGCGAGCATCATGTTTTCGTCTATAAGCGCCTTATATGAGAATAGATGCCGCCCCTCCGAGATACGCGCCACATCTGCGCGAAATTGCTCGGCCAGTGCTTTGTCTTTCTTGTCGGTTTCATCCCATTCCTCAACACGGTCGCCTGTGCCGTAGAGCAGCGATTTCTTGGATGCGTTGATCGGGATTTGCATCACCTTGGCATCTGGGTGCTTTTCGACCTCAATCGACACCCATTCATCCACTGGCAAGATAGCCTCAACCATTGACCGCTTGATCGTTGCGGACAGGATCAGCACAGGCACACGCGGGCGGTTTGTCTCGTTGTCCCACGGAATGCCTGCAATCTTCTGCCGCCAGTTCAGGTAGACGCCCTTTTTGTTGGGGGTGACACGCAGGCGGTTGAGTGAGCCAGCCTCAAGCGCATCGCGCAGACGACGCCAAAACGAGGCATACCTATACCATTGCCCATCGTAGTCGGTTGCCGCGTTCAACGCCTCGCTGACTGACATGTCCGGTGTGATTTCCACCTCTGGAGCAAGAGCCGTTTCAGCCTTGATTAATTCTTTGCAGAGATCGACCGTGAACCCTGCGGCCTCTAGCCGTTCGATGGTCAGCCCACCCTTGAACACCTTAGCCAGTTCAAGAAGCCAATCGCCCATGTCGTGGCGCATCACGTCGCAAAGGTCTTTGATCTCGACATATCCGTTCTTGATCAGCGCACCGAGAAAGTTCTCGTCGATCACGACGAAGTTCGGCACGCGGCTCTGTCCGTGTTCTTTGGCAATCTGCAATGGCAGGTGCGCATGGGTTCGGATGCGCAGATCATGCGTCAGGGACTTGTCCTGCTGCTCCCACCAAAGACATCCCGCGCGATCTGAACACTGCGCAATTTCGTTGCCGCAGAACGCCTGACGGGTCTCCTTGACGATGCCTTGCACCTTCGAGATTGCCTCGTGCTTTGTGCATACGGGACGCCCGTTCATTTCCTGACCGCGACCAAGCTCTGTGTATGCTTTCATGCCCTGCGCTTTGGCGTCAGCTTCGATCTGTGCGGACAGGTTATGGTTTGGCACATAGAGGTCAGTGAAGAAGATGCCGTTGGTGTGTTCCGCATATCGCGTTTCAACGCCAAGCCAGTGCAAGGCCCAGTAGGTTTTGCCAAGGCCTGCTTCTGCCTCAATCACCTTCACGCGTGGCTCATTGGCTGCAACGAAGGTTTTGATCTCGTCACTGAGCTGCTGCGTGGCTTGTTTTAGCGGCACTTCCTGCCGCGTCGTTGGAAAGGCTTTGCGTTTGCGGCGTGCGCCTCGAATACCGTGGAAGCGCATCTTGATATAGCGCTCGTCAAACTCGTGCCTGTCAGCAGCACGGACGCCAAGCCTCTCATATTCGCCTGACAGTGCGCCCCAACATTCGGTGAAGACGCTATTCGGAAATGCCGTTCGGAAGGCGACCATAAAATTCATAACTGAGTTATGCCGCTGGCTCGCATCCCAGCGCAGCGTTGGCAGTTGTCCCAGAAAAACAGAAGGTGCCACGTCCACTTCGATCATGTCGGGCAGCTTAGGCACGTCAACAGGGCCATCCTTGCCGTCGACGAAGAATGCGCGAATAGGATGCGGGTCATCTAGGCCGTGCAATTCAGGTCTGGCCGTGAAAACGAAACCACCTGGCTTGTAGATGCCATAGTCGATCAGTTTGCGGTTGAAGCCGATCCGCTGGGACAGATCGTTGTTCCAATGTTCAGCATGGATTTGCTGCTCGGTCAGGTCCATCGGCTCAACCTCGAACGCAACACGCAATCGGTGGCCAGCCTTAAACCCCGATGAAGGCGAATAGGCATAGACAAACTGACGACGGCGCAGAAACGGAAAGGCGAAGCGCACGGCTTCCTCTGCCGTCCCATCGTATTCCAAAGAGTCGAGATCGACGACGCAAAGGCCGGTAGCCGTGTCGGTAAAGTCGAGGCCCGTGCGCCCACCGCGTTCAATCAATGGCTCACCGAGAACCAGTGAGGCTGTTGGCACATCGGACAGGCGGTTCAGAAGGTCACAAAAGCCATTGAGCGTAGCAAATTCGTGCCGCTCATAGATGAAATCTTTGGCATACCGATAGCCCTCGGTACGCTCATTCTGTTCTGGGCCTTTATCGCCCATACGCCAGACTTTTCGAAGTTCAGGCCCTGTGCTTGTTGCTGTAAATATGTGCATCTGCTTATTCCTTGCAGACGCTATTACCTTGTTTTCTGGTCGGATTCCATCAAAGCGTAATGTATAAGCGAGTTGTTGATGCGATGGGTTCGCGGCTTTGATGAAAATGACTGAGGGACGAGGTTCTAGCGGCTTCGTCCCTTTTTCAGTTCACGCGGTGAGAACGCGCCCAATTCAGAACATCCTCCCGATCATAGAGGATTGTCCGGCTGGAAATGTGCAGAAACGGCGGACCACTTTCGGCACCCGCGTTACGTTCTTTCCGCCAGAGATACAGCACTTCCTCAGAACGGTTTAGATACTGCGCACATTGCGCAGGCGTCATTAGATCAGGCAATGTTTGCTTGACCTGCAAGCCGCGCACTTCTTCGCGTAGCGCACGGATTTCTTGTGTGATTTCTTTCATCAATAGGCTCCTTCACGTTCGAATAGACGCAGGCCTGTTGATACTGCTGGCGGGATTGCCCTCATACGATCCGGCACCAGCCCCTGATGGATCGCAATATGGTCACGTCGGTTGTTTCTGCCGCACAGCGACACCGACGCGCGACCACATTAGCGCCTACCGCCGATCTGGACAACATTCGAAGAAGGTACTGCCCCACATTCCACCTCAATTTGTTTCGCAGTGGCGTTTGCATGACGGTGCGAAGCGGAGCCTTGATCGTAGATGCCTTGCACACCTTTTTCCACGTCGCCGCGAAGTTGGTCGATCACATAGGCCGGAAGGTCCGCGCGTCGTGCAGCCGTCGTAAACAGACGGCGGCAATCATGAGGTCGAAGAATATAGTCACCGTATTTTAGCCGATCTGGGTGAAAGATGTGCTTTTCCGTATCGTGCTGCGGGAAAACCCAATCGCTGTGCTTTGGCAACGCCTCAAGCAAGGCGACAACACGGTCAGCAAGGGGGAATATGCCCACTCGCCCATTCTTCAAACGAGACACCCGCAGCTTACGTGCTGTGAAGTCAACATCGTCCCAGCGGAGCGTGATCACGTTGCCAGCGCGTAGGCCCGTGAACAGCATCAACTCAAAGGCGGCACCAATGATCTTGTTTTGCTGTTTCTTAGCTTCGATCATGTCGAGTGCAGGCCACCGTTCATCGGCATCAAACTTGACGGAATTGTCAGGCTGGTAGCTTTTCGTATCCACCTTCAAATCGTCCGCAACATTGAAGCAGCGACGGACAGCCGCTGCGCGTTTAAACGAAGTCCGAATGATCTGAGCCAAGTGTTTTTGGGTCGCGATACCATGCTTGCCAAGGACTACTTCTTCGAGGTGATCGAGTGTGATGTCTTCGATCTTCATCGCGAACAAGCCAGCCATGTTGTTGCGCACCTGCGCCCGATATTCGTCCTTTGTCCGGTCGGAAGCCTTGGATCGTTTGATGTGGGACTCAAGCGCATCGTTGAGCGTATGGATGCCCGTTGAGGCGGCGTCTGTGCGGGTTGTGACAGCAGCCATCTTTTCGACGGCCACATCACGGGCCGCATAGACGGTTGGCAGGTCAGGCCATGAGCCAAGCGTGACAGAGCGCACCTTGCCGTCGATGCGCTTGGATAGCACCCACGTCTTGGTCGTTGCGCCGACTGCAAGCCGGATGCCGCGTGCATCGGGGTCAGGCTTTACTGATGGGTCGGAATACATGGTGGTTCCAGTTGCGTGTTTGATCTTCGCAACGGCGGGGCGGGTAGTAAGGTTATGGTTTGGCATTTCTCTGCAACATCCTCTGCAACAATCATCAACGGTATACTACGGTATACAACCTCAGGTTGACCACTTGTTTTTTGTTGCAGAACAGTGCTTTACCTTGTTTTTATGACGTATTCCGGTGAACCACGGTTCGTGAGTGATTTCTTTGTTATCAGTAGGTCCGCGGTTCGAGTCCGTGTGGGGGCACCATTTAAATCAATCACTTAGCGGTTCTTATTTTCTTTCTTAGGCTCACTTTAGGCTCATTGAGCATTGGTGAGCGTCTCGCCATTAAGAATAAAAGGCTGGCAGAAGGGGGTTGAAAATCTCGTGCCGGTGGCTTCGGTCATGCCCTGGCCATCATTAAAGTACAAAGTATCAACTGCTCTCGTAGTTTTACGAGCTCGGGATGGGAAGCGGGGGGGGCATTTTGGAATACCCGTTTGACGCTGGCGGTTTACTCTAACCCCCAATGATCACGTGTCACGCTCTGCCTTGACCATACTCTTGAACATCAAATTGAGTTCAGTCCAACTTCTTGCTATCGCACCATAAGATGGTCCTATTAGGCCAATGCTATCAACGTCCACGGGTGGCAATGAAGAAAGATCGGCTTTTATGCATGCCACTTGGTCAAACTCAGCCAAAGACCTCATTTCAGCAAGTTGTGCGCTTACGGCTGTGTAACTGCATACTGTCAGTGGTCTGCCCAAGACCCTCTCTTCAGATGGAGTAAGAGTTTGCTGTGATCCATCATTGTAAAACGCGCAGCAATAATGGGCCACAGAAGCGGCTGCATAGGGCGGTTGTAGCGGAGTAAAATTCCGCCAGTTTGTGTCCTTCGTTTATTCGGAGGGCGGGAGATGTATTCTGTGGATATTT
>Ga0316209_1002218_pt1 | contig 16358 bp, 9 predicted proteins | sample 6monopyrite_MG_FD_204945 | JGI IMG/M metagenome (GOLD analysis project Ga0316209, IMG submission 204945) | Microbial mat bacterial communities from mineral coupon in-situ incubated in ocean water Damariscotta River, Maine, United States -... | ecosystem: Environmental > Aquatic > Marine > Coastal...
TATAGAGTGCTTCATCAGCCTTTTCCATTACATAATCAGTTTCATCACCTTCTCTGAAGGCTGCAATACCGACTGATGCAGATATTGGGCAATGGTGGCCATCATAGTGAAAATTGCAATCTTCCAATTGTTTACGGAGTTGGTCATTTAACATGAGTGCTGTATCTAATTTCGTATCTGGCATCACTAATACAAATTCTTCACCGCCAATTCTGGCAAATAGATCCACTTTTCTGATTCTTGATACAATGATTTCCGAAAATAGCTTTAACACTCGATCACCCACACCATGACCATAGTTATCGTTTACCTTTTTAAAATGATCAATATCCCACATGGCCAGACACAGTGGCGACTTATGACGTCTCCAGCGATGCACTTCGACAGCAACTCTTTCCTCATATGCCAGTCTGTTTGGTACACCCGTTAAAGGATCACGCAATAGCTGTATTTTACTTTCTTCCAGTTGCTCTTTTAGACTATTAGACTCTTTTTGTGAATGAACTAGTTCATCAATTATTTGCGCATAACTCTGTGCTGAAATATGTTCTTTTTCATCACTTTCATGTTTGTATTCTTCAACGTACTTTTTAATATCTTTTAGTTTATCAGTCACGTCATTTTTAAGCTCCTTTAAATCAGTCGATTTCTCAACTGTATCTTCGATACTCGAAATCCCCTGCTCCACTGATTCCGTCAATGTCATTGATCGTGATTCAGCTTCTTCACTTCCTTTACGTAAAACATGAATATACGATTCAATATCAGCCAGCTGCATATTTATTTTAGTTAAATATGATTGCAGCTCCTGCTTCTCTTTCTGCATATTACCGATACTTATATTGACTAGAAGAATCAACTTCTGAATAGCATTTGCCCAGGTTTCTTTATTGTTATCAGAACGGTTCAACACTTTTGCCAGATCAAATTGATTTTTCTTAGCATCGTTAGGAAGCGTCAACTGATTAACGATCTCCAATAAAATGTGATTTACATTTATTTTGGCATTAGTATCTTGGGATTCTTCACTAATCTCGCCAAGTCCAATTTTATTGTTACTTTTTACTTTATATAAGTAATCGACGAGATTGATAGCCAGGTCTTGTAATATTCTGGTGGTATCAAGGCTTTTTTTATCATAAACAAATTCAGTGCTATCTGTAATGTTCTCTATAAATTCATCAATTTTCTTTCTATAATTATTATTCTCATCAGAGAATTCTTTGATAAACGAAAGTAATTGAGAAGACATTTCACTGTTTGATAATTTTTCATCGACTAAAGATTGCAGTCTAGATAAATATTCCGTTTTAGCAACATCACTGCTTAATGTATCAAGACAATTTTTTAAATATACATGAAAGTCATCACTGTTTATCGTGGAGTGTTTGTAATCAGCATGATTGATAATAACAAAAAGGTTATCTAATTCCTTATTTAACACAGTGAGATCAACGTGCTCATCAACCGAGACATTAATATTGTCTAAAATTTTATTAACTTGCTCGTTATCACCGCGTGACGTATGTGATAACCGAATCACGGTTTTCTTTAACAGTTGTTGCAAATCCATTAATCGAGCCTGTTTATCATTTAACAGTCTCACTGATTTTTCATAGATTTTTTTAATTTCTTTATCAGGTGAAGTATTCATGGTTACTCACTGTAAGGAACAGTTACGCATACTTTTTTGCCGTCATCAAGGTATTGGATCTGGTCAAAACTTATAGAATTAGCCATAGCTATACCGCGACCATGACTATCAAATGCTCTTTCAGGACTAATTTCCATATATTGATGCCAGTCAAAACCCTTTCCCTGATCAGTAATAGTGAAAGTTATCTCACTAATATTTCGCTCGAACTCTACTGTTGCATATTTATCTTTATATGAAGGTGAAGACAACCGACTAAGTATTTCACTCTCCCACATGCCTTCTGCATTGAGCTTACTTTTCTCATCATAGGTAATCCCCAGATTGCCATGCTCAACTGCATTAGTAATTAATTCCGTTAATCCTAGAACAACTTTTTCAGAATCAGGACACGTATTGGCTAATAATGAAGCCAACTTTCTCCCTTCTTCTATAGACTTAAAACTGAACGTACCCTTATCCATTATTTCTAATGTTTGTACTGATTCTTTTAAACTTATTTTCATACGAACATATTGTTCGTAATCTCTAATCGCTGTCGATACGATAGCAACCAGTGTTTGCTGGTCATATGGCTTAGAAAGATAATAATGTGCACCAGCGTTTAATCCTTCTAGCATATTTTCACGGCCGGTCTTCGCCGTCTGCATAATTACAGGTAGACGGTTTGTTGCATTATCTTCTTTAATTTTTTGCAGGACTTCTATACCATCAATTCCTGGCATCATACGATCGAGCAAGACAGCACTGAATGATTGAGACGAGTCTTTTAAAACCGATAACGCTTTTTCACCTCTATCTACGCACAAAACTTCAACATCTATTTCACTTAAATACTCTTCTATTAAATCGAGGTTAAATTGTTCGTCATCAACAACAAGTACCCTGGGTTTAGCATCAGACATAATGGTATCCAGTTAAACCTGACCACTAATAATGGCTTCTACGTGATTACCTTTACCGTGATAAAGTAGTGACTCACTCAGCTCATACGCCAATGATATCCCCTCATTTGTATTTTTCACGCCCGCTGATTTATTAGTAATCTGATTCATGTATTCGACATGGTTGAACCCCTGACCACTATCCTCAAGACTCACCAGCAAAGCATCACTACCTTTATGTTCAATTGCTTTAAGCCCTATTCGGAGATAACCATTATTTACAACACTACTATTCATTTCAGAATGATTATTACCCGATATATGATCTCCACTTTCGTTTCTGATCTGCACACCATGTTCTAATGCGTTTTTATATAATACGTTCAAAATACTAGACAGTTTCTTTTTACTAATCTCTTGTCCAGACAACTTCTGCGCTTCATTGATAACTATCGGAACGGGATCGACATTTTTCAAGCTGGAGCCACTCAATTCCATATACCAGCACCAGCCATCTTTTCTATTACTGGCTATCTGCACTGAATCTGTAAGACAAGAATCATCAACTTCTGTTAAATAGGGCGTACACGGAATACAGGCAAGCGTCACGTCGTCGACGGGATTTATCTTTCCGCAATAATCATTAAATTCCTGAACGATTGATGTAAATATTGATACATCATTTTTATTATTTTCTATGCATTTCTCAAGCCTGTCTTCACCGAACATGTCACCTTCTTGATTCATTGCATCCGTTAGACCGTCCGTATAAAGAATAATTTGATCACTTTGCGATAATGGAATTGTATCCATATCAAACCGACTCGTCATAGTCTCATCAATTCCAAGTGGTATATGCGTGGATTTTAATTTATGTTTAATGTCACCTGTAATACTATCTCTTATGTAAACATCAGGCATACCACCATTCCATATTTCAGCAAACTTTAAATCTTTATCTATTTTAAGAATGCTACATGCCATGAACATACTGATTGGTAGTAATGTATGTAATTTGTTGTTTATATTTTCAAGAATATCAGCGACTTCAAAACCCTTTTCTGTCATCGCACTAAATATATCAGCGACGGGTAATGCTCCGATTGCAGCAGATAGTCCATGCCCGGTAAAATCCGCTAACAAAATATGCAAACCACCATCTGCACGCCTTGCTGTCAAAAACAAATCGCCACTAAAAACATCTTTAGATTTGCTTAATAACTTAATTTCTTCGAATTCAATACTTCGTTCAGATAATGCATATGATAAAATTTGTTTTGCTACTACTTGTTCATTAACGGTACTCTTGTATAACTTTTTCAATTCACATACTTGCTCCAAAGAAGTGATTCTGGCTCTAAGAGCAGTTGAATTAAACGGTTTAAATATAAAATCATCACAACCTGAAGTAATACAGTCAGCCAATATTGCTTCTTGATCAGATACTGCCAGGACGATTATTGGAATAAAGTGTTCACCAGTATAAATACGTAATGACCGAACTAGCTCGTCACCAGACATATCGATGTTAGCTAAATCTACCAGAATATAATCAATATGATTGCTTGTAATAAATTCAAATGCGCGTTTAGAATCACTGGCAACAAGGAGGTCAAAACCCGCCTCAGTTAAACCATCATCAACATCTGAGATTATTTCGCTAGAATCACTGATAGCAAGAATTATGCCGCGGCTTTCCATGAATTTACCATTGGTAGCCACTGCACCGAAAGATTGACTCATGCGCCGGCCCCTACTCCTGCATTCATTCCAGCTTCTGTATCGATTGATACTGAACTGGAGTAATTTATAGTGAATAATTGTTCAAAATTGGCTACTTTTAAAATACTGTCAACTTGCTCACTCGGACGTTCAATAAATACAGTACCACCACGGCACTTTGCGTGCTCTCTAAGCAATAACAACATGCCTAATGCCGAACTATCCATATAGCTTGCATCACTCAAATTTACGTAGTATGCAACGCCTTCCTGTCCTGGAACCTGCCGATATGTATCTCTAAATTCCTGAGAAACTTTGTAATCAAATCGTCCTGATATATTGATATGTATTTTTTTGCCATCGCTGGACATTTCCTGACTGACTGACATAATTTGCCTCCAAAACATTGAATCAAGCTACTTAGTAATAGCGTCTTAAACAATATATCGGCAGCTTTTTAAAAAGCCTTAGAGAAGAGTGAAATTTAAACGTACTTTTTTAAGAATTAAATTAATTAAATTAATTAAATTTTCAGCTTAATGACAAAAGGTATCAAAATGTTTTACTATTAATATTCAATAGCTTATATAAATAACTTAATCTTGATTGTATATAATAAAAAAGTTTAAATAAACGATTGCTGTGGTGTTTGACCAAGACATTGTCGGAACAGTTAGATTTAACTGCTGACGGAATGCGCCCCTCATAAATCGAATCGTATTTAGCCATACACCCTCACATTAGAGAACAGGCTTGAGATGTTTTAAGCTACATCTGAAACATGTTGCAGCGGCTGATTGCCGCGCTCTGAACCGTTAAACTTTTTTAGCAGCGACATAAACTCCGCTGGCTCAACTGGTTTACTGAAATAGTATCCCTGTATATATTTACAATTTGCGTCATGCAAAAAATCAAGCTGCTCTTTGGTTTCTACACCTTCTGAAACGACAGACATCCCCAAACTGTTCGCCATAGCGATCACGGCTTTAACCAGTTTTGCATCTTGCTCATCATTTAATACATTACTGATGTAACTACGATCAATTTTTATAGAGTCAAAATTATAACGTTGAAGATATGATAACGAAGCATATCCAGTCCCAAAATCATCGATCAGTAATTTAATACCCATATCTTCAATCATCTGCATACGTTCAGCAGAATCACTTGTCTCTTCTAGCAATATCCCTTCCGTCAGTTCTATTTGAATGGCTTCAGCTGGCAGATCATATTGACTTAATGCCTTACTTATCGTATCGACTAAAGATGAATCAGATTGAAATTGTCTGGCAGAAACATTTATCGTTACACAGAAATTTTCCCATCCGGCTTTACGCCATTGACTTACCTGTTCGCATGCAGTGTTAACAACCCAGTCGCCAATGGGTAAAATTAATCCTGTATCCTCAGCAATGGGTATGAAATAATCCGGTGATATCATACCCAACTCTTTGCTCTGCCAACGTAATAATGCTTCGGCTTTAATAATTTCACCACTTTGTGAATCAACGATAGGTTGATAAAACATAGAAAATTCATCGCGTGCCAATGCATGCCTGAGTTCATTCTCTACATCCATACGCATTTTTGCTTTAACGGTCATTTCAGGTGAATAAAAACAGTATGTATTTTTTCCATCATGTTTTGAACGATACATAGCTGCATCAGCATGGCGCATCAGTTTATTACTGTCTTCCCCGTCTCGAGGATAAACAGCAAAACCAATACTAGGTGTGATGTTTAACTCCTGCCCTTCAATGACAAAAGGTATCGAAAAACTATTTAAAACACGTTCAGCCACATGTCGTACGCCAGACTCATTTTTTGACCCTTTATCACTGTCATCATCGAGAATAAGTAAAAATTCATCTCCACCTAAACGAGCCACAGTATCACTACCTCGTGCACAATCAGTCAGTCTTTTTGCTGCCTCTCGCAACAAATCATCACCTGCAGCGTGACCAAATGTATCATTTATATATTTGAAATTATCCAGATCAAGGAATGCAACGCAGGGATTCAGTTCATGACGTTTAGCCTTAACCAGAGTTTGCTTAAGTCGATCAGCAGCAAGGCTTCTATTTGGCAATCCCGTCAATTCATCATAACTAGCTTGCTTTTGTAACCTATCCTCTGCAATCATCCTTATTTCTATTTCTTTTTCTAAACGTTGATTGGTTACTTTTAATTCTGCTGTTCGATTTTTTATTTCTTTTTCCAAACTAATTTGTGCTCGACGAAGAAATTCAGCCGCCTGTTTCTGCATTAGCTGATTACTAATTCGCGCCCATAACACATCAAAATCAATAGGTTTAGTTACATAATCATTCGCACCATAATCCAGTGCCTGTACGATTTCACGTGATGCATCTCGAGATGTAACAAGAACGATAGGAAGTTGCAGCTTGGAATGATTTTTTCGAAGTTCTTTTAAAACCGCTATTCCATCGATGTCCGGCATAACTACATCGAGCAATACCAGGTCAGGTACTTTATTATTTACAGATTCTAATGCTTCCTTACCGTCACAGGCTTCTGTAACAAGCAAACCGCCAATCTCTAAAATTTCTCTTATCGCTGTACGAATTACTTTACTGTCATCGACTACTAGAACATTTAACGCATTTCCAGTAGAGATAACTTCCTGTATTTCTGGTTCATAATTCATATCGATCATTTATCGCATTCCGTAAAAAATTTATTCATAAAAACAACAATTAATGCAACACACTATTCTGATACACCCTTGTAATTGAATTTTCAGAATGGCAATCACCAAAATTGACAATAAGGCCTGTTACAGAATTATTATCATAATCAAACATCAGTCTTCGCTGCGCATCACTGATCGGTTCATCTTGTACAACGCACTCGATCACCAACTTTTCATTCACAATTATTATTTCTTTTTGCCTGTTTTTGTTCAGGCTACCTTGAGATTCCGATAATTGTGTTTGCAATTTAAAACCCTGTTTTGTTAACAAGTTAAATAATGTTAGCTGATAGACAGATTTAGGTAGCCCGTGACTAAGCAAACTTACAATATATTCAGCAGCACAAATCACACTTTCGCCAATAGCGTCCACATCCATCATTTGACGGTTTTCTAGTCGTAATGAAATATCACTTCTTTGTTCATTCAATGTTTCAAATATTAACTCAATCATAAATTACTCCAGCACAATGGCCTTAATATTAATCACACGACTAATTTTGCAATTTATATTACTCGTGACTCTAATCGACACTGCTCGCCATAACTTTATTTACCCAATGACAAATTAACGGCATCGTTTCAGCGTTACAGGTATAAATGCAACATCTATGCCAATTAGCTTTTCGATAGATTTAAAAATATCAAAGTAAAATAATTACTGTATCTATTTGTTTTTATGACGATTATTTAAAACCAGGTAGAGGTTTTTTGAATGACTAATGAGACGATCAACGTTATTTAATCATTGACTGTTGGCGACAATTTTTTAGCGTTGCAAAAGTGATTGTTAAGATATGGACGTAAAAATAGTCACATGAAACTCTGTAATTGACTACAGACTGATACCCGGAATGAGCATCATTTGTGAATACTTAGTATTTTTTCATTCAATGCGGATTTAACCGAAATATATGACTGATGAACCTGGTCGACAAGCTCAATATTGATTTCTCCACATTCACAGTTAGATTCCAGTTGTTCGCATAATGAGGAAAGCCCCGTTGCGCCTACATTGGTACTGGATGACTTTAAAGCGTGTGAGATCTCTCTAATAGACTCAACATCTTCCTTTTGCGTAGCATAAGATAAAGAAGTTAAAAGCTGGGATGATTGTTGAAGGTACACATTTACCACAGTATCCAACAGAACTGAACCATCTTTTTTCTTACGGGTACTTAATCGATTAATAATAGTCTCATCCAGCACAGTGTCATTGGCTAACTCAGACACCTCAGCAGAGTACGGTAATTGAGCCTCATTGACAGCCAAATCAACAAGCGCAGAATCAGATTCTTTCCCAGATGGTAACCACCTGTTTAACATAAGTCGAAGTGCAGACATACTAAACGGCTTACTAAGAAAATCATCCATACCACTTTCCAGACATTTATCTCTTGCACCCATGATGGCATGTGCGGTTAACGCGACAATGGGCGTTCGTGGTAAATTTAACTCATTTTCTAACGCCCTTAATTTTTCAGTTGCTGCAAAACCATCCAGTACCGGCATTTCACAATCCATCAAAATCAATGCGTGCTGATGGCTATCAAACGTATCAAGCGCCTGTTGACCATTATTAACTACCTCTGATTCAAATCCCATACATTCCAACATATCAATCGCTACTTCACAGTTTACGAGGTTGTCCTCAACTAAAAGTATTTTCTTTTCATTTTTAGTATTTGAATATACTTCAGGCGCTTCGTTTATCTCTTCTCTATTGATGACTTCATCTTGCTGACTATAGGGAAGTTCGACCCAGAAACAACACCCTCTTCCATTGCTGCTGTCAACTCCAATCTTCCCTTCCATTAACTCGATTAACTGTTTACATAAACTCAAACCAATACCGGTGCCATCGATTCCTAACTCATCTGCTCTTAAACGTGAAAACGGCCTAAACAGGTCATCTAGTGAATACTCTGGAATACCGTAACCCGTATCTATAACTGATATTCGTACAGTGTTACCTGATTTTATTTCAAGAACAACAGTGACTGTTCCGCCGTGCTTATTGTATTTAACAGCATTATCAAGCAGGTTTACCAGGATTTGCTTTATTCGATTACGATCAGCCTTCATATGAATGGTATGAGCTGGAAAATCAGAATAAATCGTAATATTTCTATTTGCAGCCTTACCTTCAACTAACTTTATGGATTCACTGATTACACTCTGACAGGCCACCAGATCCATTCTGACTTCAACACTACCGGTTTCGATACGTGATAAATCAAGCACATCGTCAACAATTGTCAGTAAATGTTTGCCTGCCGCATCAACTTTTGCCGCTCTATCATTCTGCCTGACCGTCAACGGTTCTTTTTTATCACGCATGAGTAATTCATTCATACCTAACACAGCATTTAAAGGTGTACGCAATTCATGACTCATGCGTGATAAAAATTCGGATTTTTCCTTGTTTGCTGAATTTGCCTCAGACGTTTGTAATTTAAGATCGACTTCACGTTGAAGAGCGATCTCATTAGAGAGCAACATATTAAAGGTGGACTTATAAAACAAAATTGATGAGCGTAATACAAATATAAAATAGATAGTCATCGCTACTAACAAGCCAGTATGGTTGGGGAAATTTGATATATAAGTGATATACATTAATGCAACAATCAAGAAAGAGGCATAAATAGGTGTTGCTGATTTCACAAATCCCATCGTTGTATGCGCAGCAGCCACCACTCCTAACATACAAATAATTAAAAGAATTTGCCCACCTAAATCAATAACAGGAAATATTGAAATCACCATTAAAGACCACGCCAGTGCAGTCAGAATGATGCCCGACAAATATAAAGCTTTTGCCCGCTTCACATCAACATTGTTATTTTTCCTGTCTTTAAAATAGCGCCAGTTGATTAATGCACGCAAAGCTAAAATCACTGAGAAAATCAGGAAATGACCGTTCAATACCGGTAAGTCTTTATTGGGTGACAGGAACACTAGCAATAATGCTGCGACAACAGCAAACGTCGAAAACAAGGCAAATGGCTGATTATCATAAACCAGGTCAACCTGCTTAGCCGCAACACGTGCCAGCGTTTCCTCATAACGAGGATCGTCAGGTTTTAAATCGGATGTCACTACATCTACTTGCATTTGATATTCATCTTTAAAGCTCACTCTTGAAATTCATGGTTTTCAGGTGAGTCATTCATTAACTAATTCAGCTACATTATCGGCAGAAGATAAATTACCTTAAGGCAACAATATTACATTCGATATCGCAAATGCAACATAATATACAAAAATGGTGATTTCTACCTGCTATATCACGCAGGTTCAATGTAAGCACTCACCAATGAAGAAACAATACACTAAGAGGGTAATGCCGCTTACTTAAGAAAAGTAGGTTGTTCTGAGTCATTGCGAGGAACGAAGCAATCTCTGTCAGGCAGGCATCCGACACTAATAGATTGCCGCGCTACCGCCCACAATGACGGGAATTTCGGCTTAAGTAAGCGGCATTACACTAAGAGGGTTTTAACTGGATTTCCTATTAAAGAAAAACCGCCTAATGCCGACAATTGACTATGAACTACATTTCGGAAAACGTTCTACCAGTCTATATCGTGATTATTAAACAGTCAGGAAATTTCTATAACTGTTTCACAATCAAAGATATTGTTATTTAGGTTAAATTAATGCAGAACCCACCCGATCATATACATCCTATCGATATACTTACAATTGATGAAATTAGCTCACCTGAACAACAGGAAATTATTAATAATATTTTGTTTATCGGTATGGAAAACATACCATTAGGTGAAAAACTTGACCGTTCACTAGAGAGTATCGTCACCACACCCTGGATTAATCAAAACGTAGAACTAGGTATCTTCGTTATTATTCCTGATACCAGTACTATCGTATTAAAAGCACAGCACAATATGAAAAAAAGCACACGCTTAAAGTGCCTGGATCCCGAATACCGTAAAAAAATATGTCACGATGCCATTAAGACAGGACACAGCGGGTACCACCCCAGTTTCGTAAAATCCGGTATTCATAATGATATCGAAGCCGATTTTCGTCCTTATTACAGCATCCCGGTAAAATCAGGTGATGCAGTATCTGCAGTATTAACACTTTACCTTGAACCTGGCCATAAACAGGATATTCGTGAGGTTTTTTTTCTACGTACTGTCGCCAATGTGCTGACCTTTGTAATGGAACTATACAGAACCGAACAACAGGTCCATCAACTAGTCCATTATGACCAACTAACCAAATTACCTAATAAAAGCTTAATTAAACAGCACATTACACATGTAATAACAGAATCAAAAAAATCTAATAAAAAGATAGCCATTCTTTTTCTAAATCTTGATGGGATAAAACGCATAAATGAAAGTTTGGGGCACACACTTGGTGACGATGTTATTAAAATAATATCCAAGCGATTACAACAATGTATTGGCTCCAATGACCTGGTAGGCAGGTGGAACGGCGATGAATTCGTCATCATTTTATCCGATGTGAAATTAGCTGAAGAAGTTTTTAGTACTATACAAAATATATTTCAGCGTTTTCTGGAACCCATATCATTACTTCAACAAAAGCAGCTTGTTATTAGCACAAGTATCGGTATAAGTGTTTATCCAGCTGACGGTAACAATACCATGACATTGGTGCAAAATGCTGACATGGCAATGCATATCGCCAAGAGTAAAGGCGGCAATTGTCACCGATTTTATACCGATAACATGAATGATGTTGTTACCGAACGCCTGGGTATAGAGACGGGCTTGCGCACTGCACTCGATCAGAATCAATTTGAACTTTATTACCAACCTCTAGTGGATATTGAATCACAGAGAATCACTGGGGCTGAAGCACTTATACGCTGGAATCATCCCACAAAGGGGCTGATTCCGCCTGATAAATTTATACCTGTTGCAGAAGATTCAGACCTGATTATTCCTATCGGTGAATGGGTAATCAATCAGGCCTGTGAGCAATGTAAACAATGGAGTCAGCACGGTATTGATAATCTGAAAGTAAGCGTTAATGTTTCTGCCAAACAATTCAGAGATAACACTTTACCTAACACTGTAAAAGAAGCACTCAGTAAATCAGGATTAAACCCCACTGATCTCACTTTAGAATTAACAGAAAGCTCTATCATGGAAGACGTTGAACAAACGGTTGAAACTTTGCATCTATTTAAAAAAATTGGTGTTAGTTTATCGATCGATGATTTTGGAACAGGTTATTCTTCACTCGCCTACCTAAAACGATTTCCAATTGATAAATTAAAAATCGATCGTTCTTTTGTACAGAACGTAGACAATAACGCCGATGACAAGTCCATCGTACGTTCAATTATTGCTTTAGGGCATAACCTTAAGCTCAGCATTATCGCTGAAGGTGTTGAAAAGATTGAACACATGAACCTGCTAAACTCATTAAACTGTGAAGAATCACAAGGTTATTACATCAGCAGACCCTTACCAGTTAATCAATTCATTGAGTTCGTCCTGTTATGGCAAAAGAGTATTGATACCGAACCAGGTATCGATACTAATAATATATAGTATTTGTTTAAATAGTCAGTTTCTGTGTACAATCAGTTAAGGTTAAATGATTTCAACAGGAACAAGTTGTGCCATACCAGAACACTGCATTACCTTTACCTAATATATTAATCATTGATGATGACGCAACCATTCGTCTTTTAATGCATGATGCATTAACCGATGAAGAATACAATATTACCGAAGCCAGTAATGGTATCGACGCTCTCGAGCAAATAGAAAAGCAGCGCCCCTCTCTGGTATTACTGGATGTAAAAATGCCAGGGATAGACGGTTTTGACGTATGCGATAAAATTCGTAATCTCTATGGCGACACAGACATATCAGTCGTCATGGTAACAGGCATGGGTGATTCAACCTCGATAGAAAAGGCCTACAGCCTGGGCGCGACTGACTTTATCGTCAAACCCATTAACTGGGACACTTTTCCTTACCGCATTCAATATTTGATAAAAGCACGGAACGCTATTATCGAAACTAAATATAGAGAGCTTCACCTTCAACATATCGAAAATATTTCTCGCATTCTCACGCAAAATAAAACACAGGAAGATATCGTTCAGGAAGCGCTCTCTACCTTACTTAACATTTTCACAGCAGACCGCACATTTCTCATCAAACCTGTATTACCAACAAATAATACACTTTATATTGATAGTGAAAAAACATCAGATAACACTAAAAGTATTAAAAACATGCAGGATTCACTGTTTGATGCGTTAGGTAGTTACACCTTTCATCGTGCGAATAACACTGAATATCCAGTTGTAACATTATTTACTGAGGACAACCCTGCACCCAGCTATGACACCGCAATCAAACAACAAATGATAAAGGCGCTTCATCTTCAAAAAAATCAGACATGGTATCTTGTTCTACAACAAATTGGCTCGCAAACTAACTGGTCTACACATGACGAAGAAACCTTTTACAAAATAAGTCTACGACTTACCGGTGTTCTCTCACGCTATCTTTTAACGGAACAACTTCATATCAGTGAACGTTTACTAAGGCAGGCGCAGAAGATAGGCCATCTTGGTAATTGGAACTGGAATGCGAAAACCAATCAATTGACCTGGTCAGAGGAGATTTTTCACATATACGGTCACCCTCCCGATAGATGGCAACCTGAATGTGATGATTTTTTTGAGATAGATTTCGAGGAAGATATTCAACGCCTGAATCTTTTTAAAAACATACTCAACAATACAAATAAATCGTATCAACTGGAGCACCGTATTACTAATACATCAAAAAACATACGCTGGGTCCGCGAACAAGCCCTGGGCACGTACGATGAAAATGGTGAGTTACTGGAAGTTAATGGCATTGTACAAGACATAACTGAGGCGCATTACAAAAAAGAACAAGAAGTACATAATAATAAAATGGATGCAATCGGTCAGTTAACAAGCGGTGTTGCTCATGATTTTGGCAACTTGATGACCGTAGCAAAAGGCAATCTCGATCTATTAAAAGATTCCATGACAAGGGCTATAAATAACAACAATGAAGACCTGGAACTCATCGCCGATGCGTATTCTGCAGTTGATGATAGCATTGAGTTGACCAAGCAGCTATTAGCTTTTTCACGTAAAAAATCAATCGCACCTATTGCTGTAAATGTCGAAGATACAGTTAATAAATTTCATAAATTATTCAACAACACTGTCGGCAACAATATCGAATTAACCATTCAGATACAGGATGACCTGCCGAATATTCTCGTTGATCCCGTACAATTTGAAAGTGCACTATTAAACATCATCATCAATGCACGTAACGCCATGCCAAATGGAGGTTCCCTTTCTATCTGTGCTGAAAAAATGACAACTCAGCGATCTCAGGAGATCATTCGCAATGCAGACAATGATCTGGGTGAACAATGTATTTGTATTTATATAAAAGATGATGGCGTCGGCATGAGCAAAGAAGTACTCGATCGTGTCATTGAACCTTTTTACACAACAAGCAAAACATCCGGAACGGGTCTTGGTATGAGCATGGTCTATGGTTTTATTAAACAATCCAGTGGCGAATTAGTTATTCATAGTAAGCCAGCGAAAGGCACAACTGTCTATTTACAATTTCCATTATATGAAAATCTGATAATCGAAGAATCAGTACCAGAAAAAATAATAGAATTGCTTGATACCGAAGCCACCATTCTCATCGTAGAAGATCAACCAGCAGTCAGACAATTTGCTGTTAGATGTTTAGAGAAACCCGGAATTAATATCTTACAGGCGCAAGATGCAATTGAAGCACGTGAACTACTCAACAATCATGAAGATATAGATCTGTTATTTACCGATGTACTTATGCCTGGCGATATGAATGGACATGAACTGGCGGGCTGGGCAAATAAAAAATATCCAAATTTGAGAATACTACTAACTACTGCAATGGAAAACCGACCCAGTAGCGAACAGCCCGAACGTAATCATAACTTTCAGATGCTAGCAAAACCTTATAATAAAAATGAATTAACAGAATCAATATCCAGATCATTAGAATAAGATTTTTACAATTTTTACATACAGACATTACAAAGTTTTACAAATCAAAGACATATCTTTACATTTAATCCACCATTAAGCTCGCCATTTTTTTGTCATTAGCGCTATTATGATAGTTACAAAAATGACACCAAAAAAAATGTAACCAAAGACACCGTAAGTTTTGCAACCAGCTATTAAGCTGACATTGCATATACGTAAATATATAAATGTTTTTGAAACGAGGGTTACAAACGTGGAAGATACAGTCATTAAAGAAATCAAAGCTTCAAGCTGCCAGCTAAATAAGTCACATCTAAAAAACTTGATTGGAAAAAGTGCGGCAATGGAAAAAGTCCAGCAAGAAATTTTGCAGGTTGCCAACTGTAGTGCAAATGTCCTTATACTAGGTGAATCGGGTACCGGAAAAGAAGTAGTAGCACGAAGTCTGCATTGTCATTCTGATCGCTTTAATAAAAACTTTGTTCCAGTTAATTGTGGCGCAATACCTCCTGACTTACTTGAGTCAGAATTATTCGGTCATGAGAAAGGTGCTTTTACCGGCGCCATCACGTCACGACAAGGACGCTTTTCAATGGCAGAAGGTGGCACCCTTTTTCTAGATGAAATTGGTGAAATGCCTATGTCCATGCAAGTCAAACTACTACGTGTTCTCGAAGAACGTGTTTTTGAACGAGTAGGCGGAACAGCAACAATCAATGCGAATGTAAGAATTGTCGCAGCAACCAATCGCAACCTTGAAGACATGGTAAAACAAGGTAAATTTCGCGAAGATCTCTATTTCAGACTTGACGTATTTCCAATTGAACTTCCAGCCCTGAGAGATAGAATCGTCGACCTGCCATTATTAACAAACGCATTAATTAAACGTCTTGAACGCTCAAAGCACACTTCTGTACGTTTTAGCCAAAACGCCATTATCGCTATGTCAAAGTACGACTGGCCAGGAAATGTGCGTGAACTCGCTAACTTGATAGAACGTATGTCAATAAAACATCCAAACGCACTAGTTGAAGAAAGTCAGTTACCCTCACGTATAAGTATTCATTCATCTTCGACAAACAAAGGTCTCAAACTACAGGATCTTAACAATGCTGAAAAACAGTCGGACACCAGTGTTTCAATTGACAATAATGAGCCACAGGTAAATTTACCTGTAGAGGGCTTTGATCTCAAAGCCTATATTTCTAATGTAGAAGTTAAAATTATTGAAGAAGCCTTAAATAGTTCTGGTGGCGTTATCGCACATGCGGCAAAAACCTTAGGTTTACGTCGCACGACACTCGCTGAAAAAATGCGTAAATATAA
>Ga0316209_1002219_pt1 | contig 16326 bp, 11 predicted proteins | sample 6monopyrite_MG_FD_204945 | JGI IMG/M metagenome (GOLD analysis project Ga0316209, IMG submission 204945) | Microbial mat bacterial communities from mineral coupon in-situ incubated in ocean water Damariscotta River, Maine, United States -... | ecosystem: Environmental > Aquatic > Marine >...
GGTTGTAGTTCATAGTGCTTTTCTCTTGGCGGAGGGAGGTGCTGACTCTATCAGCTGACCTTTCCGTTACCAATTGCACTTATTATCCGAAACCGCCATATTTAATGAACTGATAAACCGAGATAAGCCTTCGTCGCAAGCGAACGCAGCCAAAAACAAACTTGTAATGGCAATGCTGAACAACGAAGCAGAAGAGGATCTTGGGTTTGAGAAATTTCCGCCCGAAAAGGCGATTTATCGTGCCATGCTGAAAAAGGCCAACCTGCATGTTGAAGGAGAGGATGGTAAATGGGCGATTAAAGCTCCTGGGCAAAATAAAAGTGATGATTTTTGTAACTTTCGTGGGGTGTGGGCACGTATCGATGAGCTTCTGGATTCTACAGAGAAGGCTCCTAAGTCACTCATTGAGTTAAACAGAGAGTTGCTAGCTCCACCGTTTGGTATAAAAGAGGGTGTTTTGCCGATTCTTTATATAGCTGTGATTATTGCGAATCAGCATGAGTTAGCGGTCTACGAAAATCGTATATTTAAGCCACGCTTTACTCCAGAAATGGTCGAACATTTCATGAAACGGCCTGATGAGTTTACCTTTCAGCGTTTTAAAATTGCAGGCTTGAACTCATCTATATTCAAAGAGTATTCAAAAGCGCTATTTAACAACGGGAAAACTCAGGACTTGCTTGGAGTTGCTAAGCCCATTGCAAACTTTATGTCTAGTTTGCCCGAGTATACCCAGAAAACGTCGAGTGGAGTTTCAAATCAGAGCTTAGCTGTGCGTGATGCCTTCAAACTTGCTAAATCGCCGGTTACATTACTCGTTAACGATGTACCTAAAGTCCTTGGCTTTGAGTTAAGAGGAAAAGAGCAGGATGATGAGAGTGTGGCAGGCTTGTCTCAGGCATTAACAGAAACGTTGCGCGAGCTTAAATATTGCTTCTCAAAATTAAAAGATGAAATGTGTCAACTTTGTGCGCAGGCACTGCATTTTGATAAAGAGCTTTCATTAGAAGAGTTACGAAGATTGGCCTATGGTCGCTACAAAGGCTTTGAGGATTACACCATTGATAGAGATGGGCTGCGAGCCTTTATTCTTCGTTTGATAGCTAGGGAAAAGAGCGATGATGCTTGGTTTGATGGCCTGTTAACTTTTCTTGGTCGTAAGTCCATTGATAAATGGGGGGATGTAGAGCGAGATATAGCAGAGTATCGACTGACTGAGTTTAGCCGCAAACTGAATGATCTCGACAGACTTCGGGTTCACTATCAGCAAGTCGGCAACAGCGTAGACTCAGACTTTGATGTGTACTTGCTTCGTAGTGTTAAAAAAGGTGCTCAGGATCATGACGCTGTTGTGGCGGTTGATCCAAAACGGCGGAAATGCTTCGATAACGCGAAGAAAATTATATCTGAAAATTTAAACAACTTGAGTGAGCAAGGGCAAGAATTAGGCCTAGCCGTACTTGCTGAGGTCGTTGACGAGTTCTTAGAAAACTACCTAGAGGCCAGCAAACAACAGCCAGCGACAACTAAACAGTCGTCAAAAGCAGTTAAGGAGGTGAAATGAAGTGGCATGAACTTGCGCTAAGCGTAGACGACAACACACGCCATGTCCTAGGGATATCTGGCGGTAAAGATAGCGCAGCGCTTGCCATCTATATCAAAGAGCATCATCCTGAAATCTCAGAGAAGATGGAGTACTTCTTTACCGATACTGGGGCAGAGCTTCAAGAGGTTTACGACACGCTAGATAAGTTAGAAGCCTATTTGGGTAAAGAGATTACCCGCCTAGGAGTCTGTCGGATTTAGCCCAACCAGCAAAGCATCACACTTCACCAGCTTAAGCATCAATCCCGAATTTTTGGTGGCTAAAACATATTTCGCACAGCAATGGGCTCGGTTTTTCGGGACAAGACTATCCCGTGCCATCCGCTCAACCTCCCAGTGCATACATCCGTTTCAGATTCCACGCCATACACACCAGATTCCATTCGCCTTGCGCAGCATCCAACCCACGAAGGTGAAATCGCCGAAAACCCAGTACTTCTTTAACGATGCCAAACACCGTTTCTACGGTGGATTTGCGCTTGGCATAGATCGATTTTCCTTCCGCTGTGCGTAATCGATGTGCCATCATCGTCACCGCATCGGCATCAGGCGGGCAAGGCGATGGGGTTTTGAATCGCTCATCCCACGTTTGGTTGTGTCGTTCCCGATGATCGGAGATGTACGGCACGACCTTCGCAGCTTCACACCGCTTTACATTGTCCGCACTGAAGTAACCCGCATCCGCCAACAGCCCTTCCACTTTGCCCACATGTGCTTCGATTTCCTTCAATCTCTTCAGGGTCGGCTCGATCTCCTGTTGATCATTCGGCTGCTGGGTGAGGTGGTTTTCCACGATCAGGTGTGAATCAATATCCACTGCCGCCTGGGCGTTGTAGCCCTGCACAAACCCTTCTGAAGAGCGCATAATGCGGGACTCTTCGTCGGTAAAGTTGACCTGCTCTTTATCCCGTGGCCCTGCTTCAGGTGGCTTCGGCTCACGTCCGCGGGCTTTTTGACCCGTTTCGACTTCTTTGTCTTTGCGCTGTTTGAGTTTGGCTTCATACGCGACCTGTTCGCCCTCAAAGCGTTCTTGCGCGCGGCGCTCAATCTCTGCTTTGGCCTTTTTGATCGCGATCAGTCTATCTTCCCTGCGGGCCAGCTCATCGGGAATATCCATGTCGGACTCATCTTCGGCATCAGCCTGTTCGGCCCGTCTCAGCAGTTCTTGAACCTCCCGGTGCAGTTGTGCTTCTAGCTTGTTCGCATACCCCCAGCTCATTGCTTTGTGCTTACTGGCGTTTGCCTTGATCTTAGTCCCGTCCAGACTGACCTTACCCAGCTTAAACACGCCCATTACCCTGGCCACCACCAACATCTGTACAAACAGCCCTTCAAGCTCCGGCAAAAAACGCTTGCGGAAGGTGGCAATGGTGTCATGGTCGGGGTGCGTATCGCCAGTGATAAAACGAAAGGCCACCGAGTCGTGGGTCGCTTGCTCCAGCTTGCGGCTGGAAAATACCTCGGTCGCATAGCCATAGAATAGCAGTGCCAATAACACGGCTGGATGATAGGGCTGTTTACCGCCACCACCGTAATGCTTCACTAGTGCACTCAAATCAAGTTGATCCACAATATCAATCACGAAGCGCGCAAGATGTTTCTCTGGCAGCCAGTCCTGCAACGACGGCGGCAACAGGTAAGCGGTATCTCGATTGATCGGCTGAAATTTGACTGACATAGTGACTTTGATCTCTTCATTAGTGCAATGACCCTATTCTATAATAAATGCAGTCGATAAATCCGACAGACTCCTAGGCAGTGAAAAGCCTTTCGAGTATTGGTTACGTCTTCACAATAATTACTTACCTTCTCCTCGGCAGCGTTGGTGCACTCGTATGATGAAAATAAAGCCCTTCGAGAAATTCGTGTCAGATGACCCGGTGATTAGCTATGTAGGAATTCGTGCTGATGAAAACCGTGAAGGTTACATTAGTCAAAAAGAGACAATCAAAGCTGTATTTCCCTTTTCTGAAGACGGTTTGGTGAGGGATGAAATTTTTCAGATTCTAGAAGATAGTATTGGCATACCTGAATATTACGAGTGGCGTAGTCGCTCAGGCTGTTATTTTTGTTTTTTTCAGCGTCAAGACGAATGGTTAGGTCTTAAGCGCAGGCACCCTGATCTTTTTGAAAAAGCAAAAAAACTGGAGCAGGATGTTGCAAAACGGAAATTTGATTGGGGTAAAGCAGAGATTGAAGAGTGTGGTGAAGGTTACACTTGGAGTCAAGCAGGTCCATTAGAGGATGTCGTAATTAGAGCCGAAGAGAAAGAAAAAAAGCAGGGTTTGGTTGAAAAGAAAGAAACTGAGCGTTGGCAGGATGTATTACGAAATGAAACTGACGATGATGATCCTGAAGACCAGGCATGTTTGATTTGTAGCTTGTAGCTTAGATAGCAATTTAACTGGGATGAATTATGACTTGGAAAAATAATCGTTGGGTTAAATTTCTAGAAGGTTATTGCAAAGGAAAAAATCAAATTCAAGATGAATATGTGAGGAAGGTAGCAAAAAACCTTGGAATTGAAGAACCATTGGATATTGAATTTCCATGGCAAAGGGAAATATTAGCTAAGTTTGACTCAAAAGATGAGCATAGAGTTATTATTTTGACTGGAACAGCTGGAGATGGGAAAACGAAGCTATGTCGGGATATTGTTAAATCTCTTGATGGGGATGATTTTGATGAAAGTAAATGGAATGCTGATGGGTATTTTAGCACTCAAAATAGAACCATTGTCAAAGACTTTTCAGAGCTGAAGAGCGATAAAGATCGACTAATTAGAGAGCTAATTGATGTATTGGATAAAGGGTTTGTCAGTAAACCAATCTTAGTTGCCGTAAATGATGGGATTCTCGTTGAGGATCTAGAGAGCTTTATTGAAAGATGCCCAGAAGAAAGGGAGCTAGCGAGACGTTTAAAAGAGATCATTGAAGATAAAATTAATTTGGGCTTTAGTAATTGTGAGGGGCAGGGACTTATTAATTTGATTAATTTGTCGAAGCTCAATGCTAAAGAAAATATGTCAATGATATTCGATACGATACTCAATCATTCAGGGTGGAATGATTGTGATGGTTGTACCGGAAAAGAGGGGCAGTCTTGCTCCATATATAATAAATATAACCTTTTAAAGTCAAAGCCATATATAAAGGAAAATCTTAGCGATATTATTTTGTTGTTGCAGCTTAATAATGAGCACTTCACTATAAGGGAATTACTGAACCTTACAACCAATACATTACTAGCATCTGTGCCTAAAGCAAAAGTGTTTAAGGTGATAGATATGCCATCAAAAATCCCTGTTATGAATTGCAAGGCAATGTCGAAGATTGAGCATGCCTCTGTATTTAATAGCGAGTCCAGTATTGAAGTGGGGTTCTGGGGTATGAATCTCGGCCCGCATAAAATGCACTCAACTAGGCCTTATTCCGAAATAAACAAGCTTGGTTTTGGAGAGCTTTCTACAAACTACTGGGATCGATTGCTAAAACAAAAGGACAAGCGGAAGTTTAGTATTCCTCTTGATATCAATAATAATCTTTTTGATGAGCGCCGCCTGGATGGGGAAGGAGCAAATAATGAACTTTGGGGTGCTTTAATAAGAAGGTCACGAATGCAGCTTTATTGTTATCAAGATAATGATAGCTCTTCATTTCACTTGCAGCGGTACTTTTATTTCGGGATCTATCAGGAGAAAGTCTATAACGCATTGCTATCTTCCGGTTGTGCGCTGGATATAGATACCATTGCGACGATAGTGCTTTCTCTGAATCGCGTATTTCATGGGCGCTATATCTCAGAAAATTCAGGCAGAGATCGACTTTTTGTGCCTGAAAAAGGGCAAGGTTCAATAGCTCCAATATCAGTATTTCATGGGGAAGATATACGAGAGCGTGATATTTGCATCAAGTCGGTGCAGCATGACGTAAATCTTTCCGGGGCAAGAGTCGAGCCTATTTTAATTCTGGAGCTGGATAGAGATAACGAAGTGAAGATATCCCTAACAGTTGAGCTTTTCGATTATTTAATGCATGTGTCTAAAGGTGCTCCGCCCAACACAACCAACCCAAGGCTATATAAAAAGCTGTTGATATTTCGCTCAAAAATATCAACTATGTTTTCCAGTATAAGTAGATCGAACCAACAAAGAGTGGAGACATACTCTATTAACGAAGGTGAGTTTAGGCCAGTTGTATTAGAGGTTAAAAATGGATGAATTTCAATCGAAACTGCCAGATCTAAAGCAACAGTATGGCCTTAAACACTTGCCGTTTATTGAGCATGTTTGGGGGCATAGATTTCGAACAGATCAAACACCGATGATTTTACTTTTTGAGTTGATGTGTATTATCGAGAGCCAGTATCAGGCAAAAAAAAATGGCTTGATCAAAAATATATTTTCACCTGAAAACGACACTCTATATTTTAATCATAGGCGTAATTTTAAGCTTCGTATCCTCCTCTACCAGAATGAGATATTGGAAACTATTTATCATTCTTCTATGACGGACGCTGAAAAATGGGAAAAACAGTTTGATTTTTTGATGCGTTTGGGTAGTGATAATTTTGATTTTAACGAGTCGGATGTGGAGCACATAAAAAGAAATTTTTCGACATTTGATGGTTTCTATAATGTGATTAAGATTTTAAGTTCTCTTACTTTTGATCCCTTGTCCAAGAAACGCTGGACATCGAAGTTTGTATTCCCCATTAGTCGAGAATATATCTGGTGTGATTATGACAACATTCGAGGGTCTGAAGACCGCAGATTCTTTTCGAGAGGTGGTGAGCTTCTTTATCTTATGTTGTGTCGATCTTCATTTGATCTACGCTTAGAGCTAGAGAAGGAGTTTATTGAGTGGATTGATGACGAGGATGATTCATATTCACAGCTTGCTAGTGTACCTCGTCATAAATAATGTAACATATAAATTCTCGTGAATACTGAGGATTTATCATGCGTGTTGCGGTAGAAATTGCTTTATCGGATGAAGAAGTTGCCCATCTGGGTAAGCTTTCAAAGTCACGTTCAGTGTCTGTACGTCTTGCAGAACGTTCACGAATTATTTTACTGGCAGGCGCAGGCATGACCAATGAAGCGATTGGTTATGAACTGGGCATCACAAGGCAAAAGGCGGGGCGTTGGCGAGCGCGCTACGCCGAGCGTGGCGTCGAGGGTATCAGCCAGGATGCCTATCGGCCGGGGCGTAAACCGAAGATCAGTTCACGCAAAGTCAACAAAGTAATCAACCTCACGACACAAACAACACCGGAAAATGCGACGCACTGGAGTCAGCGCCTCATGTCAGAGAAGGCGGGTATCAGTATGTCGTCGGTGGGCCGAATATGGAAAATCCATGGTTTGAAACCGCACCGGATGGCAACATTCAAGCTATCAAACGATAAAGCGTTTGCTGAGAAGCTGGAGGACATTGTCGGTCTTTATATGTCACCGCCGGAAAACGCCATCGTATTGAGTTGCGACGAGAAGAGCCAGATACAAGCACTGGACAGAACGCAGCCAGGCCTGCCAATAAAAAAAGGCAGGGTGGCGACAATGACGCATGACTACAGGCGTAATGGAACCACGACGCTATTTGCCGCACTGAATACCTTAACAGGGGAAGTATTGGGTACCTGCGCCCAACGGCATCGACACCAGGAATGGCTGGCATTTTTGCGTAAGATCAACCAGTCCACGCCTAAAGACAAAGACATTCACATCATCTGTGATAACTATGCAACGCATAAACATCCAAAGGTAAAAAGCTGGCTGAAATATCACAAGCGTTTCCACGTACATTTTACGCCAACCAGCGCATCGTGGTTAAACATGGTGGAACGGTTTTTTCGTGAGTTGACTGACAAGCAGTTAAGGCGCGGCGTATTCAGCAGTGTCAAAGATCTTCAGGCGTCAGTCATGGCATTCATCGAGAAACACAATAAGGCCCCAGCACCTTACATCTGGACCAAGTCAGCAACCGATATCTTGGAAAAAGTGAAGCGTGGCCGAGAAAAACTCAATAAGTTACAAACTGTTTGACGAGGTACACTAGGTCGCTGGTTCCCCCGGAACAGCGAATTCCTCTTGAGGAGAATAAACGTAAAAAACTTGGTTACTTGCCCTATAAAGAGATGAGGTGTTTTGAAACACTAGCTGAAGATGTCGCGGGCACATTAATTCTCCCTTTAGAGAAGTTGGATAAGGTGAAGATACTTTCCGATATGTTAGGTTTCCATTCAGGGAACTATATTCTTACTATCGGGGAAATGTATTGTGGATCATTAGATGAAATAGCTGAGCAGTCTCCTCACTACGTCGCCGAAGTGCCATCAAAGACGACAAATAGTATCCGAAAAACATCTATACAAAGCATATCTACACAGAGAAATAAGCTAAAGAGAACGCTAGTCAATAGGATTCCTGAGCTGTTTAAAGTATGTGGTGAAGAGGTTGAAGATAAGGCTGAAAATGAAAGAAGCTTAAAAGATGAAACTACTAACTCAGAAAAATATCTTGCCGACCATATAATTGGTTACCCTCATGTTTGCTTTAGAGAGATAGGTTTTGTTTCTCGGAAAAATACGCGAAGTTATCGATATGTTATTTCAGAAGATTTTCTTCATTCACTTGTATTATCGTTGTTAGGCACGGATAAGCGACTGGAGCTGAAGAAGTTCATGAGGGCATTGCAACAACGTTACAATATATTTATTGATCAAGCGCCCGATCAAGGTTATGACATTTTGCAAAGTGACTTAAATCGAAATTCTAAAAATCTTGCTGTATTACTCTATCAGATGGGGATGTTAAGGCACCTTTCAGATGCGTGTAGCTACGTTGTAAATCCGTATTTGGAGGATGCTCTGTGAAGTCTTTGGCAACTTATTATTTTGGGATTATTGAATCAGAATATAGAGAGTGGGAAGAATCTGGAAATAGTGATGGTGTTCCGGGGCGTCTTGTTCTGCGAGAGTTTGACCCAAAAATCGTTAGGTCGATATTAGATGTTATTGATTTGTCACAGTTGCCACTCACTTCTGTTGGTAGTGATACTGGATTTATTGTCGCAGTGGAAGATCATGAACATTATGCAGAGCTTAATACAGGAAAATACTCCTTTGCGGATTTAACCCATGAGAGAAACCGAGAAGGGAATTATTTTTGTCTGATGTTTATTGCAGAGACAAAGCCGACTCATGATCAGGTTACGCGAATAGACCAAAGTGTCGTTTTTGAATTTACTGAAACTCTAAAATGGGTAGATATTTCCAAAAATTTACAGCCAGATGGGCAAGCGTTTTTGAAAGACTATGTAAACGACCTTGCTCAATTTATTAGTGAGCTAACAAATTCAAAATGGAACAATAGGCCGTTTATCGAAATCGATAAGATAAGTGTTTTTATTGATAATGTCATACTTGATACTATTCAAGATGGGTTGTTTTGGGATGCTCTTGGAAAAAACTGCGGCCATTTAGGTGGTATTAACCGCCTCGACGAATTTAGGTCTTTGAAGGCTGCGGGGAAAGACTTTAGGAAAAACTTCAGAAAGCAAGTATCTAGTACACTATTTGCCGATATTGATTTTTGGCGAGCTATTTATAAAAACAAGGAAATTGATAAATCTGAAATAGAAGAGAATCTTGCTCTGATTAGGGAGGATGAGCCGGGAGATACAGTTTTTTGTGATGCGATATCCACTTATTTTGACGCCTACTTTTCCAACGCTCAAAATGCGATGGTTCTCAGAAAACAAATTTTGACAGATTACGATTCTCACGCCCCCTTCTCTTCGGTACTTCAACCTAAGAAGACGAAAACAAAATTCAATCTTGGTGAAGAAACGTTGTTATTTCTGTCGGATAACGACATCGATATATCTGACGCTCACAAAGAGATTGTTGAACGCGTGGATGATAAGGCTAACAGACCGGAAAAGAACGAACTTCGGAAGTTCTATTTTACTTTTTCAAAATCTATATCTGAAGATGCGAAGCTTGATAAGGCTTGGCTTAAGGAAATCAGTACTAGCAAGTTAACTGAGTGCAGTGATCTAATCGAAGGTTTACTGTCTGTTTTATCAAAATCGATCTTTTTGATGGATCTTGGTAAAGATAAAGTACAGCTTCGTCTAGCTAAGGACAGGACGAAGAAGTCATTACTTAAAAAAAATCGAGCTGCATTGAAATTTGTTTTTGGTGAGTATAGGGATCTTACTGAATTTTGGTCGTTGTTCGGTGATAATTTTGAACTTGATTTTCCGAAGTCCTTTTCTGAGTGTGCGCTTTTTGATAATAAGGAACTGAAAGTTCGTCCGGGTAAGACTGCAAACGAGCTTTATTTTAGGGTTTTGCGCTATTCAGATGACCCAAACTCTCCATCCGAAACATGGGATCTGAAGTGGAAATTTAACCCTCACGGATTTGAGGCTGTCAAATATGTCGATTTTGAAAAAGTAATTGATAGAAAAGGATTCTTTCATAAGCATGAGATATCAATCGACCCGTTGTTTGTCAAACGTTCAGAGTGCAGTCCTACTATAACAAACACCCAGATGTTCTCTGCAGTTGGAACTAGAACGAAGCGAGGTGCGGTTGTTAAGAAGAATGATAGAGAAGATAACAGGATCACAGATCTTCTCTCTCAATTATTTCAGTTCAATTATTTAACACGTAATGAGTACGATAGGTTCGTCACAATGTACGACGAATTTGTTATTGCTTGGAAAGATGCCGTCGAGAAAATCCAAGACAGTCCTTTGTGTGTTGATCTTGCGGCCTTTGAAGAGAGCTTTAAAGGGTTTATAGAACTCCTGTTGTCAAAGAGTAATGCTGGTGAGAGTTCACGAGACCTTCTATACGAGTTTGTTACAGCGCACACGCTATTTGTAGGCGACAATGGTGAGTATGCCGTCTTTTTGCCTTGGTCACCCTATAGTTTGTTGATGGTGGCCAAGAAGAATGGGTTATTTAGGAGCATGGCTGAAGCCTACAAGAATGGACAGCTATATATTGGGAATGCAGATGATGGAGTGTTGTCAAAACTTCTCTCGGAGCTAAATGAATCTTATGGTAAAGGATTATTCCTAAGGAAAGATAAGAACTCTCGATGGAATGATCTTGTATGCACCCAGTCTAAATTTGGTTATTTCGAATATGCCTCAATTGCAAACTCGAAGAATGCTATCAATGAAAAGGAAGTTCGTTCAGTTATTAGAGCTACAACGTCTAAATTTTTAGAAACATTCCCTAATGAGCGCCACCATTTACAAGTCATGTGTGATGGCCTGCTTTCCTATGAGCATGTGCTGGCCGTTTACGATGAATTGTTGCGATTATCCGAGGATCAGGAAGACCAAATCACTTTGTCTTTGACGTTTACATGTAAAGACAGGTTGTTATTGGATGTTATTTATCAGAGAATTTGTGAAAGTTTTGATGCCAATAAAATCGATAACAATATAAAGGTTCGGCTGGTTAGTTCTCTAAGTGAAATAGATGACGGGGAAATTGACCTCCTATTTAGCTTCGATCCACTGTTTACTACCAATGTACAGTCACATGACGCGCCATTGAGTGTTATGTCTGATAGCAAGTCTTCATTCTGGGAATATTGCGCCTCAAGAAAAGTACCATCGGATCCAATTTCTAAAAAATCACTTTTCTCTTTAAATAATCATGTGATCGACCCTACTGCGATTTTATTTCAAAAATCATTTATGCAGTGTTCTGGGAATAATAGTGCTGCATCGTTCTGTCGCGAGGTTGCTCAAACTGGGTTAAAAGATAGAATTACCTTAGGTCTAGCGAAGAGTAACTGGCTGGTTATATATGACTATCTTTTGTGTAAGGAGACGTTGGCACTAAGTGAAAATCTTAGTAAACCTCTAGGGCAAGGAGGGCGAAGAGTTCTTCGGTATGTTCAAGGAGAAGGATTAAAGCGCTCTTTAGCTATTGTGACCGATAAAGAGACACACTATATCACTACTAACTTGAGCGCTAACCTTAGAAAATGGGGGTTTGTGCACCCAGATGATATTGAAAGTCTTGTAGATACCATCTTTACACTGTCAAATTCTTTTAGTAGCGATGTACTACTAAAATCTGTTGGGAACGGGAATTTCTCTCATGATCTTGTGGGTACAGCTGGGTCTGCCATTCTCATTGAGTCAATTTTTGATGATAAAGAGAAGATATCCCCGATATTTTGGGTGCATTTAGATGATTATATCGGATGGTTTAAGTCCTCCATTGAAGATGATGCACTTAAGTCAATTGGACGTTCAGTTAACTACGTCTCAGACTTGCTTGGCATCTATTTGAATGAGGCAAACGATGGAGTGGTGACCCTCAATTTAGTAGTTTGTGAATCTAAGTTAATTAACGGCTCGGTTGAACAATCGGTTAAATCCTGTAAGCAGCTTAAGTCTACGTCCGAGTTGTTACAGTCCATGCTGGATTCATCACAATCTTTTGATTTCTGTTATTGGTTAAATAAGTTTCTTGAGTTTGTAATCGGAAATTTCGAATTTAAACCCAATACGTTTGATTTCAATAGATTGCTTGGTATAGATAAGGAATCTATTCATATTGATTTATATGGGTTATCAGTACTCTTTCATTATGATAATGATTCCATTCAATCAGAGTTTTACTCTATATATGATTGCGACCATCTAAACCAAGTGTCTCTGAGTTTTTCTGATACCAAGAAAGTTTTCAAGCATATGCTTGATGGGTCCATTGGGCTTGCTTTGGATATACCCATAGCCCCAACCCCCTTGAAACTGAATCGAATAAGAGTAGGTGTAGAGACTCAAGATGATATTTCTTCAGCGACAAAATCACCCGAAATTAGTGGAAAGCACACTGTAGCCACGCTGGCCCTGGAAAAAGAACAACCTAGCGTAGAAGTGGATGTCATTAAAAATCCATCTGAATCCGCGTTGCTTGATACTAGTCGAGAAGTGCTAACGGAGCTGGATCGTAAATTTCATTCTAATGGCGATAAATCAGTTTTAGATTTGATTGATCGTTGCATTGAATTTCTCGAAGAAAAAACAGATAAGCCTGAAGAAGACACGATTGACGTGGAAGTGATTAAAAGTGGTATTAGGAAGATTTTTGGCCACGCAAATCTACCGTCAAATTTCTCTGAGTCAGTTATCACACCCAACTCCATCGTGATCAAATTACATGGTGACGTGAACCTAAGTGAAAATAAGATATTTAATTTGCGTGGAACATTTCTATCTGTCGTAGGCTTGTCGTTAAGACAGGTATACCCAGGCCCTGGTGTTATGGTACTCGTATTTGATAGAGATAAACGACAAACTGTTTACTTTTCCAAGTTGATTAAGAAGACATATTCCGAAAGAAAAAACACTTTGGCTCAAGGTTTTAACAATAAAATATTGATTGGGCAAAATGAGTTTAGCGAGGATTGCAGTTTCTTTAAATTAGATGGTGCTAGTCCTCACGCATTAATTGGAGGGCAAACTAAATCGGGAAAATCGATATTAATGAATAATATGATTTCTGATCTAATGATGAGTAATACTCCAGACAGCTTGAGGCTTTGGTTATTCGATCCTAAGCAAGTGGAGTTTTCTATGTATTCCGATTCTCTACATTTGGCTCATCCGGTTGTGCTTGATAAAGAAACGGCTGTCGTTCGTCTAAAAGAGTTAGAAACGTTGATGAATGATAGGTATGTGATGCTGAAGGATCTCGGTTTAAAGGATTTTGAAGCTTACAATTTACACTTCTCTGATAAGAGGATGTCACGCGAAGTGGTTTTCTTTGACGAGCTTGCAGACTGGATACTAGATAACGAATTTAAAAAGGAAGCCAAGGATATTATCGTCCGCTTGTCGTCTAAAGGACGTGCCGCAGGTGTTCACTTAGTACTTGCAACGCAGCGACCTAGTAACGATGTTGTATTTCCTTTGCTCAGGGCAAATCTTGATACGAAGATAGCGTTGAAAGTAGATAGAGATCTAAACTCAGAAATTATTTTAGGTGAGTCAGGTGCAGAAAACCTTCTTGGATATGGACATGGTATAGTAAAAAGTGAGGGGCAAACTACGCATGTTCAAGTGGGATTTACTGACCCCCACATCTTTGATGCACTAGTCAGGGTGATAATTGATTATTGGAAAGAGGTGCCCAAACATTAGGTATACAAGCCTTTATTTACTAAGGGCGGTGACGGGAATTGTTCTCCATAATCAAAGAAATCGATATCTAAATCTCGTAATTTGATTTTTATACGCTGAATTAGGAGCGGTGTTTCTTTCGAAAAATCATCGTATTTCATTAGCGAAACTTTACCCGATGTGAAGTGAATCTTTATAAGGTGAATTTCGTCAAGGTCACCATATAGCTGGCATGCGCAGCCAATATATACCCTCAATTCAGGGGGGAGGTCGCTCGATAGTTCTTTAGGAATAACCCATGAATGACCGCCGACATACTCTCCAACTGAATGCGCTGTGTACGCCTCTTTAGCTTTAGCCTCAATGATTTTTGCATTACCAACGCTAAACAAGAGCTTTACCGCCTCCTCAGTAGCGCCCTTATAATTACTAAAAAAGCTCTTGATATCCCGCTTCATATCATCCGGCATTTTGCTATAGGCTTTCCGGCGGGCAAATTGACCAAGCGCGAAATAAACCAGCAGATCATTGCGGCGTGCTTCTTGGGCTTGTTGGAAGGACTCTTCACCAAAATAGTCTTTCAGCGCATCAAAGGCTTTTTTGTGTGATCCAGTAATGGATCGGATGCGATCAGAAAACTCAAATTCTGAGTTTGCAGGCATTCGGCCGAGATCTAGTGCGGTTTCCCAAAAATCAGAAAATAACTCCTTATGCTTGTCGATTAGTTCCTTAGTGACCTGTTTTGTTTGAGTGCGAGCCTGACGCTCTGTGATCTGTTTCCAGTTGCGGCGAATGTGTTGGCGCTCGAAAAGAAAATGTTGCTCTTCGAGTTTGTCTTTGAATATTAGGAAAATGCCCTGGCCAGCGGCGATGGCTGTCTCACCTAATGAATCCTCTAGATACTCCTTGAACTCTGATTGTGTGTAATAACGTTGAAAAGTGTTTCTTGAGGTAATAACGCCATCTTTGTAAGGAGTAAATTGTCGAATGACACTTTCACCGGCGACCATGACTGAGGCAATAAGCACTCGCTTAGCGTATGAAAAAGCTTTTTTAAGTGTTTCTCTGCGCTCATTGATATCTTCAATAACATTGATAACAAATCCGAGATTAACAATGTCACGTTTAGTCGGTGTACTCTCTGGTTTGTGGACGGGGTCCCAGCCTAAAACATCGACACCATGGGCCTCTAGTTCTCGAACGTCGTCACCTTTACCACAACCATAGTCTAGTACCGAGTGATTACCATCAAAGTACCCATGCCTAGCCAAAGCTTGCATGGGTGATGACAGTTTATTACGATCAATTGCTGTTTTGTGGCGTTCGATTTTGCTGGGTACAGGTTTTGTCGAGGATTCTCTGGTTGCTAACTCCTCTTTTCGGTGAAGTCTTCCTGATTCATCTATGAAGCGTCCCTTGGTATTGATTAGGCGTTGCCAATTTTGTTTAAAGCCAATGCTGCGGGTGTTTTCGTAAAGGCCAGCTTCTTCACCTTCGGTAGTTATCTCTTTGAATAAGGTGTAGAGAGGGTAATCGTCGTTTACGAAGGTCTCTTTACGGTGAAGGATTGGCGGGTTGTCTGATTTAGCGTAGTTGGCTTTGCGGACAGATAAGCGTTGTAGATCGACTGTGTAACTGTGTTGTAACTCAGGATAGGCGTATTCATCAAAGCGTGGATAACTGAGGAAGGTAATCTTGAAGCTTCGTCTTGAGAATTTAACCAAGTTCCAGGCCTTGTCCGCGATTTCGAACATATTAGCCATTTGCGAGGTAAGCGCTGCTAGTGCTTCAGGAATATGGGAAAAAGCGCTTTTATGGATGTATACGGCGTCCGGTAATTGCTTGCCAATGGGCAAGGTTTTTACGAGTTCCTGATATTTTGGAAATTCTATCTGAGTCAATGTTCTGATCTTATGTGTTGTGCTATCCGGTTGTTGCTTATCTAAAAAATAGAGCTAGTGTGAATCTCACTCTTGGGCCCATAACACACCAATCGGCACAGTAAATAGCCTGTCACCATATGCTGTGGTGTGATCGCCATCATAGAGCACGATACCTAGTTTAAAACTTCTCACTAGTGGTATTTTGAAAATGCTTCAGTCCGGAAAAATTCCTGGCATTTAAGGTGGTCGCGGCTTTAACTTCCACAGAGAAACAGTCTCATATGTGATTCTCAATAATAATATCGACCTCTACTTTGTTCTAGTCTCGGTAATGGAAGAAGTACTATGTCACCACCGTTAATACAATAACCAAGGCTGTGGCTGCCCATATCAGCTAGTGGTTAAATTGAAATTTCACGCTTAGCCGTGGCTTTATTAATTTCGCTGCTGTTTCAGCATATTTTTATGCTTTATAAAAACTGTAACCTATAGTGTAACTTATAACCTGCGATTGTAATAAAATGCATATAAAACAAAGGTAAAGCACCTGTGCATCATGGGGGTGTGTTGTTTGTTTTTTTCTTTCAAAGTCATGCCGTTGTGTTTCTTAATGCATTGTTTTTAAAGTGAATATTGTTCTTTTGGTCATCAATTGAGGTTTTTTATTGTCTCAC
>Ga0316209_1002221_pt1 | contig 16308 bp, 15 predicted proteins | sample 6monopyrite_MG_FD_204945 | JGI IMG/M metagenome (GOLD analysis project Ga0316209, IMG submission 204945) | Microbial mat bacterial communities from mineral coupon in-situ incubated in ocean water Damariscotta River, Maine, United States -... | ecosystem: Environmental > Aquatic > Marine >...
AGGGAAATCAAGGCTGCATGAAAAAGTCTAAAAATCCGTTCCAATGCCTAAAATCCACCAAACTTCCAGCCGCACCAGCCTGCTCGGGCAATGGTGTAATTTTGTCAGCAGTATAGCGGATTTTCTTAACGCCATTTTCATGAGACCGATCCATACCACTAATGTGCGCGGGTTTCTAGTACAATTGCCATTTTTGTTTGCACCTAAAATTCGCAATACGCCTCAAAATCTACCCTTGGTAATATTGAGTTATAGATTTCGCCTTGGTTTTAGTTTCTCAGCAGACCCTAAGTATGACTAATGTCATGGTATTTTCTCAATGGAATGATGTCTTTTGCAAAAAAGATATCGATGATTAATTCGTCCATTATTTCTCCCAAAAGTATTGCTGTCGTTGGTGGTTCAAACAACATTAGCAAGCCGGGTGGGAAGACCGTGAAAAATTTAATAGACGGCAAATACAGCGGGGAGCTTTGCGTAGTGAACCCCAAAGAAAAAGAGGTGCAAGGGATCAAATCCTACAAAAGCATTAGCGCATTAGGTCATGTAGACTTGGCGATTTTGGTTATCCCAGCCAAATTTTGCCTAGCCACTGTACTAACGCTCTGCGAAAATGGTACAAAGGCATTCATTATAATTTCGGCGGGATTTGGTGAAGTAACAGAAGAGGGGAAAATTTTAGAAAAAAAAATACGTGAAGTAATTAGCCAGGCAAATGCAACGCTAATAGGTCCGAATTGCATTGGAATAATCACCGAACAGTACAAAGGAGTGTTTACTACGCCTGTTCCTCGTTTTCATACGGATGGTTGTGATTTAATATCTAGCTCTGGTGCCACTGCCACTTTTATCATGGAAGCAGGAATACCGTTAGGATTAAAATTTGCTAACGTCTTTTCTGTGGGAAATTCGATTCAAACCGGGGTAGAAGATGTGTTGGAATATTTAGATAGCAGCTTCGATCCAGCAAAGAGTTCTAAAATAAAATTGCTTTACATAGAGAACATAGATAATCCGGTCAAGTTCTTCATTCATGCCTCTTCGCTGATTAGAAAGGGATGTAAAATAGCAGCAATTAAAGCAGGTACATCAGAAGCTGGAAGTAGAGCAGCATCTTCGCATACTGGGGCATTGGCCACCTCCGATCAAATTATACGAGCACTTTTTCGAAAAGCAGGAATTGTCTATTGCAGTGGTAGGAATGAATTAATTACGGTGGCTTCCGTTTTCACGTATAAATCTCCTAAAGGAAAAAATATTGCTGTAATTACCCACGCAGGCGGATCGGCGGTCATGCTAACCGATGCATTGTCAAGAGGAGGGATGAACGTTCCGGAAATAGTAAGTACCAGCAAGGAGGATTTGCTTACCTATTTGCATCCTGGATCATCGGCGAGCAATCCAATAGATTTTTTGGCAACAGGAACGGCTGAGCAGTTAGGGATCATCATTGATTATTGCGAACATGAATTTAAGGAGGTTGACGCTATGATAGTTGTGTTCGGTTCGCCCGGACTTTTTGATGTGGAGAACGTCTACAAAGTACTAGATGTGAAAATGAGGTTTTGCAAAAAACCTATTTATCCCGTTTTACCTTCGGTAGTTAATGCCCAAAAAGAAATCCATTATTTTTTGTCAAAAGGGAAAGTGAATTTTCCTGACGAGGTTCAACTCGGAAATGCCCTTACAGAAGTATACTATACACCTAAGCCCAGCGATATTGAAGGAGAGCAGCCTAAGATTGGCAAAACAGGAGTCAGACAGATTATTGAAAAATCAGCTACCGGATTTTTGGATGTAAAGTCAGTAAAGCAACTACTTGAGTGTGCTCAAATTCCAGTAGCTGAAGAACTGTATGCTGAAAATCCGGAAGATGTTTTAGCGGTTCTATCAAAAATGCAATACCCATTGGTTATGAAGGTGGTTGGTCCCATTCATAAAACAGAATCAAATGGGGTGGTGCTAAATGTCACCGACAAATCCACTTTGGACAATGAATTTAATCGTCTGATGCAAATCGAAGGGGCAACAAAAGTACTTTTCCAGCCGATGTTAAGTGGTATAGAATTGTTCGTAGGAGCGAGTTACCAAGCCAAGTACGGTCATTTAATTATGTTTGGCTTAGGGGGCATATTTATTGAAATATTAAACGATGTAGCATCAGGTCTGGCGCCACTGGCAAAAAATGAAACTAACTACTTGCTGAAACAACTCAAAGGCTATAAACTTATTGAGGGATTTAGAGGGCAAGAAGGGATAAACCAACAATTGTTTGTGGACATCATTCAGCGAATCGGACAACTGGTTCGTATGGCTCCAGAAATTGTAGAATTGGATCTGAATCCTTTGATCAGCAATGGAAATAAACTAACCACTGTGGACGCCCGCATCAAACTAGACAAATCAATAGTTAAGGAAGTGTATAAAAAAGAAATGGAAGGCTCATCTTTCGCGCGTTTAGCGACGGAGTTTACATGAGAGGTTTCTGTACAGAACGGACATCAGTTCACTTAAATTTCTACTTTTGCGTTCCCATCAATTAATCTAATCCGCAATGGAAGTAAAACAAATTCCTCTTCACAACATACACGAAAGCCTAGGCGCCAAGATGATGCCTTTTGCGGGCTTTGAAATGCCTGTTCGGTACAGCTCAGACAAGGAAGAACACTTTTGTGTGAGAGAGGGTGTGGGCGTATTTGATGTGTCCCATATGGGGGAATTTATGATCCGGGGTGCCGGTGCGCTGAGACTGATTCAGAAAGTGACGAGCAATGATGCAAGCAAGATTGTGGACGATCAAGCACAATATTCATGTTTGCCAAATGATACCGGAGGAATCGTAGATGACTTGATCGTGTATAGAATGGGGGAAGAAGAATATATGTTGGTCGTGAACGCTTCCAACATAGAGAAAGACTGGAACTGGATCCAATCAAAAAACACGGAAGGTGTGGAGATGGAAGACATTTCCGATGATATTGTCCTGTTGGCTGTGCAAGGGCCAAAAGCTGTGGAGACACTTCAAAAACTTACAGAAGTTGACTTGTCTGGCGTAGGGTTCTACAAATTTACAAAAGGAATGTTGGCGGGCGTGGAGATGATCATTTCCGGTACAGGCTACACCGGGTCAGGAGGTTTTGAATTGTACATTCCAAAAGAACACGGAGCTGAAGTTTGGAATCTAGTTTTTGAGGCTGGGGCTGAATTTGACATCAAGCCCATAGGACTTGGAGCGAGAGATACCTTGCGATTGGAGAAGGGGTTTTGCCTTTATGGCAATGACATCACGGACACCACCTCTCCGCTAGAAGCCGGGCTTGGCTGGATCACAAAATTCACAAAGGAGTTTACCAATTCGGAGAATCTTAAAAAACAAAAGGAAGAAGGAGTAACTCGAAAATTGATCGGTTTTGAAATGACAGAAAAAGGTATTCCACGTCAGGGATATGCTTTACTTAACGATGCAGGAGAAGAAATCGGAGAAGTAACCTCGGGTACCCTATCTCCGTGTTTGGAAAAAGGCATTGGCATGGGCTATGTAAAGAAAGAGTTCGCAGCAGCAGAAGCTCTGATTAAAGTACAAGTACGAAACAAGCAGCTGGCTGCCAAAGTTGTTAAACCCCCTTTCGTGAAATGAACAAAATAGAAGTTTGCCTCACCCCAGACCTGATCCACCAGCATGAATTGGAAGGAAAAATCGTCGTAGTGGTGGATATTTTTCGTGCTACATCCTGTATCGTGACAGGGCTGGCAAATGGAGTATCTGCCATCAAGCCCGTCGGTGAAATAGACGAAACCCTTGAATTGGGGAAGCAAGGTTACATCATGGCAGGCGAACGAGGTGGCCAGAAGGTCGATGGGTTCGACATGGGCAATTCGCCATTCGAATACATGGAGGAAGAACTGTCAGGGAAGAAAGTGGCGATATCTACCACGAATGGCTCACAAGCGATTTTGAAATCAGCAGGTGCTTATGAGATTTTGGTTGGTGCTTTCTTGAATCTAAAGGCCACCGTAACTTATTTGATGGAAGCAAACAGATCGGTAGTCATTCACTGCGCGGGTTGGAAGGGAACTGTGAATATCGAAGACACGCTCTATGCTGGCGCATTGATTGACGAGCTATTAGAAGAGATGGAAACAACTGGAGATTCGGCAGTTCTCGCCCATCAGCTCTATGTTGGAAACCATGAAAATACAGAAGCCATCGCTGGTGAGTCGAGCCATGCGAAGCGGCTGGCTGGATTTGGCGTGGAGAAGGATTTGGTGTTTTGTATGACTGAGAACGAGTATAATATTGTGGTCAAACTAGAAGGAGATCATTTAGTCTCGTAGCTTCTCATTCTCCAAATGCCTCGTGGCATCCCTCGAGCTTTTCTTTTCCAGATTTTTTTGAAACGCTTCGGTCATATTTACGCCCGTTTGATTGGCAATACAAATCAGAACAAACATCACATCGGCGATTTCGTCACCCAAATCCCTATTCTTGTCGGATTCTTTAAATGACTGATCACCATACTGGCGTGACATGAGCCGAGCGAGTTCGCCTACTTCTTCAGTAAGTACGGCCATGTTGGTGAGCTCGGAGAAGTACCTCACCCCTTTGGTTTCTATCCAATCGTCAACCGTCTTTTGTACTTCCACGAGAGTCATCAGTTATTTGCGCCCCTATTTTCGTTGAGGTGCTTGATTTCTATTGAGGACATTTCTAAGAAATGAAGCAGCAGTTTGATTCGTGACTGCTCGGTGTTGATCAGTGAATCTTGATTGGGGTTGAATTTCTCAAAGTACTCATGAGGAAAGCGCTGACCCGGCGTATAATGATCTCCCCAAAACAGTGCCTGTGTGATTTTTTCACTTTCATAGTAATATTTGAATTCTTCTGCCAGCCGATCCTCTTTGAAGTTGATCATGTGGCCGGAAAAAAGCGGTTCGTGATTTTCAAAGTAGAAGTAATCATCTCTCTCAAAATGTGGGGTTCGAAGTATTCCAACAACTTTAATCATTTGATCTCTAATCAAATACCCCCGCACTTTATACAGTGAATCGCCCACGATAGAATCTTTCTCAATGATCTGTACTCGATGATTATGATCAATGTTGGACACTTTCATATTGATGGCGTCCATCAGAAGCTCTGTTTCACTTTTCTTCTCTGGCGTACAAGAATACAATGTCAGAGCGAGAACAAATAGGAGGGTAAGTAGGCGATGCATGGGGATTTTTTAGTTGAAGATAGGCAATTCTTGAAATAGTACTAAACCCCGTCCTTCACTTTTCGTGAAAAGGTAGAAATAAAAACCAAATAATAAATGAAACAACTTATCAGAATTACGGCACTGGCCATTGGGGTTATGTTTTTTGTAGCAGAAAGTGCCAATGCTCAAAAGGACAAATCCAAGAGACCGAGTCCTCCCGCACAAGTGAATGCCACCATTGGAAGTACCAGGGTAACGATTGATTATAGCCAGCCGAGTACCAAGGGGCGAACGGTGTTTGGAGGCCTTGAGAAATATGGAAAAGTATGGCGAACAGGAGCCAATGAAAGCACATGGATTGAAGTAAGCTCGGATGTAACGATTCAGGGGAAAAAATTGGCAAAGGGCAAATATGGCTTATTCACCATCCCGGGTAAGAACGAATGGACGATCATCTTCAGTTCAAAAACTGATGGGTGGGGAGCCTACGATTATAAAACGAAGGATGATGTACTGCGAGTGACCGCAAAGTCCGTGAGCAATTCTCATACGGAAAAATTCACGATTTCTATTGCTGGCGAAACGGTGACCTTGGCATGGGACAAAACCAAAGTGGATTTTAAAATCAAAGGATAGGAGATTAATTATTTGGCAAATCCTGCTGACGAATGTCGGCAGGATTTTCTATGTCCTGCTTCTTGTGAGCCCCATTCATCTTGCGATTAGAAATTTCTTTCTTTATTAGTTCTGTGAAAATCTGAGCGCCCTCATAATTCAAGTGATCATAGTCTTTGAATAAAGTATCGTTGTATGATATGTCTAGAAAATCCAAAACGAGAATTCCTTTTCTGGTCATTCGCAATTTTGTTTTGTTAAAAGCCGTCTTTATTTCTTCCGGAATCCTACTGCGATACTCCCGGTGCAGCGGTGCACTTACCAAGGTTAGCTCAATGTTTTTTTCAGTGGTGAACGACACAATAGAGTCCAAAAATTGTTCGGTGTAGGGAGAGATTCCAATAAACGGCCCATTCGTGTAATAGTGTTTCCTTATCGTCTCCTTTAGATTTGCTTTGTCCAGTTCATACGGATATTTCACAAATCCACCAAGATATGGGGGGGGCGAAAAATTCGGGTACAATGTCAATTCCCTAAGAAATGTATGATAGAATTTGGTCTCATTTACTACAATTTTTTCAGGTAGGTCAAGGGGTAAGACAGGATAATATTTAGAAAATTGACTCTTTGATTTTTCCCCTGTCAGTCTGGCATCTCGATACGCAGAAAAATTATTATATGAGAATCCGCAGAGTACATGGTCGATCTGTCCATTGTCTTCGATGGCCTTTTTCAATTTGTAAAAGGTAAGAATGTACGCCTCTCCTCCCATACAAATATTGGATGCACTCGCAAATTGATCAGGGTTCAAGGAAGTGTTGAGATGAGAATCTCCAACAATCAAAACATTTCCCTCTAGGCTGATTGGATCAGTCAGCCTGTGAAAATTGATTAATAAATTGATCGCAAGGTAACCCGCCATCAGGCTACAGAAGATCAGGATACTTTTGAGCAACTGCTTCATTCTAAAACTGAAAATAAATAAACGCCTGTTCCTCACCGAAGAAGAAAAGAATGAGCCAAACACACATCGAATAGAGTGTCCACCTCAACCATTTTGGCACGTGAGCTGAAAAATCGAGTCCGAATCCTCTCTTTCGCATCGTCCACTCTATGATCAGCATAAGTGCGGCCAGCGGGAGATAATCGCCCCCATGCCACTTCCCACCAGTGAAGGAAAAGATGCCCACAATATAGTCAAATGCATGACCCACATTTTCGGCACGAAAGAAAACCCAGGCCAGCACGGTCAGTGAAAACGTAAATAGAATATGGGAAAAATTGTTCCATCCCGGCCAAAAATAATCCACATGATCCAGATTATTCCGATTTTTCTTCAGTAGAAAAATGGGAACGAAATACAAGGCATTCAGCCCTCCCCAAACTATGAATGTCCAATTGGCACCATGCCAAAACCCACTGACCAGAAAAATGACGAAAATATTGATGAGTGTTCTCTTTCGCGTCCCATTGCTACCCCCAAGAGGAATGTACACATAGTCCCGAAACCAGCTGGAAAGTGAAATGTGCCAACGTCTCCAGAATTCTGCAATGTCCCGGGAAAAATACGGATACCTGAAGTTGGTCATTAGGTTGAATCCAAACAGCTTGGCCGTGCCGATGGCAATGTCCGAATACCCGGAAAAATCACCGTAAATCTGGAAGGTAAAACAAAGCGCCCCGATCAAAAGTGTAGCAGAACCATACTCGGCAGAATTACTAAAAATGTCGTTGGCGAAAATGGCGCATGTATCTGCTACCACTATTTTTTTGAAAAGCCCCCACAGTATTTGGCGCATGCCATCTCTACCTTGCGCATACGTGAATTTTCGCTTCTCAAAGAATTGAGGGAGGAGTTTAGTCGCTCGTTCGATGGGGCCGGCTACCAATTGCGGAAAGAAACTCACATAGGCCATGAAGCCAACAAAATCTTTGGTTGGCCCTAATTTCCGTCGATAAATATCAATCGTGTAGCTGAGCGTTTGGAAGGTATAGAAGCTGATGCCTACTGGTAAAATAATCGAAAGAGTGGAGATGTCTGGTGCTTGTCCAAAGAAGCGAAAGGCCTCCACGAAATTGTCTACGAAGAAATTGTAATACTTAAAGAAGCCAAGCAGACCCAGATTGACCGTAAGGCTAAGAGCCAGCCAACCTTTTCGGAATTTTTCAGTCCTGTGAAGCTGTTGTCCCACCACAAAATCAACGACCGAACTAAAAGCGATCAGCGCAAGAAACCGATAATCCCACCAACCATAGAAAACGTAACTTGAGGCTAGAAGAAAAAGGTTCTGAGATTTTATTCTGGCTGAGCCAATGAGCCAGTAAATCGCAAAAACGATCGGAAGAAAAACAACAAACTCAATGGAATTGAAAAGCACTGTTTCAAACGATATTTAGCAGTTGCTCTTTTATTTTCTCCAATTCATCCTTCATCTCCACCACCAACTGCTGCATATCCGCATCGTTGGCTTTTGATCCGATGGTGTTGATTTCACGCCCAATCTCCTGCGAGATAAATCCTAGCTTCTTCCCTTGCGAGTCGTTTAATTGCATCACCTCGATGAAGTAGTCGAGGTGTCTTTTTAGCCGTACCTTTTCTTCGGTGATATCGATTTTCTCAATGTAGTAAATCAACTCCTGCTCAAATCTATTGGTGTCCACCTGAGTTCTACTTCGGATCTCGTCCAGATTTTTATCCAGGCGGGAGCGTATGTTTTCGATTCGTTTTCCATCCAGCTCTCCAATTTTATCAAGTCTCACTTCAATAGACGTAATGTAGTTTTTGAGTTTGCCTTCAAGTACAGACCCTTCCTCGGCTCTGAAGGTATGGCAGTTTTTGCATGCGCTTGCGAGGGTTTCTTGCACCATGGCCCAATCCACCTGCTCATTTGTTCCTTCGTTTTGTGAGATCACCTCCGGAGAATGAAGCGCTAGCCGGAATAAATCCGTAGACGTTTCTGTCAATTCACCAGCCAGACGCTGGTAGGTTTTGAAGTACGTGGTGAGCAATTCCTCATTGATATGGACAGGTCGTGCTTCGTCATCCGAGAAGGTGAACTCTATCTGAACATTGATTTTTCCGCGTTTAAGGATTTGTCCGATTTGATTTCTAATCTCCGTCTCCTTGTCAGAAATCTCCCTAGGAAATTTCAAATTCAAATCGAGAAATTTACTGTTAAGGGTTTTTACCTCAACTTTCACTTGTAGTCCGTTCGAGTCGTTCTCAGCCTGACCAAAGCCTGTCATGGAATGTAGCATGGTGCAAATTTAACTCAGAATTACAATGTCAAGGCAGCAGCGTAGATTGAGTTTTATTTACATAAAAACATGCATTGGTGCAAGGCGCAAACCAAGTGTAGTTGAGATTAAATCGGCGCTGGCAATCAGGCTAATTTCTTCAAAGCTTCAGCGATTTGAGAAAATGGCCAATGGTTTTTCTGAAGTGAATTACACGAACATATATTCGCCCTGAGATGGGTACTTTTCACCACCGAACAGGCCAGATGGGGTACTTGATTCATTTTTGAATGGCTATTTTTCCATTTTCACCGTTTAAGTCCCAAAATAGTTCCCTAATTTTGTATCCGATGCGTGCGAAGGCCAGAAGAATGTTGTCGCTAGTCCTGCTCATAGCAGGGGCTCAGGCAGCCTACCCCCAAATAAGTTTCCCTGACAACCTCAAAAACTCCATAGTTTATTGGGAGAAGCTGGTGTCTTTTCCTCTGGAGAATCAGCAGGAAGATTTGTCCAAACAATGGAGTCAATTTAGCAACCAGCCCCTCTCTAAAACTGATTTTAAGTGTCTGGAAAATGTGCTGAACCTCACAGACTATCAGATTTCAAAATTACCTAAGGAGGAGAAACAATTCCTTTTCAAATATCAGCACCTGGCCATCTACTTGTCAGGGATGGATCCCACGGCCCTGGGGAGTTCGGATCGAGCCGGTGTTTGGATGCTCACGTATCCAGCCGCTCGACGCTATGGTTTGATCGTGAGTGATCAGGTGGATGAGCGTAGAGATATTATTAAAAGCACACAAGCTGCTCGCTTGCTTTTCAGGGATTTGAAAAAGAGACATGGCGCAAATACAGAAGCAATGTTTGTACTGGGTGTTGCGGGTTGGAAACACACAAGCGAAGAGAAAATTTTAGAGATTGAAGAAAGTCTGACAGCACTCAGGCTTCTTTCTAAAAGTTTTGATGGAAATCGATCTTTACGGGCGGACGCCAATTGGGTTCCTCAACTATTCGATGGAAAAGTAAGTGTCACGGCTCTCTCATTGGAGTTGGGATTGGATGATAGTCAATTTCATCGTATGAATCCGACACTCATTGGACGATATATTCCTGCGGGTACTAAAATCCTGATCCCCAGTGCTGTTGATGGTCATACTTTGACCGCATCCACCAAGTCAATGGAGATACTTCATAAGAAACAACAGGACAGTATCGTAAACCGAATCAAAAGAAATATTCCAAGCCCACAGAGCCATCAGGTGGTCACCTATCGGGTGAAGTCGGGCGATGTGCTTGGAAAGATTGCGGAACGTTATGGTGTTCGTGTTTCGAAAATTAAGAAATGGAATAATCTTCGGTCGGATCGGATCGATATTAATCAAAAGCTGACGATTTATTACCCGAAAGGGAAAAAGATTCCAAAGAAGGCTGTTGCAAAAAAGACTCCCAAGCCTGAAGTGAAGCTTATTGCTAAGGAAATTGGGAAATTCACGATCTACGAAGTACAACCAGGCGATACGTTGTGGGCGATTTCTAAGAAATTTTCTGATGTGAAACCGGAGGATATTATGGCTTGGAATGCCATTGGCGAAAACCTCAGTATTGGTCAAAAGCTGAAGATCAAAACGCTTAATTGATGCGCCCCTTTCACGTACTGCTATTCTTGATTTTGGTGTTTGGTCTTGGTGCTGTTGTCGCAGCAGTTTGGCCAAAAGAAGGCATGCGGATCACCAACGATTGGTCCTTGAAATTTGCCTCCCTTGACGGCCTACTTTCTCAGGATAGATCAAACGACATAAACGTAGATTCTCTTTTGGCTTCTTATGAAATTGAATTTGATTCTACCGATATCAAAGACAGTTTACGCTTAGCGCAAATTGCGCATCGTCAGCGAATGCTGCGGATTCAGTATGCGGACACGTCGGTGGGACTCTGGCGGTTTTTCAAAAAACTAGACAAACGAAAACAGGGTGTCGGTAAGGTACGAATCCTTCATTATGGCGATTCGCAAATCGAAGGCGATCGGATCACGAGTGTGATAAGAAATGGTCTTCAAAAGGAATTTGGAGGATCAGGGCCAGGCTACATGGCAGCTTCTCCGCTGGTGAATAGTTTCAGCGTGAGCAACCAGCGCACGGGAAACTGGAGACGCTACCCCGTATTTGGGAATCAGGATACCACCCTCAATCACAATCATTTCGGAATGCATGGGGTGTTCTCCAGGTTTACGCCATTTCCAACAATGGACACAGTGTATCAAGACACCATTCGCACACAGATTACTAGCGCAGAGGGTGTAGCCAGAGATACGGCATTTGTTCCAGACCCGATCGTCAGAAAAGTGCTGGCATACGATTCGACCGTGAAGGCGACCGTGAATATCTCACCTTCGAAAATCGGGTATTACTCGTCTCGGCGATACACACGAATGACGATTCTTTTCCGAAATCCAGATGCGCCATTTAAACTAACCGTGACATTAAGCGACAGCACCAAAGCGGTACGAAATTTCCCTACGAACGCATACACCCAAGAATACAAGCAATCATTTGTAAAATCTCCAGAGAACATCCGCTTGGAATTTGAAGCCGTGTCCAGTCCTGATATTTATGGGATCAGACTGGAAAATGATTATGGTATTGTGATGGACAATATACCTATGCGGGGAAGTTCGGGGACCTACTTCGGTAAAATAAATCATGCCGAAATGGCCACACAGTTTGCTGACGCAAATGCAGATTTGATCATATTACAATTTGGTGGAAATACTGTGCCTTACATGCCAGATGAGGAAAGAGTGGAGCGATACGGGAATTGGTTTGCATCCCAGATTCGCTACCTCAAGCGCATGAATCCCCAGGCAAATTTTGTGTTTATCGGGCCATCTGATATGTCCATGAAGGACGGATTGGATTATGTGACGTATCCATTGCTTCCGTACATTCGGGACGTGCTTCGAACGGCCGCACTCGACAATGGTTGTGGCTTTTGGGATATGTTTGAGGTGATGGGCGGCAAGAATTCCATGCCGTCCTGGGTGGCCGCTGATCCACCGCTGGCCGCTCCAGATTATGTTCATTTTACCCGGCAGGGCGCACGCAAAATCGCCGAATTGTTTCACGAGGCTTTGATGAAGGATTATGAGGATTGGAGAAATAGTAATGAGTAGAAAGTCGCAAGTAGAAAGACGACAGTTTGTTGGTCGACAGTCGACAGTTAGCAGTCAACAGCCAATAGTCAACAGTGGACAAGAACATCGCTTTCGACTTCTGACCCACTTTCTACTTTCTACTAAAATCTGCAAACTCAAAATTGTCTACTATCTCATGTGGATTCTTTTCCTTCTCGGGATTGCCATTCCATCTTTCAGCCAAGACCACCTTCAAGAAAAATATCCATTCCTCAAAACAGAAGTTAATCGACTGGATTTCTACGGAGACTCAACCCAGTTTAATTCAGTTTTTGAAAAGCTCGATAAGATTCTGCTTGATGGAGAAGGTCAGGTGAATGTTCTTCACATGGGCGGTTCGCACGTTCAGGGCGGTTCGCTCAGCCATGCGATGCGAAAATACATGCAGTCGCTTGCGCCCGGCCTGAAAGGTCATCGGGGGTTGATTTTCCCTTTTACTCTGGCCAAGACAAATAACCCGTGGAATTATATCGTGAAGAAAAAAGGCACGTGGGAGGGTGACCGAATCAGTGTGAAAGATCACACCAGCCATTGGGGAATTAGTGGGGTGACGGCCACAACTACTGATTCTTCCGCATCCGCTAAAATCTATTCTCGAGATCAGGCTGATGATTTCGGATTTACAAAAGCGCGGATATTTTATCATATGGATGCTACTTCTTTTCAGCCGCTGTTGGCTGATCCGCACATTGTAGGCACTCGTGTAGATTCTGTAGCACAGTTCATCGAAGTGACCTATTCTCAGCCAAAAGACACGTTAGAATTTGGATTGTTGAAGAAGGATTCTTTGTCGTCAAGGTTTATACTTCAAGGCCTCCAGTTGCTGGCGGAGGGCCCGGCGATGGTGTACAATCCCATTGGTGTGAATGGTGCGAATACGGCCAATTTTTTCAGAAGTGAGATGCTTGAAAAACAAATGAAAATGATCGCTCCAGATTTGGTCATTTTCGGAATTGGAATCAATGACGCAAATACCTACGCGCGACTTTTCAAACAAGATGAGTACGAAGCAAACTACGATCGGATCATCGCTATGCTAAAGGAAGCCAATCCTGACGTGTCCATCATTTTCATGACCAACAACGACAGCTATTTCTACAAGCGATATCCCAATCCCAATGTCTATAAAGTGCGAGATGCTATGATCAATTTGTCTAAAAGACACAATGCGGTGGTTTGGGACATGTTCGAAATCATGGGCGGATTTGACTCGATCCGAATCTGGGAAGCGTACGATCTCGCACGCGCCGATCGTATACATTTTTCCAGAGATGGGTACGAACTACAGGCGGAGTTGCTATTTTCGGCCATCAAATCGGCCTTTGGTGATTATCTTTCCGCCCGCTATCGTCAGCAACCTTGATCGAGAAAATCCTTCCATACCTTACCTACAACAGCGAACATCCGCTGCTATTTACCAGCCTTTTCTTTTGGGTTTTTCTGGGGCTTGTGCTTCTGGGTTATAGTTTTTTAGACAAAACCACCCGAACACGAAATGCCTATTTGTTTTTGGTCAGCCTGTTTTTCTACTACAAGACAGGGGGGTTCTATCTGGTCATTTTGCTGGTTTCTACAGTCGCTGATTATGTGATAGGAAACCGAATTTATAAAACCGAGACAGACTGGAAGAAGAAGAGCTGGCTGGCAGCTAGTGTGGTTGTTAATCTCTCCATTCTTATATATTTCAAGTACGCCTACTTCTTCGCTGACTTCTTCACAGACATCACGGGCATTGAGGTGGACGTGTACAATTACTTTTCCTGGGGATTTAATAATCTGGTAGGCACCAATTTCGTGTGGGAGAAAATTTTGCTCCCGGTCGGGATTTCGTTCTTCACTTTCCAAACCATGAGCTATGCGATTGACCTCTATCGTGGACAAGTGAAGCCAGTCAAGAGCATGCTAGATTTTGGCTTTTACGTTTCGTTCTTCCCTCAACTGGTAGCCGGCCCAATTGTTCGAGCGGCGGATTTTGTCCCCCAGCTGTACCAGAAATATAAGCTCACGCGAGCTGATTTTGGCATAGGCCTTTTCTGGATTTTAAATGGCTTACTCAAGAAGCTTTTTCTAGCCGATTACATCGCGGTGAACTTTGTAGATCGAGTATTTTCTAATCCAGGCAGCTACTCAGGGTTCGAAAACATGATGGCACTCTTTGGCTACACACTTCAGGTGTATGCTGATTTTTCTGGCTATACGGACATAGCGATTGGCGTGGCACTTTGGTTGGGTTTTCGTTTGCCAGTCAATTTCAACTCACCGTACAAGGCAAGCAGTGTGGGTGAGTTTTGGAGACGCTGGCATATATCACTTTCAAGCTGGCTGAAAGATTACCTGTACATCCCCATGGGAGGAAATCGCTCTGGCTCGATGTTCTCCAACATCATGATCGGCGTGATTGTACTGTTCGTTTCGTTGATGGCCGCCAGTTGGTGGATACCGATTGGTTTTCTGGGAGTAGTGCTTGTCGTAATTCTTACTGGAAAAGTGTTGCCGGCATTTAAAAGCTGGGTCAGCACCAATGTGAACATGATGCTTACGATGCTCATTGGTGGATTGTGGCATGGAGCAAGCTGGAATTTTGTGATCTGGGGCGGACTGAATGGATTGGGTTTGGTCTTCTACAAACTCTGGAAAAAGATTAGCCCTTGGGGGAATAAGACCAAGTGGTACAATCGAGCGATTGGTATATTCACTACGCTGGTTTTCATCACTTTCACACGTGCATGGTTTCGTGGCGAAGGTTGGGAGTATACGATGCTGATGCTTCAGCAAATCGGGACAGACTTTCAGCCGCAGCTGGTTGGAGAAATCATCGTTGGATACAAGTATGTGTTTATCGTCATGCTTGGTGGATTCATCATCCACTGGCTACCTCTTGGCACGAAGGATTGGTATAGAAATACTTTCGTGAAAGCTCCGCATTTCGTGCAGGCTTTGATCTCTCTTCTGGCCATCATCTTCATTTACCAGATTCTCACGGCAGACTTGCAGCCGTTTATTTATTTTGCTTTTTGATTATTGATTTATTGAATAGGAAAAAGCTAGAAGGATTGTCTCGGGAGATTGCTTCAATCCATTGCAGCCAGAACTCCCAAAACCAATATTGCAATTTAGCAACCCATCAACTCTGTATTCTTCTCCTCTAAAATACCTACCCTCAATCATCAGTTTTTCATTTGCAATAAATGCCAAGCCAAGTTCCAGCCCCCCAGTCCACAAATTGCTGCTAGGGCTAATTTGATACTCCGTATAAATTCCGACCTGCAATTCCAGTTTTTTGATTGGACGTACTCCGACGATTAAAGGAGTATGAATAACCACGACTTCTTGGTTTTGAAAGATTGATCTTCCTGATTTTCTTTGGTATTGTGGCTCGATCGAAACGCGAACTCTCTCAAAAAATAACCCCGAAGCGAACACCCCAAAATAGGCGGAAGAGATGAAATCATCTTTTTTTCCATCGGAATTTATCATTCTAGTAAACATTGGCCCTCCTTTCATTCCATAGCTGAACTGCGAAAAAGCTTGAGTAATTGCTAAAAGGAGAATTATAAAAATTGTTATTTTCTTCATACCTCATTAGTAAGTTACAATTCTAAAGAAACCATTCGAGTATCTCAAATGTTTAAAAAACGGATAAATCCTAAAATCCAAGTTTTACTCCACCCTCACAAACCCCACCACAATCGCCAGGGCATGAATGTCAGTCAAAGGCAAATCAAACGGCTCATAAGATATGGAATAAACCAAAACGGCATTTCGAACCGACGCAGGAGGGAGAAATCTCCTTACTACTACCACAGTCTTTAAAAAATATTTGGGAGACTTCTCGCTCCGCTTTGCTGCGTGTCGAAGTGACGTTAAGGAAATCGGATAACCACTAACAACTAGTTAGGGTCTGCTGAAAAACTCAAGTTGATTTGTTTTACTATCCTGTTTTGCCCTAAAGCCGGGCAGGCGCCTACTTTCTGTCTTGATACAGAAAGTAGGCAAAGAAACCGAAGGTTCATGAGGGATCGTGAGCAAGGTAGTGCGTATGAGTAAATCAAGGCTGCATGAAAAAGT
>Ga0316209_1002222_pt1 | contig 16305 bp, 17 predicted proteins | sample 6monopyrite_MG_FD_204945 | JGI IMG/M metagenome (GOLD analysis project Ga0316209, IMG submission 204945) | Microbial mat bacterial communities from mineral coupon in-situ incubated in ocean water Damariscotta River, Maine, United States -... | ecosystem: Environmental > Aquatic > Marine >...
CGAGGTCGGCGAGAAGTTGGTCGGTGGCGGGCGCGGTGACGTCGGTCGGAGAGGTGTTGTTGGTCATGCCGAAAGCATGGCGGGCGGCGGTCACCTCGACCAGATGGGCTCACCGGACGCGTACGTTCCGGTTGTAGCCCGACACTCTGGAACAGAGCCGCTGCTTCCACCGAGACTCGAGCTCGTTGAGCCTTGTCTTGTTCATCGCGCCGCTGGGAACGACCTCCAAGATCGATAGCGACGCCTGAGTTCGATCGAGGTGTCCCGCCTCGAATGCTGGGTCGAGCGCGACGTTGCCGGACCTCAGCCTCGCGTACGCCTTCCAGCGAATCCAGAACCCGCCGCTTCCACCGGCTTGTCCTACATACAGTCGGCTGTTCTTGTGATCGGTCAGCAGGTAGATCCCGCCAACGCTCGAGAGCTTGTCGCGCCAGGAACTGTTGGCGTCCTCGTGCTCCAGTAGAAACGCGATCTTCGCGAGCGAGATCTCGATGTCCTGCAGCGCGGGACACTCCGGCAACGCGCTTGGGTCTCGAAGCTCGACCACGGGCTTGTCCAGCTTCCACTGTTGCCAGGAGCGCATCGACGCTCCCCAGTCGATCACCGCTCTCAGCTCCAGCGGAGCGAAGTCCGCAGACGGCGCGAGCTCGTAGCGGAAGAGTGTCGAGATGCCTCGTTCTGGGTGCTGCTTGTAGTGGTCTTGGAGGCAGGCCGGAACTCCCAGAAGATCGTCTGCCCTAACCTGCCTGGCCTCTCCGACCGCATAGGCTCCGACGAAGAGACCACGTCCACCGGGCAACCCAAGGAACGAGAAGAAGCCCTCGCAGTCTCTGAACACGTGCGATGACTGATCGGCCTGGTAGAACTCGAACGCGGTACGATCGAAGTGGAACAGGTCGATCAAGTCGGGGACGTGCTCAGAGTTGTGCTTGTGCCGGACGAGCTTCCAGCGCTTCTCCCCAAGGGCGGCTCCTGGGGCGACGCGCTCGGCGAGCTCGCGGAAGGTGAACAAAGGATGTCGATCTGCCATGGAGGTCAATGGACAGGCGCTGCAGGGCCAGTTCGGTCCATGCTCAGCGGGCGACGGAAACCAGGCCGGTTGGCCCACTCGCCCGGCATCTGCCTCCGCGCAGTCGCTCGCACGGCAGGGCGCACAGGTCGCTCACGAAACGAGTCTCTGGCGTGACAGCCGAGTCTGTGTCACCGAGTAGATGAACGGACCGCTCTCGTTGGACGTGATCCGCTGGATCTTCTTGAGGTGCCGGAGGAATACGGCAGTGATCGTCTTGCCGTCCACGTGCTTGCAGGTCAGCGTGAAGAGTTTGGCACCCGACTCCCGAACCGCGAGCAGCTGGAGGGGACGCCGCTTGATCCGACGGTCGTTCGTGAGAATGCCCCAGCCCCGCTGAGCGACATTCGGAATCCAGACCTCGTCTTGAGTGTCCTGCGGGAAGAAGTCGTCGTGGTGTACCGCGTGTGCCCCCTCAGCCTTGAGAGCCTCAAGGAGCATTCTCCTTCCAAGAGAGCGGTCGATGAACAACGTGACCGGACTATGCGGCACGGCTCGGCTGCTCGAATCGAATGGCCTCTTCTATCAGGCTCGCCTGGATACCGAAGTCCTCTGCCAGTTCCTCGATCCGCTCCCCGGCGGCGAACCGACTCATGACGACTTCAGTTGGGATGCCAACCTCACGTAGGCAGGGACGGCCGAACTGCGACCTCGGGTCGATGACGACAGCCTTGAAGTCCCTCGCCGGGTCGGTCGTCGTGAATGGGTACAGCTTCTGCAGCCTTCCCTCTTTGTCGTACTCGATGCGTTCCACACAGGCCGAGATCCACTTCATCTCGAGCTGCCCTCCTCGGGAAGTGTTGAGGAGCTTGCGGCCATGTTCGATCAGCAGGTCCCTGCCGTCCGTGAGCATCTGAACCTTGGCGAGTGGGTGCTCGAAGGAAAAGTTCTCGCGCAGGAACTGAGTGGCTCGCCGCACGACGGGCAGCTTGAGCTCGTAGTCTCGTCGGATCGCTGCCAGCACATGCAGCTCTACAAGGTTGCGGAAGGAGAGGAACTCGCCCGTCGGGTCGTCGAGTTGGATGGCGGGAGCGAAGCCTGCCCGGCCCTGTCTTGAATCCGCATCTCGACCAAGCACCCAGTTGCGCACCGTGGAGATGGGTACACCAGTCATCCTGGCGGCGTCGGTCTTGGTGTAAGCCGCGCACTCAATGGGATCGCGGCCTCCGTAGATCGCTGTGGAATCGGCGGTCATGCTCACTAGCTCCCTCCAGGAACTTCTGCTGCCGTAGAGTCGGCCGGTCCTCCCCAGATCCTCAGCTCAAAGTCCGAGAGTTCTGGCCCAGTCGCGGGACGGGTCCGAGAGTCAGGCGCTCAGGACCGACTAGCACCACTGCCGTGAGTCCTCAGCCTGGCTTGCTCGGCTGCACGACTAGAGTGTGGCTTGGACTGCTCAGTCAAGCCAGACGCAAAGCGCGGTCTCAGCGTTCAACCCGACGGACTTGCCCGGAGACGTTGATGCCGTGCCAGTGGGCGCCGACTGGTCTCGCCCCATGCCTCGAGCCTGAACGGCGGTTTGGGGCAAGTTGGAGTCCATCGATTCTCTGGACTAGAATCACGTCATCCTCCCAGGCCGAGGACCCTTCCAACCCCTCCCTCCAAGCGGCCACAGCGCGGCTCCGTGCCGCTCGCTGGAGACCAGCTTGGATACAGCCACTCCCCCCGACGGCCTGACCATCCGCCGCGTCGCACTCGCGTCCCTCCACCAGGACCCGGCCAACGCCCGCACCCACGACGCTCGAAACCTCGAAGCGATCCGCGCGAGCCTCTCGCGCTTCGGCCAGGCGGAGCCCCTGGTCGTCCGCAAGAAATCCGGACTGGTGATCGGCGGCAACGGCCGGCTCGAAGCCATGCGGTCCTTGGGCTGGGACCACTGCGATGTGGTCGAGCTCGACGTCGACGACCTGCAGGCGACTGCCCTCGGCATTGCTCTGAACCGCACCGCTGAGCTGGCGGGCTGGGACGACGAAGTCCTGGCGCGGCTCTCCCAGTCGCTGCGCGAAGCAGGAGCACTGGAGGGCACGGGCTTCGACGATGCCGAGGTGGACGCGATGCTCGCGGGGCTCAAGAAGCTCGCCGGCGAAGGCGACCTCGAGGAGGACGAAGTGCCCGAGCCCCCGGCCAATCCCGTCTCGCGCCTGGGGGACCTGTGGCACCTCGGCTCGCACCGAGTGCTGTGCGGTGACTCCACCGACTCGAAGGCCGTGCGCAAGCTGCTCGGCAGCGCGAAGCCGCGCCTGATGGTCACCGACCCTCCCTACGGAGTGGAGTACGACCCGAGCTGGCGGAACGAGGCCGGCGTCTCGAAGACCGAGCGCACGGGCAAGGTGCAGAACGACGACCGAGTGGACTGGACCGAAGCCTGGAAGCTCTTCCCCGGCGACGTCGCCTACGTCTGGCACGCCGGCAAGTACGCCGGGCGAGTTGGCACGAGCCTGGACTCGGCGGACCTCGAGATCCGCGCCCAGATCATCTGGGCCAAGTCCCGCTTCGCCCTCAGCCGCGGCGCCTACCACTGGCAGCACGAGCCGAGTTGGTACTGCGTCCGCCACGGCTCGAAGGCTCACTGGGTGGGGGACCGAACCCAGTCCACGGTATGGAACATCCAGGTCACCGACGACGGGGACAAGACGACCCACGGCACCCAGAAGCCGCTGGAGTGCATGGCCCGTCCGATGAGGAACCACGACGCGCCAGACGTATACGACCCGTTCCTCGGATCGGGCACGACTTTGATCGCTGCTGAGGCTCTCGGCCGGCGCTGCTTCGGCATGGAACTCTCGCCCGAGTACGTCGACGTGATCGTCCAGCGCTGGCAGAACCGGACGGGCAATGAGGCCACGTTGGGGAAGGCTGGGCAGACGTTCAGCCAGGTGTCGGAGAAGCGCTGCTCGACCGTCTGAGTCGTAAAGCCCATGGCACTAGCAAGATCTGAGCTGGAGTTCAGGGACGTAGCGGACAGGAGCTTTGCCTACCGATTGTCGGACGGCCGCCAGGTGTGCGGCTCCAAGGTGAAGTCGAAGCCGGGGTGCTTCTGCGGGAACTGGCAGCATCTTGCCCCCAACGGTCGCTGTCGGAACCACGGAGGTACGGGAGGGCGGCCTCCAACCACGGGGCGTTGGGCGAGCTCTCTCGGCCGCTTTGGCGAGTCCTATCTGGCCGCCAAAGAAGATCCCGAGCTGCTCGATCTTTCGCGCACCCTTGCCATCCTCGACATGGTGGTCGAGCGCGCGGCGAGGCGCATCGAAGAGCGGGACACCCCCGAGTTCCGCCGACGTCTTGGCGAGCTGTACGAGGAGATGACGACGATGCTTCGCGAGGGCGAAGCCTCGAAGGCCCAAGACCGCATGGCCGAACTCGGCCGACTGATCCGAGACGGAGGCCGCGAAGAGGATGCGTTTGGCGAGCTGTCTCGAGCTGCGGAGCGTCTCTCAAGGCGAGCCGAGAAGGCGTGGGACCTGAAGCTCACCCGCAAGCACTCTATCGCGGCCGATGACCTTGCACTGATCCTCGGTCAGTTCCTCGACTTCGTCCGCCTCGAGGGGACGGAGGAGATTGCGCTGGCAGTAGAGCGGCGGCTCGCGATGGAGATGGACCGGCCGCGGAGGCGGTCGAGGGTGGGGAGGAGCTGAGCGGCCGTGCACCTGCCCGATCGATTCTACCCGCCTCCTCCGCGCGGGGGCGCTGATCACCGAGGAGGGACCTGGCGGATCACTCGCTGCGGTTCTAGTCGTCGGCACGGTGCTCATGCGTCATGCGAGTAACGGGCAGATAATCCGTTACTCAATGACGCCCTCTTCACCATTGCGGCCGCGAGCAAGATGAGAATCCGCTTGTTGTTCCGCATCAGACGGAACACAGTAAGCGGGCTAAGCTGCCTCCATTACCCCGAAGTTCCAGGCAACGAACCGGAGATGGCAGGTGGAAGTCTCACTATCCATTCAAGAAGAGCGGGCGCTTTCAGAGATCACCGCGCTAGTTCGCGCGCATCCCGCACTGGCGGAGACGGCAGGCAGAGAGTTGTGGTCGCTCTACGAGTCGTCGGTCGAGGAGCAGCAGTCGTGTTGGGCGCAGCAGGTCGCCAAGCGGCTCGAAGCGCTTGAGCACGCGCGGGGACAGGTGCTCGACTCTAGCCACGAGGTGCCGCTGTGCACGAGCTGCGGGCTAGATTGGATGGGTTTCGTCGAGTTGATGGCGAAGAGGGAGCGCCAGTATGGCGACCTCTGCCACACCACCGCGAAGCAAGCCTACCTCGACGATGCCCTGCTAAGCGTTGCGTTGCCGGCGACTCCTGAAGGCATGGTCTGGGAGGTCTTGGACTACGTAGAGCGCCGCGCGCTGGTTGAGCAAGACGGGTACGTCCATCACATACCTCGCGCCGACTTCTTCTTCGTGAGGCAGCTTACGGAGGGAATGGGGCAGACCCGAAGCCCGAGAGTACTCGCCCAATCGATGAGACTTGCGGTCGTGATCCTCGTGGCGAGAGTCTTCGAGATCGACTGCATGTCGCTCGGACTAGGACGAGAGCTCCCTCTTGCGAGCGTGGCTGGGAGGGAGAGTCGCGAGTTCATCTGTTCACTGGCGAAGGGTCACCTTCCTCGAGAAGGAGCAGATGGGAGCTTTTCCGCACTCGTCGTTAGCGTCGCCGAGTCTCTGTGGCGTGCGCTAGGACCCCAAGCCGACCATCCCGCGGTGGGAGAACAGGGCGACTCGACGCCGAGCACGCTCGAGGGCAGCCCCCGCAAGGTCGCGAACGTGAAGCACATGGTCCTCATCGCGTTGGATTTGATCGGAGCCACAGACAGCCGGTCACCATCATCGCTGACATTCCTCTCGGCCAGTACGGGAGGGTCCAAGTCGCGATTTCGGACCGCGCGGGACTCTTTGAAGGCTCACGGATCCGTCTGCTCGGTTCCTTGCGTTGGGTTTTACTTGACGCTCAAGGGACGGCAGGAAGCCAGGGAGTTGCGCGAGGAGTACGGGGTCAGCGACATCGACAGTGCCATCAGAGCACTCGGGATAGGGAATGAGCGGCTGTTCCGGGAAGGACTCGCGGACTTTCGAGTGAGTCGAAAACTGAGCTAGCCAGCTCAGTATTCGACACAGTCTCAAGGTTTTTTTTGACCGCTTCGTGCGGACGATGGGGGAGGAAACGCGGGAGACCCGCACGGACGAATAGACCCAACCCCCCAATCAGATGACAGACTCCTCCCCCAATGCAGGCTTTGAAAGAGGCCCTGAGTATCTTCGCCCCGAAGACGTAGCGCTGCTTCTCGGCTGCTCCACGCGGACCATTCGGAAGATGATTGCTACTGACCGAATTCCCGCTCCCGCTCGTTTCGGGCGCCTTACCAGATGGCGGGGGGAAGACCTGAGGAACTGGATTGCCGATCGCGAAGCGCAATCGGTCGCCAGAGGGCCCAGGGAGGTGCCTCAGTGAATGGGCAGACGCGGAACCCCGTGCAGGGGGCGCCGCGCCTTGGTTCGGGAAGCCGGGCAGGCCAATCCGATACGTGCACTCTAAGACACGCGGGATCCCCGGCCAACAATAGTGGGGCGATTCAGAGTCAGCCGCTGACGCCCCACCAACGCAGTCTCGGCCCCAAGAAGGCCGATCTCCGTCGACTAGCCCTAGGTAGTGCTGACAGCCCCTCGTGCGGCCTTGTGTGGACGCGTGTCGCCCTCGCGGCGGAGGTGGCGGCGTGAGCCTGCATAACCTGTTCTACCGCGTCAAAGCGGGGATGCCGTGCCTCGTCTGTGGCAAGCCGGACTGGTGCATGAACGGCCTCGAAGGCGGGCGGTACGAAGGCTGCTGTCTCTGCAAGCGCGTGGAGTCGGAGCACACCTGGCGAGACGCCGGGTGGTTCCACGGCTCGCCGAAAGCCAGCGATGGCGGCTGGGAACGCCGGCCCCTTCGGGTTGATTTCGGTTTGCCCAGCAGATCAGACCTCCTCGAGCTGATCCGCGAGGCTCAACGACTCGTCACGGACGCGAGTCTCGAAGCATTGTCCCAGAGCTTGCAGGTCAGCGGCCAATCGCTCCTGCGCCTGGGACTCGGCCGTGCTCGCGGGCCGCTCGCGGCCAGCATCGGCATTCGTGGCGGTCGCGCGGCCTGGCTCTTCCCCATGAGTAGTGCCAGCGGCGAGATCGTTGGAGCTCGCGTGCGGACGGACGATGGCTCGAAGTTCGCGATCTTCGGAGGCCGAGACGGCCTGTTCCTGCCAACGGATGTGCAGCTCAAGGCAGCGCGTCTCGTGATCGCCGAGGGACCCAGTGACGTGGCTGCGCTTCTTGACCTCGGGGTGCCGGCCATCGGCCGCCCTAGCGCGACCGGCGGGACTCGGCACCTGGCGTACCTTGCGCGCCAAGGGAAGTTCGACCAGATCGTCGTCTTCGGCGACAACGGCGCCGCAGGAGAACGCGGAGCCTTCGCGCTTGCTACGACCCTGCGCCTCTACTCGAACGACGTGCGCGTCGTCTTTCCGCCGAGCGTCCTGAGCGACGCGCGTGACTGGGTGCGCGTGGGAGGTTCACGCCTTGAGTTCGAGCGCATGGTCGCGAGTGCGACCGAACTGCAATTCGGGGGGGTGCGTCGTGTCTGAACTCCAACGCCCCGTTCCGGAGTGCCCCGAGCCGGAAATCCAAGTGACGCCACCGGACAGAGACGGCCGCATCGGTGTTCAGGTCCGGGCTGGTTCAGAGGTGTTCGTCGATCGATGCAATCCGACGAGCTCGAAGTCTCGGAACGCACTCCTCGACAGGTTCGCTGAGCGCTTCCAGTTCCTCAAGGACGAGCAGCGCCGCGACGAACTCGATCGCCAGATCATGAATGCGGCGGCGCCGGTCTTCGTGCCCGCGAACGCCGAAGGTGGAGGCGGAGAGCGTGTAAACGTCGAGCGAATCGTCCAGCTCCTGCAAGACGAAGAGATTGAGTTGTTCCACGACGAGAACGACGGCGATATCGCTTCGTTCCTCAGCTTCGTCGATGCCGGCCACCGCGAGAACTACACGCTGTGGGGCTCCGCGTCGAAGCGGAAGATCCGCTCAGTTTCGTGGAAGAAGCTGCGCCACTCCATCGGCGAGCAGCAGATGAACGACCTGCTCAGCACGCTAGACATGAAGGCCGTCCACGATGGCGAGCAACACACGGCTTCGATCCGGTCGGCGCGCATCGACGGTCGCGTGTACATCGACCTCGGTAACGAGGACTGGAAGGTCGCTGTTGTGGACGGGAGCGGATGGACCCTCATTGACTCGACGGAAGTGCCTGTACGCTTCGTGCGGCCGAGAGGCTTGAAGTCGCTGCCTACTCCAACGCGAGACGGAGACCTCGACGTGCTGAAGCGCTTCGTGAACGTGCCCGGGCGTGATCAGCGACTCTTGTTGCTGGCCTGGCTGTTGGCGGCGCTCCGAACTTCCAAGACCTATGCCGTCTTGGTGGTCATCGGCGAGTCCGGTTCCGCAAAGAGTTCGACCTGCGAGGCACTCCGCAAGCTCGTCGATCCGAACAAGGGCAACTTGCGGATCAAGCCAAGGAACCTCGAAGATCTCTATGTCAGCGCGATCAACTCTCACGTGCTCTCCTTCGAGAACGTCTCCTTCATCTCGGATGATCTGTCGGACGCGCTCTGCGCGATCACGACAGGGTCTGCGCAGGCGAAGCGTCAGCTCTACACGAACAACGAGGAGTCGTTCGCTGCTGCCCGCAGGCCGGTGATGATCAACGGGATCAACAACCCTGTAACGAGACCCGACCTCTCGAGCCGTACGCTTCTGATCTCGCTGCCGCGAATCACGAATGCGGGTCGCGTCCCGAAGGACAGGTTTGACGCGGAGTTCGACGCGGCCTATCCCGCGCTGTTCGGTTCGATACTCGACCTCCTCGCAGCAACACTTCGCGAAGAGGCGAAGCTCGAAGATCTCGCGCTTCCCCGCATGGCGGACTACTGCCGCCTCGGCGTGGCGATGGAGCGCGCGCTCGGACTGACCGACGGCACCTTCCTGGAGGCGTTCGAGGCGAACCAGGCTGGATCACACTGGACGTCGATCTCCGCGAGCACCATCGGCCCATCCCTGCTTCGACTGATGGACGGCATGCCGACGTGGATCGGGACCGCGGAGGATCTTCGCATTGAGTTGAAGCGGCGAGTCAGTCCTGAGGACGGCTACCGGCGCTCTCATTTCCCGACGACGCCGTCTGCGATGTCCCACGCGCTGCGACTCCTGGCGCCGAGCCTCCGAGCCGTTGGCATGTGTGTCGAGTACGACATAGCTCCAGACCGCAAGCGATCACGACTGATCACCCTTTCGTGGCCTGAGAGCAGTTCTGCGGACGGGTCGGACGGCGCGGACGGCGATTTGCAGAGCTTGGGTGGTCGCACGGACCCCCCCCTGCAGGCACCGGACATTTCTGGAAGCTCAAGAGAAGCGTCGTGCTCACGACCTCGGGGAGCAGAAGCGACAGGACCAGACGGACTCCTTTCCGAAGTGGAGGAACTCGGCCGTCCTGTGGAGATGGATGAGCAGTCGCCGGAGCAGCGGGGTGGCGAGGGTCGCCAGCGGCCCAAGACCAATAGGGGGGGGGCAGTCTCCACAACCCAAGCTATGCAACTCGCCGTCCGCGCCGTCCGCGCCGTCCGACGAGGAATTGGGTCAGCTCCGCGAGCCTGCTTGCGAAGCCCGCGCGTCGGGCGACAGCAGCGAAGGGAGCGCGTCATGAATCCCTCCTTCCTCGAGGTTGCCGACGTTCGCTTCCAAGCCGCGTCCGCCGCCGACGTTCGCTTCGGACTGCTGGGCTACGTCTCGTTCGACATCGGAGGCGGGTTGCGCGTCAGTGGCGTCACAGTGCGCCGGACAGCCGACGGACGCTTGTGTTTGAGCTTTCCCGGGAGGCTGGACCGGCGCGGCAACAGGCGGCCGTTCATGCGCCCTGTATCCCGGGATTCGCGCGCCGCCATCGAGGCCCAGGTGTTCGCAGCAATCGAGCTGCCGGAGGCCGACCCGTGGCAATAACACGCTCAGACCGCAGCACTGAAAAGGGCTCGTCCGCCGCGCTCTCCGCGACAATCGTGGACATGTGGCGACTTCTGCGGACATTCCGCCCAGATCAACTGGATGGATCCGGCGACCAGAGCGAGTGTCGCGAGCCGAACGAAACGGCGTCGAAACCGGCGCCCCGCACTTGGCTCGAACAGCATCTCGAACACATGGTTGACCAATTCGCCGACGCGCTTGCCGCCCGGCTCTCGTGGGACGCGCCCGCGAAGACCGACGAACCGCTCTTGCTGACGCGCGCGCAAGTCGCCGCGACTCTGCAGATCACGGTGCGAACCCTCGATCGCTGGACCGAACGAGGGCTGGTTCCCGAGCCGATGCGCATCGGCGGCACGAGCCGCTGGCTGCGCGAGGACATCGAGGCGTGGTTCAAGAAGCGCGGAGGGGCGCAGTGAGATCCAAGACCTCTGCTGCGTACTCCACCGCGCCCCGATCGACGCCGCCCTCGAACTTCGCGGACGCGACCTGGGAGCTGATGAGCGTGATCCGACTCTTCGGTGTCGAGGAGCAGGGCCCGGACGTGACGGGCAGGGTTGCACGCGGTGGGGGCGCGGCGAAGGCGTGGCTTTCACTGCACGCCGGGACGATGGCCGACGCGCTGATCGACGAGATGGCCAGGCGTCTGATCCCCGATGAAGACGAGCAGCCCGAGTCCCTCGAGCCGGCAGGCATAAAGACGCGGCTGTTGAGCCCCGCGCAAGTCTGCAAGCTGCTGCAGATCAGTCGCAGCACCCTGCAGCGTTGGGAGCGCGAACGTTGGATCCCAGCGGCGATCCGCTACGGCCGGGTTCCGCGTTGGAGCCGTGCCGAACTGGTCGTCTGGTTTCGGAATCGGGAGTGGCAAGCGTGAGCACCGAAGCTGAAGCGCTGAGGGAGCAGGTGCGCGAGCTGCAGATCCAGCTGGACGAGCTTAATGTCATCCCTTCTGCGCAGACGTCCCTCGCAGAGCTGGCCGAGCACTACCTCGATGACCACGAGGCCCGGACGAGCACACGTCATCACGAGCAAACTCGTGCGCAGCTCGGCATGGTGCTGGCTGGCATCCCTGCGAAGACCGTCGAGGAGTTGAGGCCCCGGCACATGACGGCGTATCGCAACGCGCAGCTCAAAGCAGGCCGCTCGAACCGCTGCGCGAATGTCCATCTTCAGGCCATTCGAGGCATGCTGACCTGGGCCGTGCAGATGCAGGAGATCGATGCCAACCCGCTCATCGGCCTCAAGCCGCTGCCGACGGGTGAGCGCCACGTGACGCAGCACCGGCGCGCTTTGACCGAAGACGAAGTCGTGGCCTTCCTGTCGGCACTGGACGCCGAAGACCGAGCGCTTGCTGTTCACTTCGGATACCGCGTTCCGCAAACGCCGTTCTTCAGGGCGCTGCTCGAAACGGGCGCGCGGTACGGCGAGCTGATCACTGCGACTTGGGCGGATCTCGATCTCACTCCCGGACAGTCGTCGATCACCCTGCGTGCGAAGAACACGAAGGCCGGCCGCAAGCGATCGATCCCATTGACGAAGGCGATGGTCACCGCACTGAACGAGTTGCCCGCTTACCACGAGCTTCTGCATCGCCGGGCCCCGGGTCCTAGCGATCGCCTCTTCCTGACTCCGCGCGGCAAGCCCTGGAGCGTCGCCACGAACAACGTGCGCCGCATCCTGAACCGCATGCTGAAAGCAGCCGGCATCCCCCAGCGCAACGACCGGAACGAGAAGGTGGACATCCACGCGCTGCGTCACACGGCGATCACGAGGTTCGGTCGGGCCGGCGTGCCGCTCGCCCAAGTGCAGAAGATCGCAGGGCACTCGGACCCGAAGTTGACCGCGCGCATCTACACGCACCTCGACCTTGAGGACCTGCGCTCTGCAGTGGACTGCCTGGAGCCGAAGTCGGAGCCGCTGCCGCATCTACCCACGCCCATCCTTGGACGCGAGGCCGGCTGAGCCACGGAGAACGAAGAGCTATGCCGCAGATTCAGTTTCACGAGACGCGCATGGGCGCCTACTTCCTCGAGCGGACGATGCCCGAGTTGGTCAAGCAGCTGACCCGCATCGCGGACTCCCTGGAGCGAATGGCGAGGGAGTCGGAAGTGGAGAGCCCTTTGAGCAGGACGTCGTCAGGCTCTGCTGGAGGTCCCAAGACCCACGGCTCCGAAGATCAGCCTTAGCAGTCCAGTGTCTCGGAGCTGGAACAAAATGCCGCGCCCCCTGAAACATCTACTAATCGGGCGCAACTCAGATATGGATTCGATCGAACAAAGTCGTACCGTTAATGAAGCACACCCCCGGTGAGAGCGTTTGGCTCCAGCCGACTCCCAGGTGCACCACTGAGTAAGGAAAACCACCATGGCTACGAATCAGAAGATCCGAGCGCTCATCGACGACTTCGTCGAGCAGCTGTCCGCCGAGATCCACACTGCCGCCCTCGCTTCCGTCGAGGAGGCCCTCCGTCGCTCCGGTACGGCTGCCGGCTCGACTCCCGCTCGCCGGGGACCTGGTCGTCCGAGGAAGGCCGCAGGCGCGAAGCCGGGCCGCAAACCCGGCCGCAAACGCAAGGCCGGCAAGATCAGCACCGAGCAACTCTTGGCCGCGATCAAAGCCCACAACGGCGAGCGCACCGAAGTCATCGCGAACGGTCTCGGCGTCTCCGCCAAGGTGTTCAAGCCGCAGCTCGACGCGCTACTCGCAGAGGGCACGGTCAAGCGCAAGGGCAAGGCGCGGGGTTCGACGCTGCACGTCTAGGACCAGGATCAAGCGGCCGTCCGGCCGTGAACGAAGAGAGGTGGCGCCGAGTCCGGGCCGCCTCTTTCGATTGGGAGGGGAGTGGGCGTTGAGCGCGCGCTGTTCGCTCAGGCCGGCGGAAGCTGCAGCTCGTCGGGCCGCGCGTCCGAGGCAACCCACGAGGGCCGTCTCGCACCGTCGGGCTCAGTAACAAAGGGCACGAACTCGACGATGTCGTCCGGCTTCAGTTCGCCGATCAGTCGGTCGTCGGTGAGGATAGGGCCGCATCAGGATCGCCACGGGGTACTGTGTGGATCAGCATGCGTTGGCCCTTGGCCTGGGGGTGGGAGTTGGCGACGTAGAATGGGCTGAGAGTTCAGCAGTTTCCATCAAGCTGCGTGCCGCAAGAGGTTCTCGTGAAGTCAGGAACGACGCGGCCGGGTACCGGGATTGGCAGGGGAAGTGGGCGTACTGCTGCATCGCCCTTGGCCAAGAAGATCAGGGGGATTCGCCATCGGCCCGCTCCGGGTGTCTACCGTCGGTGGTGGCCGAGTACGGCGCGGCTCACCAGCTCTGTCATGGCGGGTTCCTGCAGCCAGGGGCGAGCTCGAAGTGGTTGCTACTGCGATGCAACTGGGCGATGATGGGCGCGTGGACACCTACGTCTGGAAGACCCCCGAGGACCTACTTGGTCCGCTCGATGAGGTTGAGCGCAAGCATGCTCCAGAGCAACTCTGGATTGCCGGCGATGCGAGTCTGTTGACGCATGGAGCTCGCGTTTCCATCGTCGGTTCACGCAAGGCATCCGAGCTTGGTCTGAGGAGAGCGGCAAAGCTGGCGCACCTTCTCGTTCAGCGTGGCGTGACAGTGGTCAGTGGCCTTGCAGAAGGCATCGACGCGGCCGCTCATACTCAGGCCATCCTAAGTGGGGGCCGCACAGTTGCAGTCCTCGGAACGCCTCTCGACAAGACCTTTCCGGCGATGCATCGCGACCTGCAAGCCGAGATTATTCGCAGTCACCTTGCTGTCTCTCAGTTCGCGCCTGGGAGTTCCACAACAAGAGCCAGCTTTCCCATGCGCAACCGAACGATGGCGCTCGTCTCCGACGCGACCGTCATCATCGAAGCCGGGGCCAAGAGCGGCACCATCCATCAGGGATGGGAGGCGCTGCGCCTGGGCCGCGCGCTCTACATTCTGGAGTCACTGGCGCGATGTGGATTCGAGTGGGTCGACAAGCTGCGAGACCACGGCGCTCACGTGCTCTCCGATGGCAACCGGGAAGAGTTCATGGATAGCCTTCCGGAGGAGAGCCGAATTGAACGGTTCGCGCAGTCTCCCTTCTGAGGTTCCGTTCGCATCCTTCTTTGTCTACGCCCCACGACCAGTTCCAGGTGAGGGTGATGCGGGGCCGAAGTCTCGGCGGCTAGTTCGCTCCATCAAAAACGAGGCGCATCACTTCTCGGTACGTTGGAACCTCGCTGAGTTTGTGCGAAACGGCCTAAGCGGTAAACTGCGTGAGCTGTACCTAGGTTCCGACACCACACTTGTCCCGATGCCTGGGCACGCCCCTCTCAGGGACCAAGACTCTCGCTGGCCTGCCGATGAGCTTTGCACGGAGTTCCTCAAGGCTGGCTTGGGAGCGCAGTCGTTGCCGCTCATCGAGAGAGTTCACCGTGTAAGTAAGGCTGCCTTCTCCAGTGCAAGTGAGCGGCCCACCGCGAGTAGGCACTTCGAGTCGTTCAGGTGCATGGCCCAGATAGGCGTAGGAGAGTGCATCACTGTTGTTGACGACGTCATTACACGTGGCGCGACCATGCTCGCAGCGGTAGCAGCACTCCAGAGCGTTTACCCCGGAGCCTCCGTGCGGGGCTTCGCGCTCATCCGGACCATGAGCGACGTCGCGTTGCAGAGCGTCACGGAGCCCGTTGAGGGTAGCGTTGTTCTTCGCGGAGACGAAACGATTCGGAGGCCCTGAGGCGCCGCTCATATGTGGGTATTGACTTCTCCCCGAGCCATCTTTGATGGAACTCAGACGCGGCCCGATGTCGTAGCGGCGCTCAAGGAGTTGTCGACTTTTGCTGGCGTTGCGGTCGTGTCGAACAATGCGGAACCTGATTGGTTCCCCCTTGAGTTCGCTGAGAGCTCTGTGGGCTTTCTGCAGATGATGGGGCGCCAACGAGGGAACTGGCTGCGTGAGCACGCCGACGAGAACGACATCCCACTCCATCAAGTGTTAGTAGTCGCCGCTAATAGGGAAGACCTCCAGATGGCGAAGAACAACATGGCCCTGCTGGTTGGGGCGAGTTGGGCCGAAGACCGGTATGTGGCCAAGGCTGGACTGAAGGTGGTCAGTCCCACTGATCTACTCAAGCTCGCGCGACTGGCTTCGGAGTGGGACGGTCGTGCCTGGTTCCGCGCTGAAGGCGACAACTACACGGTCGAAGCGCTCTGCGATGCTTCCTCAACGCGGTACAAGTCAGAGGAGCAGCAGAGGTTTGGGCGAGCTGTCACGGGAGCGGTGAAGCAGGGGACCCAAACCCTCAACAGCATCCTAGCGCTCACCGCATCCTCGCTCATTCGCGCAGGGCTATCCGAGACCAAGTACCTCTTCTGGGGCGTCTACCCCTCTTCGTCGAGCACCAACGACGACACCGAGACGCTCAGCGACTTTGCTTACCGATTACGTACGACAGTCTCTAGCCCGGAGTATTCATGAGTGCCTCGGCCGGCGCCTGAATCGTGTCCGAGGACCTGCGGGAGGTAGCGAATGCCGTTGATCTCGCCATCTCGCCGCTCTTGACACCTCGCTCGCCCGGAATTCTCCCTCGCGGAGGTGCGCTTTTCGCAGTGATGGCACACCTCCGGCGCTGTCTTGGTCGACTTTCCAATCGTCAGCGGCCCCTCGGCCAGCTGGTCAGGCGAAAGCTGTGACTCGCTCGGCGGCGAGCCGCCAAAGGTCCTTCCACGGATGACTCGTCGGCATTGACATTGTGATTCGGCGCGTGGTTCTCGTGACCGTCGCGCCGATCTTCAGAAGGCGGAGTCGGAGCGTGCTGACCATGGCGCGATGCAGCGCGGTGCCCGCCAGACTGCAGCGCAGTTCCTGGAAGAGCACGAAGGCTGCCGCCGCGACGAGCACGCGCACTTGGTTCGCCAGGAAGCGCGGGCTACTCGTGCGGTCCATGTCCAAGTCACGCTTCAGTTCCTTGATGCGATTCTCGCTGTCGCCGCGTTGGATGTAGAGCTGCCACACGTGCTTCGCTGACTGCGCGAGGTTCGTGATCACGTAGCGGTCGTTCCTGCGGTCACGCTTGCCCGCGCTGTGCACGACCTCGGCTTTGAAGATGACGCGACGTGCGCGGTTCCAGCTCTTCGCCCTGTACTCACCGTCGCCGTAAAGCGTCGTTGTCTTGCCGAAGTCGCTCGTCAGTGACTCGGCTGCGGTCATGTGCTCTTCGGACAGACGC
>Ga0316209_1002223_pt1 | contig 16293 bp, 15 predicted proteins | sample 6monopyrite_MG_FD_204945 | JGI IMG/M metagenome (GOLD analysis project Ga0316209, IMG submission 204945) | Microbial mat bacterial communities from mineral coupon in-situ incubated in ocean water Damariscotta River, Maine, United States -... | ecosystem: Environmental > Aquatic > Marine >...
GCGCGCTAAGCTGGTCGCGCAATTGCTTGCCGCGAAGCATGAGTTCATGCGATCCCAGCGCGTCCATGCTTTGCCCTGCTGATCGTTCGGCAACATCGGCCTGCACCCGTCCGGGAATGGCGACCGCAACACAGGCTGAGATATCGTCCAGCAAGGCCACCGCCCCCAATGCGGCCCTTTCATAGCGTTCAGCCCAAACAAGTCTGCGCGTAGACCTATCAAAAAGCTGCACGGTCACACGTATGTGCCCGTCCGATTGTCGGACGCCCCCCTCCAATACGTAGCGGAAATGGGAGTTTGCCGCCCCTGTTCCCGATCTGGGCGCTTGCGCTTCACCCAGCGATACCTGCAACGTGGCAAAACGACCAAGTTCTATGGCGATTTCTTCTGCCAGTTCTGCCCCCAGGGCAGATTCCGATGCGTCACCGCGCAACAGAAACGGATTGATCTGGATTGTCGTCTTGCGTTCTGCATCCGGGTTCGACCCAAGGCCGATTGCATGGAGTGTGGCGGGTTCAGCCTGCGCATCTCGGGGCGGCTGTGCGTTATGCCGCAAGGTTTCCAATAGCTCTTGCGTTGCAGCCCCTGGAGCAATGCCAAGTTCCGTCCTGAAGCTTTCCGACAATGTTTCGTAGTGGCGCAACGCCTTTGCTAGTGCCCCCGAAGATGCATAAATTCGCATCGCTTGCCGATGCGCGCCTTCGTCAAATTCATCAAGCCTCAGCAAGACCCCATTCGCTTGCAATGCTTCTTCATGTCGGCGCTCTGCCAGTTTTGCCTCTGCCACAGCAAACAGGGCGGCCGACAGTTGGTTCTGCAAGGATGCGCGCATGTCGCCCAGCCAATCCAGAAAGTCGGGTTCATTGACACGAATGCCATCCAGAAATGGGCCGAGACTATCCAGGTGGGCCCAAAGGACATCGAATTCCCCCAGCTTCAGGGCATCTATGTCGGTCTCAATTGTGCCTGCCACAACGCAGAGCGAGGATCCACGGCTCTCGATACAGTCGAACTCACCCGAGAGAGCCTTGCGGATGCTGGCCAGGGTTTGCCGCAAATTGGTTCGTGCCTGAACGTCACTGCCCCGGCTCCAGAGCCAGGACGCAGCCAGTGATCTGTCGACGCCACCAGTCCCGGACAGGGCGATCATCGCAAAAAGGGCTTTGGCCTTCTGGGTTGGCAGTGTCACGAACGAATTGTCTGGTTTCACAATTGAAAGCCCGCCGAACAGGCGGACCTGCAATGGTCCGGACGCGCCGCATAATGTCACATCCTCACTCATTTTTCCCACCCATGTTCTTTTTACGTTGAGTTCACACCCTGCACAACGATCGCGCAACGGCAGAGGCGCATACCAAGAGCACACAACCTGAACCAATGCTCGAAAGGTACCCCGAATGTCTTACCCCTACATCGACCCAAACACCTATCTCAGAATTCAAGACCACGATCATGGCATTTCCCCAAAGACTTTTGTGACGCCCCGCCTGTTTCGGGCTGGGTCTTGGACGTCGGCCATCATCAGAGGGCTTGGTGTGATCGCATCAACGGTCGCCATCGGTCCTGGCCGCAAATGTCGTGGGATTTGGGCGAAGCAACACACTATCCCCATCAAGGACCAGCTCAACTGAATTTCAGCCCCTATCGGGCGGTCGCTTCCCGCAAAATCCGTCAGCGGTCCCTGTGGAGATGCTCTGGACAGATTAGCTGTTTCATCTCGCCAAAGTGGCACCCACGACCTTGCTCTTGCCGCTGCGGCTCGCGCCATCAGCACGTCTGTCTGCTGACATTTGGGTGTTTGATCTATAGTGTGGACTTTTTTTGGGGAGGGGTCATGGACAGCGACATTTCAATGATCGGGTTGGGAGCCATGGGAACCGCTCTTGCGGGCGCGCTGTTGAAATCGGGTCGCAAGGTGACGGTCTGGAACCGCTCACCTGATAAAATGGCACCGCTGGTGGCAAAAGGAGCAATTGGCGCGGAGAGCTTGGCCAGCGCGATTGGGGCCAGCCCGCATTCCATGATCTGCCTGATGAATTACTCTGCTACGAACAACTTGTTCACGGATCCGAATGTTGCAGCGGCAACTGGTGACAAGAGTGTCGTGCAGCTTGGCACTTCGACGCCGGAGGAATCCGAAGAGGCACAGGCGCTATTTGGTCGGTTGGGGGCTGAATACTTGGACGGTACAATCATGTGCTGGCCCGGGAATATCGGCACGTCGACAGCACGGATAGCCGTAGCCGGATCTCGGGTCGCCTTCAGTTCTTGTGAGAAAGACTTGCGAATTCTTGCTGAGGACCTGCGCGACCTGGGCACCAACGTGCGCGCGGCCGCGACCCTTGAGCTCGCATTTCTTTCGCGGCTCTTGGGGCTGGTCTTCGGATCGCTCCATGGCGCGCTGGTCTGTGAAGCCGAAGGTGTTCCGGTTTCCGAGTTCACGGCTATCTTGCCACCGGGAGACCGCGCGATTCCATTGACTGAAGCTATCCAGGAAGGTTCATTCGAGACAATTTCCAGCGGCGGTGCATCTGTTGACGTCGCGGGCGAAGCGGTGAGCGGGCTTTACAGTCACGCGGTTTCGTCCGGCATCAACAGTGAATTGCCCGCCTTGATGCGCGAATGGGTCAAGCGTGCGCAAGCCGCGGGTTACGGAGCCCAGGAAACCTCAGCAGTCATCAAGATCCTGCGAAGATCTGCGGGACAGACTAAGGGGTGAAGCTTGCGCTCGGGACAGACCTTGGGAAAACGGACTTTCGCCCGTATATCAATCGTCTTGGGCCCCCATCGGAGCGCGCTATGGCGCAATGGTTTGTGCCGGGGACCATGTTCTTCCCGGCAAAGCAGACCACAAGCGCCCCATGACAAGAAGGAACTGAAGAATTGAGAATTCACAGGCTATATTCTGACGCCGATGGCGACAGCCATTGGCAAGATGTCGATGTTGACATGACAGAGCGAACATTTGCGCCGCCTGCAAGGGCCATAGAGATTTCCACACCGGACCCCGTCAAGCAAATGATGTTCCTGAAATTGAGGGCGGGCTGGGACGAGCCGACACATCCAACGCCGGTCGCCCAGAAGCTGATATGCCTTGCGGGATCCGTTCGCGTCACCGCCAGCGACGGAGAGGTCAGGGATATCGGCCCCGGCGACGTGTGGCATATGGAAGACAAACACGGCAAAGGTCACCATACCGTCGTCACAAGCGACGAGGACTTTCTATCGGTCATCATTCAGTACGAATGACCGGGGCTGCGCGGCAGGCGTTGCCGTGTCACAGCAGGCCCATGGCGTTTAGCTGCCGCCTCGCGCACCACGCACCCAGGCCACCAGGGTCGCCCGGGCCTCTGCGTCCATCTGCAATGCATTGGGAGGGGGCATCGCCGCGCTGACGCCGGCTTGGAGGTAAATCTCGTTGGCGTAGCGTGCGACGTCACCGGGCGTTTCCAGATAGACGCCTTTGGGCGCCCATTGCAGGTTGCCCCAGACGGGTTCGCGCGCGTGGCACATCGAACAGCTCCCCAGGACCGTATCATAGGCGTCCTCAAAACCTGCCGCGCTGGCGAATGTCTGTTCATAGGGGGTCAGGGCCCGGGCCTCGGCGTCCTGCCATGTCTGGCCCGTGCCCGCCGTTGACAGCCAGGCAATCACAACCATCAGCAGGACGGTCACACCCCATGTCCAATGCGGCCCGCGACCGGTCTTGTGCATGGTGTTGAAATAATGCCGGATCGTCACACCGGTCAGGAAGATCAGGCTGGCGATGATCCAGGCGTATTGCGTCCCAAAGGACAGCGGGTAGTGGTTTGACAGCATCAGGAACACGACCGGCAGCGTCAGGTAGTTGTTATGCGTGGACCGCACCTTGGCGATCTTGCCGTATTTTGCATCCGGCGTGCGGCCTGCCTTGAGGTCGGCAACAACGATCCGCTGGTTTGGCATGATCTGGAAAAACACGTTGGCGGTCATGATCGTGGCTGTGAAAGCGCCAAGATGCAGAAGGGCCGCCCGGCCGGTGAAGATTTGGTTGTAACCCCATGACATCGCAACAAGAATGACGAACAGCAACAGCATCAGCAGGGTCGGGCGGTCGCTCAGCTTTGACTTGCAAATTGCGTCATAAGCCAGCCAGCCGATGGTCAGCGACCCGCCCGAGATCAATATGCCTTGCCAGAGCGTCAGGTCCGCTTTGGTCGGGTCCAGCAGGAAAAGCTCACCGCCCACCCAATAGACAATCATCAACAGGGCCGCACCTGAGATCCATGTCGTATAGCTTTGCCATTTATGCCATGTCAGATGTTCGGGCATTTCGGCGGGGGCCACCATGTATTTGGTCGTGTGATAAAATCCGCCGCCATGCACTTCCCATTCTTCGCCCGAGGCCCCTTCGGGCATGTTCGGCGCAGGTTTCAGCATCAGATCAAGCGCGATGAAGTAAAATGATGCGCCGATCCATGCCATGCCCGTAATCACATGCAGCCAGCGGACGGAAAAGCCGATCCAGTCCCATAAAATTGCAGCATCATACATGGCGGGTCCTCGGTTGGTGTTGATGTCACCCTATCCTATGCGAGGGTGGATTGTTCTGCTATTGCTTGTAGACGCCAAACAGCATCAAAAAAACCAAGCAAATGTCATACCTCGACAATATCCGCACTTTCGTCCGTGTCTATGAGCTGGGCAGCATGTCTGCTGCCGCCCGCGACTTGCGGATATCGCCGGCCGTGACCTCAGCGCGGATATCGCAACTGGAAGGCCACCTGAGCGTGCGGCTCTTTCAGCGCACCACCCGCAGCCTGACGCCGACTGAACAGGGCAGGGCGTTCTACAGCGGCGCGTGTGAGATACTGGAAAGCGTGGCGAATGCGGAAACGCAGGTGGTCAACATCACCGAAAACCCCAAAGGTGCGCTTTATGTGGCGGCCCCCCTGGGTGTGGGGAGGCGGCTGATCGCGCCGCATGTGCCTGAATTCCTGAAACTTTATCCTGAAATCACATTGCGACTCCGGCTCACTGACCGCAAGGTTGACCTGACGACCGAAGGCCTTGATCTGGCATTCTTTCTGGGCGAACCGGAGGACAGCAATCTGCGCATGCGCAAGATCTCTGATGTGAGCCGTATCCTATGTGCATCGCCCGATTATGTGCGCGCCCACGGAAACCCGGCGTCGGGCGCGGAGCTGATCGCGGACAACCATGAATGTCTGAATCTGCGGTTTCCCGGCGCGTCAGAGTTTCATTGGCGATTGATGACCCCGGAAGGGCCCAAGAAATTTCGCGTTCAGGGCCGCTACGAATCCGATGATGGCGACGTGCTGACCGATTGGGCGCTCAGCGGAAACGGTATTGCAATGAAGCCGGTGTTCGAGGTGAGCGAGCATATCAAGGCAGGGCGTCTGGTGCCGGTGGCGGCTGACACGCCGCCGATGCCAATCCAGATGGCGTGCCTGTTTACCCATCGCAGACGGCAGGACCCCAAGACACGCCTTTTCATGGATTTCGTGGTCGATCGGATCAGCGCTGTCGTGCGCGGGCGTCAGGATCCGCGATAGGTTGAATAGCCAAAGGGCGAAAGCAGAAGCGGCACATGATAATGCGTCGGCTCTGACATGCCAAAGCGGATCGGAATGATGTCAAGGAAACGTGGGTCCTCGGGCGGGGTGCCGCAGGCATCAAGATAGGCGCCGGCGTGGAAGGCCAGTTCATAGGTACCCGTGGTGAATTCGCCCGTGGGCAGGATGTGTTCATCCGTGCGTCCGTCATCATTGGTCACAAGGGTTCTAAGGTGCCTGCGATCCTCACCTTCGATCACAAAAAGCTCAATCTTGAGGCTTTGTGCCGGGCAACCGCGCGCAGTGTCCAGAACATGTGTTGTCAGATAGCCGCTCATCGGGCTGCTCCTTTTCTTGCTTCCCGCTTAGTGCCAGAAAGCCACAAGATCCGCAAAGCCGCGCAAACAAAAGGCTCTTTCGCATATTTTTTGAAAACCAATTTGATTGCGTTGCTTTATAGGTAACTGACCAGTGAAAGGGATTCCATCTTGTGAACCGTTACCCACGTGACATGACAGGATATGGTGCCGTCCCGCCCGCAGCCCATTGGCCGCAGGGTGCGAAGGTTGCTGTGCAGATTGTGCTGAACTACGAAGAAGGTGGCGAAAACAACATCTTGCATGGCGATCTTGCGTCAGAAGCTTTCCTGTCCGAGATCACCGGCGCGGCCCCATGGCCCGGGCAGCGCCACTGGAATATGGAATCGCTTTATGAATATGGATCGCGGGCCGGATTCTGGCGCCTGCACCGCCTTTTGGGTGAACTGCCGGTGACGGTTTATGGCGTCGCCACTGCGCTGGCCCGCGCACCCCAACAGGTCGCGGCGATGAAAGCGGCAGGATGGGAGATCGCGAGCCATGGCCTGAAATGGGTGGAACACAAGGACATGCCCGAGGATGTGGAGCGTGCGCAGATCGCCGAGGCCATCCGCCTGCATACCGAAGTCACAGGCACGGCCCCGCGCGGCTGGTACACCGGCCGCTGTTCCAATAACACTGTGCGCCTTGCGGCGGAGACCGGGCAGTTTGCCTATGTGGCTGATAGCTATGCGGATGATCTGCCCTATTGGATGCGCTTTGGCCGCACAGACCAACTTGTCGTGCCATACACGATGGACTGTAACGACATGCGCTTTGCCATTCAGGCGGGGTTCACCAATGGCGACCAGTTTGAAAGCTATCTGCGTGATAGTTTTGACATGCTTTATGCCGAGGGTGACGCCGGCGCGCCAAAGATGCTGTCCATCGGCCTGCATTGCCGCCTGATGGGGCGTCCGGGGCGGGCCGCGGCCTTGGCGCGGGTGATTGACTACATGACATCCCACGAAGGGGTCTGGTTCGCGACCCGTCTGGAGATTGCCGAACACTGGGCGAAGGAACACCCGCCGATGGCGCACACCCGACCGTCCGATATGGACCGCGAGACCTTCATTGCTGAATTTGGCGGGATTTTCGAACATAGCCCCTGGATTGCCGAGACCGCGCATGGGCTGGAACTGGGCCCGACCCATGACACCGCTCAGGGGGTGCATAGCGCGCTCGCCCGCGTTTTCCGCGCGGCACCGGAAGAAAAGCGGCTTGCCGTCCTGTTGGCCCACCCCGATCTGGCGGGCAAGCTGGCGGCGGCGGGCAAACTGACAGAGGAAAGCACCGCAGAGCAGGCAGGTGCCGGACTTGACCTTTTGACCGATGAAGAGCGCGAGACCTTTCAGGCGCTCAATGCCCAATATGTCGCGCGGCATGGGTTTCCGTTCATCATTGCGGTGAAGGACCATGACAAAGCCTCTATTCTGGCAGCGTTCCATGCCCGCATCGAGAATGGCCGCGATACCGAATTCGCAGAGGCCTGCCGTCAGGTGGAACGTATCGCCGAGCTGCGCCTGATCGAAAAGCTGGGCGCATGACCCGGGGCTTGTCTCTTGAACCTCTCTCTGCGGAGGCCTTTGCCCCTTTTGGGGATGTTCTGGACGTCGCAGGTGACCCTGACAAGATCATCAATCAGGGGTTATGCGGGCGCTACCACGACCGCGCAGAGATCGACATCGTGGATGGCCGGGCAGGGGTCAGTCTCTTCAAGGCCGAACCGCGTCCGTTTCCGATCACGCTCAGCATGGTCGAACGGCACCCGCAGGGCAGTCAGGCCTTTCTGCCAATGAGCTTTGATCCATTCGTGGTCGTCGTGGCCCCGGATGAGGATGGCACACCCGGCCCGCCGCGCGCGTTTCTGACGGCGCAGGGGCAGGGAGTGAATTACGCACGTGGGATATGGCATGGGGTGCTGACCCCCATCCATGCACCGGGCTTGTTTGCGGTCATTGACCGGATCGGGGATGGCCCGAACCTGCAAGAACACTGGTTTGCAACACCCTACGTCATCGAGAAGACCAACTAGAGACCGGCAGCAAGATCGGTTCAAACATCCAACAAGGGGACACACCATGGTAGACACTTCAATCGGAACGCCGGAGCAACTCCGCGATCCCAATTACACACCGGCACTGCATCGCGCAGTGCCGCTGGGCATCCAGCACGTGCTGGCGATGTTCGTATCCAACGTCACACCGGCGATCATCATCGCGGGGGCCGCCGGTTTCGGGTTCGGGTCTGATGCAGGCGCGCAGGGCTTTCCTGACATGACCTACCTTATTCAGATGTCGATGCTGTTTGCCGGTATCGCCACGCTGTTTCAGACCATCGGGATGGGGCCGGTCGGCGCGCGTCTGCCGATCGTTCAAGGCACGTCTTTTGCGTTCATCCCGATCATGATCCCGCTGGTTGCAGGCAAAGGGGTCGAGGCATTGCCCGCGCTCTTTGGTGGTGTTCTGATCGGGGGGCTGTTCCATGCGCTGATCGGCACATTCATTGGCAAGATCCGCTTTGCGCTTCCTCCTTTGGTGACAGGTCTGGTGGTGACCATGATCGGTCTGGCTTTGGTCAAGGTCGGTATTCAATATGCCGCCGGTGGTGTGCCAGCAATCAACGCGCCTGAATATGGATCGCTGCTGAACTGGTCTGCCGCCTTGGTGGTGATCTTTGTCACGCTGGGTCTCAAGTTCTATGCCAAAGGCATGTGGGCCGTGTCTGCTGTCGTGATCGGCATCATTGTGGGCTACTTTTATGCGCTTCTGTTTGGCATGGTCACTTTTGAAGGCATCGCCACAAGCTGGAACCGTGCCGCTGTGTTCCAGGCCCCGATGCCTTTCAAATATGGCTTTGAAATGAGCATCGCAGCCATTGTCGGCTTTTGCCTGATGGCGTTTGTGTCGGCGGTCGAAACGGTCGGCGATGTGTCCGGGATCACCAAGGGTGGTGCTGGCCGGGAAGCGACCGACAAGGAAATCCAGGGCGCGACCTATGCCGATGGTCTGGGGTCTGCAGTTGCGGGCATCTTTGGTGGCTTTCCCAACACTTCCTTCAGCCAGAACGTCGGACTGATCGCCATGACCGGCGTGATGAGCCGCCATGTGGTGACGATTGGTGCGATCTTCCTGATCGTTGCCGGTCTGGTGCCCAAGGTTGGCGCGATTATCCGCACGATCCCGATCGAAGTGCTGGGAGGCGGTGTGATCGTGATGTTTGGCATGGTCGTGGCTGCGGGTATCTCGATGCTGTCGGATGTCAGCTGGAACCGCCGCAACATGGTGATCTTCGCGATTTCCCTGTCAATCGGCCTGGGTCTGCAACTTGACCCCAAGGCGGTGCAATACCTGCCCGATACGCTGCGCATCCTGATGACATCGGGGCTGTTGCCAGCGGCACTGATCGCGATTGTGCTGAACCTGGTCTTGCCGGAAGAGCTGACAGGCGAAGCAACCGAAGAAGTGTCAGGCGGTATGGCCGGACACGGCAAAGGAACGCTGTCCTAGCAGCACTGGGTCAATGACAATCAAAAGGCCCGGTCTTGTGACCGGGCCATTTTCTTTTGGTTGGGGACAAGTTGTTTTTTGCGATCTGTGAATGGGGAAGCGTGGGTTTCACCCACCCTACGGATGTCCCAAACGCAGCCCCATATGGCGGTTCACATCCTTGTAAAGCAGGTAGCGAAATTTGCCCGGCCCACCTGCATAACAGGCCTGCGGGCAAAAGGCGCGCAGCCACATGTAATCGCCTGCTTCGACCTCGACCCAGTCATTGTTCAGCCGGTAAACCGCCTTGCCCTCCAGCACGTAAAGACCATGCTCCATCACATGTGTTTCCAGAAACGGAATGACCGCACCCGGCTCGAAGGTCACGATGGTGACATGCATGTCGTGGCGCAAATCGGCGGGATCGACAAAGCGCGTTGTCGCCCATTTCCCGTCAGTATCGGGCATCACTGTGGGCGCCACGTCGTTTTCATTGGTGACAATCACATCGGGGGCCTCAAGCCCGGGCACCGCCTCATAGGCTTTGCGGATCCAGTGAAACCGCAGCATTGCGTCGCCGCGATTATGCAATGTCCATTCTGCTGCCGGGGGCAGGTAGGCATAGCCGCCGGGCTCCATCACATAGGTGGCGCCGGCGACGGTGAGCGTCGCTGAGCCCTCGGCGATGAACAACACACCCTGTGCGGTTGCGTCAGATTCAGGATGGTCAGAGCCACCACCGGGGCCGACCTCCATGATGTACTGTGAAAATGTTTCCGCAAATCCGCTGAGCGGGCGCGCGATGACCCAAAGGCGGGTGTTTTCCCAGAACGGCAAGGCGCTTGTCACGATATCGCGCATCGTGCCTTTGGGGATGACGGCGTAGGCTTCGGTAAAGATGGCGCGATCTGTCAGAAGCTGATCTTGACCGGGATGACCCCCTTTTGGCGCAAAATATTTGCCTGACATAACGGCTCCTGTTGAGTGAAATTCCATATGAATATGCGGGCACCCGTCGGGTGATACCACCCTGAAATGGGTGACAGGACCTATTGAGGTTTTTTGAATATCGGCGTGTTGTGACCCGGAATAGCGGTCGGCATGACCGCGCTTTAGCGCGCAAAAAGACCCGCATCGCGTGGTCCTGGCCAATCATTTGAGAGAAAATTGGCTCCGACGGTAGGGTCCGCAGTGAAACCGAAAAAATCCAACAAAAACAGCGACTGTCCCTCTGCGATTCAGCCGCCGGAGCTACGATGTTCACATCGAAGCGATACAATCAAGGGCACAATGCCAACCTAGAATCTGGACTGTCGCAGCTTGGTCGCTTGAGTTGTTTTCAAAATAGGTTCATCTTCCGTGAGATGAATGCCGAATAGGTATTCGAGAGGAGCTGATTCAATGAACGACATCGAAAATCCTGACGAAGAAGAGCAAGAATACACGGACAGTGTTCTTGAAGGTGATGAGAAAAGTGAGGAACTAAATGACGATGACGTAGTTTACCAGATCACGACATCTGGTGCTGATTTCGATGTTGATGGGTTAGTCAAGCGTTTTGATCGCGGAACAATCTATCGTCCTGAATTTCAGAGAAATTTTGTTTGGACTTGGCCCCAAGCTTCGAAGTTCATTGAGTCTATCCTTCTGGGCCTTCCGATCCCCTCTGTATTCCTGTTCCGTGAAGAGGAAACTCAAAAGCTCCTAATAGTCGATGGTCTCCAACGGCTCACGACGCTCCATGCGTTTAAGAGAGGACGCCTTCCACACAACGACCGTGTTTTTAAGTTGAAGGACGTGAAGCCACGTTTTGAGGGTAAGGCGCTTGAGGATTTGGAAGAAGATGATCGCCTTCGCTTCGAAGACGCAATAATTCACGCGATGATCATCCAGCAAATGGCTCCCGACGATAGTCACAGCTCGGTTTTTCATATTTTTGAGAGACTGAATTCAAATGGAACTCCGCTTCAACCCCAAGAAATGCGGGCCGCAGTATACCATGGACCATTCCAGGAGATGTTAGGCATCGCAAACCAAAACGAAGAATGGCGTAATGTTTTCGGCCCAAAGCACAAGCGAGCAAAGGACCAAGAACTTATACTTCGTTTTTTGGCTTTGAAATACGACAGTGCCAACTATGCGCGGCCTATGAAGGGCTTTCTGAATAACTTTATGGCCGAACATCGCAAAATGTCGGCTCAAGAGCTGCTGGATTACCAGAAGTGTTTCGAGAAAACTATTTGGAGAAGTTATGAAGCGCTAGGCAAGCAAGCCTTTCGTCTGTCCCGCTCCATGAATGTAGCCTTCTTTGATGCTCTGATGGTCGCAATCGCCGAGGTGCCAGAAGCAAGCGCCGCAGCGATAAAAATGGCGAGCGAGCAACTTTCTAACGATAGCGACTTTATCCAACTCACCAGTGAGGCGACTTCAAATGAGTCGAGTGTTCTCGGTCGTTTGGCAATAGCAAAGGAAGTTCTGCATGCCGTTGCCGCGAATAACGTTTGAAGAGCAACGCTTGGACAAACTTTCCGCTGATCTTCGGTTGGCGGTTGATGACGCTGATCTCAACTTACAGCATGTGTTTTCTAGCCACTTGGTGTTGGCTAGTGCCGGACACGTCGAAAACTCTGTAATTCAAATTCTTTCTGAATATGGACGGGTAAATGGTAATCCAGTTATAAAAAGGTTTGTTGAAAAAACAGTTGCCCGCAACAATTCTCTCAACTGTGAAAAAATTAAGTTGGTTTCGGATCAGTTTCATCCGGAGTGGTGGCCACAGTTAGAGGTGGCAATAGCAGCATCGGAAAAGGAAGCCGTCGATAGCTTGAAGACACTTCGCGACCAAGTGGCTCATGGTAAGCGTAATGGAACAGGGTTTACGGTAGTCAAAGGTTACTTCGACAACGCTAAAGTGTTTATTCGAAAGTATAGTTTAATTGTTTTAGGTCATTGAGATTGAGCGCAATGCGCGCAAGATATCTCGTTTAGACCAACGGACGGACGGACAAAAACCATAGGTTTTTGTCCGTCCGTCCGTTTTTTTTCGAAACGATGTCCAGAAATCGTTTTTTGTTTTAGTTGATCGAAACCACTTCGTTTTCGCATCGGATGGACCGGTGCTATTTTCAACGGAGTATCGAAAATGCTAAACCTCTTCTCGCATGCTATTCGAAAAATTCTAGGTCTCAAATTCTCAGGATTTATAGCAAAACATATCAGTGAAATATCTTTAAACGTAAACCGGCCCTACCTCGTAAAAGGATTATTACTGCCCAAACAAGTCAGTGTCCTTGCTGCGCCACCTAACACTGGGAAATCTTGTATTGTGGCCGCGCTTCTAGCAAAACTTTCGCAAGGTCATGAATTCGCGGGAAGAAAGGTCAGAAGATCAGCCGTGTTGTATGTTGGGGCCGAAGACCCGGAAGGCATAGCTATACGCGCAGAAGGCCATTTCGCTACTGACGAAGACAAGGCCGCGTCCGAGTTTTTGGTTTTGGATAGAGCCGTTGACATGTATCGGTCGGCCATCGCTAAAAAGTTCATTGCGGATGTTAAAGCCTACAAAAAGAAAGTCACCGCGAACCGGTTGATCATCGTCTTTGATACCCTGACCTTGTCAATTGGCAACGCCGACGAAAACAGCGCAGGCGATATGACGGGTGTCATGGCGAATGCGCGCGAACTGGCGCAAGAAACCGGCGCACATGTCATGTTTGTTCATCATACGTCGGCGGCAGATCCGAAGAAGGCGCGCGGTTCCACCGCCTTGGTTGGTAACCCCGACACGGTTCTGGTCTTGAAACCAGTAAGTAAGACACGCGTTCTGATGGAGATAGCCAAGCAACGGTCGATGACAAAAGGCGATGACATTGGATGGGAAATCGTGTCGGTAGATTATGGCGTCGATGACGATGGTGATATGGTCACAAATCCACGCGCTGATTTCGTTAAGGACACTACCGGTTGGACCGATCCCACACCAACCAGAAAGGGTAAGTCATCATCTCATGCAAAGGCGAATGAGGTAGTGTTAACTCTGGGGCAACTCGAAGCTAGAGCGAAAAAAGACGGTGACCCCCTCGTGTTCGGCACCAAGGAGATCGCCGATCATGTCGGCGCGCCGTTTGATCGGAACGGCATGAAACCCGAAAGCCTACAAAAGGCTGTCCGTGAGGTGTTGAACGCGCTCGTAACAGAAGGGCGAGTAAGACGGCTTGGTTCGCAAGGCTACCGAATTGTAAGCGAGGGCCAACAGCCCGAAGACAGCAGCGAGGAATATGCTGTCCTTCACTAATTAGCGATAGGGTTGCGGGCGAGTCGTCACTTGCCCGTTCTCCCCGTCCGCGGGATCGTTCGGCGTTCCCTTTCTAGGGCGCGTCTCGCTTTCTGCGCTCCCAGTATTCCGCTCGTATAGCTCTTCAAAAAGATTAACGAGTTGGAGGCCGATATCCTCGATAGCATTATCGGAAAGGTTTCGCGACGAATAGTTGGTGTGGCGAAACTGTTGGCTGTGAATGGCAGCCCGTTTGACGAGATGTAGGTATGATAGAAAATTTTGGTCAGTCATTGGAAATTCCTAATTGCCTATAAGAAAGGAAGGCGCACTACGGATAAAATATATTTTATCCTTACAGACCCCAAATAATTGATGGCACTTTTTTCATTTTCCCATACGGTAAAGACCTTTTCATTAAAGAGAGAGAAGAATGCCCGAGAAGCTTTTGTAGGCCAAACCGCAGCGCATTTGCGCTATATTACCCGACCAAAAGCCACCAGCTTGGTTATTCGTGAACGCGTTTGTTCGGAGCGGAACATCGAAGTTGCGAAGGCGGCAGACGACGCAGCGCAGCAGAAGAAGGGGCGGGTGTGCGAGCGGTTTCGCGTAGCTCTGCCAGTCGAAGCCAGCTCGGACCAACGAGAGGCTTTGGTCCGGGCTTTTGGTGCCGCGTTGACAGAAGGTCTGGCCGGATACATCGCAGCCATCCATGACCGGCACGGTAACGACACCTCAAATCCACATTTCCACATGGTCGCATTTGACCACTACCAGAAAAGCGGAGAGCGTGGACGACCTCGGAGCACACTTGGAATGGCTCGGAAGAACGCCATTGAGCGCACCGCGAAACTCTGGGCCGACACACATAACGACCTGATGAAGTCGTGGGGCTTTGGGCCAGAAAGTATGATCGATCACCGTTCATACAAAGAGCGGGGCATCGACCGTATCGCACAGATCCATGAAGGCCCCGGCGCAAGGGTAGTGGCCGAGAAAGGTGTCACGCCAGAGTCGAAGCAGGAATGGGCAAAAATTGATGGGGGCCACACCCGCGCCGAGGCAAATCAAATCATTAGAGAAATCAACACAATGAAGGAGGCAGAGAATGTCGAAGAATCAACCAATAGACTGGGAAGCTGCGATGACGGATTCGCAGAAGAACACCCAATTGACCGCCAAGCTGACCGAACGCGTCCTGACGTCGCTGACGAAAGTCAACGAAGCTCAACACCGTCATTCGCGGACGCTGGGCAAGCTGGAAACAGTGATATCGGAGATCAGGACCGAACAAGACGACCTCCGTTCCTCAATCCTAAACCGACCGAAAGCCAAGGCCGCGCCAGTCGCTCAAAAACCGCCGTTCCTCCGTTTCTGGCTTGGAGCCGCCTTCGTCGTCGGCGCGGTATTCGGCGGATTTATCACGAGCTTGTAATGCTTCGGGACACGCTTCGGGCGCGCCTCACAAACAAGTCAAGACAAGAGCGCGATGTGCCATCGGCACATCATATCATTGTAAGCCGTGGGCCGAAATCACGGCCCATCGAACAGCAGCGCTGACGCAAGGTATTTGTTTTTCCGCCTGACAGTCGGCCATCCCCAACGCAACAGGCCAGCGCCGCTGCGCGTCGGTTCCGTGTGAGAAAACCGGTTCCTTCCACCCGCTGCGCGCGCGGCTCCTTCCCATTTTCTCACACTCCACCCCGTTGCCTTGGGGCTGGCTGACCGCAGGACGGGCTTTGCCCTTACCTGCTCTGCCGTTTGGAATGTGTGGCCATTCCAAAAGTCAGAACAGGAAAGGTCGCCCGAGGGCGGAAGATCAAGAAAGCCGCTTCGGAGATTTGGAAACGGACTCACATCCCGAGTCCATTCAACAAGCGGAGCAACGACTATGACGACCCAGAAATTCGACATTCACCAACACATCACAGACCAGATCATCGCGGCAATTGACGAGGGGTGCGCACCTTGGCGCAAACCGTGGACAGGTGGCAGAACAGGCGCGGCATTACCGTTGCGGCACAATGGCGAGCCCTATCGCGGGATCAACACGCTTGTCTTGTGGTCCATCGCGGCGGGCGCAGGGTTCACATCGGCGCGGTGGTTGACGTTCAAGCAAGCAAAGAACCTTGGTGGCTTTGTGCGCAAAGGCGAGAAATCGGCAACCGTGGTCAAGTATGGTACTTTCGAAACCGAAGACGAGCAGGGCGAAGAAGAGGTGCGAATGTATGCCCGCGCTTACCGGGTGTTCAACGCTGATCAGATCGATGGCTTGCCTGACAACTACTATGACACCCCGGAACCCGCCCGAGACCTTGGCACGGAACTGGACCCAGAGATGGAAGCCTATTTCACGGCCACAGGCGCAGACGTTCAGAGCAGTGACGAGCCGCGCGCGTATTACAGCATAACAGATGATCGCATCCATATGCCGCCGGTGAACACGTTCCACGACGCGGCGGGCTACTATGGCACTTTGGCGCACGAGCTGACGCATAATGCCGAGCTTTGGATTATGCCGCGCTTGTTCAGGCGAGGTCTTGTTTTCTGAGGTTTTTTCCATTTTTTGCCGGCATAAGTCTGCAGTTCAGGACCGCCATGTCAGCGTGGCGATCTGCCAT
>Ga0316209_1002225_pt1 | contig 16291 bp, 20 predicted proteins | sample 6monopyrite_MG_FD_204945 | JGI IMG/M metagenome (GOLD analysis project Ga0316209, IMG submission 204945) | Microbial mat bacterial communities from mineral coupon in-situ incubated in ocean water Damariscotta River, Maine, United States -... | ecosystem: Environmental > Aquatic > Marine >...
CTAACAATCTAGTGTTTTATCGACTGTTTGCCCAAGATACGACCATTGAGTGAATAAATAGAAACGAGGGGGCGGTAACGAAGCTGTGAGTTAGTCAGAAGGCAAATAGTCTGTAAAACTCAGTTGGACGATGCATCTGGTTAGAAAGCTATGGGCGTAGCTATGAAGGATGCTGTTGGTTGACTGCCAGATTAGCTGTTTTCTGTGGTTGTGAAGTGTGTACTTGTTCGTCATGTTTTTTGTTGTTCCTGTTTTGTGGAGCGCAATGGGCATAGGTAGGCCTTCCAGTGATGGATTTAATTGGGACTTGGTCATCATGTCAAAGATCGTTTTACTTCCTTACCTTTTCAACTGGTGTTCAATTCAGCGTAAGAGATCATCTTCCCTTTTTTGCATTTGGGGCAAATCTCAGGATCTTTACCAGTGACTAATTTGAGGATTTGCATGGGAGACAGCCCATCAAAGAGGACTACATGAGCAGGCTTATTGATCAGTGCCATGCATTGTTCTTTCTTGCACCCATTGACAGCAGCGAGCAGTCCGTAATAGCGTATTTTGTAGAAACCCGAAGGAAGAATGTGGCGAAAGAACCTGCCAATAAACTCCTGCGCATCCAGGGTGAGCAATTGGTTTTTCAACCCTTTTCGGTAATCCTTCCATGAGAAAGTCACCTGCCCATTTTCTACCTTCTTGATTCTATTATTGCTGATAGCCACTCGGTGGGTGTATTTGCCGAGGTAGCTCACCACCGATTGTGGACCGGCCAGCGAGTGTTTGGCAAAGACATTCCAGTTTTTGGCATACAGGTTGGTTTTCAATTGGCTAAGCTCATCCATACCATCGGGCATGCGGATGCTGCCTTCTTTGATCTGTTTTTCTAACAAGCTCCACATCACGCCTCTGAAGACTTTAGAAAGTGCTTTTACGGGCAGAAAGAATTTTCGTCCTGACGGTACCCACTCCACTCCATCATCTGCGAGACCACCTGCGGGGATGATCATGTGTATATGAGGATGGTAAGTAAGTGCCTGACCCCAGCTATGCAGCACAGCTACTGCACCGGTCTGTACACCAAGGAACTTCGGATTTCTGGCTACTTTTTGTAAAGCCTGAGAAGATGCCTTGAACAGTAAACTGTAGCATGTACGCTGGTTGAGGTAGAAGATTTTGTGCAAGGCTGCCGGTATGGTGAACACCATGTGGAAGTACCTACACACAGGTAGCTTGGCCTGGAGCTGATCGACCCACTTGAGTTGCTTGATGTATTGGCACTTGTTGCAATGTCGATTACGACAGGAATTGTAAGCGATGCGATGCTCTCCACAAGCCTCACAGGCCTGTAGATGTCCACCCATTGCAGCTGTTCTACAGTTCAGAATAGCCGAGAAGGCTTTAAGCTGATCGGGACACATGTTGTGCGTATTGACAAATTGGCTCCCATACTCCTTGAGTATTTGAGCGACATCCAGCGGATGCCTTTTGTTGTTGGTGTCCATCTCATGGTTGGTCAAAGGGACTAATCACCGAAGGGTCAATGGCCGCCAGATGGAGGTACACCATCGTCGAGCGTAGGGAACTGTGTCCGAGTAGTTTCTGGATCAATTTCAGGTTGCTACCCTGTTCCAGCATATGGGTAGCAAAGGCATGACGGAGCGTGTGAGGATGTACGTTTTTTTTGATGCCTGCTCTGTGGGCCGCTCGTTTAAGGACTCTGCGAACAGAAGAGGCTGAGTAGAGATGCCCTGATTTCCATCCGCCTTCAAAGACGTAGGTGATGGGTCGGGGATAGGTCTGGATGAAATAGGCTCGTAACAGCTCAAGAGCCTTCTTGGAGAGCAGTGTGTCCCTAGCTCTATTCCCCTTTCCATTGTGAATGCGGATGAGCATGCGCTGCGAATCAATATCAGTAAGCCGTAAATGAAGTAGTTCATCAATTCGTATCCCCGATGAATAGAGCAAAGCGATCATGGCCTTGTGTTTGGGGTTGGATGTCACCTCTATGAGCCTGTTTATTTCTTGCTTGGATAGAATGTCAGGCAAATGGCGTTCGCGTCTGGGACGCTTGATTTTGATTCCTTTGTCCCAATCCATGCCAAGTACGTCTTGTCTGAGAATTTTGACTGCACTGATGGTTTGGTTGATAAAGGAGTTGGACAAGGCTCGCTTCTCTTTGCAGAAGTACAGGTAAGCTTTCAGCTGTTCTGTAGTGATGGTTTCAGGCGACTGACTGTAATGCCTGCTCAACTGTACGAGCATACTCAGGTAGCACCTGACAGTACGCTTACTGTAATTACGGAATTGGAGCTCACGGACAAACCGATCACTCAGGCGTTCTTCTTTTTTTTCATAAGTGTAGATTTAAATTTTCCACATAGAAGATACTACAATTATGAAAAACTACCGACGGTAGGAGGTTTCGTTCAACAACAAAGTAACATGACTTTAGTCATGTTACATCCATTTTCAAATATACGAAAGTGGAGTTTACTAGCTCATATAGCATGATGAGCTGAATAAATCATTCCACTACCCGCACACTCAAAATCCTCACATCCATCACCGGTCGATCAAGTTTGTCCGTTTCTTCAGCAGCAATAGAATCAACGATCCCCAGGCCTTTCACCACTTCTCCATAAACTGTATAATTCTGGTCAAGATGGGGCGTGCCACCTATGGACTTATACACTTCACGATGTGGTTCTGGAATTGCATACTTGTCGAAATTTTCATACTTCTTCGCCAAACTCCTGATACTGTCATTGATCACGGTGTATTGATCCCGGTTCTTGTTATCTATGGCTTTTTGAAGCGAATCCACAAGTGGTTTGTTCGCCGGATCGTTCTTGAAATAATGATCCGCGAGCCAGCCGTTTATTCTACCTTCTGCAACTACCAGCAAGCTATCGGTGTACACTTTTCCTTTCACAATATAGAACTGCATGCTGCTGGATGCTCGCTCAAGATTGCCATCTCGTGCCGCAGCTAAGACGCCCTTTTTGTGAAACAAATCAGGGTGAAACTCAGCATCCACCTTGTAGGGGCGGTCGCCATTTCCTAGCGTATCACCTGGTTGGGCGAATCGGCTATCCGGGTCACCACCTTGGATCATGAAGCTTTCAATCACTCTGTGAAACAGAAGGCTATCAAAAGCACTTTCATTGGCAAGTTTGATGAAATTGTCGCGATGCTTGGGTGTTTCATTATAGAGCTCAATGATGATGGTCCCCTTGTCGGTTACCATTTCTATTGATGTTCGTTCCTCAGAAATATCGCCTGAGGTTTCTGTTTTCGTAGTGCAGCTCCATAGAGTGAGGAACGAAAGGAATAGGGTGGTTTTTAGTGTTTTCATTCTCTAAAGGTATCTCCAAATAGTAGATAAAGCCGCTTCCGCCCTTTAGATTCAATGTGGCCAGTACTAGTTTTTGATATAAATGACCTGTTTTGTACCAAAGAAATCTTCAGTAAAATACGCCGAAAGAGCATCCAGTTGGAAGGGGAGGCGGGCGGTTTTTAGTTCTTCGTCTAAGTCGCCACCTTTAAGGAAAATCCATCCGTTATCGAGATCGTTTTTGTTGTATTCAGAGATCAAGTGGCTTGTCCAATCCACGAGTTGTTTGGTTTTGGCCACCGCACGCGAAAGGATGAAATCATAGCTTCCTTTTATTTGTTCCATTCGAGCATGCTCGGCCGTCACGTTTTGAAGGCCAAGGGATTCGGCAACAGCCTTCACCACCTTGATCTTCTTCCCAACAGAATCCACCAAATGGAAGTGTACTTCTGGGAACAGAATCGCCAATGGAATGCCTGGTAATCCACCGCCCGTTCCAACATCTAGAATTTTAGTTTCACGAGAGAAAGAAGTGAACTTTGCAATGGCCAGGGAGTGCAGGACATGTCGCTCGTAGAAAGCATCCATGTCCTTTCGGGAGATCACATTAATTTTCTGATTCCAGTCAGCATACAAATCTTCAAGCTGATTGAACTGCTCCTTTTGGGAGTTCGTCAAATTTGGGAAGTATTTGTAAATTATTTCAGTATTCACTAGTCAACTAATTAACTGTTCAACCAGTCACTAAAATTAAATATGCTTTTTCTTGTCCTTCACCAGTTCATACATCAATTCCCGAGCGCGGTGGAGCTGGGCTTTGATTGTACCGAGTGGGGCTTCCAGTGTTTTTGCAATTTCGTCGTACGACAGTTCATCAAAATACCTCAGACGAACGAGCCGCTGATATTTGGTAGGTAGCTTGGTCACGAACATCTGCACAAGCTCTATCTTTTGTTGTTTGATGGCCTCCTCGTCGGGTGTCAGATTGCCGTCCAGCACATCTATTGTCACCGCTTCGCCACTGTCATCTTTAAATGAGGTATTGAGACTATACGTTTGGAGCTTCTTTTTTCTGATAAAGTCAATCGCATTATTGGTTGCAATTCTAAACAGCCACGTACTGAAGGTGTAGTCTTTTTTAAATCGATGCAGATTTTTGAATGCTTTGGCGAAAGCCTCGATGGTCAAATCCTCAGCATCGTCCACATTTCTGACCATTTTCAAAATCATATGATAGACTGGCCGTTTGTACCGATCCATTAGCAGGGCAAAGGCAGACTCGTCCCCCTCTTCGGTCGCCTGATCGATCAGTTTAAAGTCCTCAAGTGCCTTTGCCGAAAACTCTCGTTTTACTTCCATGTACTATTTTTAACCAACAATGATCTCAAACTTAGCAGCGGTAAAATCACCACATAAAGTAGGTCAACGAACGGAAGCCAAATAGGGTTAAATCTTTTTCCAAGTCGCTTAGCGACAATATTAAAGGATATTCCCTTTATCCATAGTACCGTTGCTAAAATTGATACGCCGATAAATGGATTTATTGCAAAAGAAAAAAAGAAAAGAATCCAAAAAACAATATGTATGGCCCACCGAATAGACTCCTTTGATTTTACCCAATCAGGATAGTGTTTTCCTACTGAAAAATGCCGGGTCTTTTGTCGGAAGTACGCAGACCCACTCGTTTTGGGAATTGATTCCACCCATGATTCTGGAGCTAAAACGATCCTGAAATTGTCCTTTGTCAGAATTGACTGGACGAATAAGTCATCGTCTCCGCCCATCACCTGGCTGTGTACGCCAAAACCATTTTGTTCTATGAATTTCGATTTCCGATAGGCCAGGTTTCTACCAAGTGCCATGTACGGTTTACCCGCTGAAGCGGAAGAGACAAATTGGAGTGCAGTTTGAAAAGTTTCGTACTGAATGAGCAGATTGAGTATTCCCCCAAATTTGGTGTATGGCGAAAGCCCAATGACTACATCGGTTTTGGGATGCATACCCTTTGCCATTTCTGAAATCCATTGATTGGTCGGACGACAATCAGCGTCTGTCAAGAGTATCCATTCTCCTTTGGCTTTTTCGATGGCCTGTGTAATGCCCCGTTTTTTGGGATGAAAATTCGAAACAACCTCGTCTATTGTAATGATTGCGAGATTTTTATTTTGAAATTTTTTCACGATTTCTTCACTACCATCAGCGCATCTGTCAAGGACGATGATGATTTCATGGCTTTCATACTGCTGATTTTGGAGTAGGGGAAGGAGTGCTTTTAGATTGTCGTTTTCATTGTGGGCGCAAACGATGATCGAAATGGAGGGTCTATTTTCCGATACCTCGAAACGATAGGATTTAATTGCCATGGCTTTTTGCCAAAGTCCAAATAAGTGAACGATCCCCACCACGCCAAATATTAGAAGAATAACTATTTCCACAGATGTGCGAAATTAAGTGTTGTGCAGGTACTTTTGCGGCCATGCAATTTGACTTGCTTCATACGGACAAAAAATCCAAAGCCCGAGCGGGCAACATCACCACGGATCATGGAGAGATCCAGACTCCAATATTCATGCCTGTGGGTACGGCTGCTACGGTCAAAGCCGTGCATCAGCGTGAGCTGAGGGAAGATGTGAAGGCACAGGTAATTCTTGGAAACACCTATCATTTATATCTGCGGCCGGGCATGGATATTATGGAAGCGGCTGGTGGTTTGCACAGATTCAATGGGTGGGACAAGCCAATCTTGACTGATAGTGGCGGATATCAGGTGTACTCTCTCGGTGCGAATAGAAAAATCAAGGAAGAGGGGGTGACCTTCAGATCGCATATTGATGGTTCAAAACATTTGTTTTCTCCGGAACGGGTGATGGATATTCAGCGACAGATCGGTGCAGACTTTATGATGGCGTTTGATGAGTGTACGCCATATCCGTGTGAGCGAAAGTATGCCGAAGAATCTATGCACATGACCCATCGTTGGCTAGATCGCTGCGTTGCACAGTTCAAAAGCACTAAGCCACTGTATGGGCACAACCAAACGCTCGTGCCGATAGTACAAGGCAGCACCTATCCTGATTTGCGAAAGCAGTCGGCAGAATACATCAGCAACGTAGACTCAATGGCCTGTGCGATAGGCGGTCTATCCGTGGGTGAGCCCGCAGAGGACATGTACGAGATGACAGAGCTGGTGTGTGACATTCTCCCAAAGGACAAACCTCGGTATTTGATGGGAGTGGGTACGCCGGCCAACATCCTGGAATGCATAGCGTTGGGAGTAGATATGTTCGATTGCGTGATGCCAACTAGAAATGCCAGAAACGGGATGCTGTTCACAACGAATGGAATCATCAATATTCGCAACGAAAGATGGAAGGCTGACTTTTCAGTAATTGACGATGGGTTAGACGGTTATGTGAGTTCGTTTTATTCGAAAGCATACCTTCGACACTTGATCACAAGTGGTGAAATGTTGGGAGCGCAAATTGCGAGTGTCCAAAATCTTTCGTTCTATCTGTGGCTAGTTGGTCAGGCGAGAGCAGAAATCTTAAAGGATAATTTTTCTGCATGGAAAGAGCAGATGGTTGAACGAGTGTCCAAACGACTGTGAAAAAAATAGACATCTATATTCTCAAAAAGCTATTGAGCACATTCGTTTTTGTGGTGGTGGTTTTGGTTACAATCATTTGCGCGATCGACTACACCGACAAGAATGATAATTTCATGCGGTACGATATTTCTGGTGATTTGATCTTGCAGTATTACTACTCATTTGCTCCGTATTTTGCTTCGTTGCTTACCCCGATCACTGCTTTTATCGCTACGGTTTTGGTCACGTCCAAGCTGGCCGCCCAGACAGAATTGATCGCTATTTTGTCAAGTGGTGTGAGCTTTCGACGTTTGATGCGACCGTTTTTTGTGGCTGCTTCTCTCATCGGGCTGATGAGCTTTTATTTGAATGGATACGTCATCCCGGATGGGAATAAATTTCGGGTTGATTTTGAATTGAATTACATAAAGAAACCCTATCACAACTCCGATCGAAACATTCATATCAAAATTGCACCGAATGATTATTTGTACCTGAACAGATATACGACTCGCACGAACATCGGACATGTGGTCACGCTAGAGCGCTTTGAGAATTATGAAATGATTGAGAAGATCACAGCGCGGAGGCTTCTTTGGGACACTGCACTTCACTCTTGGCGATTGGATCATTGGCAGAAAAGAACATTGATGGACGATCATGAGATCGTTGAAGAGGGAGAATCTCTGGATACGTTGTTAAATGTTAGGCCAACTGATTTTGAAAATCAGGATAAGCTCGAAACCACTCTGACCATGTCGGAATTGCAGGATCATATTGATTTGCAATTGTCACGAGGTGCCGACGATGTGATGGTGTACAGGATCGAACGATACATCCGCTACATGCAGCCTTTTACAGTTGTCATTCTTTGTTTCATTGCGCTGATCGTGTCTGCCAGAAAGAGTAGGAGGGGAACTGGATTTCAAATCGCACTTGGGTTTATGATTGCTTTTTCTTTTGTCATTCTTTTCGTTTTTGCACAAGCTCTAGCTGCGGCAGGCTCATTTCATCCCATGTTGGCTATTTGGATGCCTAATATTTTCTTTAGTGGAGTCGGCATTCTTATGTACAATACCATCCCCCGATAGGTGTCCAATTCACGGCCATACCTGACCATGCATTTGCTGGTTTTAATCTGGGGTTTTACTGCCATTTTGGGCAAGATGATCCAAATTCCATCGGTGGAAGTCGTCTTTTTCAGGACGCTCATCTCCGCTGTGGTTCTTTACCTGTGGTTACGATTCAAATTGAAGAATCTGGGAACTGCTTCCAGACGAGATCGACTCGTGCAAATGGGAACTGGGATTCTGATTGCAGCCCATTGGATTTTGTTTTTTCTATCCGCTCGTATTTCCAATGTGTCCGTTTGCCTTGCAGGTTTAGCCACCATTTCTTTGTGGACGGCTTTGATTGAACCGATCTATTACAAGAAAAAAATGAGGGCTTTCGATGTGGTCTTGGGTCTGATTGCTCTGGTTGGAATGCTGATCATTTTTAAGGTGGAATTCCAATTTTGGCTGGGGCTAGTCTTGGGTATAGGGTCAGCGTTGCTGGCTTCTATCTTCACGATTATCAATGCGGAATTTGTCAGGCACGGGCAGGATCATTTTGTGGTCACCTTTTATGAAATGCTCGGGGCATTTTTGGCCATTGTTCTCTTCTTTCCATTTTACTACGCCATACAGGGAACCATTGAATTGACCCCCTCTTTGACCGATTGGAGCTGGCTCGTGATTCTAGCCGTTGTATGCACGGTCTATGCTTACAGCATTTCGGTTAAGTTGATGAAAGATATTTCGCCATTTGTGATGAACCTTACGGTGAACTTGGAACCCATATATGGAATTCTATTAGCTGTGCTAATTTTCGGCGATAGTGAGGAAATGAGTCGTGGGTTTTATTTGGGAGGATCGCTCATCTTAGCAGCTGTTTTGATCTACCCGATATGGAACAAATATTCCAACCGGAAGCCGTTGGACAATCGGCATGGCTCGGCTTAGCACCTGAAATCTTCCTAAAATTTCGTATTTTACAGTCTTGTATCTGAATCAAAGGGTTACAATTTTTGATAAAATCGTATATAGACTAGAGTTTTCGGCTCTTGAGGGTGTATGAAGGATCGTGAGATATTGGAAAAGATTGGGCAGGGTGACGAAAAAGCCTTGGACTACCTCTATAAAAAATACTATCGAATGATGGTAAAAATGGTGGAGGACAATAGCGGTACGGAAGAGGAGGCCAAGGATATCTATCAGGAAGCTTTGCTTGCATTTTGGCAGAAGGCCGCAAGTAGAAAATTGGTATTGACATCTAAGATAAGTACCTATCTCTATAGCATTTGCAAAAATCTATGGAGAAAGGAACTGGATAAAAAGAAGAGGCACTCCTATGAAGAAGTGGACGGAGAGGAGTTCCAGAGGCACGATCAGGAGGAGCGGCTGAAGATAGTGAAGGAGAGTATCGGGGAGTTGGGAGATGTGTGCAAACGGATACTGACGTATTATTACTTCGATGGATTGTCAATGGCAGATATTTCTAAAAAATTGAAATTTGCCAATACAGACACAACCAAGACGAAGAAGTATAAGTGCAAAAAAAAATTAGACGAACTAATAAAGAAACGATATACGACACTAGATTTTTTTGATTGATAAATGCGAGGTGATCTAACCAAACGAAATCATTTAAGCAATGCAAGCCAACCAACAAAACCAAATTGAATCGTACCTGTCGGGGCAAATGAATACCGATCAATTGGCAAAGTTTGAATCTGAGCTGAAAGTAAATCCTGAGCTTCAGCAAGAACTAAGCTTCCAATCAGAGGTTATTAATGGTATTGGTGAATACCGAAAAACAGAACTCATTGCCAGAATGGATGCCTTGAAAGTGCCCTCTGCATGGTGGTCAGTTGTTCAGCCACCAGCCACTATTCAATATATTGGTGGGATAATAATTACCGGATTGATCGGGACGGGTGCTTGGTTTGCCTTTCAAAACGATGAGAGCAGTGGCTCAGAATCCATTTCAGACACGAATGAGCTGATCATTGATGCACCAAAGCAGGAGGTGATTGCATGGGATCTACCCCAAATCGAAGAAGACGAAAGTACTACAGTAGTAGCCGAGGAGGTCACTTCTGCGGAGCATGAGACGCCAAGTGAAATCAAGAAAGTTAGGGAAACATTTAACCCTAAAGTAGCCGTGCCGTCTGCTGGTGATGTGGAATCTGAGAAGGACTTTGTTCCTGAACAGGCGGGAGAACCATCCTCCATTGCAGAAACAAAAGAACGCACGAATCCAATCGGTGTTGAAATAATTGAAACAAAAGCTTCGAAAATAAAGTATCGCTACTACGACGGTAAGCTCTATTTGTATGGCAAATTTCAACAAGAGCCATACGAAATTCTTGAAATCAATTCTGCTGCTGGCCGACGGATCTATTTGTTCCACCTGCATAATTTTTACCAGATTTCTTCAAGTGACAAACCCGTTGAACTGAAGGCCATCGCCAACTCTAAGTTGATTCAGGAGTTAGAGATTCTTAGAAAGACGAAGTAGTCGAAACTATCTCAATTCGGTTGTTTACATTTGGATTTCATTGTTTTTTCATGAAAACATTCAGACTTTTTTTGATTTGTTTAATTCTTTCAGCTTGCATTTCTGGTGAAAAAGATGAGATAAGTATTGCGGATGCAATGGCGTCTATTTCCAAGCGAGCCAATCCAATTCAATCATTCCAAATTGCTCCCGAAAAAGATACAGTTGTTACGGGTGTTAAAGGGACTAGTATCTTTATCAAATCCAATTCCTTAGTTTTTGAAAATGGAGAACCTGTAAAATCAGAAATATCCCTTTCATTAAAAGAAGTTTATACTGTTTCGGAAATGATCCTGAATGGATTGACCACAACCTCTAAGGGTGAACTTCTTGAAACCTCTGGCATGATTAATTTAACGGCTACTAGTGAGGGTAAACCGCTTAAATTGAAGGCAGAGTTTCCACTAAAAATCAGATTCAAAAATATCTCAAATGCTCCCTCCATGAGAACGTATATCGGGAGTCGAGATTCAGCACTGATTGACTGGCAACTCGACGCAGAGAATGTTTATGATACAACAAAATTTAAGAAGGAAATTGAAGCTCTTTACGAACTACCATATGGAGTTGACTCTGTAGGCATCTTTGAAGAGACTTATGGTGTTATTGGTTCTGATACAATTTTATTGGAACGGGAAATGAAATATGACGACTCCAATTTGGATTATGCTAAGGCATCCCTATTGTTCTACGAATTACATACCACAAAACTTAATTGGATCAACTGCGATTATTTCATCGGTTCAATTGATACTGTTGATGTATTGGTTAGAATCTCTGATGAGTCCAAGGCACTGACTTTTATTCTGTTCAAAGAATATAATTCGATTATGGCTTTTTCGGAGTATAAATCAGGGGAGTACGTTTTTAGAAATATCCCAAGAGGTTCTTTAGTAACACTTCTTAGTATTTACACACTAGATTCTAACTATTTTCTAGCAATGAAGGATGTGACGTTGAAAAGAGACAAGCAACAAATAATCCTTGATTTTAATAAATTTAATTTGGAGGATTTTGAAGGACAGATTAATAGCTTGAACGATTAAACCCAAACGCGAATCATTCATCAATCGAGCCAATCTAAACTCGAATCATCCAGACAAATCCAATCAAACCAATCCATCTTCAATCGAGATAATCGAATCAATCCTTTAGCTTTGTGACATGCAGGATAAAAACGCTCGAAAGAAGCGGAAGTTAGGGAGCTACCCATTCGGCAGTGTGATCTTTAGTATCACCTTGGCCATCTTTGTGATGGGGCTTTTTGGGCTACTTTTCGCACATGCAAAGAGCCTCACCACTGCTATTCAGAAGAACGTTGAGATTCAGGTCTACCTCAACAAACAAATCGCTCAAGCAGAAATTGACTTCCTCACTCGATCTATTTCGGAGAGCGTGTATGTCCGCAAGGACGATGAGTATCCAATGGTGAAATTTATAAGCAAAGACGAAGCAGCACAGCAGTTTCTGGAAGATACGGGAGAAGACTTTGCAGCCTTTATTACAGATAACCCTCTTCGAGATGCACTGGTGGTCAACATTGCTTCAGACTATCAGCGAACCGATAGTTTGGAAATCGTTAAAGTCAAGCTTGAAAAAATGAAAGGCGTATTTGAAGTGACCTATGTGGAAAGTCTCGTAGAGAGCATCAGTAAAAATTTAGCCAAACTCGGGTTGTTTCTCGGGGGATTTACTATCATTCTCTTGTTTGTTGTGGTGATCTTGATCAACAACACCATCAAACTCGCACTATTCTCCCAACGATTTCTTATCCGAAGTATGCAACTTGTAGGCGCCACAAGCAGTTTCATCAGGCGGCCGTTTCTTTATAGAGCCGCCTTTTATGGATTATTGGCAGGGCTTGTTGCCGATGGCTTGCTGTACGGACTGATGCTATATGGCAATAGCCAAATTGAGAAGCTGAACGAACTCCAGAACCAGACGGACATTATGATTCTCTTTGGGGGCTTGTTGGTGTTAGGAATTTTGGTTGGCTACTTCAGCACATTCCGAGCCGTGAAAAAATATTTAAAATTGTCATTAGACGAACTATACTAAATTATGTCAGATCAGCGATTCGCTTTTTCAAAGAAAAATTACATCATCATGATCATTGGGATTGTGGTGTTGGCCTTAGGGTTTCTCATTATGTCTAGTGACTCTGAGCCATATGGTTTTGGCTTTCTTGGCCTGACACTCGGCCCAATCGTCGTGATGTTGGGATTCCTCATCCAATTCATCGCTATTTTTTATAAGCCCAAGAAGGAAGACTCTGCAGACTGATGACTTGGATCGAAGCACTCATCCTTGGTGTCGTCCAGGGGTTGACTGAATTTTTGCCAGTGAGTAGTAGCGGTCATTTAGAGATTGGCGCGGTGCTTTTGGGTTTGCAAAATTCAAACAATCTTCTTTTTGCCGTTGTGGTTCATTTGGCTACTGCCATGAGTACCGTCGTAGTGTACCGGCGAGACATTAGCCAATTGACATTGGGTCTATTCTCTTTCAAATCGAACGAATGGAGTTTTGCCTTGAAGATTATTCTTTCAATGATCCCCGTGGCAATCATAGGACTTTTGTGGCAAGACGAAATTGAAGCTTTCTTTTCAGGGAACTTGTTGTTGGTGGGATCTATGCTTTTGATTACGGCCATACTATTGACCATGAGCCATTACTTCGGTAAACGAGAAGGCGAAGTGACTTTCCTGAAAGCTTTGATCATTGGACTGGCTCAGGCTGTGGCGGTCTTACCAGGCATCTCCAGATCAGGTGCTACTATTTCCACAGCATTGATCTTGGGTGTTGATCGAGAGAAAGCGGCAAGGTTTTCATTTCTGATGGTTCTCATTCCTATAATGGGAGCAGCCATGTTGAAACTAAAAGACTACTTTGAAGCACCGGCCGCAGCTGGGATTTCCATGCTCAGTCTGGTGATTGGATTCTTAGCGGCTTTTCTTTCAGGTTATTTCGCCTGTCGGCTCATGGTGAGATTGGTAAAGAAGGGAAGCCTCATTTTCTTTGCCATCTACTGTGCACTTATTGGTTTGGTGGCCATTATATCACAACTGGCATGAGTTGGGCAGACGGACAATTTATTCTCATTGACAAGCCAAAGACATGGACCTCTTTTGATGTGGTGGCCAAATTGAGGAATCACCTGAAACAGGTGACAGGGGAGAAAATAAAAGTCGGACATGCCGGGACACTTGATCCTCTGGCCACAGGCTTGTTGATTTTGGCCACAGGGAAATTCACCAAGAAAATTGAAGAGGTGCAGGGGCAAGACAAGGTGTATGAAGGAATCATAGAAATAGGCAAGACGACCCCTTCGTATGATTTGGAAACGGAATTTGATTCTGAAGCGAACTTTTCCTCAATCACCCAGACGGATATCAAAGAGGCCATTACGAAATTGACGGGAGAAATCCAACAATTTCCACCTGCACACTCTGCGGTAAAAGTGGAGGGCGTGAGAGCGTACAAAAAAGCCCGAAAAAATGAGGAAGTTAAAATGCGACTCAGACAGGTGACCGTCCATTCGTTCAAGTTGTTAAATGGAAAATTGCCAGAGGTTCATTTCCAGATTGCTTGCTCCAAGGGGACGTATATTCGCAGCATGGCAAATGATTTCGGAAAAATACTCGGAGTGGGTGCCTACCTTAAAGAACTACGACGAACCCAAATTGGTGATTTCAATGTTTCAGATGCACTCACAGTCGAGTCGTTCCTAGAGAACAATCCAGTCCCATGAGGTTGATTGATGACATAGCGGATTTTCCCGGCCACATTCATACGGTGGTTACCAGTGGCACGTTCGATGGAGTTCATCAGGGCCATCAGAAAATATTGAAGCAGGTAGTGGCGATTGCCAAAGAAAAAAATCTACAATCGGTTGTTCTCACGTTTTGGCCGCATCCACGCTTTGTGCTGCACAAGGATGACCAGCAACTGAAACTTCTCACAACATTTGATGAAAAGGCCGAGCTGATTCGTAGTACAGGTATTGATTACCTTGTTAGGATTCCTTTTACGGAGGAATTTTCACAACTGGCGCCTTCTAATTTTGTGAATAAAATTCTAAGAAATCACCTCAACACAAGGGTGATGGTCATTGGATATGATCACCGTTTTGGAAAGGATCGTGAAGGGAATTTTGATTATCTGGTTGAAAATTCCAAAGACTTTGGTTTCGATGTTGTTGAGATTTCTCGGCATGATATTCACGATGTAGGCGTGAGTAGTACCAAAATCCGGAAGGCACTGCTCGAAGGGCATGTGCATGGATCCGAAACATTGCTCGGACGGAAGTACAGTTTGAAAGGCCAGGTAGTGGAGGGAGATAAACTCGGTAGAAAATTGGGATTCCCCACGGCGAACGTATGGGTGCCAGAAGGCTACAAACTGATTCCTGCCGAAGGGGTCTATGCCACTCAGATTGTTGTGGATGGTGTACCCCATATTGGAATGACAAACATAGGTGTACGCCCGACGGTTAATGGATCACAAAAGCGAATTGAAGTAAATATTTTTAATTTTGATGGTGATCTTTACGGCGAGGAGTTAGAATTGATTTTTGTAAAGAAGCTGCGGGATGAAATAAAATTTGAGAATCTGGAAAAGCTCAAAGACCAATTGGCGTTGGATAAAGACATTGCACAAAAAATATTTTTAAATGAAGACAATTAAACGCACACTGTTTTTTGGAATATTCTGTTCTTCACTTCTCCTTGTCAGGTGTGATGAAAATGGTAATTTCATTCTGTTCTCCTTGCAGAATGACATTGAGCTGGGCGCTCAGGTAGCTGAGCAGATTGCCTCCGATCCTGACCAATTTCCAATTCTGCCAAGAACAAGCACCAATGCGCAGGCGTATGCCTATCTGGATAATATGGTGGCGAGCATTCTTGATGCACAGGATGATGCTGGCAATGATGCCGTAACCTACCGAACGGAATTTGCCTGGGAAGTACAGATCATCAAGGACGATAACGTATTGAACGCTTTTGCCACACCAGGAGGGTACATCTATATCTATACCGGATTGATAAAATTTCTCGACAGGGCAGATGACCTGGCAGGTGTTATTGGACACGAAATTGCGCATGCAGATCAACGACATAGTTCCAAACAACTGCAGCGTCAATATGGCGTGTCTCTTTTGTTGAGCATAGCACTTGGTGAAGAGCCAAGTGAATTGGCTGAGCTTGCAAGTACAATTGCAGGAACTTTGGGTTCGCTTAGTTTTAGCAGAAGCTTAGAATCCGAAGCTGACGAGTTTTCGGTCATTTATCTGGCTGACACAGACTATGCGTGCAATGGAGCGTTTAGCTTTTTCCAAAAACTGATCGACCAGCAACAAACGGGAAATACACCGAAATTCTTGAGTACGCATCCTGACCCGGCTTCCAGAGTTGATGCGATCAATGACAAGGCGACAGTATTGGGTTGTTCGACGGATGCGGCTTTTGATAATGAAGATGATCTACAGAGAAAGGAATACTTGTTTTTTAAATGTGATTACCTTCCTGATGGGTGTGACTAAAAACAAAACCCAATAAAGCAAAATGAAAATGCGAATTTCCAACGGAACCAAGCTATTCGTGCGTTCGTGGCTAAAAATTACTAAATGAAAAAATCTCTTCGTGGCAAACCCCAAAAAGTGATTTTATAACCTAACCAAGCATTTGAGCATTCGTGGCTAAAAATTACTTAAGAACTCTCCAAGGGTTTAAACCCCTTGGAGAGTAGCCACTTTCTACACACGATAAGAAATTATGAAA
>Ga0316209_1002226_pt1 | contig 16276 bp, 16 predicted proteins | sample 6monopyrite_MG_FD_204945 | JGI IMG/M metagenome (GOLD analysis project Ga0316209, IMG submission 204945) | Microbial mat bacterial communities from mineral coupon in-situ incubated in ocean water Damariscotta River, Maine, United States -... | ecosystem: Environmental > Aquatic > Marine >...
GTGGTTTTCATTCCGCATTTGAGTGGGAATTCAGCGCAATTAATTCAGCGTTTTGCTTATTAAAATCAGTTTTTTTAAAATTCCGATTTTCCGTTTCCGAGTGTGTTCCGCAATGAATGGCAACGGTCTCGTATATGAAACGTAGCGTGTAAAAAGACGCTAACTTTTCAGATTATGCACGAGCCGAATTTTTAAATTTTACTTTTTATCTTTATTTATCTAAAAGCCAAATTTAAAAATTTGGCGTTCTTCGCAAATACACACAAACCTTTCGGAAAGCCTGTAATAGCTATGTTTTATATACGTTGTTGTCTAATTGTTGTACCTATCTTCACTCTTATACTCTCAATAGCCTATAAATAGGCGTTTTACATCAAATATTAGTGCAACAAAGTGCAAATAAAAACACGTAAATGCAGTGTTTGTTGTACCAATTGTTGTACCTTAGTACTCTATTGCACTTGCTTGCACAGTCTTATACCAGAGTACATTATGGCTTCAGTAAAACTTATTTTAAAGAAACAAAAGGTAGATGCTTCAGGAGAAGCACCTATTTATCTTAGGCTCATCAAAAACCGCAAAACTAAATTTATATCATTAGGTATAAAGGTAGCATTAAATGAATGGGATGAAGCCAAACAGCGTGTAAAAAAGAATCATAAAGGCTCTACAAGGCTTAACGCATATCTCGCAACTAAAGTTGCAGATGCACAAGGAGAGATAGCAGATATAGAACGCAGAAACATAAGTGTTTCAGCTCGCAAGTTAAAAGAAGTTGTAAAGGGTAAACCTGTTACAAATTTCTTTGAATACTCTTATGGCAGATGTGAGAAACAGAAAAACACCTTATCATATTCCACATATCGTAATTACATTACTTATCTCAAAAAGTTTGAAACTTTTATTGGCCATACAGATGTAGCTTTTGAGGATATTACGGTAACAATGATAAAAGATTATGCAGGCTATTGCGGTACTACTTTAGGCAATAACAATACAACTATAAATTTTTCTTTGCGCATACTTAACTTAATGTTCCGTAATGCACAGAAAGAGGACTTAATACCACGAAGTCTATTTCCATTTGATAAGTATAAGGTTAAGAAAGAAAAGACCAACAGACGTTATTTAAATGAAGAACAGCTACAGGCCTTAATCAATTTAGAAGTATCGGAAAGAGCGCAAGCACCTTTAGTAAAAGATATGTTTATCTTTTCAGTCTTTGCAGGTGGTTTAAGGTTTAGTGACGTATTAGAATTAAAATGGAAGCACTACAATAAAAAAGAGCAACGCATATCTAAAACCATTTGTAAAACTAACAATCCGCACAGCTTCAAAATAGGCAGTACTGCTATTGATATTTTAGAAAAGTATCATAAAGCAGATGCAAGTCCAGAAGATACCGTATTTCCTTTTGGAGAGATTACACAAAGGTATTTTAAGGATAGAGAATATAGAGCAGACCAAATACGCAGAAAAACAGCTCTTGTAGGTCAGTACCTCAAAGCAATGGGTAATAAAATAGACTTACCATTTAATTTGACTTTTCATTTAAGCAGACACACATTTGCTACCAGGGCATTAAATAAAGGGATGCGCATTGAGCACGTTTCAAAATTAATGGACCATAGTGATATTGGTATCACACAGATTTACGCAAAAATTATTAACTCAGAACTGGATAAAGCAGTAGACCAATATCTTAATTAAGCTATGGGAGAATTTTCAAAAGCAGAATTATTAATACTTGAGAAATGTATAGAGCAAATAGAATCTCAAGTGCTTACAGGTATTGAAGAAAACGCAGATAAAGACAGAATGCTATACGCATCCTGTCTTAATGATGATGAAAAAGAACAACTAACCAAGAAAGAAATAAAAAAGCAACAAAAAAAGCTTACAAAATGTCCTTCTGACATTGCAGGCTATATGACGGCTTATATCAATCCAAATAGCCTTGATATTCAAGATGAGAATTTAGACCAGTATAGAGAGCGTATCATTAGAAACTATGTTGCAACCACCTTTGTAGAGGTATGCGAAAACCTATTGAATCACAAATTCAAAACAATAGAAGAAATTGAGAGTGAGGACGATACTTTTTGGGAAGTGTTAATTGAAGACCATTTTTACGGAGTTGATGATGATAGCATTAGAGCATTTATAAAATATTTGACTATTGCAGATAGGTTAAAAGGCTATAAATCTATTTTAGAATCTATTGATGCAGAAAAGGCAATGGAAGAATACAACAAGCTAATTGAAGAAGATGAAAACGAAATTTACAAACTACTTGATGAGGTTAGAGCTAAAGACCATACTGCACTACAATTATTCAATATAGTTAAGGAACAAACCAATTTAGAGCCAGCATCATTGAGGTATTTCTTTAAAGATGTAGAAATCTATTTGTTTTCAGAAAAAGACAGTTATGAATCTAATTTTAGTCCTGAAGAAGTGGACGATGCTATACAGGAACTAAAAGACAAAGGATATTCTGAGGAAGATTTATTGCGTTTAGGATATATCACGCAACATAAATCATTAGGCTTAGCAGGACAAAAGGAAGGAGAGATAATCACTTACATCAACAAGGAGAGGTTACTGTTTCCTTTTGAGTTCTATAATATTTATGAAATACAGAGAATAATAAAAACGGAATTAGCAAAACACGAAAAAGAAACTACCAACGAAGAGAGCAATACAACAAGTAGTGAAAGGCTAAAAGTAAATATGTCAGTACCACAACTTGCGTTACTCTTTAAGATGGTTAACGACCTCAAACCGTCTATTTTCAATTTGAAATCAGAAGCAGAATTACACCGTTTTATCTCTGCCAACTTTCAAACTAAAAATTCAAGTGTTGAGAATGGTATAAGTGAAAATAAACTTAGAATCTTATTCAATCAACCAGATGATAAAGCAATTGATTTTTGGGAGAAACACCTCAGAACATTGTTAGCCGAAATCAAAAAAATGAAATAATTTATTTTCTATAAACCCAATGATAACAAGGGTTTTGCGTGGGGTTATATAACCCTATGTAACTGTTTTGGCGTTACTCTATAACGCAGATTTGCACCATAATAATTTGTTTAACACTTAAAAACAGTAATTATGGAAGCAGTTATTCTTTCCAAAGACCAATACCAAGAACTTTTAGGGCGTATTGACGAAATCAACTCTAAAATTGCAGATGCATCTAAGAAGCCAGAAGATACGTTCTTAGACAATGCCGACTTCTTACAGCTTATGCATATCAGTAAGCGTACCGCTCAAACGTGGCGTGATGAAGGTAAAATATCATTCTCTCAAATAGGGAATAAGATATATTACCGTATGTCAGACGTACAAACGCTTTTGAATAAGAACTACAATAAGGCATTCAAAAAGGCACGCTAATAACTTCGGTTTTTAGCGTTTTTCTTTTTGAGGTTCTTATGCTTATGCATAACCTACTTTGTACGATACCATTAAATCCAAAACGATTATAGATAACCTACCTAAAGTCTTTTTTGCAAACAAGTTGCAAAATGTAGATTGGGCGGGTTTCTTATGGCGTCCTATTCAGAACAAAAAGGCATTTGTAATAGGTTATCAAACGGAGTTGCAAAATATCCATCTCAAATTATACGGTAGCGAATTACAAATTGAGAACTCATTGCAAAAGTTCTTTATGGGCAACAACTATCAAGATTTCACTTTTACACAGGTTTTGACTGCGCTTGACACGCTCAATAATCATCTTCCCGTAGATATTTATAAAACCTCACTTTCAAGGGCAGATGTTGGTGTAGTTATCAATCACGATACCATACAAGAAACAGATAGGTGGATAGATTATAAAAGCACTTTGCCTATTCCTATGATTAAAGGGAATGTTATTTATGGTAAAGAAATAAGAAAAACCAATTACAAATTTAAAGCCTACAACAAGACTTTTGAAGCTAAAAAGACCGCAGATATTAAGCTGGAAGAACAGTTAATGCGTGTAGAATTAAAAGGCAATTATCGTTACTTTAATAATCGTGCTAATCCTTTAGGAATCTATACGGTACAAGATTTAATAGACCCTATTAAATACAATCTACTTGCAAATGAATTGCTCAATTTTTATGCAAGCATAAATAAGAAAACCAATCTGGACTTCTCTAATTGGTCAGCTAAAGAAACACGTCTATACGGTTATATGAATTATGCCGATTCTGCACAAGCAATGAAATTACATCATAAGGAAACTCATAAAAAAGAACGTGGTCAGTATTTAAAATTGCTATCTAAACATAAAGATGCTGAACAAGAAAAAACAGTATTCAATAAGCTTAAAGCGAAAGTAGATTTCTCGATAAGAAATTGTGCCTGTTTTAAGACGTGTAGTATAGTCTAAAACAGGGGTAAAAAGTATAAGTGTATTTATATAATACTTTCGCGAAAGCGTAACAACCAATCTTACAAACCTCTACAGCCCTTATCAACCTTACAATTCAATAGTATAATAGCATATTTTGTATATAAATATAACGCAATACGGTGTATTTTTAAGCAGATAGGTGTATATTTAGAGAGTCTAAAAGATAAGATTATGAACAGAATAAAAGAAGTTCTGGAAGATAAAGGGATTAAGCAAGTATGGCTTGCAGAGCGATTAGGCAAGAGTTTCAATACAGTTAATGGGTATGTGCAAAACCGCACACAACCCAGCTTAGAAACCTTATACGAGATTGCTACAATCCTACAAATAGATGCAACGGAATTATTAGTTACTAAAGAAAATAGATAATATGCCAACACTACATTGGATAGGAAAGGAAAAGGTTGTGAGCCATCATCAGGATGTTTCTTATAAAGTTCTTGAGCATAAATATGGCTTTAACGAGAATGGTCAAAAGAAGAGTAAAATTGATAATGGTAGCAAAATTATTCAGGGAGATAATTTAGAAGCTTTAAAGGCTTTACTTCCAGAATACGAAGGTAGAATAAAATGTATATATATAGACCCACCTTACAATACAGGTAACGAAAAATGGGTGTATAATGATAATGTTAACCATCCTAAAATAAAAAAATGGTTAGGAGAAATTGTCGGTAAAGATGGAGATGATTTAACTCGCCACGATAAGTGGTTATGTATGATGTATCCAAGATTGAAACTCTTACAAAAATTATTATCGAATGATGGAGCAATTTTCGTTTCTATTGATGATAATGAGCAAGCACCCTTAAAAATAATAATGGATGAGATTTTTGGTAAAAGACAATTTATAGGGCAATATAATTGGTTCAAATCAGCAACTCCACCTAACTTATCACATAAGATAAAAAGAAATATAGAGTATGTATTGGCTTATTCCAAGACTGTAAATAATAATCGTTTTTATGGTATTAATAAGACAAGCAAGAGTGATGACCCATTAACTAAGCCTCAAAATTCATACAAAGACCTTACTTTCAAACCTGGTTCATTAAAAATAAAGCTCTCAAATAGAACTATTGAGAAAGGAATATATGGTACGGATAAATTTCCTAACGAATTACTTAATGACCTAATTATAGAGGAAGGTACTAATAAAAATGAAGTTGTATTTAGAAATAGATTTATTTGGGTTCAAGAAAAATTAGAAGAAGAATTATCAAATAGCACCGAACTGAAAATCAATTCAGCATCTTTAGTTCTGTCATATAAAAGGCAAGAGTACTCTAACGAAGTTCCGCCAAATTTCATTGGAGATACAGTAGGTGTCGGTACTACTGAGAATGCAGGTAGACATCTGTCAAGGATATTTGGAAAAAAAGTGTTTGACTTCCCTAAACCACCATCACTTATTGAATATATTATTAATTTTCTATGTGATGATGATGATATTATTTTAGATTCATTTGCAGGCTCAGGAACAACAGCAGAAGCGGTTTTAAATTTAAACCAAAAAGATAACGGTAATAGAAAGTTTATTTTAATCGAGATGATGGATTATGCAGAGGATATTACGGCTAAAAGAATTAAAAAAGTTATACAAGGTTATAGTTTCAAAGGAAAACAAAAACAGCTTTTAAATACATACAAAATAAATACATCCTCTTTAAAAAAGGCTAATGATATTATTGAACAGTATGAAAAAGCTAAACTCATAGAAGACTATAAGAGTGTTAAGATTGAAGAAAAACAAGGTATGATAGCAATAACTGCTGAAAAAATCATTTCTGAAAAAGTAAAAGGAATTGGAGGAGCATTCGATTTCTACGAATTGGGAAAACCAATCTTTGAAGACAACGAAAATCTAAATGAAGAGGTAGGAGAAGATAAGATTAGAAACTACATCTATTATACTGAGACAAAACAACCTTTAACAAGGCCACAATCTAAAGACGCAAAATACCTATTAGATAATTATCAAGACACCGGTTATTACTTCTATTATGAAAAGGATAGCTTAACCACCTTAGATAATAATAGTTTAGGAATCATTTCAGAGTTACAAGAGCAGTACATTATCTATGCAGACATCTGTTTACTCGATGAACAATATATGCTCAATAAAAATATCATCTTTAAAAAGATACCAAGAGATATAAAACGTTTCTAAGAATGGAATTAAAAAAATACCAACAAGAGGTTATTAACGACCTTACTCAATTTATAGAAGAGCTTGATAGTACCAGGCATATAGGTCAAGCGTTTACTAACTTTTGGGAAAGCAAAGGAATCTCAGTACAGTCTTTAGATAATGACTTTCTTAAACCTTATGACAACTCTATAAAAAGTGTACCCAGAGTTACAGTAAAAGTACCAACTGCTGGTGGTAAAACCTTTATTGCCTGTAATGCGTTGAAACCTATTTTTGATAGTTTCCCATTAGATAAACCGCAAGTAGTAGTTTGGTTTGTGCCTTCAGATACCATTTTAAAACAGACTTACGACAATCTTAGCAATCCATCTCATCCATACCGTCAAAGAATAGATGCGCACTTTAATGGAAATGTAAAAGTCTATGATAAAGAAGCGTTGTTGTTTGGTCAAGGTTTCAACCCTGTAGAAGTTAAAGAGCAATTAAGCATTTTGGTGCTTAGTGTACAGTCTTTCGTAGAAACAGTTAGAAAAGGCTTGCCAAGGGCATACAGGGAAAATGAAAACTTAGCGGAATTTGCTACACACTTTAGAGATTTAAAAGCCAATTTAGATAATGTAGATGATACGGCATTAATTCAAGTAATCGCATATCTCAATCCTGTTATTGTAATAGATGAAAGCCACAATTTTGAAGCAGATTTAAGGATAGATATGTTAAACAATATCAATCCAAGTTTCATTTTTGATTTAACGGCTACACCAAGAAACAAGAGTAATATCATAAGTTTTGTAGATGCCATTAAGTTGAAGAAAAACAATATGGTAAAACTGCCAGTAATTGTCTATAACCATCAAGATACTACAGAGGTATTGAGTAGTGCTATACAAATGCAAAAGACCTTAGAAGCTAAAGCAAAAGCACAAGAAGCTAAAGGTGGTAAGTATATAAGACCTATTGTTTTGTTTCAAGCACAACCAAAAACAAGTGATGATAACGTAACTTTTGATAAGATTAAGGATAGTCTAATCGAAATAGGTATTCCAGAAAATCAAATCAAGATTAAGACGGCCAATAAAGACGAGATTAAGAAAATTGACTTAATGAGTCGTGATTGTGACGTACGTTATATTATTACAGTTAATGCCTTAAAAGAAGGTTGGGATTGTCCTTTCGCTTATGTTTTAGCATCCTTAGCAAATAAATCGTCTTCAGTTGATGTTGAGCAAATTTTAGGTAGGGTATTACGCTTACCTTATGTAACCAAACATCAAGAGGATTTGTTGAACTACTCTTATGTATTTACATCCTCTAATAACTTCTTAAACACCTTAGATAAAATAATTTTAGGACTTAATAAATCAGGTTTTAGTGCAAAGGATTACAGAGTAAAAGAACAACAAGTAGAATCTAAAATTGATACAACAACCGGTAAAGGTAGTTTTAAAGACTTATTTGGAAAGCAACAAGAACAGTCCACATCTACGACTACCACCAATGAAGAAGATGAAATTGAAATAAAAGTAGATGATGTAAAAGAGCTTACAGGTTCAGAAAAAGGAACAAGCCAATTAGAGGACATTTTAAAACTCGCAGGAGATACAAATGCAGAGTTTGAGAAGAAAATGGAAGAATTGGAAAAAGACGATAACTTAATACCAACCGAATTGAAAGAAAAGATAAAATCATTCCCAATCAAAGAGGTGTTTAAAGAAGATGCAGAAAAAGAAATAATACCAACATTTCATATTAAAACAGCACCTTCACTTATTGAGCCTGATAATTTGATACCACTTACTAAAAATCTATTATTAGAAGGTTTTGAATTAGATAAGCAGGATAGTAATATAGATTTAACTCGTACAGCTTCAAAAATGGCAAGTATAGACCTTGCAGAAGGCAGAAAGGATGAATATGTACCAGAGTATAAGTACGTAGATAATCACGTAAAAGAAGCTTTTGCAGAATACCTAACAACTCTTACACCAGAGCAAAAAATAAATCAAATTGCAGGTCGTATTACTAAAATCATAAAGAAGATAGACCAAATACCAGAACCTCAAATTGTAGCTTATGTCAAAAAGATAATTGGCGATTTAAACAGTGATAAGATTGCTGAAATCACTAATAATGAACCTTTCTATGCTAAGCTGATAAAAAATAGAATTACAGAATTGTCTAATCAACATATGGAAAAACAATTTGACATTCTGTTAGATAAAGGGACAGTAGTATGTCAACCATCATTTAAGTTTTCTAAAAAGATTAGTCCAAAAAACACACTAAAAGGAATCACTAAAAACCTTTACATCGAGGAAGGCGAAATGAATGATTTTGAAAAGCAAGTCATTAATGAGGTGGCAAATCTTGATAGTGTGGTGTATTGGCATAGAAACTTAGAACGTGGTAAAGGCTTATTGATAAACGGTTTTGTTAATCACTATCCTGACTTTATTGTTAAAATGAAGAATGGTAAGACTATTTTGATTGAAACCAAAGGAGAACACCTTGATGGCTCAGATAGTCAACAGAAATTACGCTTAGGCGAAAAATGGGCAAGTAAAGCTGGAGATAATTATCGCTACTTTATGGTTTTTAAAAGCGATAGATTAGATGGAGCAAGAACAGTAGCAGAGTTGATAGACATTTTAAAGGATATGAAATAAGGCTATAACTTAGCTGTTAGATTACATTATGGATAGCAAAATAGTATTACACCTTTCAGATAATATTTACACTAATTTTTCTGGTATTAAACGGTTATTTGATTTTTATAAAACAGCTTCAGATTATTATAATGAAACTATATACATAGATTTTTATCATCTCAATTGGTTTGATGCCAACTTGAGTGCGTTATTTGGAAGCATTTTAGCAAAGCTTACTAATGAAAATAACTTAAAATTCTCTACTGATTTAAAGTACTTAGAAGAGCATTTTGATGTGTTATATAGAAACGGTTTTCTTCGGTCAGATTCAGTAGTAAGTGATGAACAACAATCTACAGTGTCTTTTAAAAGTTTTTCTATTGAAGATAAAGATGGTTTTATAAACTATGTAGAAAATGATTTACTCACTCATAGAGGTATGCCAAATTTGACGGAAGACGAAAAGGACAACATTATAGATTCCTTAATTGAGGTATTTTGTAACATCCAAATTCATTCTAAAACTGATGAGCCTTTTTACGTTTGTGGTCAATATTATCCAAAGCAAGGTGTTTTAACATTTTCTATGGTGGATTTAGGTGTTGGTTTTCTTCCTGCGATTAAAAACAAAACAAAGGGCGTTGTTAATAATGACTACGATGCTATTAAATGGGCACTTGAAAAGAAAAACACTACTAAAGTAGGTAGACCAGGAGGTTTAGGTTTATTCGATTTAAATACATACTTTGGTAAAACCAATGGAGACTTGCAAATTATTACAGGAGATACATTTTGGAGTTTAGAATTAGAGAACGCAGTAATGAAAAAGTTCCATTTTCCCAACCCATATGTAGGTTCAATATTAAATTTGTTTTTCAAATACAAATAAAGTATATTTGCAGTCACGTTATTCGTGTTCTAAAATTTATCATTATATATGAATATCAATGTTTTAGATATTATTAAGTCAGAATTTGCTACCAATCTTACAGACGGTAGTGTTCTTTTTGAAGCTATCAAATCATATAAACCTTCTGAGATTACCATATCTTTTAATGGTATTCGACGCATTTCTACTTTGTTTTTAAATGAGTGTATTGGTCAGTATGCAATGAATAATCCTGCGACAATTAACGACCTTAAATTTGAATACCCTGCTGATAAAGAAAATTTTAGTCTTAAGGTAGAAGATGTAATTGAAAATGCATTATTGGGAGATGAGTACGACACCTTTGTTGATAACGCTCTTCTTTCAATGTAGTACTCTATGTCTTATTCTTATTCTAAGGCGTCAAGTCATTCTGTAAAAAATCAAGAAAAGTATTTTTTAGACGCAAATATCTGGTTAAAGGTGTTAGCGCCTAAAAATAAGTTGACATACAAGGACAAAGGTTATCTCTCATTTTTCGAAAAGTTGGTTAACAATACCAAAGTGCGCATTATCGTTCCGGCTTTAGTGATTTCGGAGGTTATTAATAGAATAATAAGAGAAGTTCACTACAAAAAACATCTTATAGCGGTGGCAAAAAAGACACCTGGCTTTACTGAGCCAGATGGGTATTACAAGAATGTTTTCAGAAATACAGAAGACTACAGGATAGCATACAATTTAATTTGTGATGATATTAAGAGTTATAGTACTTCAATAGATTTAGTTAACGATGAGTTTGGTACTACTTTTAAATTTAAGCACGTAATGTCTAACCCACCAACAAGTCTTGATTTTAACGATTACTACTATTATAACCTATGTAAAAAGAAAGGTTATATTTTAGTTACCGATGATAAAGATTTTTGGGTTAAAGATGTTCAAGTAGTGACTATGAGTGAAACTCTTCTCAACAAGCATATTGCCACATTGATTCCAAAAAGCCCCACACAATAAAATCCAGTTTATTGCTAAGGCAATAAGCCTCTGTATTTTATTGTGTTCCGCTCGCCACCGCCTTGTTGTTTTTATGTCACGGTAATTGTACCACAGCTATAATAGCACATTACTTTTTCTTCGTACCTCAAAAAAGTAAAGAGCTATTGCCAACGCTCAAACAATTACAGCGCCACAAAAACAACCCTAAGCTATGTTTACATAATAGAAGTTATAGTAGCAAACGGCGCTTTAATAGGTTTGCTACGCAGTGATAATGCATTTTGTAGCTATAACTGCTATTATGTAAAATATCCGCTCAGCCAACGCGCACATCCGAACTCATCAATTAAAGCACTTAACTCATTCGAACTGCACAAAACCATCACTAAGTCCAAGTTTTCCTTAGCTCAAGTCTTTGTTTGTCTCATTTCGTTAAGCACATTAATTGTCCACTTTTCCCCACCACCCAAGAAATAGGATATAAAAAAATAGGTCTATAAAGTGTAGTCATACGCCATAGCACATTACTTTTTATCGTGCCTCAAAAAAGCAATACGCTATCGTCTATAAGTCCTGTAAGAGTAGCTTATTTAAATGCTGTTTTATCAAACAACTATTTAAAACGCTACACTTACAAACGCATCACCCAACGCTCAATTCGGAATAGACCTATTTTTTTAAGTGTTAATTCCCCAGAAAAGCGGAACATCAAGGAAACTTAACAGGGTTTTTGAGAATATACTCAGTAGCCATTCTTTCAATATCACTTGAAGTAGTTACTTTGTTTTCCAATACCCAAGCATCTATATCTTTTTTATCAAAATAAAGCCTTTTACCACGTTTTGCGTGCGGAATCTCTTTAGTGCTTGTCATTTTATATAAAGCCGATACAGATAGGTCTAAATAAGCTGAAACTTGCTTTATATTCATAATTGAGGTCGTGGCAATTCCTGTTTCGTTGATATTACTTGCTCTGTAAATGTTTTCAAGTAAAGTTTCAATACGTTCTAATCTTTGATTGATAATTTCAAAAGGATTTTCCATAGTCTTCGATTTAAATTCAGGCTTCAAAAAATAATAAAAAAGAAATCAAAGATATGTGGCTTCCTTCGCCCACCGCACAATGCCGAAAAGGTCAAGCCCTACGGGTTTTGGATAAAACTTTTTCTAATATACTATTGTGAATAGTTTGATACATTTTGCTAAGAAAAACTTTTACCCAAAAACCTTGTCGCCATTACCCACGCCACAATTCTATATTGCTTTCTTTTTTTTCATTTTTTCTTTTAAAAATATATAGGGGCAAAGTAATAGAGGGCAACCAAAGGCAATCGCAACGAGAAGAAGTAAAAGCCTTGCAAAAGATTTTATATTTGCTTAAAGGTCAAAACCAAAATATTGTTATGTCCGAATTAAGTCCGTACCAGGTTCGAATAAGTAATTTTTAAATCTACATATGTTATGGGCAAAATCTCTCAAGGAATTTTAGGAGGACTATCTGGTAAAGTTGGAAACATTATCGGTGGTAATTGGAAAGGTATTGATTACATCAGAATCAAGCCTTCAAGTGTTGCGAATCCAAGAACGGAAGGGCAAGTAAATCAAAGAACCAAATTTTCAAGCGTGTTGGAATTTCTTCAACCGAATAAAGCTTTTTTAAAGGTCGGTTACAAGAATTTCGCTAATAAGAGGACAGAATTTAACTCTGCAATGTCTTATTTGCTAAATAATGCCATTACCGGTACAGCACCCAATTTTACAGTTGACTATACTAACGCTCTTTTAAGTAGAGGAAGTCTCTCAGGCGTTTTAAATGGCGTTACAGACCTATCAAATACAGGTCAAGTTGATTTTAGTTGGGGAGATAATTCAGCGGAAGGGAATGCAAGCGCAACTGATAAAGCAATGGTGTTAGTTTACAACCCATCCAAGAAAGAATCTATTTATATTCTTGATGGTGCAGTTAGAACAGCTGGAGCACAGACAGTAACAATACCAAACACCTACGCAGGAGACACAGTAGAGCTATTTATGGCGTTTGTTTCGGCAGATGGTAGTCAAGTATCAAATAGTATCTATTTAGGCTCTGGTACGGCAAGTTAAAAACTACTAAATAGACACAAGAAAACCACTCTTAAAAGGAGTGGTTTTTTGTTTTAGCACAGTATTTTACAAGGGTATGATATAAGGTTCAAAAAGTTGTACCTATGTTGTACCTTTTTTGTTACACCTCTTATAAAGTCAAGAATAACAAATGGTACAGAGCATTATTTGCATAATACGTTGTTGTAAGTAGTGCTTTTTTCATTCACTTACTTAATTTCAAAATCCGAAACGCTCCTTGAATTACCAAAATAAAAACGATTGTTCCAATAATCAAATCAGGTTTGCTCGAACTTAACCAATTTACCAAAAGTCCAGCGATTATAACTCCTAAATTGATAATCACGTCATTCGAGGTGAAAATCATACTCGCTTTCATATGTGCCTCTTCTTTGCTCTTTGACTTTTGCAAAATGTAAAGACAAATTCCGTTTGCGATAAGTGCAAAAATCGAAACGATAATCATTGTCGAAAAATCGGGTAATTTCTCGTCTCCGAAAAATCTTCTTAAAACTTCCACAAATCCGATAATCGCAAGTGTAATTTGAAAATATCCAGCAAGTTTGGCAATCCGCTTTTTCTTAATCAACGTTCCGCCAACCGCAAACAAGCTAATTCCGTAAACGAAACTGTCCGCAAGCATATCCAAACTGTCGGCAACAAGTCCCATTGATTTTGAGATTATTCCTGTTGTCATTTCGACTATGAAAAAGGTAAAATTTATTGCAAGGACAGACCAAAGTAGCTTTTTTTGGTTTGCGTTTTCTTTAAATTCCGTTTGGTCGGTCTGTTCGGTCGAGATTTTTTTTCCACCTAAATTCAGTTCGATAACGGACTTTTCGATTTGGTCGGTTTCTCCGCTGTGAAAAACGGTCAATTTTCGATTCGGAATGTCAAAGTCCAAATTCGCAATACTTGAAATTCCGTCCAATTTCATTCGGATTAGATTTTCCTCGGAAGGACAGTCCATTTTGGTAATTTCAAATATCGTTTTATTCACTCGGTTTCTGGGTTTTTCAGCATTACTTACAACGGTTTAGGACATGAAAAGTTGCGGGTTTGAAAACGCAATTTTCCGATGTTTAAATTTAATATTATTTTGATTTAAAAACATTTTATTTTTTTGAATTAAGCAATTTTTTATGTGCATTGTTGGCAACTGGCTTTTTGCTATTCCATAAAGACCAAATTCCACTACCAATTAAGCTAAAACAAATAAATGCAAGAAACCACAAACCCCACGATGAATCTTCTTTTCTTTTATTATTATAATTCTCTAAAGTAAGATATATGTAGTTTTTATCTTTTAGTCCATAAACAGAAATTAACTTATAATTGATTGTTTTATCCCAAAAATCAAGCTGTTTTTCTTTAGTTATTTTCTTTAGATAAATGTCCGTTTCTATATCGAGTGAAATTAAATCTCCTTTTTTTACTTTTGATACATAACTTTCTGAATTACTTGCATAATAACTATTTCCTGAAAGTTTAAATTTAAATGCTGGATGTTCCGATATTCTAATTTCAATTGAACGCTTTCCTTTATTCCCTTTCTTTATTTCTACATCATTTATAATTTCTCCTTGAATTGTTGTAATATCCTTAATATTCAATTCTTGATTTCCGCTTTTAAAAAGATTAAATAGTCCAAAAGAAAATAATATTCCAATAATTAAAAAAGCTATTCCATGCTTTCTATTAGATTTTCTTGCCCATTCTAGTTCAGACTGAATATTTCTATTTTTTTTATTCGTGAGTTTGTCTTTAAACGAATTGTAATTCTCAAAACTTGATGATGAAATTTTAAATTTGGAGTTGCTTGTAAATATTGTTAAAACTTTCCATTTATAATATTTTGATTCCTTTTCAATTTCATTGAAACTTATAATTTCATTTAAGTAAATTACTTTTTTTTGATTACCAAATATTGAATTTATTTCTAGTTTATCTGAAGATAATATTAGAACATCTAAATTATATATTGAGTAAAAGCAAATTACTCCAAAGAGTCCAAAAATAAGTCCTAAAATTATTCCAGAGATTTGTGAATACTCATTCGATAAAGCATTATTTGTAAGATAATATGAAAGAAATAATGTTCCAAATCCTCCAACTACTAGAATAATTATATTCTTAAAATTTAATTTTGATTTAATTTTATCTTCGTTCAATTGTATAATGTCTTTTTTCAGCTTGTTGCCAACGGTTTAGAGCATGAAAAGTTGCGAATTTGAAAACGCATTTTTCCGCTGTTTAAAATTATATTTTTTATTTGTTTTAAATATCATATTTAGTTAGAATTTAGCAATTTTTTATGCGCATTGTTGGCATTTAGTACTTTTAATCAACAAAAGTTTCTTTAATAATCTCTTTGCACTTTTTTATTTCAGATTTAGTCAGCTTATCAAAAACTCTGATAATTCTTTTTTTATCAATACTCCGAATCTGGTCAATCGTAATCATTCCTCTTTTCCCATTATGTTCTACAGGAACTCTTGTAGGATATTTTCTCATATTGGTTGTCATTGGAGCAACAACAATAGTATTTAAGTATTTATTCATTTCATTTGGTGAAATAATCACACAAGGTCGAGTCTTTTTTATCTCACTCCCAATTGTAGGATCAAGGTTTACAAGAACAATAACGTACTGGTTTAATCCCATTCGTCAAGATTTTCATCGTCAAACACATCGTTCATTAATAATCTGTCGTCATCATTTGACCTCATTTTTTCGAACTCGATTTCCCAGTCTTTTCTAGGTTTTTGAATTGGTCGAAGTATAATTTGTCCTTTTTCAAGAATCAATTCAACTTTTTCCTTAATATTGTATTTTTCCAAAATAGTCTTGCTTAAGCGAAGTCCTTTTGAATTTCCGATTTTGATAATAGATGTTTCCATAATTTCGTTTTGTTATTACAAAGTTATTACATTTTATTCAAATATCAAAATTCGTACCGTATTAATGCCAACGGTTTAGGCTAGGAAAAGTTGCGATTTAGAAATCGTACTTTTCCGTTGTTTGTTATTGAGTTTAAATTTAGTTTAATTTTTCTAATTAGCATAATGAAGCAATTTTTTTTAGCCATTGTTGTG
>Ga0316209_1002227_pt1 | contig 16272 bp, 13 predicted proteins | sample 6monopyrite_MG_FD_204945 | JGI IMG/M metagenome (GOLD analysis project Ga0316209, IMG submission 204945) | Microbial mat bacterial communities from mineral coupon in-situ incubated in ocean water Damariscotta River, Maine, United States -... | ecosystem: Environmental > Aquatic > Marine >...
GTCCGACGAAACGGGTATGCTGGTGCATGGAGCGGCTCCTTCATGTGGCTCTGCGGTTCGTGTGGAGAGAACTCACAGGACCGTAACCCACGGTCTGAAGGCAGACCGCTCCATCCATTCCGTCTAGTCGATTGTGCGACTCACTCTTGGGCGCGGGCTCGGCGGTGATCCCGGCCACTGGGGGACGGCTCACGTACGGGAGTCGTCCCCCCTCTGCGTTGCAGGACCGGCGGCGAACCGCCGGCGCGGATCACATGAACTGCGTGTTCACGCCGATGAAGATCTGGACGGTCGGTTGACCGGGTCCGTCTTCGAGCACCGAAAACTGCGGCTCCACGAAGACGTTGAGCACATTGCCGCCCGACATCTTGATCACCTTGCCGAAGCCGAAGCCGACGGGGATGTTGTAGTTCCCGTTCTCCATGTCGAAGGTCATGATTGGAGCGGAACGCAGGTACTTGCCGCCGCCCAGTTGATAGAAAACGAAAGGTTGCGCGGCCATTAAGCTGGTGTCCGCGCGGCTCGAGTCGCCCGCGAAGTCGGTCTGGTACGTCAACAGTCCGCCAAATTGGATCTCGGGGGACTCGGCGTTGAAGTAGACCGCCGCGGCACCGGCTTGCCACTTGCCGCTGCCCAGCGCGTCGTCGCTGGCTGTGGGCACGACGAGCAATGGGCCGACTCCGTAGGTGACCTTCGACGTCGGTTCGGACATCACGTAGGCGGCGAAGGCGTTCAAATCGCCGAGTCCTGACTCGGAAGTTCCACTCCCGTTCGGTACGCGGTTGAGCGGCAAGGACGCGCGAAACAGCCAGCGATCGACCGGATGCACGTATCGCGCCCACATCGTGTTCGCGGTCCGATTCGGAGCACCGCTGATCTCCGAGATGTAGTAGTTCTGGAAGTTCAGTGCCTTCAAGTCCGCGAGCGGATTGTTCGCCTCTGCGATTTCTACTTCCGTCGGGCCCGTCGACGCATTGCGTTGACCGGATGTCGAGCGAGGCGCGGTCGCCGGGGCGGTGGCCTCGACGGCGCGCGCATCGGCCGGCGACTCAGCGTGCGGCGCGCTGAGCGCAGCCGCTTCCGCTTCGAGTTCCTCGTCGGTGAGCGGCGCGCCTTCCCAGACACCTTCCGGCGCGTTCAGTTCGACGGGGTCGAGCGCTTCGGGCACGAGACGCGAGCTGCTGCTGCGCACTTCCATGCGCATCGGGGCGGCGCTGCAAGCGCAGAGGAGTGCGAGGGCGGGAAGAGCGAAGAGCTGGTGCTTCATGGGCGCGCGGGGAGGTGGTCCGTGGACCGGCTCAGTCTAGCCCGGCCGATTCATGAAGCCATGCCCCAGCTCCCAGAGCCGCCCCTGCGCAAGGCCCTCGCTGCTGCACTGCGAGCCACGCGAAGGTACGGAGTCAGGGCACTTCTTCCACGAATTCAGGCCGGCGCCACGCCCGGCGAAGCGTCTGCCCCCCGAATCGTGGAAGAAGTGCCCTGACTCCGTACCCGCTCTCTGACCGTGCCGCGCGCTTCAGTCGTCGCGTGCGTCGCGGCCGAGATCCGTGCCGTTCGCTTCGCAGAATCCGCTCACGTAGCGGTGCGTGATCGTCGCGCCGCGGTCGAAGCTCAGCTCGACCAGGTAGGCGGCGCCGGGCTCGACGACGACGCCGACCGGACGGAAGAGCAGGAAGGTGCCCGAGCCGATGCCGCCCGCGGCGATGCCCTTGTGGTCGAAGTCGAGAGACTCGGCGCTGGGGATCCAGCGCTCGTCGAGCCGGCGCACCGAGACGCGCACGTCTTCCATGCGCGGGGTCTTGCCGCGCAGCACGCCGAAGTTCCATGCGTGTCGCGGACCAAACATGTCCACCGGCGTCCAGCCGGGCGGCGGGTAGATGATCGCATCGAGCCCTTTCGCCATCGACCCGCTCTGGTCCATCGACCACATCGCGGAGAAGCGACCTGAGAGGCCGAAGCCTGTCTTGCGCATCGGCGGATTCAAGCACCAGCGTCGGTGGCCGACGCGGTCGATGTTGCTCGCGTCCGAGTCGTCCATGTAGCTGTCGACCGATCCGGCCATGTCCTTGCCCATCGACAAGTTCGAGTTCGATGCGCCGCGGTAGCCCTGCTGGAAGCGCGCGCTGTCGAAGCCGTCCGGGCGCGGCGGTGTGTGATCGAGTTCGCCGTTTGCTTCGCAGACTTCGGCAGCCGCGTCGCACAGCTCGTTCCACTCGGGCACCAGTTCCATGCCCTTCCACGGCACGCTGCAGAGGTGCCGATAGGCTTGCAGTCGGCGCAGCGCCGCGGCGCGTTGCGGCGCGAGCGAGTCCGCGGATAGGTCGTACTTCGCGTCCGCCGGTTCGTCCAAGATCGCGGCCAGCTCGCCGAGCAGCTCGGAAGGCGTCTTCGGGAAAGGCTTCACGCCGTCGATCTCGACCAGCTTGCCGGCGTTCCACTTCTGCTGCACGAGGCGCTTGTCGCCCTCACGCACCTCCAGCATTCCGTCGAGCTGGTCGTCGGCGTACTTGCCGGTCAGCACCCAGCTGCCGTCGGCGTCGCGCTCGATGTACTCGCCGTTCAGCACGCCGAGCTTGTAGTTCGTCGTGATGAAGCGCTTGCCGTTCGCGTGATAGCTCTCGTAGCGACCGTGCAGCTGGTCCTTGCGGTAGTTGGCGGCCAGCGTCTTCACGCCGTCCTCCGCGTATTCGATCCACGCGCCGTCCTGAAAACCCTTGGCGTAGTTGCCGTTCGTGCGCGGCGTGCCGTCGGGCCAGAAGGTCTCGTAGGTGCCGTTCAGGAGGTCGCGGGAGTACTCCGCACGGACCATCGGAATGCCCGTCTCGCTGAACTGCTCGTACAAGCCGTCGAGTCGACCCTTCTCGTCCGTCGAGTAGCGCACCTGCACCTCGCCGTTCGGGTGCTTAACCACGACTTCCTCGAGAGTCGCGAGCGGAACCGCGAACAGGAGCACGCCGACGAGGATCTGAAGAGACTGGAACATGGACTCCATTCTGGTGACACGAGCGAGCAGCGGGAAGCCCGTGCGCCGGATCCGTCGCAGCGAGAGGGTCGAATCAGCGCGAGCGGTGTCGCACGCTGAGCCGCTTGCGGGCGAGAAGACCGACGGGCGCGCCGGACAATGTCCGACACGCCCGTCGCGTGTTGGCCTTGGAGGGGGCTGAGTTACCAGCGACCGCCACCGCCGCCACCGCCGCCGCGGTGGCCACCGCCGCCGCCGCCGCCGCGGTTCTCACGCTCACGAGCCTCGTTGACGCGCAAGTTGCGGCCGTCGAGTTCAGCACCGTCGAGCGCGGTGATTGCGGATTGAGCATCCGCATCGCTTGCCAGTTCGATGAACGCGAAGCCGCGCGGGCGGCCGGTCTCGCGATCGGTCACGATGTGCGCATCGGTAACGGTGCGGCCATCGGCACCGAAAGCGGCGCGCAGAGAGTCCTCGGTCGTGTCCCAGGAGAGGTTGCCGACGTAGAGTCGTTTTCCCATTTGGATCAGGTCGTCTTGTAGTTGCTCGGCTGGACCTATCGACTGAAAGAACGGCAGGGACACAGGCAAGCGAGATTCGAAAGGCGGCCCGCGAGTGCGGACCAGGTCAGGAGTCTTCCGGAAACGGAGTCCTCCACTAGACCGGAAGGATGCCCGCAGAGCGCCGGGAGCGCAAGGATTTCAGTTCTGAGGCCATGCGGCGGCCCTCAGGTGCGGAATGGGCATCTCGGACATGGGCGAGAGCCCCGGGTCCGCCCGCCCTCCGTCCATGTCGATCGGAACGGTCGGTTCAGTGCGGCGCGTCGGCCAGAATCCGGCGGTATCGCGCGGCTTCTTCGAGCTCGCCCCGCCGTTCATGGTGAGTGATGAACAGCTCCAGCGTGCGCCGGACGTGCGGCTGGGCTTCGTCTTCGCGATCCAGTGCCATCAAGCAGCGCGCGATGTCGCGGTGCACGGCGATCGTCTCGGGCGGGAGCGCGGCGCGGGCGCGTAGGAGGTCCAGCGCGGACGTCCAGTCTTCTTGCGCGAGACGGATCTCGATGAGCCGTTCAGCCGCGACGCGGTTCTGCGGGTTCGACTCCAAGATCTCGGCGAAGCGTTCCGCCGCGTTGTCCAAACGACCGCGCACGAAGTAAGCGATCGCGTCTTCCACGGCTTGCGCTTCTGCGATCGAAGCCGCCGGGCTCGGTCCATCGTCGACTGCGCCGGGTCCGGGAAAGTCGCCCGCCGCGTGTTCGCTAGTCGTGTAGCCGAGCGCTTCGAGCTGGCGACGTCGTTCCGCATCCAAGTCGGCCCGCGCTGCCGCCGGCAACACCGACCGCCGCGCGAGTTGTTGAAAGGCCAGCTCGAAGACCGCATCGTCGAAGTCGACCGTCCAGCGGTTTTCGAGCTCGCGGGGGTCATCCGTTAGCGCGTAGAACTCGGGTTCGGAAGAGCGCAGGTACTTGCCGTCGTCAGCGATCCAGCCGGTCAGCGGAGACCAGCCGTACAGGCGCCAACCTTCGAGCGACTCGCAGTACAGTAAGCGGTTCTCGGGCGCCGCCCGACGGAAGAGGCTGACGCCGTCCGCGGTCGGGTCGGGTTCGAGGCCCATGGCTTCGAGGAGCGTCGGTTGCACGTCGACGACCGAGACGAAGGCATCATCCAGTTGTCCGGCGCGGTCGCCGCGCGGGTCGCGCAGCAGGAAGGGGACGTGGAGCGTCGCGTCGTAGACGAACAGGCCATGCGTCGCTTCGCCGTGTTCGCCGAGCGACTCACCGTGATCGCCGACGATCAGGATGACGGTGTCGTCCAGTTCACCGGCGGTTCGCAAGCCGGCGAGCAGTGACCCGAAGGCCGCATCGAGCGCAGCGATCTCGCCGTCGTAGAAGTCGCCGCCGGCGCGTTCGAGGTACTCGGCGGGGGGCGCGTAGGGCGCGTGGGCGTCGAAGAAGTGCGCCCACAAGAAGAACGGCTGATCGTCGTCCGGCGCGCGGTTCGCGAGCCAGCGCGTGGCGGACGCCGCCACTTCGAAACCGCTGCGCTCGCTGATCTCGCCCGTGACCCGGTCATCTGCACGGCTGGGTTGGTCCCAGACGTCGAAGCCTTGGCCGATGCCATACGCGCGGTCGAGAGCCAGCGATCCGACGAAGCCCGCGGTCCGGTAGCCGGATTCCGCCGCGCGTTCCGCGAGGGTGAGGGCCGCAGGCGGAAGGACCTGTGGTCCGTTCGCGCGCGCGCCGTGTCGCGGCGGATAGAGCCCCGTCATCATCGATGCATGTGACGGCAAGGTCAGCGAGCCGACCGAGCGCGCCGCGGTGAACGTTCGGCACTCGGCAGCGAAGGCCGTCAGGTTCGGCGCGAGCTTGGCCGCCCGATCCGAGCCCAGCACGCGATCCGCGCGCGTCGTGTCGAGCGTGATCAGCACGATGTTCGGACCGTCCGCGGACACGGAGTCGTCGCCTCCGCAGGCGAAGAGGCCGGCGGTCGCGCAGAGCGCGCAGACGAGTTGACCGAGGCGGGAGGAGGGCACGCCGCGATCATAGCGGTAGCGCTCGTCGGTCGTGCGACGGGCTTCGACCAGGTCATCGCGGGCGCCCGCCGCGCGCGCGGCGGAGGCCCTCCTTGCAAGCCGGGGAGAGTCGGCAGTCGCCGCAGCTGGGTTCGCTGCCGCAGACCGCGGCTTGGTCCGGCGCGCAGAACAGCCAGAAGAGCGAGTCGACTTCCGTCGCGCTGAGCCCCGCGCCGTCGGCGAGTGCTTGCACGGCGGCGAAGGCGTCGCGCTGGGCGTGCGAGCCACCCTGATGCAGTCCGAGCCGTTCCGGCCCGAGTGCGTGGCGCACGAGCGCGGTCGGCTTGACCAGGTCGACGCCGACGGACCGCAAGTACTCGAGCGCGATCGGCAAGCCGACTTGTTCGAGCTTGTACGGGCTGCCGGGTCGCGAGAGCAGCCGCGCCACCGCGAGCGGTTCGTCGGAGACGGCGAAGTCGTCCAGCGACCCGTATTCGCGCTCGATGCGCTTGAGCTGCTTCAGGTTCCACGGCAGGGCGCCCAGCTGCGCGTGGATGCCGCGGTTGCCGCAGTGCAGCGCGCAGATGCGCTCGGCGACCACGGCGGCGTCCAAGCGGGCGAGCTTGCGCGGGTCGTAGTGACGGAAGATCCGATCGAGTTCGTCCAAGTGATCGCCGATGCGCGCCCACGGCCGGCGACCGGTCAGCCAAGCGAGGATCAGCGCGCGCAAGTGCGCCTGGATCGGAAACGGCTTTCCCGCGGCGCGGGATTCCAGCGCGCCGAGTTGCCCGCGCTGGTCGAGAGCGGCTGGCACATCGATGCCGTGGTCGGCGAGCGTCTTGCGCAGCGCGCGCAGCAAGGCTTTGGGGGTGAGCGAAGCGGCGCGCCGGGGCGCCCGTGCGGTGGCGGTTCTCGAGGCAGTCATCACTCGTGGAGACCGCCGCGCCCCCGAGCGGTTCGCGCCGGTCTGACACTTCTTTTCCATGCACTCCCGCCGCGGGGCGCTAGGCTGGGGCGATGCTCTCCATTGCGCTTCTCATCGCGCTCTCGAGCGCGCCCGCCGCCGCCGACCTCGACGGCTGCCGGCGCTGCGACTTCCGCGGCGTCACCGATTGTCCGCAACACGACGACGAGCTGCGCGAGCTCGAACGGACCGTGTACTGCAGCGTCGCCGCGGCGTGCGCTGACTGCGGTGGTTCGTTGGCTCTCGACTGCGAGCACTGCGGCGGCGGACCGGAGAACGCTCCGATGGAAGCGCGTCGAGCCGAACTCGCCGCTTGGGCTTCGGTCAAGCACCCGCTCGAAGTCGAGCTGGACTTCGACTTGATCCGTGTCGAAGACGACCGCTTCGAGCTGGTCGGATCGATCCGCAAGCTGAAGCGCGGCAAGCAGACCGTCGACGGTCACACCTACTTCCACCACTTGGCTCGCGACTGCGCGCGCACCGCGGCGTTGATCGCCGAGCACTACCAAGTGAAGGCGGCGGAGGACTACTTTGGTCGCATGCGGCTGTGGGTCTGGCAGTCTCGCGAGGATCACGAGCGCGTGATGGCCGAACACCTGCATTCGGGTTCGACCGGCGACTACAAGTTGCTCGGCAAGGACCCGATCTTCTCGGCGTGCAGCTCGGATCCGATCTTCGGCAACGACTACGACGCGATGCTCTCGCTCGGCGTGCACAACGCCGCGCACATGTTGACGTCCAACTTGTTCGAGGAGGTCTGGATCGGCCTCGACGGCGCGGGCTGGTTCGACGTCGGCTTGGCGCACTGGTACGAGGAGCAGGTGATCGGCCGGCAGCGCAACTACTGCGTCGACGAAGCACACGGTCGCTGGAAGTGGGGCGATCCCCTGTGGCGCGCCAAGACGCGCAAGTACCTCGGCAAGGAGAAGGACCGCCAGATCACGCAGCTCGTCGGCATGCAGACCGGCGAAGTGCCCGACTGGGGCCACGCGATGTCGTGGAGCTTCTACGACTGGATGGTGGCGACGAAGCCGGAAGCCCTGCGACCGATCTTGATCGGACTGAAGCAACGCACGCCCGCGCGTGAGCTGATCCGCGACCACCTCGGCATGGACATGTTCCGCGCCGAAGACGCGTGGCGCACGTGGGTGATCGACACCTATCCGCGCAAAGAGAAGCCGCTCCGACGCTGACCGCGCGGCGCCCGTTCGGCAAGACTCTTCGCGTTCGGTCTGCACCGCTTCTTTATCTGCACTCAATCACATGTACGCTCGAGGGTCTCACCATTCCTCGCGAGCTGACGACCCCGCTTTCCAGCACGGGGCCGGCCCGAAAGCATGAAGGCGATTCCCTTGAGGACGACATCGATTCTGAGCCTGGGAGTCTGCGCCGCAGCGCTCTTCAATTCCTTCGACATATCCGCCATGAGCGACGGCGGTGCGGCCGAAGGCCCGTTCCGTCGCGTGTCGAGCTTCCCCGCCTACCTGAACTCCTCGATCGAAGAGTTCACCGTTGCGGAGATCATCACGGCCTCGAGAGACGGCGGGCTGTTGATCTACACCGACGGCGCGGCGCAGCGCATGGGCTTCGTCGACATCGCCGATCCGCTGCGCCCGCGGCCGCGCGGCGTGCTCGATGTCGGCGGTGAACCGACCTCCGTCTCCGTCGCCGGCGGCTTCGCGCTGGCCGCGGTGAACACCAGTCCGGACTACGCGCACCCGAGCGGCGACTTGGTCGTGATCGACCTCGAGTCGCAGTCGATCGCACGGCGCATCGACCTCGGCGGGCAACCGGACTCGATCGCTGTCAGCCCCGACGGGCGCTTCGCGGCGATCGCGATCGAGAACGAGCGCGACGAAGCCTTGAACGACGGCGCGCTGCCGCAGCTGCCCGGCGGCTGGCTCGCGATCGTCGACCTCGTCGGCGAAGTGGCGGACTGGACGGTGCGTCGCGTCGAGCTCACCGGGCTCGCCGAAGTCGAGCCCGAGGATCCGGAACCCGAGTTCGTCGACATCAACGCGGAGAATGAAGTCGTAATCAGCTTGCAGGAGAACAACCACCTGGTCGTCGTGCAGCTCGAGGACGGTGAGATCCTGCGGCACTTCAGCGCGGGTTCAGTCGACCTGGTTCAGGTCGACACGAAGTCGAACCGACGGATCGAGCTCGAAGACGACCTGGTCCAAGTACGCCGTGAACCGGACGCGGTCGCCTGGACTTCGACGGAGACCTTCTTCACCGCCGACGAAGGCGACTGGCTCGGCGGCAGTCGCGGTTTCACGTGCTTCCACGAGCGCGGCTTCCCGATCTATCAACCGGGGCGCGAAGTCGAGCATCTCGTGACGAGCCTCGGCCACTACCCCGAGCTGCGTTCCGCGGACAAGGGCGCGGAGCCCGAAGGGCTGGAGTACGGCGACTTCGGCGACTTGGGCCGCTTCCTGTTCGTCGGCTGCGAACGCGCGAGCGTGGTCTTGGTCTACGAGCTGCCCGGCGACGACTGGGCGGACTCGGCCACGCCGCGCTTCGTGCAGTGCTTGCCGACCGGTGTCGGTCCCGAAGGCTTGCTCGCGATCCCGCAGCGCGGCTTGTTCGTCGCGGCGAGCGAACGCGACGTGCGCGGCCTGCACCACCGCTCGACGATCTCGATCTACTCGACTGCCGGTACCGCGAACTACCCGACGCTGATCTCGGCGTCGCGCGAAGACGGCACGCCGATCCCGTGGGGCGCGCTCTCCGGCCTGACTGCCGGATCGGGCGACCGCGCCTTCGCGGTCCACGACGACTTCTATCGCTCGAGCCGCATTTATGTCTTGGACACGAGCCGCGTCCCCGCGCTGATCGAGAGCGAGATCGTGCTGCGCGACGACGACGATGTGCTGCGCGCGACGCTCGACAAGCTGCGCGAAGAACTCGCCGACCGCGGCGAGTTCAAGCCCAAGAAGCTGTTCGGCAAGCAGGGCACGCTGGACCTCGACTTGGAAGGCATCGCTGCGGTCGAAGACGGCTTCTGGCTGGTCTCCGAAGGTGCAGGCGAGCTGCGGGGCGGCATCAGCACGGAAGACCAACACGCCTTCCGGTCACCGAACCTCGCGTTGAAGGTCGATCTGACCGGCAAGGTGCAACGCGCGATCCTGTTGCGCGGCGGGCTGACTGCGAACCAGTCGGACGCCGGCTTCGAAGGCGTCGCGGTCGACGGCGATCACCTCTACGTTGCCTTCCAGCGTCCGTGGTCCGCAGCGGGCGATCCGGACGGGCACGCGCGTGTCGGGCGCGTGCCGCTCGACGGCTCGGGCAGCTGGCAGTTCGCGTACTACCCGCTCGACGGCAGGACCGGCGTGTCCGAGCTGACAGCGCTCGGAGACGGCGCCTTCGCAGTGCTCGAACGCGACGGTCACGCTGGGGCCGAAGCCGCGATCAAGCGCCTCTACCGCTTCGACTCCAAGCCGCTCGAGTGGCGCAGCGACGCGCAGCTCTCGAAGCTCGGCGTGATCGAGAAGCAGCTCATGCGCGATCTCTTGCTCGAAGGAGACTTCGACCTCACCGGCGGCGCGGTGCCCGCGAAGCTCGAGGGACTCTGCGTCCTCGAGAACGGGCACTTCTTGATCGTCAACGACAACGACGGCGTGGACAACAACAGCGGTGAGACGCAGCTCTTGGATCTCGGCCCGCTGAACGTCGGACAGTGACCCTCGCTCTCGGGCGCGGTTGAATCAGCTGCCCTCGGGAGCTTCGCGCAGGCGCTGGGAGAACCACCACTGGTGGCCTTCGAGATCTTCGGCGAGGAAGGTGCGGTCGGACCAGCAGTCCGGTCCGTAGTCCTGCGTCTCGGGCTCGATCAAGACCGTCCCGCCCGCCGCTCGCACGCGCTCACAGTACGCGTCGGCGTCGTCGACGAAGATCAGCAGCGACTGCGTGTTCGATCCATCGACGCCGCGCGGGCTGCGCCGCACTCCCGAATCGCTCGCGCCGCCCTGTAAGCCGACTTGCCCGACCATCACCAGCGCTTCGCCGAAGTTCAGCTGCGAGTGCACGACACGACCGTCCGGCCCGTCGACCCGCAGGCGCACGTCGAAGCCTAAGACGCGGGTCAGCCAGTCGATCGCGGCGGCCGCGTCGTCGTAGAAGAGGGCGCTCGAGAGGCGCGGCCAACCGCGCGGAGGAGAGTGGTCGTGCATGATCGGGGTTCTTTCGGGCCCGCTGGAGACGGGGGGGGGCGGACTCGGGCCGAACGGCTCGGTCGGCGAGTCGGCGTCGCCGGAGCAAGGGGCCGCCAGGCCTCTGGAGCCGCTGGAAGGCCCTGGATGGCTGCCGAATAGGGAGTCCGAAGTGCCCGGAGGGCCTGAAGCTTTCGGGAAATCGCTGCTTACAGTAGAGTCACACCTTATGCGCCCCCAGCCTTCTTTGCTCGTCCTGAGCCTCTTCGTAGCCCCCGCCGCAGCTCAAGAGCTGCAGAGCGCGGCGGATCTCCAGCCCGCCGCGACCTCGCAGAACATCCTGATCCTGATCGCCGACGACCTCGGCGTGGACATGGTCGGAGCGTACGGAGAGTCGGCGGATGCGCCGAGTACACCGAGCATCGATCGCCTCGCCACCGGCGGGATGATCTTCCGGAACGCCTGGACGGCGCCGATGTGTTCGCCTTCGCGCGCCAGCATCCAGACCGGCCGTCAGCCGCGACAGACGGGCATCGGCTTCGTGCTGGCCGACAACGCGCCGGGACTCCACGAGGATGAGATCACCATCCCGGAGATGCTGAAGCGTCACCCGAAAGAGCAGTACGCGACAGCGATGTTCGGCAAGTGGCACCTCGGCGGCGATCAGACCGGCCCGATCGATCAGGGCTACGACACCTACAAGGGCTACCCGAACAACCTCTACGCGCCGCAGTCGTACTTCAACTTCACGCGCTACGACAACGGAGTGGCGACGCAGACGACGACTTACGCGACGACCGACACGGTCGATCAGGCGCTCGCCTGGATCGCGACGGCTCCGGAACCGTGGCTCTGCGTCGTGTCGTTCCACGCGCCGCACGAACCCTTTCATGCGCCGCCGGCCAATCTGCACAACGTCGATCTGACGGGTGCGCACCCGCGGCTCAACCCGCGCCCGCTGTACAAGGCGGCGGTCGAAGCGCTGGACGCCGAGATCGGTCGCATGATGCTCGACCTCGGAACGCAGCTGCACCAAACCAATGTGTTCTTCATGGGCGACAACGGCACGCCCCGAGAGACCTCGGTCCAGCCTTTCTTGCCGGAACACGCGAAGCTGACGCCCTACGAGGGCGGCATCAACATCCCGTTCATCGTGCGCGGCCCCGCGGTGCAACAACCCGGCTCCGAGTGTCAGGGCCTGATCAGCCTGACCGACCTCTACGCGACGGTCGCGGACCTCTCCGGCGTCGATCTGACGGCCGTGCAGCCGCCCGACCACCCGCTCGACTCGGTCAGCCTGCGTCCGTACCTGCATCGCCCCAAGACGCCCAGCACGCGCAAGCGCGCTTACGCCGGTGCGTTCAACCCGGGCAATCCGGCGAACGGCAACTCGTTCACGTGGCACATGCTGCGCGACGAGCGCTACAAGTTCATCCTGATCGACGACAGCGGCCTCTCGCTCGAGATGTACGACCTCGTCTCGGACCCCTTCGAGCAGATCAACCTGATCGACGGCGCGATGAGCATGGACGAGCGCCTCGCGCTGAACGCGGCGGTCCTCGAGCTGCGCGCGATCTTGACCGACTGACGAGCCCCAAGCCGGCTCGCACACACGACGCGGACGTCCGAGAGGGCGTCCGCGCTGCGTTGGTGGCGGACTTCGCCTGCCGGGGCCCGTTGAATTGCGTGTCGAGCGATGACCAGACTTGCGCTCGAACGGGCTCCCGCGAAGACTGTTCGGCCCATGTACGTCGTCCTCCGCGCCATCGCCACCGAATCCCAGGCGGATCAGCTCCGAGACGAGCTGGCCGCGGCCGCTCCCGGTCGCAAGATCCAGCTGCTGCGCGGCCGGATGGTCGTGCTCGAGCTGGCCAGCAGCGATGACGGCACGCCGTGGACCCAGGCGGCGGACTTCCTCGCGTCCGTCGAGGACCTCCTGACCCGCGCGGCCGCCGGCGGCTGCCGGTTCATCGCCGACGTCGACATGGAACTGAACCCGATCGAAGCCGGACCGGCGCCGCAGCAGTTCGTCGACACGGTCCGTGTGCCGGCGGAAGCGCTCGCCGTGTTCGGCAAGCTCGGCATCGAGCTCTCCGTCTCGGCCTACCGCGAGGCCTGAACCACCTCCGCGCGGGACCGGCACTCTCCGCCGGCCGAACGCGCGGTGCATCTCCTCCGTACGACCGCATCCTCCACCGAAGCCATGAGCGACGAACCGATCCAAGAAGAAGCCGAAGAACCCGAGCTGCCCGCCTACCTGATCGAAGGTGCCCGCTCCGGTCGTGCGAAGTGCAAGACTTGCCGCAAGGCAATCGCGCAAGGCGCGCTGCGCATCGGCATCCGCGTCGAAGGCCCGTACGGCGTCGGCCACATGTGGCATCACCTCGCCTGCGCGGCGAAGCGTCAGTTCGACAAGGTCGAGGAGGCCTATGCGCTGGAAGCGTGGAACTTCGCCAAGGAAGTCCCGACGGAACTGCCGGACCTCGGAGATCTGCGCGAGTTGCGCGAGGAAGCCGAGAAGAAGAAGGCCGAAGCGAAGGCGATCCCTTACGCGGAACTCGATCCGTCGGGGCGCGCGAAGTGCAAGCAGTGCAACGAGACCCTCGAGAAGGGCGCGCCGCGCGTCGTCGTCGGTCGCGCCGTCGAGTTCGGTCAACAGACCCGCACGACGCCGATCAACGTGCACCCCGGCTGCGTCGCCGACGCGCTGCAGGCCGAAGACAGCGCCACCGAAGTCGACGGCTTCGAGAGCGCGTTGCGCACCAACAGCAAGGGCCTCGACGAAGTGATCCTGAGTTCGGTGCTCGAAGAAGTCGGTAGCCTCTTCTAGCGCTCGCCGCTTACCGTTCCGCTCCTCAACGAGGTCTCGAACATGCGCATGATTCAACTCAAGGGCGGCGGTCAGCTTCCCGCCCTCGGACTCGGGACCTGGAAGTCGGCTCCCGGCGAAGTCGCAACGGCCGTGCGCGAAGCGCTTCGCGTGGGGTACCGCCACATCGACTGCGCGCCGATCTACGGCAACGAGGCCGAGATCGGCGGAGCGCTCGCCGACGCGATCGCCGACGGGGATGTGACGCGCGACGAGCTCTGGATCACGTCGAAGTTGTGGTGCGACCGTCACGCCGAGAAGGACGTCGTGCCCGCCCTGCAGCAGACCCTGAAGGACCTGCGCCTGGAACGGCTCGACTTGTTCCTCGTGCACTGGCCCGTCGCGCTGAAGAAGGGCAAGCAGATGGCCGAGCGCGCGAAGGACTTCATCGCGCTCGACAGGCTTCCGATCGCGAAGACCTGGAAGGGGATGGAGGCCGCGCACGCCGCCGGTCACGCGCGTCACATCGGCGTCTCGAACTTCAGCGCCAAGAAGCTGCGCGAGCTGTGCTCGGTCGCCTCGGTCCAGCCGGCGATGAACCAAGTCGAACTGCACCCGTACCTGGCGCAGGTCGACTTGCTCGGGACCTGTCGAGAGCTCGGCGTCGCCGTCACGGCTTACTCGCCGCTCGGCTCGCAAGACCGACCGCCCGTGCTGCGCGCGGAAGGCGAACGCAACCTGCTGCTCGATCCGCTCGTCACCGAGATCGCGGAGTCGCTCGGCGTCACTCCCGCGCAGGTCTTGATCGCGTGGGCGCTGCAACGCGGCACCGCCGTGATCCCGAAATCGGTGAACCCGGCGCGCCTCGAAGAGAACTTCGCGGCGGCGAAGGTCGAGCTCGGTCCGATCGACATGCAACGACTCGGATCACTCGACGCGGGACGTCGTTACGTCACCGGCGAGTTCTGGACGACCCCGGGCAGTCCGTACACGCTCGCGAACCTCTGGGACGAGTGACGCACGCGTCCGGCTCGCGCCGGCACACTTCGACTCAATACGAGATCGCGCCGTCGAGCGCGGGACGTGCGCTGGCTTGATTTGGCGCAATCACGCGGGAATTGCGGGATGCCGGTCAAGGACCCGCGAATCGCCGTCGAAGGCTTCTGCACGGGTTGACCCAGCAACCCGAACGCAGACTTCGCCTTCTCCCAGCGCGCACTCGCACTCTCTCCCGACGGCGCATCCGATCCACATTCTGATGCTCGCGCGAGTGCTGACGTCACGCACGGAGGCGGCGCGCCCACACATCCATGTCGCTCTCCGAAGACCACCGACCGGCTTCGTGCGGATCTCGCGCCAGGGCTGTAGCCGAATCGATCGTCCCCGCGGGCGTCGGTAGCGACGGCTTGGTGGGCGCACGCGCGGACGAAGTCGAGCTGAACCGCGACGAGCACGGTGACCTCGAGCGCCTCGCCGAGTGGGAACCGCGCGCGCAACGCGGACAGGCACGCCTGGAACCTTCGAGCGGCGAACTCGCGCTGCTGGTCCGCGTGAGTATGCCGAGTACGCGCTTCGACGAGCTGGTCATCTACGACACGCACCGCGACAGCCTCGAGCTGCTGCGCAACGAGCAGCGCGAACGCAAGCGCCTGGCGATCCACGGCCTGCGACCGGCGCGTAGGCTCCTGCTGACCGGTCCGAGCGGAACGGGTCGCGCCCTGACGGCCGCCGCACTCGCGTCGGAACTCAATGTGCCGCTCTTCACGATCCAACCGGATCGCTTCGTTCCGGGTGGGGAGGACCAGCGCGCTCGACAGTTGTGCTTGCTCGCGGAGAGCATGGAACGCACGCGAGGCGTCTACCTGCTCGATGCTTCGAGCCTCGAGGGCGACGCGTTGAGCGCTTGCATCAGCCGGCTCTTCTTGGAACTCGAACAAGTCGACGGCGACAGTCCCTTCGTCCTGCTGCTGCGCGGCCAAGACCAGCTCGCGGACCGCTTGGTCGAGCGCTTCGAGCTCTCGATCCACTACTTCCGGCCGACGCGGCCGATCATCGATCAACTGATCCGACGCCGGTTGCACCGCTTCGACCTGCGCGAGCTCAGCATGCCCCAGCTGATCGGTCGCGCGGCGGAGCTGAACCACGCGCAGATCACGGGTGCGTGCGAGCGCGCCGCGAAGAGCGCGATCTTGCGCAACTCGCCGCTGGTCGAACAAGCGGACTTGCTACGCGCGCTCGAAGACGAGCGTCGACGGCTGCGGCGCTAGCCCGCCAGAAAAAGTCATTCGGCGCCATGACGGCATCCTCCACAGCTGCTCGGCACATGAGAGCCTCGCTGACTCTCTCGATTCAGCTGCGTTCCCACGCACCGACCAGGAGCGGAGGCTACCGCCCCGTCGCCCAAAAGACTTCTTCCGGCGGGCTGCGAGCCGCGTCAGCTCGACACCATGCGCTAACGCACTCCACCCCGAGCGATAGTCCCCGTCCCGCTCGAAGTCGGAGTCGAGCAGCTCGCGCGCCGGCGCGACGTGTCCGAGGTCGATCGCCGCGCTGCCGGCCTCGATGCTGTACCAGGACTGCCGATCGAGTGCGGCAGCGAAGCTCAGCAGGTCGAGACCGGGCGCAGCGGTCCGTCCATCACGAACAGCACGCTGATCACGACTGGATGGATGCCGATGTTTGCCACGTACAGGAGGGTTCAAGAGGACATCCATTGCCGTGCGACTTCCGTCCAATGCTCTTTCTTGTGCGGGGCTTCAGGGTTTCGTGTGGTGACCGGGTAGTAGATCCAGCCCGCCCAGATGGAAGTAGATCGCGTTCCTGAACCTCTCGCGGTTGCGGAAGCCGCAGGCCATGCGCTTGACTCGCTGGATCT
>Ga0316209_1002229_pt1 | contig 16266 bp, 14 predicted proteins | sample 6monopyrite_MG_FD_204945 | JGI IMG/M metagenome (GOLD analysis project Ga0316209, IMG submission 204945) | Microbial mat bacterial communities from mineral coupon in-situ incubated in ocean water Damariscotta River, Maine, United States -... | ecosystem: Environmental > Aquatic > Marine >...
GGTGCTCAGTCATGATCAATTGCTGTTAGTGAACCCTGTTAACAAAGAACACGGCAAGGCAATCGCGACTTTGAAGAAGGCGATGACTGTATCCGAACGCAGCGAAAAGGCACTGGCTGCGGCACAGAATAAAGTCACAATTGCTAAAGCTAAGCTTGATAAAGCACGCGCGAATGCAAAAACAAAAAAAACGGAAGCAGCCAAAAATGCGGTGCTACGTAGCAGTGAAGCCATTGCCAAAGCAATTAGTATTCTGAGTGAGAAGCAGCTGGCCGCTAAGAATGTTGCAGTGGCGACCACAGCGGCTGCCAATGCAGTAATAGCGGGCATCGCAAAAGAACAGCTCAAACAAAAGGCTGTGATGGCGTTTGCTGTAAAGTGGGAAAAACAGTACGACCGTAAAGTAGCCGCGGCGGCCAAATCCAAAGCTAAGGCTAAAAAGTCTTCTGCAAAGAAAAAAACGGTGAGCAAAAAGACAGCTAGCAAACCTGCATAATTATTCAGAATTTTTTGCTGATTAAAGGGGTGATGTCTTTATATGACACTGCCCCTTTTTTATTTTATAAGCATGAAAATATCTTTAAGTATCAATGTTGTCTATTATTTTTTCCTGGAGCTGTGTTTTAACGAATAAGAGTGTGATAATTACGTAATACCTTAATTTGATCAGCTTTATTTCCTCATATGACAACAACATCGGTTATTATCCCGACCTATAATCGCGTGAAAACGCTGTCACGTGCGCTCGATTCTGTGCTGGCACAGACTCACTCGGCGGATGAGGTGATTGTCATCGATGATGGCTCAACGGATAGCACGGTTGAACTGCTTCAAAATAGTTATCCAGATGTGAAATTGATTCAGCAGCAGAATCGCGGTGTGAGTGCTGCACGTAACAGTGGGCTTCGGGTCGCTCACGGTGACTGGATGGCACTGCTTGATTCTGATGATGAGTGGTTGCCCAATAAATTCAAAAAACAGCTAACGCTGCTATCGCAACAGCCAGAATATAAAATTATTCACAGTGATGAGGTCTGGATTCGCAACGGTGTGCGCGTCAATCAGATGAAAAAACATAGCAAAAAAGGCGGTTGGATATTCCGAGATTGTCTGCCGCTTTGTGCCATTTCACCCTCTACTGCGATGATTCATCGCTCTGTCTATGATGAAGTAGGGCTGTTTGATGAAACGCTACCTGCCTGCGAAGATTATGATCTGTGGCTGCGGGTCACATCGCAATACCCGGTGCTTTATTGCGATGAACTGCTGATTAATAAATATGGTGGGCACGAAGATCAGCTTTCCCGAAAATATTGGGGAATGGATCGCTTTCGGATTCAGGCATTGGAGAATATTCTGACAGGAGATAATCTCAATAACGAGGACTACCAAGCTGCACTTGAAGTAATGCTCGGTAAGATTAAGGTGGTACTGGGTGGTGCACGCAAGCGTGACAACGATGAATTGATCGCGCAGTGTGAAGGACTGCTAACGCGTTGGTCGAACGGTAGATTGCTGTAACTAAGCGTAATACCCGTCTAGTCTCGGTTCAACCAGGACGCCGCAGGGCGGACTTCGCCGACAGTAACGCCTCTTGAATTGGTGAGCGCTGGACGAATGTGATGCTGAAGCTGATGCTTCTCTTCATTAGAGAGCACACCCAGATGATCAAGGATTGCCAATAATGCGACTGAGCGTGCGCGGTTCCCACCATCTGCAATTTTAACGGCAATTCCAAGGCCTTGTTCAGGCACGGCGGCTATTACAATCCCTTCGGCCCCCGTTTTGGCCAATACAGCACCTTTGCTGATTTCATTCAATTCACTCTCCACCGTGCCATTCCCTGCAATATATAGCGGTTCATTGGTGATGGCCTTGTGCAGACGATAAACCGCCTGTTTGCGCTGTGCTGATAAATCCACCGGGTTAGCGAAACGTGCCGTTGCATGCGCCAACTGCACTAACGGCATTGTAGGTGCAGGCAGCCCACACCCATCAATTCCGATCGTATACTGACGAAGGTCGGTGTGAGCAAAATCAGATAGAATATCCAGCGATAACTGCTGTAATGGATGATCAAGGAGGTGGTAGTTATCTAATGGTATTTTTAAATGCAGTGCGGTAGTGAGAAAACCAGTGTGCTTACCTGAGCAGTTGTGATGGATTCGACAGCCTTGACGCCCTGAGGCTAATAGCTGATGAGCACTTTCAATGTTCTCGGGAAGTACGGCACCGCAGGCTAAATGATCCTCAGTTAGCCCCAGTCGAGCCAACCATGATGTCACTAGATCCTGATGTATTTTTTCGCCGTGATGAGAAGAGCAGGCGAGCGATAACTGGGCATCATTGAGCGAGTAATGATCACTTGCGCCGCTTTCAAGCAGGTGAACGGCTAACATCGGTTTTATCGCAGAGCGCGGAAAGATCAGGCCGTTAATGTCTCCCCAGCTTTCCAGTACGTTGCCCTTGTAGTTACACACAATAGCCGTACCAAAATGCTGGCTTTCGACGGTGTCATTACGGGTAACTTCGACTAAGAGCTTATAGGGCATATATGGGCCTTTAAGATGGGTTAAAAAATAGCAGCAATGTGACCACCTGAGTCAAGGAGTATGTTAGATGAGTTCATTGAGCTGGCCCTGCCTGCTACTTTAAAATAGCAAGTCGATCACTCTATCATAAGAATACTTATGTGCAATATCTCAGCCTGAAGGATTATAACTAGCGGCATGGGTCTCTTCTATTGCTAGTTACTAAATTAATTTTCATAAAGAAGCTCTCTTATTATGCTACCTGCCATGGTGAGCGCAACGAGAACAAAGTGAACAAGATTATGCGAAAACGCTGCGGACGCAGGATGGTCGGGGCAAAAGGAATCAGTTGTCGCGTAAGTGAGTGAATTATCGGCATGGACGCCCAATAATTTTTAGCGAAGTAGCGACACAATCGCTGAAATTGAAAATCCGCATTGCATCGTTAAGTGGTTGAGTTCGACGACTGACTAGCGACCTATATGTAAAGTTGGTAGTTATACAGAATTATTTACAGACACCACTGGCTATTTCAGCTTGCAGTTTTTCTTCAGCGTGCCTCTTTTTAAGCAGACGGTTCTCATCCTTCAGCTCCTTTAACCGTTTCATCATAGGTGCATTCATGCTGCTGTACTTTGAGCGCCATATATAGGCGCTTACATCGCTCATACCGTGCTCTCGGCACAAATCTGCAACTGATGTGCCTAATTTATTTTTTCGGGGGGGCAATTTTGATTGTTTTTATAGGCGGTCTCAGCAGCTTTTCAGCAGTAGAAAATGCCGCTTTTCTGATGCTCTTCTTCAGTTCTGCATCATCCACATGGGGTGCAGCTCGTTGAAAATGAGTACTCATGGGCTATGGTACTTTAACCATTTCATCCGATTGCGAGAACATCCATATAAGCGCAAAACCTAGGGCGCGATAAGACTTTGTAGTGACGAGTGGACTTTCTTCAAATGCTGAGTTTTTTAGTGTATCAAAGCGTGCAAAAACGCCGAGGCGTAATGTCTTAGTAATGTTCTTTCTGAATGATAAGGTCGTACGCGCACCGCTGTAGCCACCACTCGCACGGTATTCATTGCGTGTTGTGGTGATAAAGCTGGGTGTAACTTCATAGAAATAGCTGTGATATTTACGATCTGCGTAAAGTGGTCCGAGGGAGATACTGGCTTTCCAGTTATCACGCATCTGACTTTTTGCGGTGTATTCCAGAAAGGGTGAAAAAGTCCAGCCTTGATGTTTGAAGAAGCCATCAGCACCGATTGAATGGACGGAACGGAGTGGTAGTTTTAGCCAGAGTGTTTGACGTTTGTGCCCAAGTTGCCACAAACTAACTTCGAGTGATGGACCGATTTCGACAGTAGGGTCGAGACCCGGCATGCCGGTTCGTGGACTGCCGGCATCGCTAGAAACAGGAATGCCAGCGGCAAGACTTAGATCCAGTTTGATGCGCTGAGATTGGAATAGGTGGCTCTGGATACCGCTTCGATCAATACTCAGTCGTTCGCCACGATAAGTAACATAAGGAAATGGTGTTGCATAATTACGGTAAATATTTGAGCCGCGATAGTATGGGAGGTTTAAGCCTCCAAGGCCAATGCCCAGCTCCCAGCGAGGCAGTAATTGCCCATGAGCTATAGGGAGAATAGTGATAAATAATATAATGAAAGCGATCAGGTTTCTGGGGTGCATGAAATTTATTGTTTGGCGGTTTTCGTTACGCTATGTAAGATGTTAGACAACATAGTAACATGGGTGGCTGATATTGAACGACATGGCTATCCCCACAAGGAATTGAATAATATGAGTGATTGCCTATTTTGTAAAATGGTGAGTGGTGAAATTTCTCCAGATAAAATCTATGAGGATGGTGATGTGCTGGCCTTCCTAGATATTAACCCTCAGGCCCCGCTACATGTGTTGATAATCCCCAAGGTTCATATTACGACGCTCAATGATATTGATGAAGTTAATGCTACGTTGCTGGGAAAGATGTATCTTGCAGTAAAGAAAATTGCATTACAGGAGGGCGTTGCAGCGGATGGCTTTCGTACAGTGATAAACTGTAATCAAGATGGTGGTCAGATGGTATTTCACATTCATTTACATATGTTGGCAGGACGTGCTCTGCTCTGGCCTCCGGGCTAACCTGACGCTGATGAATGGCACCGGTTGAGGCGCAGAGTTGTTCAGCTTGTTTTCACATTACTGGCAGCGTTGACGACGGTGCATGATGAAATTCTGCGACAGCACGCTGACTGTTCTATTAACCTATGACTAGGCGCTTCACCGAATTATCTTGCTAAATATAGTATGTTGGAAACACTCAGTGATTGATTGCAACTTGATTTTATATTGTTAAATAACACGGTGTTTATTTAACGGTTAGTCGCGGGAAGTCTAACAAAAAAAGTAGTCCCCTGATCTTTTATTGATTCAAAGTAGATGGCACCATGATGAGCTTCAATAATATATTTTGAAATATTCAAGCCTAGTCCTGTACCACCGATACTACGAGAATCAGAACTGTCTACCTGAGAGAATTTTTTAAAAATTCGTATGTGATCTTCAGCTGGAATTCCAATGCCGTTATCTTTGATAGAGATAACGATTTCACCACTGTTGGACTGTGTGTTAACTTCGACCACCCCACCGCTAAGGGAAAACTTGGCGGCATTGGATAACAAGTTGTTTATTACCTGCATTAATCTATTTGGATCGCCATAGCACCATGCACTTGCGATGTTAGTGGTAAAGGTAAAGTGTACATCGTATTTTTTCCCATAGTATTTATTATTTTCCAGTGATTGCTTGATGAGCTGGTTTATCTCGATTTTCACCATATGGTAATCTAATTTTCCGGCTTCAATTTTTGACATATCGAGAATGTCATTGATGAGTAGTAGCAGCCTGTTTGCATTATTGAGTGCCATATCGATGAGCGATTTTGCTTTGGGCGGGATATCACCAGATGCACCTCCAGAAACCAGTCCAAGTGCTCCCATTAATGAGGTGAGTGGGGTGCGTAATTCATGACTAACCGTTGAGATGAACTCATTTTTCATTTTTTCGATACGTTTACGTTCTGTGATATCGCGCCACATGCAATAGAACATCTCTTTGTCTTTTGTTGTATATTTTGCCAGTGTGATTTCTACTGGAAACGTTTCACCATTCAATTTTTTATGTACCCACTCGTAACGGTGTATGCCTTTTTGTAATGCGATTTGCATCATCTCGCGTGTTTTTTCTTTCGAATGGCTGCCGTCAGGTTGTGTGTAGGGTGATATGGAACTCACGTGAGTGGCAGTAAGGGCCTCTTTATTTTCATAGCCTAATATCCGTGCTGCCTCCTGATTGCATTCGATAAAAGTATTGTTGTCGATCAACCAGCAGGGGTCAGGATTATTTTCAAAAAACTCCTTAAAACGCGCCTCGCTGGCCTGAAGTTCAGTGCCAGTTTGTCGATGTTCATCAATCTCGTTCTGTAACCGTCGTGTGAGCCGACGGGTGTGCCAGAGTGCGGTGGTGATTGCCGCGATGATCAGTATTGACAGGCTTAATAAGCCATAAAGCCAGCCTAGGTCTGCCTTTGGGTTGGGGTCATAAATAAACTTCTTCAGGTCGATGCCCGGGGGTAGTTTGCCTAGATCTTCATACACGCTAGCGACATGCCTCCAGCGCCCCGAGCTCATGTAACCAGCTTCGACGATATCAGGGCGGGTCAATTCACGTATTTTTTCTGCTTCGTATAGCAGATGCTCACGTGATTTATTTTGACTATTATATTTAGCAAGAATAAGGTCGGTCAGTTCCTCTGGGTGACTGAGCGCATAGTCCAGCCCTTTCAATGTTGCACTGCGAAAGGCTTTCACTTGTGCAGGGTGTTGTTTCACTTGCTGTTGTGAGGTAAACAAGATATTGCCAAAAAGATCAATACCTGCTGCGCGCGGCGAAAATAGTACAAAGCTTTGGCTGTTATCTAAGGTGTAAAATCCTTCATTACTGACATAGGCAGAAATCGCGGCAGTATCATTTAAGTTTTCCAGTCCCCATTTGGTTTTGTTTTCAATTTTGATGTGTTCATCGTGTATCCCGACGGCTCTCAGGTAAGCGATAATTTCATCGCGCGTATCGGGGCTCGCGGCTATGCTACGATCGGCTAAATCGAGTATGCTTTTAACATCAGGCTTATCACTGATGATAGAGACGGGTGAATGTTGCATGAGCGCGGCCAGGGCAACCACCGGCTTCCCTTGGCCAAACGCTACAATCAACGACGAGGAGTAGACCCCATAATCTGCGTGGCCAGCGACGACATGGTTGACGGCATTGATACCCGGGCCACCTTCGAGTATCTCAACATTTAGCCCTGCTTCACGATAAAAGCCTTTTTCATAAGCCGCGATGATGGGTGCAAACTGAAATTGGTATTTCCAGCTAAGCTGGATTGAAATCTTTTTTTGCGCCATATCGGCACTGGAATAATGAGGGAAAAATGCGCTAAATATTAGGGCCAATAGCAGAAAATAATAGCGATAGTCTATGTTCACTAGGTGATCATCAGTGGCTGGTTTTATTGACAAGGCCGTTGATTCCATTGCGTTTCGCTCGTAATCCCTAAGTGTTGGCCTGCTTATCCGTGGGGCAGTCATTTTAATATATGCAATAATATAAGCAAGGTATCGGCATGTAGCCTGATTTATATAAACGCCATACAAAACATGATTGTACTTTTACTGTTACTTATTATGAATCGTTCATCGAAGCGTATTGCGGGGCGGGGGCGAATTGCCGTAGTGACTTGATCAGGTGTGATGTGGCCGGTCGCATGATGGTGTGTGATCACGACTTGCCTTGGTGCAGCCGTGGCGCTTAAACAGCCCTTACGGGATGATTTTTTCTGATGAGTCGAGGATTCCAATCGCCTTACGCGCTGCCATCGCCGTGGTGATGGCCGTATCGATATCATCATCAAGGATGGTGAAGTGCCCCATTTTACGCCCCTGTCGCGGCACTGTTTTACCATACAGGTGTAACTTCAAGTTGGGGATTTTATGGAGTACTGTCCACTCAGGTTCGATGCTGTGGTGAGTGCCCAGCGGGTACCACAGGTCACCTAGCAAATTAACCATGACGGAGCTGCTGTGTGATTGCGCGGAGCCGAGTGGCAGGTGACAGAGCGCACGCAGTTGTTGTTCGTATTGGCTGGTGATGTTGCTGTCGATAGTGTAATGCCCGCTATTGTGTGGGCGCGGGGCAATTTCGTTGATTAACAGTTGACCATCGCTGATGAAAAATTCTACCGTTAGCACTCCGATATAATCGAGCTGGCTGGCAAGTTCGCTTGCGATCTCTTCAGCCTGTTGTTGGAGTGCAAGCGTGGTGCGAGCAGGCACGATAGTGATGTCAAGGACACCGTTCCGATGGCCGTTTTCTGCGAGTGGAAAGCATCTGCACTCACCATCCGCACTGCGTGCTAATACGACAGAAACCTCAAGATTCAGTGGCATCATTTTTTCCAGTACGCAGGGTGTGTTGAAGTCACGTTGCGCCGCTTTGGCTTCGTCAATCGAGTTAACTCGGGCCTGTCCTTTGCCATCGTAACCAAAGCGTGCTGTTTTAAGGATGGCGGGGAACAGGTGATCACTGGCGTTATCGAGATCGGCTTCATTCTCTACGGCGATAAAGGGTGCCGTGGAAAAACCATGGTCTTTCAGAAAGTTTTTTTCACGAATGCGATCCTGTGCAATGGAGACGGCCTCGGCAGAGGGGGAGACCGGCATCGTCTGTGCGAGCTGTGCGAGTACTGCGGCGGGGACATTCTCAAATTCAGTGGTGGCGGCAGCGCACTGCTGTGTCAGTTGGCTTAATGCGGCCTGATTATCATAGTTCGCGACAATATGGCCATCAGCCAGCTTGCCCGCGGGTGCGTCTGGGTCGGGGTCAAGGACGATGACACGGTAGCCCAGTTCATGGGCCGCTTGTATGAAAAAGCGACCCAGTTGGCCACCGCCCAGCAGTGCCAACGTGGCTGGCGGGGCGATAACGGCTCGCTTCATGGTTGGTCGTCGAGTGTCATTGCGAAGACGCGTACTTTTTGCGCCTCTCGGAATGCGCTGAGTTTCTGTGCCAGGGCGGCATCTTCATTGGCAAGCATCGTAATGGCAAACAGGCCCGCATTGGCGGCGCCCGCCTCACCGATGGCGAAGGTGGCGACGGGCACCCCCTTTGGCATCTGTACGATGGAAAGCAGCGAGTCCAGGCCTTTTAGGTAACGGGAGGGCACCGGTACGCCAAGGACTGGCAGTGTGGTCTTAGCGGCGATCATGCCCGGCAGGTGGGCAGCGCCGCCAGCGCCGGCGATGATGACCTTGATGCCTCGCGCCTGTGCCTTATCGGCGAATTCAAACATCAGTTCAGGGGTGCGATGGGCAGAAACCACCTGGGCCTCATACGTGATGCCAAATTCAGCCAGCATTTCGGCGGCTTGCCGCATCACCGGCCAGTCGCTGTTGCTGCCCATGACGATTGCCACCTGCGCCTGATTTTGTTGCATGAAACCCTCACTTGATCACGTATCTGATTGAATGGCCGGTATTATACCTGAACAATAAGGTGCTGACAGGCACCTTTAGTGAATTAATAGATGACGCGAATAGGGCCTTTTACATGCGCTTGAATCCAGTAATAACCACTTGTTTTTGCTTCAGCTTGGTGGCCCTCTGCCGCTAAAAACAGTTAATGACAGCTTTTATTTTGGCCTCAGTTTAAGTGAATTCGTGAGTTATTATGAATATTACATTGAATACCCCAAAACAGGAGAACTCTCCGCCCACCGAGATTGATATTCGGACGAGTGCGCTTCAGTCGTGGATTGAGGCGCTACCGCTGATGGATTATGCGCGTAGTTGTGAAAAAGTGACGAATGCGCTGCACCACATTAACCGTCATCAGCTGGATGTGAAAGCGCGTATTGAGGCGGTAACACTGCTATCAGAGCGTGTTGAAAAACTGCATAAGATTGTCCCGCGTAGCTTCGATAGTGATGCGTTGCCATTCACTGAGAAACAACTTGCGTCTAAACAGGGGCCGCAGCGTCTGCTGGCCGAATGCGCGATCAGTCATAAAATCATTATCAATGAGCTGCTAGCGGACCCCAAACTGCTGGCAAAACATAAACAGGTGCTTTTTTATTCGCTGGTTAAAGCGCTGCACTATATGTCACTGGAATTGATCGAGCGTTTTCTTATCTATCGCATTCCTGCCGAAGGCACCTGGCAGGATATACATAAGCTATATGTGATTGCAGGCAAAATGAGTGTTTTAGATATTTCGATCAGTGGTAGTGCTGCACAGGGAGAGGCGTCGACCTCGATCAATGAGTTGTATAAGAAGATATTACTACTGTCGCTGGCTGATCTGTCACGTTTAATGATGGGGGAGGCTACGTCGGTCTATAAGCAACTTGCCGAGTGGTCGAAATTGACTTCATTGTTAGCGCTTGACGATGCGTTTCGCGAGGGTGTCGTGGTTGATCTTGGCATTGATGCCCCTGCTAGTCATATTCTTTCTAAACAAACACTCAAGTTCCATAATGGCCGCGTATTTGATATTTCACATTTGTTGGTTTATCTGGATGAACAGGTAGATGTGATGACAGAGCAAGGGCAAAGTGGCGGTAATATGCTCAGTGTGCGAGCTCGTCAGGCGATGTATATTCGGTTGCGCAGGACTTGGGGTTCACGTGGCGAACGGGAAGCGGGACGTGAACCGATTAAAACGCCAATGAAGCTGATTTCAGGGCTGCACGACTGTCATCGTGTACTGAGTGACGACGCGCCTTTTAATCCTGAATATGATGAACTTCATTTTGAGTATGAAAGTAAAAAAACAGTCGCGGGTGGGTTAGAGGGGTTGGCATTAGTACCAGAAGGTGATTCTCCATGGGAACGTGAGGAGATGGAATCACGCGCAGCTGCGAATATTAAAGGTAATCGGACATCGCAGTTTGATGACAGTACCAAGGCTGACGCATGGGAAAAGATCTATGCGAACAAATTGGCTGAAGTAGAGCGCCAAAAACGAGAATCGACACCACTGATCGCCACAGATTGTTTTCAGGTTGATATCAGCCCAGGAGGGATGGCGATTGTTTGCGATAAAGCACAAGCGAATGCAGCACTGGCAGTGGGTAAAGTAGTGACAATAAGGGCAAGTAATGACGATGCTTCCTGGCAAGCAGGGATTGTGCGGTGGTTGGTAATGTTGCCCAATAATGATATTCGGTGTGGCGTGCAGGTGCTATCTGAACATGCAGTGACAATCGCAACTAAAGGTGTAAAAGGTGTTGGGAATAATGGTGAGTATTACAGGTCGATTATGACTCTGGCGGATGAGGGTAGTGTTGCGAGTGTATTTGTGCCAGCATCAGTATATAGTGTTAATTCGATAATAAATGCGGTTGTTGGAGGGGGGGTAAAATACCTAGCATTAAAATCATTGCTCAATAATAGCGCTTCCTATAATCAGTTTTCGTTTGAAGAGGTTTCTAAGCCAGTCGTGGGTGGTTTGATTAAGGCTAAGCTTGGATAGTGTTCAAAATTTCACACGTCATATATTGTAATGAAAAATGTATTCGTATCGGATGGTGGGAACCAATGTATTAATATGCATGGGTGGCTCAGTTATGTTGCCAGTGTTTTTCGCCACCTTAATTGCCTACCAGCTTCTACTCCTCTGTGAATTTTGTACTTGCTTTTTGAGTATGCCGCCTCTGATGTTGTGCCATTTATTTGATATTCATGCTGACAGGCATTAGGATGTAAGCTCATCGATCGCTATGGATATCCAATAATGTTTAATGAAGTAGCGACACAATCGGTTGAATGGAAAAACAAGTCCAAGATCTTCAGTGAAAATAACGCGTAAGATGAAATGCCAATATGCTTGGAATATTTAGAATTATCAGTCTGGTCGAGGGTGTCTCATTTTTACTTTTGCTTTTTGCAGCAATGCCCGCCAAATATTATTTGGGCGTACCAGAGGCAGTGACTGTGATGGGCTGGGTGCATGGAGTGCTTTTTATGCTCTATATAGGGTGTGCGCTGGGCGTGATGCAGCGCCACAAATTATCGGACAGTACCTCAGCGTTGATTATGGTTGGTGGTATTACCCCTTTTGCCTGTTTCTACCTTGAAAAGAAACTACGCGGAGTATCACAACAGCTATCCCCTAAGGTGGCATGATGATACTAAATTTAGTCACTGCTCTTTGCCTGCTTTGCTAGCAACGCCAATGCAATCACTAAGTGATTGTGTCAAGTCGAGTCGTTTTCTCTCTGTGCTGTTATAATCGCACTATTGTTGGTTATTGATGAGTAAGTCGTTATGTTATTAGTGATTTCCCCTGCCAAAACACTTGATTATGCAACGCCGCTGAACACCACATTGCATACAATGCCGGATTACCTCGATGATGCCGCCTTGCTTATTAAGTGCGCACGTCAATATTCAGTGGTGGACGTGCAGTCGCTCATGGCGGTCAGTGAAAAAATTGCGCACCTCAATGTTGAGCGCTTTAAGCAGTGGCGCAGGCCGTTTACGCCCAAGCGTGCGAGACAGGCGATGTTCGCTTTTAAAGGGGATGTCTATGTTGGATTGGATGCCTTAACCTTTGATAACGATGACCTTGCATTTGCACAAGAACATCTACGTATACTCTCTGGGCTTTACGGGTTGTTACGGCCGCTTGATTTAATGTTGCCTTATCGCCTTGAGATGGGACGTAAGATTGCAACAACACGTGGCAAGAATTTGTATGAATTTTGGGGTGATCGTATTACTCAGGGTTTAAATGCGCAATTGAAAAAAAGTAGTGAAGACTGCTTGATCAATCTTGCTTCAAATGAATACTTTAAAGCGATCAAGCCAAAACAGTTACAGGCGAATGTGATTACCCCGCACTTTAAAGAGTTTAAAAGCGGCCAATATAAGGTGATGGGGGTTTATGCGAAGAAGGCGAGAGGTATGTTAAGTCGTTACATTATTAAGCAGCGCATGACGGACCCTCAATTGATAAAGGCATTTGATCAGGACGGTTATCGTTTTAATACCGCGATGTCGAGCGAGCATGACTGGGTCTTTATCCGTCAAAAGTAGTCACTTGTTATATTAATTAGTCAGCCCTGAAAAATCACTTCCAAGAAAAGCCAGTCCCGAAGGCATATGCAAGCCATTAATCATATTGATGCATTTGGTAGATGCGACGCGTTGATAAGTGCCAATCATGTTTAAGGTACTCTATGATAGGCTCAATTACGCTGCATTTACGACTAAAATAGGCGTTTCTTTTGTCGTTGCTAATCACTGTCACATGTGAGCAACGGACCGGATAACAAGACCTCAGCCGCGACATACTGCGTCGCATACAGAGAGCGGGTGCCAGAGTTTTCGAGCCGCGCTGATGTACATCGTGGCGTTATACGCCCACAGTGATTTGAGGCTTCAGCATTGAAATAATCCAAGTGTTGTATCCATGCTCGGATGGCTTGTGATCTTTTCCCTTCCCGGCACAATAGTGCTCAGGTTTATGCGAGCGATTAATTTTGTCTTTGAGTCGTTTGACCAATGCGCGTTAGTATCACGTAAAGCGTTCTATCGCTGGAATTGGCTTTGCATTTCGTCCTTTGACGCTGTAAAGCGGTGCTAGGGTTTAAGCTAACACAGGCTAATCGTGCGCTCGCCCTTACGCCAATCGCGGAGTGATTACGTTGAGCGGTGGCGTGATATCGAAAAAGCTATTCTGCGGCAGAATAAGCGGGCTTTCAGGGCGTATTTTCACTCCTCACTTCAACCAGAAAGGAGCGGAGACTCTACAATACTGGTCGAAAATGAGGCAGGCAATTTAACTTTTTGGGGCTGTCCTAGTTAATTAACCTTTTAAGAATGGGACTTCAATTGGATTACTGGATAAAACAATTCTTGCAAATACAAATCATTATCATTATCAGTTAAGGATTAGAGAGGCTCCTCTTACGAGCGACTTGAAGTGAAAGGTAATGAAATACCACTCCAGACTCAGCTAGGTGGATGTAGCTGAGATGAGAGCTGTTGAGGACTTATATAAACGACGCCAGGCTGGAGTGAAGTGCTCCCTCGTGAACACTGATCGATCCGGTGACAGGTGAGACGTGCCTTCATTGGCGAGGTAATAAGATGGTCGATGGCGGGCATGACTGGCATGAGTTGTATAAATAATTTTTGTTGCTCTCTTTCGAAGACCGGCTCAGCCTGTTCAGCGAGCTAAGTTGCCGCGCTTGAGTGTACTACGTGTGATGATCAAGAGGCGTTGTGGAAACGCAGAGACTCACTTTTTCTACAGAGACGAAAAACACCAATATTGAAAACAGTGTTGTCTCCTTGCTCAAGGTTAGAGAGATGAAATTACAAAGATGAATTGTAGTGATAAACCAAAAGTTTCCTCTCCTCAAACCGTGGAGGTGTCATGTTCAGGCGAGCGTGATGTCATCACTTTACGACGCGTGACCAGTGATGAGTTAATGGCGGGGCAGCGGGAGCTGGCGATTGAACATAGCGGAGGAGAGTACCGTTTGAGGATAACCAGTAAAGGGAAGTTGATTCTTACGAAATAGATGCAGGGCGTGCCGTACCGCGTGCACCTCATGTGTATCACATAGAGAAAGCCAGCCACTCACCTCCGGGTAAAAATAGCCAGCCAGTAATTTTTTTGGCCAGGCATTTTTGTTTACGGAGGTTTTTTTATGCCGACGCTGATCGCCATGGAAAGCGAAGCGAGGGCGATTAGTCCCCGATAGTCCACGCGGTCTGCCCTTTCGTAGTTGAGAGCGATAGCGAACGACGAAGAAATGCAGGAGCGGCTTTAGTGGCCGTAGAGTATTGAGGTAGTCATGTCGTAGTGTAACGAGTTCATTTATGAACTAGGTTATACGGAGACGTGACGGACGCAGGACAGTCGGGAAAAAAGGAATCAGTTGTCGCGTAAGTGAGTGAATTATCGGCATGGACGCCGAATAATTTTTAGCGAAGTAGCGACACAATCGACCTAACCAAGGCGGTCAAGCCGGCAGTCTTTCGCGGTGTTCGTTTGTGCCGAATGGCACAAGCCTCCAGCTGGCCGGTGCTGTAAAAGGCCCCATTGATCGTATTGTTAGAGCTTTTACGTTAACCATCTATAGAATCGTATTTTTCTTGAGCGTTTATAACCTGCTCTATATTACTCTCCGACCAATTGCGTATTTCATTAAGCATATTGATTAATGTTATACCGAGTTTTGTAAGAGAATATTCAACCTTTGGAGGTACTGTAGGGTATACCTTTCTATTTATCAAGCCATCACGCTCCATACCTCTGAGAGTTTGAGTAAGCATTTTTTGCGATATACCAGTAATCTCTCGTTTTAACTCTCCAAACCTTTTAGTTCTTTGGGCTAATGAACCAACGACTAATACAGTCCATTTATCAGCAATTCGATTCAGAACCAACCGAGTAGGACAGTCTTTATCATATACATTCCAATCATTCATTCACTAACCCTTTGTTTTACACATTAGTTACCTTTTAGTGACTATATCACTTATTAGTGCCTTCTTGCGAAAACACACTATGGAGAATAGTATATTTAACACGCGATAAGTTCAACTGAAAAAAGGAGATGTTTATGCGTAAAAAGTTAGGTTCTGTTTTAAAAATTCAATTATGCACAATTGCTTTACTATTTGGAGGAAATTCAATGGCTCAAAATATTCAAGATCAAAACAAGGTACTTATTGGTAAATTTGCAGAAGAAGTCTTTGTTTCAAAAAATTTATCAGGTTTGGATAAATACATGCTAACCAATTATATTCAACATAATCCCTTGGTAGGGCAAGGCATGGTAGGTTTTCATGAATTTTTCAAAGACTGGTTTGCGAACGTACCTGATTTCAATTATTCATTGAAAAATATCATTGCGGATGAAGATCACGTCTGGGTTTATGGAACTTACTCAGGTACTCATGAGGGGAACTGGTTGGGAATACCAGCTACAAATTTAAAATACAGTATAGATGCTGTAGATATTTTTCGAATAGAGCAAGGCAAGTTAGCAGAGCATTGGGATGTTATCGATGTTTATACTTTATTTAAACAGCTAGGGACAATTAAGTAACGCGAATTCAACTTTGATGTGCAACAGTTAGTAACGCCCTGGTATTATTTGATACCTCGTGAGGTGTTCTAAAACTCAGTGATTTTCTCGGTCGGTGATTGAGTCTATCCATGGCATGTGTCAAATTACCTTCAGTCACATCCGCAGCTTGCCCATTTTCGACAGATAGGGTTGCACTTACAAGTTGAATTCATAAATTATGACACTACTGTCCCGTTAACTTTCATAATAAGACCAACTGATTAATATTGGGCTGCCTGCTGTTGGGCGGGTCACCTCTCAGTAGCGCCATAATGTCCCGCTTTTCAAACAGATTGAGCTGTAATAATCGTAAAATCTGTTGTGTGTTTTTCTGCAACTTTGACTGAAACTTGATGAATGCCAGCAGCAAATAAATACACAAGGCAATCCAGATCCGCGGAGGCTGTAAATCAAACTGTGTAACTGCCGTTTCTAAATATGAGGTGCTAACTGCTCCTCAAACTCAATCATAAAGCGATTGAGTGCTGGCTTCCAGTTTCTAATGGGCATCGTCCATTTTTTAG
>Ga0316209_1002232_pt1 | contig 16229 bp, 6 predicted proteins | sample 6monopyrite_MG_FD_204945 | JGI IMG/M metagenome (GOLD analysis project Ga0316209, IMG submission 204945) | Microbial mat bacterial communities from mineral coupon in-situ incubated in ocean water Damariscotta River, Maine, United States -... | ecosystem: Environmental > Aquatic > Marine > Coastal...
CGCCAGAGCTACAGGGGAAAGTCACTTTGATCTCGGCGGATGCGTTCCAGAACGAAACATCCGGCCAGTCCTACTACCGCGCAGAAGTGCAGTTGGCGGACGGCCAGTTGGCGCGGCTGCCCGCGGATATGACCCTGATCCCCGGTATGCCGGTTGAGGCATTCGTGCGTACCGCAGATCGCAGTCCGCTGGATTTCCTGATCAAGCCTCTGTCAGACTATTTTGCCAAAGCGTTTCGCGAAACCTGACAGCCAGACGCGGGGTCGAGGGACGCTGGCAATGCCGACTTTCTTGAACGGAGCTTCCGATCACCATTTCCTTGCCCGGAAACTTGGGCTAGCCTGACGCCAGTTTTAACAAGGAGTGACCACTCAGATGGCAAAACAACTAATGATTTATGAGCGCGCGGTTCCGATCTCAGTGGAAACTCATCGCGACTGGTCGGTCAAAACAGGGAATAATTTTTCGTTCGCCAGGGACATCAATTCCGTTCCACTTCTTGCCGCCGAATTTTCTACCGCGGCGCTGGAACACACGATCATTTTCGCCGGAGAGGGCGATGCAGTTTTCCCGTCGGTCATTTTGGGCATGCAAGGGAACAGCAACGATCACGTCAATGACGATGGAACATGGCGTGGCAATTATGTGCCGGCGTTCTTGCGTCGTTATCCTTTTGTATTCTCAAAGTCCGAGGACGGCGAAACATTCACGCTTTGCATCGATGAAGAATTTGAAGGCTTCAACAACGAAGGCAAGGGGGAGCGTCTGTTCGACAGTGAAGGTGGACATACCCAGTATCTCGATACGATGCTGAAGTTTATTCAAGAGTATCAGAACCAGTTCCAGCGCACACAGCTGTTCGCGCAGAAACTGAGCGAGATGGGTCTGTTGGAGCCTGCGCAAGCGCAATTCCAGCTGGATGGCAAACAGTCATCGCTGGCGGGTTTCCAGACGGTCAATCGTGAGAAACTCAAAGGACTGAGCGCGAAAAAGCTCAAGGATCTGGCAGCGACAGATGAGCTTGAGCTGTGTTACCTGCACTTGCAATCGCTCAACAATCTGACCCCGATGGCACGTCGCCTGGCTGCACAGTCGGCCGCTTAGAGACGAGTTGCATCACAAAAAACCCCCGGCAGCCAGGGTGCTGCCGGGGGTTTTTTGTGATCAGACGTGCACCGCCGGAATCAGAGGTTCCGGATCAAACTCCGCAATCGCCACGCTAAAATTTGTAACTGACGCCAAACCGGAACAGCGTCGCAGAACTCTTGAACGAAACCGAGCATTCGTCCTCCTGGGCCGCGCTACACGATGGCGTCGTCTGTAGATCCAATGTCGGCGCAGAAACTGTCGGCATGGCGTAGTGAACGAACTCGAATTTGCCAACCCAATCATCGCGGAAGGCGTACTCAAGACCGGCACCGACCGAGACCCCTGTCAGGGTTTCAGACACTTCCGCGCAAACCAGATCTGCGCAATCTGTCGATCCGGGATCGAGGTTTTTCAACGTGTAGGATGCGTTTGCAAATGCAGGGCCGCCCGCCACGAATGTCATCACCTTGCCAGACGTCATGCCCGCACGTGCGCGGAGCGAGATAACGCTGTCCCAGGAGTTGATGAATTCCAATCCGTTGGTACTAGCGGCGTTAAAAGCGACCAGTTCTTCGTTGAGCAAACCGAAGGTCGCATCAACCTCCGCGCCCAACATGAAATTATCATCATAGGGCAGCCAGTTGTACTGCCCGGAAATGCCATAGCTTGCCACGAGCGTTTCCACCCCGGGCGCGTCGTTTGTGAACGTATCGGTCAGGTCGGATGCTTCAACTCCATAGACAGCACCGCCCAATGTTGCACCCGCGTAAAACCCTTCCCAGTCGTAACTTTGGGCGCTTGCTGTCAATGGCAACATGGCGATTGCGGCCAGGACAGCGATCCCACCCTTCAACTTGTTTGGTAGATAAGACATTCAGAAACTCCCACACTTGTTTTCTTATGTTAACACCGTGCCACGGTGCATTTTTGCACAAATAGCCGGGACGGACCCGGTCTGTAGTACCTGTTGCGCCGCTGCACCGGTCTGGAAAACCGTTGTTTTGCGCTCAGTCCGGTCAGTCCGCGAGGAACCCACCATATATCTCGCCAGTACCGCCCTCCCCAATGAAGACGCCGCCAACCTCATCGGGATTGTCGTTTCCATCAATGCCGTAGAAGTCGCCCGCGGCGGAAGACGCAACTGAGCCACCAAGCAAGGTTCCCGACACGTCGATTCCTCCGTCAATGATGGCCAGCGTCCCGCCTTCAAAGGCGGTGCGATCGCCCGAGAATGTCATGCCGGTAATCTCAATCGAATCGTAGGGGACACCCGAAATCGTATCAATGACAACATCCACTGTGTCAGTTCCAAAATTGACTGTGACGCGGCTGTTCCCGCTTCCGCTCAGGGATGTCCCTGCGCCACCGGGGTCTGTGCTGCCGTCAATCAGCGCTTCGCCGGTATAGACGACGCCACCTGTCGTGGTATTCACGGTTGGGATGTCTGCGCTATCAAGCGTCACCCCAATCACGACGGAGCCACCATCCGTCGGCGCCGCCAGCCGGTAAAGGGCTGTAAAATCATATGTCCCGGACTGCGCGCCATCTGGTTGGAACGTAATCGTGCCATCTGTCCAGGTTCCGCTGTCGTCGCCGTCGGGGTCGGTCAGCGAATAGGCCCCGCCGTCGGTCAGTTTGGTCAACGCCCGCGTGTTATGCGTCAGCGTTCCCGTCAGCGCCCGGATTTCGGCCGCACCGGCGCCGGTAATCAGCAATCGCCCTTCAAGGGCGCTGTCAGCGGCAAAACTCGCATTGGTAAACGAGATGTAATCCGGGATCGGGTTTGGGGGAACCCCGCCGCCGCCTCCGCCGCCGCCACCGCATGCTGCCAGGGTTGTCATCGCCAAGGTCAGTGCTGAGGCTCTTCGTATGGTGATCATGAACGCAGTTCCTTGTAAAAATCGGTCATTCTCAGGCATCAAGTGACAAAGATGAAATCTGTCTCGCTCAGCTCGGCTTCGAACACATTGAAGAACAGGATCGTCGTTCCTTCACCGTTGTCAAACAATGCTCCGTTGCCGGTGTCGGTAATCGAACTGAATAGTGTCGTCCCGTCCAGCCCGGTGAATCCATTCAGCATGACCTTGTCGATCCCGACTTCAAAGTCGGTCCCATTTGGTGAGGCCGCAAAGCCGGTCGTCGGATCGAAACTGGCCAGGGCCAGTTGTTCATCAAATGCGGCGATCGTGTCGTTGCCGTCGTTGGGGCGGAACACAAATGTGTCGATACCAGCCCCTGCCTGCATGATGTCGTCGCCAGTGCCGCCGTCGACCGTATCGTTCCCAAACAAAAAGAAGGCACCACTGTCAGCGCTGATCACGTCGTTTCCGGCGTCGCCTTCGATCATGTCGTCCTTATAGCCGGTTCTGATGAAATCGCTGCCGTCGCCGCCCTCGACGGTGTTCTCACCGGTCAAGAGAAGGATGTTATCGTTGTCATCGCCGCCACTGACCTCATCGTTGCCAAGCCCATCAACAACCGTGTCGTTACCTGTCCCGGCCTCCACGGTGTCATCCCCTGCGCCGGGATTGATGTTGTCGTCACCGTCGAGCGCAAAGATGATGTCATCACCGAAACTGGCGAAAATGTCGTCATCGCCATTGGTGAAGTCCACCTGCCCGCCCTCGGCCAGGCCCTGGAAATTCAGCTCAATATCAAAGTTATTTCCTGCGCTGTCGGTGACTGTGATCGTCTCGTCCGTCGTTCCCCCGGCGCCAAGATCCTGAAGTGTCGGATCAATCTGGAATACGGTATAGGCATCACCCGCCTCATTGAATTCCAGATAGGCCGATGTGCCGTCAAACCGCAGGCCCGCGAGGCTTGGATCGTCGTTGTCCACGTCCGTCAGAGTATAGCTGACCACGGTTTGGGAGACATCTTCAGATATCATCGCCGGAAGCGTGTCGGCAAAGACCGCTGCATCGTCGACCCCGGTGATCTCAATCGTGATGGTCTGGGTGGCGCTCTGATCATCGGTCGTGACATTCAACGTGTCAAAGAGAGAATCCCCGACGTTGAGCGCCTGTACCTGATCCTGCACCGCTTGATCGCTGCTGATCGTGTAGGTCCAGGTATTGCCTGCGCTGTTCACCTCAAGGCCGCCATATTGACCACCGGTTCCTGTCCGGTCAGCGAAAGAAGGTGTGTCTCCGCTCGTGTCCTGAACAGAAATGCTGCCTGTTGCCGTTGTCTCGTCCTCGGTTAGCTCACCGATGGTGTCGCCGCCCAGAATGATTGAATCATTCGTTTCGGCAAATACGACTTCGCCAATTTGCGAAAACGCGATGGTCCCATCGTCGTCGGTGTCGTCAGCATCATCAAGATTCTGAAGGTTCTGTGCACCGCCCAGAATAACGACTGTTTCACCTGTCGTTCCCAAATCGAATGTTGCGCCAACAGAAATGTCGTTGATGTCGTCGCCGTTGATGCTGGGCAGCCCCGCCAGACTCAGCGTTTCGGGGGTGGCATCAAACAGGCCGGTGATCTCATAGCCGTTGGCCCCGTTCAGCGCATTGAGCGAAACTGTCGCGCCAAATGTCGCCGGGCCTTCAATGCCATAAATGACATAAAGGTCGCCAGCGGCTGTCAGAATGCCCAGATCATCGCGCCCGTCCCCGGACACATCACCCAAGGACTGCGTGACAAGGCCAAGCGCGTCATCTGCCGCCAGACCAGTGATAGCAAATCCATTGGTCCCATCCAGTGCCGTCAGATCAACCGTAGGACCAATACCCGCGTCGCCAAAGACCACATAGACGGCGCCTGCATTCAGGGCGCTGGAGTCGTCGTTTGCCACACCGATCGCGATATCATCGACACCGTCGCCGTTGATATCAAAGTCGCCGGCCACAGAAGCCGAAGCTGCCACATCGGCTGTCAGCCCCGTGAGAATGATTGCCTCAGATGGCGCGAGCGAATCTACATCAAAGGTCGCGGATTGTGCGGCGGCGGTTCCGCGCATGATGACGATATCGCCAGAGCTTCCTGTATTTGGGTCATCGTCAAAGCGTCCAAGCAGGATATCGTCTGGCCCCGTTCCGTCCAGGTTGCCGATCGTCCCTAGGTTGAAGCCATTCGTATTCAGCAGCTCAATCCCGCTGACAGAGAAACCGTTGTTGCCATCAAGACTGCCGACATCCACATCGTCAGCTGTGGCATCCCCGAAAATCACATGAACGACATCAGCGCCGCCACTGCCGGATGCGCCCACGATCAGATCTGCAACAGCGTCCCCGTTGACGCTGGTCCCACCGGAAACCACCAGGTCATCCAGCAAAGCCCCAAGGCCGCTGATGACATAACCGTCAGACCCTACCCCACTCGACAGATCAATTCCCGTACTGCTGCTGGTCTGGCCAAACAGCACTGTGATCGTTCCATCTGCGCGCGAAGCGATCGCAAGATCATCGCGGCCATCGTTGTTCTGATCGCCCGCGTTCAGGACATCCCAGCCAAACTCCCCGTCCTCGGTTCCGCCGGAAATGTAGAAGCCGTCACTGCCATCGAGCATACCGGCAGCGTCAAGATCAAATGTTGAAGTCGGGAACGCAGCGACCGATCCGGATCCAAAGATGACCACAACCTGTCCGACCAGTTCGTCAGAGCTGTTCTCGGCCTGGTCGGCCCCAATGATGAGATCACCGAAGCCATCACCGTTGATGTCGACGCCCGTGACTGACCGTCCGGCGTTAAGAAAAAAGGATGACGTCGCCGTCGTAAAATAGGCGGAGGACATAATCGAAAACTCCAATACTCACGTAACTTTTGGCCTTATTACGGCGAAAAGTCCCAGTCATTTGCACTATCCGTAGCAGACGAACAGCTTACAAGTGAACTAAAATTGTATTTTCAGGTCACATTTCATGTGGCTGACCTCACAGAAAATGCCCGACTTGCGCCGATCAGAGATTTCGGGTCTGATTGCTTGGCGGTCCCGGAACCACAAAGCTATAGGGCTCTTCCTTGCCAGAATCGACGTCTGTACATTTGCCTGAAGACGCATTTCTTGAGCAGTTCATCGGCGCAATGGCGCTCGAATCCGCATTGCGAAACGGCTTGATTGATGCATTGCACGCCGGCCATCCGATGCCGCACTCGCGCAGTGCGGGCATTTTATCGGCGCTGCTGGAATCCAACGGCGTTCTGGCCGAGGGCAAGTTGACGGCCGCATTCACGAAGGTGATCGATGAACGCAGATCAATCCTTGAGCAGAAGCTCAGGTTTCTCCGACTTGCCGCGAAAGACGTGACCAACGGGCTGGACGATCTGTTGGGAGATCTCCCTGCCTTCATGGCCCAAAGCGAAACATTTGCCTTGTTTCGGTACGACAAGGCGATGCGTACCGACCAAGAAGCGCTGGCCGCAACGCGATCCTGGGTGGACTACGTGACAGCACTGAGCCAAGCCGAGGCGCCTGCGCTTGTCCCGCATCTGCCCCTTCAGGGTGCAAGGCGGCTATTGGAGGTCGGTGGGAATACGGGCGTTATCGCGCGCGCCGCCCTCGAGATGAACCCGGATTTGACCGCCGCGATTCTGGATTTGCCCGCAGTTTGCGCCATAGGAGAGGAAATGGGCCCTCATTCGCGACTGACTTTTGTACCAGGTGATGCGCGCGCACCCGACTGGCCCTTGGTTGGCGGTGCGCGCCCGGATGTCATCATGTTCAAATCGGTTTTACATGACTGGCCACAGGATCAGGCGATGTTGATGCTGGAACGCGCGATTGACCACCTCGCGCCGTCCGGGCGGGTCATCATTTGCGAGCGTGGCGCCTTTGCGAGTGGACCTCTGCCGTTCTGGATGACCGCCAATCTGGTCTTTGCGCCGTTCTATCGGCCTGCATCGGATTATCATGCCGCGCTGGCTGCCGGGGGGCTGTCAGATGTTGTGCAAAGCGATGTCGCTATGGACATGACATTTCATATCGTTTCGGGGCGCAAGGCATGACACAGCCGGTGATTGCGCTTTCGGGACCTCCGGGTGCGGGTAAAACCACGATCGGGCGCTGGCTTGCTAACGAGATGGGTGCGGCGCGAATCAACTATGATGACTATGAACAGATGACGCGACGCTCTCCCGATGAGGTTGCTGCCTGGCTGAGTCGGGACGCGCCTATAGATGAGATACCGGCCCCCGGCCTGCCCGAGGCGGTCAACAAAGCCCGCCAACAACAGGCCGTTGTCTATGAGACGCCACTGGGCAGAGCGTGGACACCGACGCGCGACATGATCACGCTTTCGATCTGGATCGAGACGCCGCTTGACCTTGCATTGGCGCGCAAACTTCAGATCATTGCGACAGCTTGGCAAGAGAAAGGCGGACCGGTCGCGCCCTGCACCCAGTGGTTCAAAGGGCACCTGCACGCCTATGAAAGCATTATTCGGCCCAGCCTTCTGGTGCAGATGGAGCGAGTGCGCAAAAGGGCGGATGTTGTGGTTCACAATGATCTGGACCTGCAGCGGACCCGTGATCAGGTAAAGGCAGCTTTGGGGCGCGCTGCCGATTGATCGCGCCTGGCGTTCCTGCAAAAACCAATCCAAGTTGCCTAAATTTTGTTGATATGACGGGGGACAATGTGCAATCGTTCTACGTGTAGTCCCTCGTCTGCAGCGAGTGGTCTTTGCGTGTATTACTGTTGCTGACAATTTTGGTCGGCTTCTGTTTGGAAGGAAATTACGTTGCCGATGCCTTTCCGGGCCCGCGAAGCGGGTGTGCTCCCAAAACTCCCTTACAATCGGAAAACAAGGAACCGACTGCGCCGACGGCATAAGGATCGTTACAATGCGATGCGCGATGCGACGTGGCGGTTCCTGTTGGATACGCTGGAGCCTCGCATCCTGTTGTCGGCGGATTTGCCTGGGTTTGGGGATGGCGATCCAGCGAACGATGGAGCGCAGAATCTGCTCGTCGTCATGGACGAGTTCACGGATACAAGCGGTGGTGGCAGCGTTCTGACGCAACGTGTTCAGGTGTTGGATAAAGATAACGGAAACAACCTGCTTGGCGAGATTACCAGTATTGACGGATTCGCCGGTGTTGGCGGTGTCGATATTTTTACGGGTGGTGGTGACGACCAAATTGAGGTGCGGTTGCTCAGTGGCGTGACGTCGCCGCAAGCCTTTGGCGTGACGATCGATGCAGGGACTGGCAACGACTCTATCGAGATCACGACTTTTGGCGACAACTACAGTGGCGACCTGACGTTGAATGCTGAGGATATTACAGTCTCAGCGGACACAAACGTTGGCGGCAATATCACGTTCTCTGCCGAATCGATCAGTTCCGTATTGGCAGCGCAGACGGCATCGCAAGCCACCACGATTACCGTGGACGCAAACCTGACTGCGGGTGGTGACGTTTCGCTGACCAGTTCAGTTTCGTTTACCGGTGTCGATGACAATATCGTTGCTGTGGCTACCGGATTTACGCAAACAGCCAGCGCATCAATCGTGGTGGATGGCGATTACACAATCACCGGTGATAATGTCAGTCTTGTTGCGACGACCGACATTGATGTCACGGCAAATGTCGATGCAATTGTCCTTGCCGCGATCAGTGTGGTGGATATCGAAACTGATACGTCTGTCATACTGCGAAACGGTGCTGATATCGTGGCAAACACAGGCGGCGCAAGTGATGGCGCGGTTACAGTGTCGGCCAGCTCCAACGTCGATGTGGATGTCGATCTTGGTGTCGACGATGACACTCTGCTGGGCGCAATCATCAATTTGACCGCATTCGACGTGGTGTTTTCAAACGTCGATATCGACAGGAATACATTCGTCGAAATTGGGCCCACCACCGCACCTTCCCCGACAGCACAGGCAATCACTGCAACCGGAACAGGTGCGACAAATATTTCCGCGACAAATACCGGTGTTGTTGATAGCGATGTGAACTCGGCTGTCTTTGGTGCCGTGGCACATGATTTTGCCGATGAAACGGCGCGCGTCGAAATCGTTGATACGACAATCTCTTCAGAGGGTGCGCTGGCGATCGCCGCCTCAAACACGTCTGAATCCAACGCCGAATCGAAATATTCGATCACCAAGGCAGAGTCCGGCGTGACATCTGCAACGGTCTCGGGGGGGGGTCTGGCCGGCAGCAGCGTCTCTGTGACGGCAACCGACATGGCGAAATACAGCTCTGTCGCAAAGGACTTTGACTATGATGTGTCGCGCTCGGGCCCGTCGATTGATGTCGGGTTTTCTTTGGGGATCAACGAGATCAACCGTGCTGTGACCGCGACCGTGACGTCCGGCACAATCAATTCAACCGGTGCAGTGAACGTCGCGGCTGCGAATGACATGCAGCTGACCAGCTCTGTCGATACGCTGTCACTGACGACAAGCTCGACTGTTGTTGAAACAAACGTCACCTCCTTTGGTGGCTCTCTGTCGTACAACGAAATGAATGGCGATGTGACAGCGTTTATTTCCGGCGCCGATGTTGTCAACGCAACCACTGTCACGGTCTCGGCCGCGAATAACGCTCTGATGGACGCGCGGTCGCAGGCACAGTTCTATGTCGCGAATGGTTCGTCCAGCTCTTTGGGTCTGGGGCTGTCGTTCAACCTTATGGGCTATGACATCACCGATGTGCTTGGCGCAGTGACGCTGGGGATTGATACTCTTCTGGGCACCGGCCTGGCAAATGCGGCAGGTGATCTGACTTCGACGGCCTATATTACCGGTGCTGATGTAAATGCATCCGGTGCCGTCCTTGTTCAGGCCGACACCACATCTCTGGTCAACGCCACCGTTTCAAACACTGCCTCGTCTGCCGCAGCCAGCAACAATGTGCTCAATGATGCGACAAGTGCGGGTGCCGCTTTCGTTCTGGCCAACAACAAGGTGTTGAGCAAATCACGCGCTGAGATCCTGTCGACATCTACTGGCGATAGCGTCGCCAGCAGTGCGGGTGATGTGACCGTCAGAGCGAAAGACAGCGCCAAGATTGCGTCCAACACCAAGGTGGTGACGGAATCGTCCAGCACCAATGACGGCGGCCTGTCCTTGATCGACGATGCGTTGGGGATCCTGACACCGGTTGATTTCCGGACAAATGGAACGGATGTCCTCACGGGCCTCTTGGTGCCAGTAGGAAATCCGGTTCAAACAATTTCCTATGGCACCCGTGTGTCATTGATTGATGATTTGGATGGCCTGCCCGGCGGGTTAGAATATACAACAACCGATCCCGAGAATTCGGCTGAACCGGGCCAGGTTTATGTCTATCTGGGTGAGGACGCCCCGATTAACCTGGCGACTACAAACTACAGCGATCTGGACCTGTGGAAAGAGGTCTTGTCGACATCTGTTGTTCCGACAGGCTTCAACGTCACCAAGTCAGACTCCAATGCCATCGGCGGCGCGGTTGCGCGCAACGAAGTGGACAGCGATGCAACCGCGCGAATCGCGGATGCGGCGGTTTCCGCAGCCGGGACCGTGACGGTCGAGGCACAGGCGCAAGCGGTGAACATATCCGACGTTGATGTTGCAGGCAGTTCGTCTGGCGGTAGCTCGGTCAACGGAAAAGGGGATAGTCTGGCCGCCGGGGGCGCGTTGGCGGTGAATACTGTGCTGTCCAATGCCCTGGCGGAAATCGACAATAGTACGGTTACCTCGGACACCGCTGTTATCGTGAACGCAGAGAATACCGCCGAACTTGATGCCACGCTTTCTGTTGCGATGACGGCAGGCGCGGATGCGGTCGGGTTGAGCATTGCGTTCAACACGCTGGGCTATGCGCCAACCAATTTGCTGATTGCTGCGATCGATGCCCTGATTGGCACTGATATCGGACCGTCGGACAGTTCGGACGCGACGGCCCGTATTGTGAACAGCACCGTGCAGGGGACCGTGGCCGGCGACGCTGATGTCTCTGTTACTGCAACAAGCGATGCTACGCTGGCGTCAACGATTGATAACAACGTATCAGCGAATGCGGCTGCCGCTTTTGGTGCTTCGGGTGCGGCCACAGGCGGTGTTCTTGCATCCAATTTGCTCGATGGCAAGGCGACCGCCACGATCGAAGATTCAACGCTGACCACGGATGTCGGTGCTGTGACGGTCAAGGCAACCGATGCGGTCTTGTTGAACGCGGCAACCACCATGGTCACCGGCGCGAAGAAAACAAATGATCTGGGGGTCGGGCTTGCCAATAGTCTTGGCGACAAGCTGTTGCGCGACCATAAATACACAAGCTTCAGCGGCCCGAAGGCGCTTGAATTTGGTGATCTCGTGCGCGTCGGTTCGAATGGCGGAGCGCTTGAAGGCAATGTTTACCAATACATGGGAACACAAGCGACTGAGCCGGGTACGACGGACCTTGCTGCGGCGAATTATGCTGACTACGGCTTGTGGAAACTGGCAGATGCAACTAACCTGATCCCATCCAAACTGGCGAGCATTCTGTCCAAAGCGCTGAACCTGGCCGGAGGCTCGGCTGAATCAAAATATGCCCTCATCGCGCGAAACGAGGCGATCGGTGGTGCAAAAGCCAATGTAAGGGACAGTCAGATTGTCGGGGGCGGTGACGTCACGGTTGCGGCAATTGAACGTGCGACGCTGAAGGCGCTGGAAGCAAGTACAATTACCGCGAGCAGCACAACCGGTGGGATCATTGCAACAAATACCCTGCTTTCGAAAGCCAAGGCTTCGGTCACCGACAGCCGGGTCGAATCCACACTGGGCAGCGTCATCGTTGATGCGTTTAACCTTGCCGTCATGGATGCGGCAACAACAACCGAAATGACAGCCAAATCAGAGTCGGTTTCCGTCGTGATCGCTTTCAACTCGCTTGGTGTTGATGCGTCGAACATCTTCTTCCAGGCCATCGACGCGATCCTTGGGTCAGATTACCTGATTGAGCAAGATCCGGTTGGGGCATACGCCTTTGTCGAGCGGTCCGATCTGGACGCCGCCGTCGACATCAACGTGCAGGCCGATACCAGTGAAGAGCTGATCAATGGGATTGCCGGGATTTCTGCGCAAGACCTTGATGATGCAGCAATTTTTGACAACACCACCGAAGATACAGCGGGCGACGAAGCTATCCTTGAGCAACTCCTGACGCAGTTGTCACTGGTTGACGAAAGCGCCAATGGTCCGCTTGCGATTGAAACGATGTCGCCGGGCTCTTTGTGGTACATCTCAGATGCGGATGGGAATATTTGGCAGATCGCCGATGTGGCAGGGACTTTGGTTCTGAGCCGGGTCAATATTCTGAGTTCCGTGGTTGGCAATGCGACGCAGTCTGCCGCAAAAAATGACAAGGCGCTGTTTGATGCGCTGATCGCCAAGACCAAGACAGAGAACAAGGACAAGTCGTTCAAGGATCTCAAGTTCGGCGCGGATGCGTCATCAGCCGGCGGGATTCTGGCAACCAACAGGGTGTCCAGCGACACAAGGGCTTGGATTTCAGGCGTGGGTGACACGCCCCTAGTGCCGACCGATCAGCCGGGTGAACTGCGCGCGGGTGACCGTGTACTCTATAACGGTACGCTTTATGAATATGTCGGTGACGATGTTCTGCGCACCACCGACTTTGACTACACTAGCCGCACAACGCTGACCGATCTTGATTCTGGAACCACAATTCGTCTGCATGACGCGGCCGGTAGTTTCAGTGCAGGCGATATCGTGACTTATACCGGGCCGACGCTGACCGATGGTGCGGGTCTCGATCTGTTGGCGTTGATTGCGGAAAACGCCTCTGGCCGTTTTGCGCTTGCCAATCCTGAACTGCAGATCGACCTGACGAACGCGCAGCAGCAGTATGTGTCCAGCACTGACTGGGTTGTCGCGGCGACCGGTTATACGCCAGCAGCGAACGCGGGTGGCAGTATCAATGTCACCGCCGAGGATACATCGAACCTGCGTGCGGATACCTCGCTGTCGGTTGAATCGTCTGCGACGAATAATGTCGATGGCCTTGTCGGGCTGGTCGCCGGGCAGTTGGAGTCGGATTATACATTTACCAGCAAGTCCGGGCTACAGCGTGTGTTTGTTGGTGACCTTGTGCGGATTTCGGGCACTGACACCAATGGCGGCCTGCTTGAAAATGGAACGCTGAGCCGCATTTTCCGCTATGTGGGCCCTGATCCACTGGACGTCGGCACGGTGATTGATCTGAGCGCGCTGACGACGGCTGACTTTGAAAACGCGATTTGGTGGGAGGATGCCACCACGGAAACGTCGGTTACGGATCTCTTCCCGAATTTTGGCAACCTTGCCGACAGCAACGCATATGCCTACGGCGGTGTAATTGTTACCAATGATGTCCGGTCCAATGCTTCGGCCCAGATTGTCGGAATGACGGTGACTGCCGACACCGGTAACATTGTGGTCAACGCGGTTTCGCAGGGTACGATGCTGGCGAACCTGAACACTGAGACATCTGCATCCGGTGGCAGCGCCTGGGGTACAGGCGACACGGTGGCCGTAAACGGACAGATTGCGACCAACCTAGTCCAGACGGGTGCGCTTGCCGAGATTTCTGAAAGTCAAGTGGAAGCCACGGCAGGGCTGGTGAAAGTGGAAGCCGATCAAGCGGCGATCATGAGCGCGAGTTCCGTGTCCTCAACAGAATCCGGCGCTGACGCGACCACTGTGGCTCTGGCATTTAACACAATCGGTTGGGAAGCTTCCAATCTATTGTTCAACCTCGTTGATACGATTGCCGCTGATCCGTTGATCGCCGAGGCGCTTGACGGAGAGAATCCGTCGTCCGCCATTGCGCGCATTGTGCGGTCTGACGTGACAGCAGGCACCGACGTCAACGTCGCGGCCGCTGCGAAAGAAACGATGAACGCCACCGTTTCGAATGCAACGACATCGGCGGCGGGAGCGATCGTCAACGCGGGCGGCAAGGCTGTCGGGCTGATCCTGTCAAACAACAAGGTTTCCGGCGAAGCAAAGGCATATATCGACAATCAAGGTGCAAATCCGGCATTCGACATTGCTGCCGGCGGGAGCGTGAATGTCACTGCCAAGGATATGGCGCGCCTGAAAACCAACACTAAAATGGTATCGGAAAGCACATCTTCGAACACCGGTGGTGCCGATGTGCTGCAAGAGACACTAAACGACCTGGAACCCGTTTCTTGGGTAGCGACGAATGATCAGCAACTTGCCAGTCTGTCCTTTGGTCAGAAAGTGCGCTTGTCGGATAATTTTGGCTCGAGTGGAGATCCGGCTGTGCGCGGCACGCCGGGGGCCGTCTATATTTACCTTGGCGAAGATGCGACGGGTGTCGACCTTGCCCTCCAGGATTTTGGAGTCGAGGATCTGTGGAAACTTGCGCCGGTTTCAAGCGTGGTCCCACAAGGCTTTAACGTCACGGGGTCTGATTCAACGGCTGTAGGCGGCGTCCTTGTTTCCAACGACCTGCGTGCCGAAACAGAGGCTTATATCAGCAACGCCGCGGTGCAGGCCGATGATGGCGATATTCTTGTGCAAGCCATTGAAGATGCATTGATGGAAGCAGTCGTCGATGCGGCGGTGCTGTCTTCCGGTGGGTCTGCATTTGGGACAGGATCGTCTCTGGCTGTGAATGGCATTATTGCGACGAATACGCTGAACGGTGGCGCAAGCGCCTATACTGACACGGCCATCCTGCGCGCGTTGGATGCAGGCAGCACGCTTGGCAACATCAAGGTTGATGCGCAGAACACCTCGACCATGATCGCGACGAACAACGCCCTGACACAGACAGGTGACACAGGTGTCGGCATCATATTGGCGTATAACTCGGTCGGTTATCAGGGTACCAACCTGCTTTTCTCGACCATTGATGCGCTTTTGGGCGATGGCAGCCTGACCGCAACAGAAGACCCGGTCAACGCCGAAGCCTATATGTTGAACACCGTCGCGAATGCAGATGGTGAAGTCGCTGTTCTTGCGACCAATGCCGCAACAATAAAAGCCTTTACGGGCAATGCCTCAACCTCTGCGGCGTCGGCCTTTGTCGATGCGTCCGGTACGGCCGTTGGTGTCACCGTGGCGTTGAACAGGATCGCAAGTGCGGCCGATGCAAACGTCCGTGGTGAGTACGTGACCGAAGCAAGTGGTCAAAGTTTTGTTCTGGAACGCGGTGATCTTGTGCTTGGTGATGATGGCACGATGTATCGCTATACTGGCAGCATGCAGTCCGTTGATATGACTTCTGTTGACTTTACTGTCAATTTTGTCGCCGTTGGCACTGGTGTTGCCGGAGCAAATGATCTTGACGGCGCAGCAGGTGTTCGTGTGGTTGGCAGCGACACGTCTGAAATTGACGCAGAAAACAAACTGGAGGTTGTATCGACCGTCACAAACGATGCTGGTTTGTCGATCGTGACGACTGCGTTGGAAAGCAAAATCAACGATTATCAGTATACGACGTTTTCCGGCCCGCGCCTGGTCTTTAGCGGCGAACGTGTGCGAATTGGCAGCAATTACGGCACCTTGCCAGGCACCTGGAGCGCTGCCGACGAAGGAACATTCTACCGCTTTATCGGCGATGTTGATTACGACGCATTGGTGGATCTGGGCGCGACGAATTTCAAGACGGATACTGCGAACTGGGAACTGTTCACTCCGGTTGATTTCGAAGCGCTCGTTCCGCCAGGTGTCAACCTGAATGCAACTTCAAGCGATTCAACAGCCGTTGGCGGTCTTATTGCTACCAACGATATCTTTGCGCGGGTTGATGCCACGCTCAATAATGCCACGGTAGATGCCGCAGGCGGCGATATCGTTGTGCAAGCCACTGAGATGGCACGCATTGATTCTCTGAATACGGCTTCTGCAAAGGCTGACGGTGGATCCGTCTTCACGGGCGGCAATACGGTCGCAGTCAACGCGACGATTGCATCCAACGTGATCCGGGCCAATGCATTTGCGATTGTTGAGGACAGCGCCCTGAATGCCGCTGCGGGTGGCGTTGATGTCCTGGCCGACAATGATGCGACATTGATTGCAGATGTCGATTCAACCACCGTCGCCGAAGGTGGTGGTACGTCAATCGGTGTCGGTGTGGTGCTTGCTTTCAACTCAATCGGGGTGAATGCTCAGAACTTCCTTTTCAACACGGTCGATACGCTGATCGGCACCGAAATCGCATCGACTGCGCCGACCGGTGCAGAGGCGAAGGTCATC
>Ga0316209_1002233_pt1 | contig 16225 bp, 10 predicted proteins | sample 6monopyrite_MG_FD_204945 | JGI IMG/M metagenome (GOLD analysis project Ga0316209, IMG submission 204945) | Microbial mat bacterial communities from mineral coupon in-situ incubated in ocean water Damariscotta River, Maine, United States -... | ecosystem: Environmental > Aquatic > Marine >...
CGGCTGGCTCTTCACCGGCCTGCGTTTGTAAAAATGCTAATGGCAGTGCCAGAAAACCCACGATTGCGCCTGTGCCCATCAAAGCCGTGAAAGCTTGCTTAAACCGAGGCGTCATCTGTTTTATCCATAACAGCAGCTGGGTCATTGAGCCGACCAGAGCAATATCAAGCACGGTAGAAATGAGGGCTACGCCAGGCGACAGACTCATCAACCCAACCAGCACACCCGCAATACCGTAGGCAAGCATGCTCACCAGCAGCAAAAAACTTGAGGCCGGCAGATCCTGTGGCCTCAGCTTAAAAAGGCAGATCTTCCAGAAGACGTCGATGACTTTTTTCATGCCCATAAATTATCACATCTATCGCTGGCTGTTGGCTGATTTATCTGAAAATCACTAGAGCCAGAGGCAAGCAGATGATTTAATCTGAGTTATATATGGGCGTGCACAAATCCACTCATTACCAATTCCCCTGGCGCGGCGGCAATCAGTTCCGTCTGCGTGTGAATGGAAATGACTTTTTTCCGGCCATGCTCGATGCCATCCATCAGGCCGAACACTTCATTGCCCTGGAAATGTACCTGGTTACTTCAGGCAGTCTGCTGGATCAATTCATCGAGGCATTGTTGAGCGCTGCCCGGCGCGATGTAAAAGCGTATTTGCTGCTGGATGATTTTGGTTCCCGCGGCATGAGCAAACACGACAAACAACGTCTCGACCACGCCAACATCAGACTCTGTTTTTATAACCCGACACACTACGGTCAGCTGCGCCGCTCCATGTTTCGCGACCATCGCAAACTGTTACTGGTTGATAACGCAGTTGCCTTCGTTGGTGGCGCCGGACTGACAGACAACTTTGACCCGCACGCTTCGCCCACACATTATTGGCATGACGCCATGCTTGAGATCCATGGCCCCTGCGTTAATGACTGGGCCCGATTGTTTATTGATAACTGGCCGGAGCATAAGTCAGTGCCAGGGCATTTCAATTACATCAGCCCGGCCGAATCCGACGGTGGCCAGCCGCAGCTTGGACGCGTGGCCATTACCCAGATGACGAGTCATCAAGAGATCCAGCACTCATTAATCAAACAGCTCAATAGTGCTGATCACTGGATTTGGCTGACCACGGCCTATTTTGTTCCATCGTGGAAAATTCGTCGCGCCTTGCGCAAGGCCGCCCGGCGCGGTGTCGATGTGCGCCTGATCCTACCCGGCCCACACAGCGATCACCCGGCGATACGCCATGCCGGACGGCGTTTTTATTACAGCCTGCTTAAACAAGGGGTACGCGTCTTTGAATATCAACCGCGTTTTAACCACACCAAGGCCTATCTCTGTGACCAATGGTGTTCGATTGGCTCCAGTAACCTTGACCGCTGGAACCTACTCTGGAACCTGGAGGCTAATCAGGAGATTGACGATCAGCGCTTTGCCAACAGCCTAAAACGGGCCCTAGCAAATGATCAGCAACAATGCATCGAGCTATGCTATGAAACCTGGCGACAACGGCCATGGCATCGTCGTGCCCTGGAGCGGTTTTGGGGTGGCATTGATTCCAGACTTAATCGAATAGCCCAGTATTGGCATAATCACAAGGATTAGGGCTTTATAAGCAAACGCGGATTCAACTCACGAGTGCAACGGATAGGTTGATTCCTAAAAATACCTGATTAGGAGTTTTAATGCCAAAACGGGATTCCCATTAAAAACCGTACGGCTGTCAGTGTTTTGGTTGTTTGACCGTATCCTATCCACTATCATGCTGTCATCTGCCACCGACATCGCCTATCTCGAAATTGAGCTATTTTTGTTTTAATCGCCCATTGCTATCAAGCCAGGCGCGGCCAAACCGATAGATAACTATACATGCTTCAGGCAAATACCGATTTTTTAGGAGAAAGACATGAACAGACTGCAACAACTACAAAGCTTTGGCCAAAGCATCTGGTACGACAACATTCAACGCAACATGCTTGGCCAGGATGGCGAACTGGCGCGCATGATCAAGGCAGACGGCCTGACCGGCGTGACCTCAAATCCGTCAATCTTTGAAAAGGCCATCAACGGCAGCAGCGACTACGATGCCCAGCTGGCTGCGTTATTACAGCAACAGCCGGACATGGACAGCCGCGAGCTGTTCTTTTCTTTAGCGATTCAGGATATTCAACAGGCGGCTGATCTGTTGCTGCCCGTTTACCAGCAAAGCCAGAGTCGCGATGGCTATGTCAGCCTGGAGGTATCACCCGACCTCGCTCATGACACCGCCGGTACCATTGCCGAAGCCAAACGTTTAGCTGAGCGAGTCAGCCGCCCCAACTTGATGATTAAAGTTCCGTCTACCAAGGCTGGCGTGGCAGCCGTCGAGGCACTGACTGCCGCTGGCATCAACATCAATGCTACGTTGCTGTTTTCAGTGCAGCGTTATGAAGAGATTGCCCGTGCTCACCTGCGTGGTCTGCAGCAACGCCAACAACAAGACCTGCCGGTTAACAATATCGCCTCGGTGGCTAGTTTTTTCGTCAGCCGCGTCGATAACCTGGTCGACAAACTACTGGATGACATGCCTGATCAGGCTCAGGCGGCACAATTCAAAGGCCAGACCGCCATTCTCAATGCCAAGGCCGCCTATGCGGTTTTTCAACATCTGCATGACAACGAATTTGCCGAACTGGCGGCGCTGGGCGCGCAACCACAACGTCTGCTGTGGGCTAGCACGGGTGTCAAAAACCCGGATTACAGCGATGTGCTGTATCTTGATCAACTGATCGGTCCTGCCACAGTCAATACCGTGCCACCGGCCACCTACAAGGCCTATCTTGATCATGGCAATGCCGCTGCCACTCTGGAACAGGGTGTCAGCACGGCTGCACAACGTCTTGCTGAGTTGGGCAATCTGGGCATAGATCTGGCCGCTGCAACCCAGCGACTGGAGGATGAAGGCGTTAAGTCCTTTGATGACGCCTTTCAGACCCTGCTGACCGCCATCGCCGGTAAGGCCCAAAACCTGGCCGCATAAGCACATCACTATCGCGGGCGCTCGCAACACAACGGCGACCGCGATAGATTTCCTGCTTGAGGGACTATAAGCTAAAATGGTCCTTTCTCAAGTCATCGCAGCCATGCACCTCTGGTCCGACATTGCCACCAACATCAGCGCCGCCACCGGTAAGCCGTTTCACTGCCGCCAGCAACAGGCCAACGGCGGTGGCTGCATCAACGGTGCCTTCACCGTATCTGATAACCAGCAACGCTACTTCGTCAAACTCAACAGTGCCCGGCTAATTGATATGTTTGAGGCCGAGGCCGCTGGCCTGAACCAGATTGCTACCAGCAATTCAATTCATGTTCCGGCTGTCATCTGTGCTGGCATTTCAGGCGACCAGTCCTATTTGGTACTGCAACATCTGAGTTTTGGCCATGCTGATAGCCGCAGCCATCAACAGCTTGGGCTTGATCTGGCGCAGATGCATAGTCATTGCAAGCAACAGTTTGGCTGGCAGCGTGACAACACTATCGGTTTAACACCACAACATAACAAGCAAGGCTCAGACTGGATTGAATTCTGGCGTACCGAGCGCTTGGCGTTTCAATTACAGCTTGCCGCAAGCAATGGCTATTGCGGTCATTTGCAAAGGCTTGGCGAACAATTGCTCGCTGATCTTGATCTATTTTTCACTGGCTACTCACCCACGGCAGCACTGCTGCATGGCGACCTGTGGTCCGGCAACTACGCCTTTGGTGCTGATGGTTGCCCGATCATCTTTGACCCCGCAGTTTATTATGGTGACCGCGAGACTGACATTGCCATGACGGAATTATTCGGTGGTTTTAACAGCTACTTTTACCAGGCCTATCAAGAGGCCTTCTCACTCGATGATGGTTATCCTGTTCGCAAGACACTCTATAACCTTTATCACGTACTCAATCATTTGAATTTATTTGGCGGCGGCTATCTAAGCCAGGCTGAATCTATGCTTGGACATCTGTTATCTGAAATCCGCTAGGAGTTATCACAATGAAACACAAAAATATTTATAAGGTCACGTTTCACAATCAGGACAAGATCTATCAAATCTATGCCCACATGGTAAATCAAAGCGACATGTTTGGTTTTATCGAGGTAGCGGAGATGATCTTTGGCGAAACGACCGAGCTACTGATTGATCCAGCAGAAGAAAAACTGCAAGCTGAATTCTCTGGGGTTGAGTGCAGCTACATCCCCTTAAATGCGATCATCCGTATCGACAGGGTCGCTAAACAGGGCAACAGTAAAATAATTTCTAACACTGAAGGTAGCAACATCACCACCTTTCCTTCACCGACCTTTACACCCGATAATAAAAATTAATTAGTGCAGTTCAAGCTGCAACATCTTGCCACCGGTCTTGTCGGCCAGGGTTTGGTATTGATATTTGGTACTGGGGTTTGATTTGCCAATGGGAATGCTAAAAACCGGGGCAGGTATATCGAGATAATAGATTCGGTCATCCGAAGGCTCATCACCCAACAGCACGTAGGCACCAGGGATAGGTGCATTTTCTGCCGCACGGATAAAGGCATCACCAATCGTTTCATTGCTGCCAATAAAAGGGGCGCCTTTCATAAAACTGTCGAGCATCTCGCCCATCGTGCCCTGATAGGTTTCAACATTGCCATCTGAAAACCAGGTGACCGCCGTTAGTTTTTTACCTGAACGAATCACTATCACGCGCAGCATTGGCACCAGAAAGGTCGCCGCACCATGCATAGAACCGGTGGCATCAATCACCAGATGCATATCCTTGCCCGGCAAATCTTTCAGGCCTTTTACGAACAGGTCAAAATCCTTGCGTCCCTGACCTGAATTCAGGCCAACGCTTTCCAGCACATTTTCTATCTGCGTATCAGTGCCCATGCCGGCCAGTTCGTCCAACTCTTTATGCATGCGTTCGTTGACTTGTTCCGCCTCTTCAACCTCCTGCTTGAGCTCTTCAATCTCTTTTTTCAGCCGGGGCACCTGTACAGTTTGCTGGACCCTTGAGGTAATGAGAATAGTGACCAGCAAAAAGATAAACGTTGCCAGCATCAACAAGGCTATGTCGGAAAAGCTTTCATGGACATTGGTTGAGCTTTTACGGCGTTTGATCTTCATCTAAATTATTTACCTGGACGAAACAAGTCACGCAGGCGGATCAGAAAGGGTTTGTTCATGGATGCCAGCATACGCATCTCACCACGCAGCGAGTCACAGTAGGCGCGATGTTGCGCAATCAAATCATGCAGAGGCTTACCCTGGTCACTGGGTTGGTCTTCATTGAGACGTTTGATCTCATTTCGAAATTCATTCATTACCGCATGTGAATCACCCAAGGCCTGCTGCAACTGACGGATATTCTTTTCCATATATGCAATCTCAACATTGAGATGGCGCACGTCTCGTTCCATGGTCTGAGCATAGTCGGCTGAGCAATAAACCATGCAGATTCGCAGCAGACTGTCATGCAGGCTTTCAACCCCATGCAACGTGATCTGGGCGAACATACGCAACAGCACCCCACCCAACACTGCGCCCAGCAGGGTTGTATAAAAGGCTGTACCCATGCCGCTCATGGCAGTGCGCAGGCCAAGCAGTAACATTTCCTGGTCATGACCAAGCGCATCGAGTGACCCTGTCAGGCCGGTCAGCGTCAGCGTCAGCCCGATGACAGTACCGATCAGACCCAGGGTAATTAGTAGATTGCCAACCAACTCAACCATGTGGCCGATGCGTTCATACACAGCCAGCTCTACATTGAGCAAGGTTTCAACTTCAGGTTTTCCTTTGCTGTCGATGGTTGACTTGAGTGCATAAAAAAATCGGTCAGCGGCGCGGCGGTGGGACTCAACCCTGATGGCGTTTAGCCCACCCTCTTTTGCAGCCGTATCAAAATCAGCGGCCCGCAGCGATTCCTGAGTCACCATAATTGTAAGGACAAAACTGCCTAACAGGCCCATGCCAAACAGGCCCAGGATTAACCAGGTAATGCGGCTTGGATCGTGCTCGAGGAATGACCAGATTTCGGTATCGCTGTATAGCGTAAGATAAATGACCAGGGCCGCCGCAGCCCAGATCACCCATAGAATCAAAGTACGAAACGGCTTTTGATCCATCGCCCTTTTTCTCCCCCTCTCCCCAGAGGTTTGTCAGAGACATCAAAGCAAACTGTTTGGTTTTTTGTTTGTCAGTCTGCCTACGTCAGCTTTATCAATATACCGTTGTTTGCTTGTATTTAGCTAGCCGAATAATTCTGACAGTACAACTTAAACAGCTATACCTCTTGAACGCAAATGCTCTTTCGCTTCGATGGCTAGCAATGCCAGTTCGAGATCCTCTTCCCAGTCATAGGGTGTAGCCATTTGTTCTGGTGCGTATTGTGGAATGTCGCCAACCGATGCCTCAGCAAATATGCGCACATGACGGGTTTCTTCGATGCTGGCACTCAAGTCAGGCCAGGCCTCTTGCAGCATATTTTCAGGACGGCCAATCGACCACTCATCGATAATGCGGTAGTTATCCGGTAGCTCACTAAAGGCGGCTTCACAGCCGGTCTGCCATAGTTTACTGTGTTCGTTAACATGTTCGGTATAGATAAAGATGATCAGTTTTGGCTTCAGTTTGATGATGTCGGGGGTGAAGTTCTGTCCCGTTGGCATCCAGGCCGAGAAAGCGACATCAACAGGAAAATCAACATCGGTCAGCTTACCATCGCGCAACTCATAGCTTTCTGGGTCATAAAAATCGGCAATCTGGTTTGGTTTTTCATCCGGATCACGCAGGCCGATGACCTTTAACCCACATTTCTCATCGCCCTTCGTAGCGAGGCTGTCGAGGCGCTGATCTGATGGAGTGCTCGGACTGGAGGACGCTGAAGGCGTAGTCGAGTCTACGTCGATCCGACCGGAGGGAGAACGCTCCGTCAGATCAGATGCGTCGGCGGCCGCAGTAGAAGGGTGGTGGGAAATGTGGGTTATTCCTTCACGCGCCAGTAGACTACCGACAAAACCATTACGAGCATGGACATCAAGAATGGTTGGATTATCAGCCACATGCTTGGCGTAATAAACCAGCGCCTTGTTTTCTTCTCGCAGTGGGTAGTAATGAGCAACCGTTGGACCGCTGGTTTCCGGATCACGATCCGGGTTGCTGAAGATCAGGTTGTGCAGTGGCAGGCCTTTGATGCGTTCAGAAAAAGGCTGACTTGAATCCCAGGCCGAATGTGTTTTTTCCTGAAAAGCAAAGATACGATTGAACAGCTCATCAGTGAACTCTTCCATCTCGCGCAGCTTATTAAACTTTTCTGGCATCATATTTTCAAACCAACCTTACTTATGGTATTTAACACTCAGCTCATGCACGGCTTCAACAAAGGCGCCGGCACGCTCGGGATCAACATACTGATGAATGCCGTGACCGAGATTAAAGACATGACCAGAGCCAGTGCCATAAGCTTCAAGAATAGTCGCAACTTCTTCACGGATACGCTCAGGTGAGGCATACAAAGTTGATGGATCCATATTGCCTTGCAGCGCCACCTTGTCGCCAACGCGGGCGCGAGCATTATCAATATCAGTCGTCCAGTCCAGACCCAGTGCATCACAACCAGTATCGGCCATGGCTTCCAACCACTGACCACCACCCTTGGTGAAGAGGATCACAGGCACCTTGCGGCCATCCTTTTCACGAATCAGGCCATCAACAATCTGCTTCATGTAACGCAGAGAAAATTCCTTGTAGTCACGAGGTGTCAGCACACCACCCCAGGTATCAAAGATCTGTACCGCCTGGGCACCGGCTTCAATCTGGGCATTGAGGTATGAAGTGACCGACCTGGCAGTGGTATCAAGCAGCTTGTGCATCAAGTCAGGGCGATCGAACATCATGCCTTTTACTTTGGCGTAATCTTTAGTGCCGCCACCCTCAACCATGTAAACCGCCAGGGTCCAGGGGCTGCCGGAAAAACCGATCAGCGGCACACGACCATTCAGCGCTTTGCGGATAGTGCGTACGGCATTCATGACGTATTGCAGTTCGCCTTCTGGGTCGGGCACGAATAGCTTGTTTACATCAGCTTCGGTGCGAACCGGATTATCAAATACCGGGCCTTCACCTGCTTCAAAGCGCAACCCCAGACCCATGGCATCGGGAATAGTCAGGATGTCGGAAAACAAAATCGCCGCATCCAGCGGGTAACGCTCTAACGGCTGAATGGTGACTTCACAGGCCAGCTCGGCATTTTTGCACAGATCCATAAAGCTACCGGCCTGGGCACGGGTAGCCTTGTACTCCGGCAGGTAACGACCGGCCTGACGCATCATCCATACTGGCGTGTAATCTACCGGCTCTTTCAACAAGGCCCGCAGGAACCTATCGTTTTTTAATTCGCTCATGTAACTCCCAAAACTCTTTTTTGTATCACCATTGGCGACTTTAATTTTTGTAATGTTCAGATTGCACCTGATTTGTGCGAGGGCTGGAACCTCGCTGCCCCTTGAGGGTGAAAAACGCGCGGTTTACAAATATAAACGAGCATTTTTGACGCCGCAATCATGCAAATCAGGTGTGAGCTGGACGTTGCATATTTAAACTTCAAGGTAATCGAGTATACCTTCGGCAGCATTGCGACCTTCGAAGACAGCTGTAACCACCAGGTCAGAACCGCGCACCATGTCACCTCCAGCAAAGATTTTCGGGTTGGTGGTCTGGAATTTGAATTCCGCTTTCTCAGGGGCTTTAACACGGCCACGCTGATCCACCTCAACCCCATAGTCCGAAAACCAAGGTGCCGGGCTGGGCTGAAAACCAAACGCAATCAAGACATGATCACAGGGAATCACCTCTTCGGAACCCGGCACTGGCACCGGACTACGACGGCCACGGGCATCGGGTTCACCCAGCTCAGTCGTCAGCAATTTAATGCCTTCAACCTTGCCGTCACCCACAATCTCAACGGGTTGGCGGTTAAAAAGAAACTGCACCCCTTCTTCCTTGGCGTTGACCACCTCTTTCTTTGAGCCGGGCATGTTGTCTTCATCACGGCGATAGGCACACATCACGCTCTCGGCGCCCTGACGAATAGCGGTGCGATTGCAGTCCATAGCCGTATCACCACCACCCAGAATGACAACCTTCTTGCCGGCCATATTGATAAAACCCTGTTCATCCTGCTCATAGCCAAGGCAATCGTTGACGTTTGAAATCAGGTACGGCAGCGCTTCATAGACACCGGGCAGATCTTCACCAGGAAAACCACCCTTCATATAGGTATAGGTACCCATGCCTAAAAAGACAGCATCGTATTCTTCAACCAGTTTTTGGAAGTCAACGTCTTTGCCAATGTCGGTATTGAGCACGAACTCGATACCCATACCTTCCATAATTTCACGCCGGCGTCTGACCACCTTTTTTTCCAGTTTGAATTCCGGGATGCCGAAGGTCAGCAGGCCACCAATCTCAGGGTTGCGATCAAACACCACGGCCTTGACGCCGTTGCGGGTCAGGATGTCGGCACAACCCAGACCGGCCGGGCCGGCGCCAATAATGGCAACCTTCTTACCCGTATCCGTAACGTGTGACAGATCAGGACGCCAGCCTTTTTCAAAGGCTGTGTCGGAGATGTATTTTTCCACCGAACCAATGGTGACACCACCAAAGCCGCCTTCCTCCAGAGTGCAGGCCCCTTCACAAAGCCTATCTTGAGGGCAAACGCGACCACAGATTTCCGGCAAGGAGTTGGTCTGATGTGACAACTCGGCCGCCTGTTCGATCTTGCCCTCGCTAACCAGTTTCAACCAGTCAGGAATATAATTGTGTACCGGACACTTCCATTCGCAATAGGGATTACCACAGGCTATGCAACGCTCAGACTGTTCCGCCGCCTGCGCCTGACCGAGATCAGCATAAATCTCGCGATACTCTTTTTTACGCACATCAGCCGCTTTCTTGGCCGGGTCACGCCTATTGACCTGGATAAATTGAAAATTGTTGCCCATAAGTTTTTATCCATCTAATTCCGTGTACTAAATCCAGATGCGAAGGCCTTACGCCGCCACCTTCTGTAGATCTTCCAGCAGTGACTCAAGATCGGCTGCTTTCGGTTTCACCAACCAGAACTTGCCCACTACAGTGGCAAAGTTATCGAGCATAGCCTGACCACGAGCTGAACCGGTCTCGGCAACAAAGGTTTCAATCACGCCACGCAAGTGGTTACGATAGGCCTCAGTGGCCTCGGTGCCAACGCGATGAATGTCGATCAACTCATGGTTGTAACGATCAACGAAGCTGTTGTCTTCATCATAGACGTAGGCAAAGCCACCGGTCATACCAGCACCAAAGTTAACACCGGTCTGGCCCAACACGGTCAGGATACCGCCGGTCATGTATTCAGCACCATGATCACCAATGCCTTCGACCACGGCTTCACAGCCTGAGTTACGCACGCCGAAACGTTCACCTGCCAGACCTGAGGCATACAGCTTGCCGCCGGTGGCACCATAGAGGCAGGTGTTACCGATGATGGTTGTTTCATGGCTAACGAAATTGCTGCCCTTAGGCGGGTAGATCACCAGCTTACCGCCAGCCATACCCTTACCAACATAGTCATTGGCGTCACCTTCAAGGTGCATTTCCAGGCCGCCGGCATTCCAAACACCGAAGGACTGACCGGCTGAACCTTTCAGGTTCAACTTAATCGGCTCGCCTGACATGCCATGGTTACCATGAACAGCGGCGATCTCACCTGAGAGACGGGCACCAACGGAACGATCGGTATTGTGTACTTCATAGCTGAACTCACCGCCTAACTTATTCTCAATTGAAGGCAAGGCGTCTTTAACCATCTGCTCAGCCAGCTCACCCTTGTCGAAAGGTTCATTGCGCTCCACCTGACAGGTGTGAGCCCCATCGGCATCACCGGCATACAAAATCGGACTCAGATCCAGACGTTGTTGTTTGGCGGTTTCGCCATCCAGTTTTTGCAGCAGATCAACACGACCAACCAGCTCCTCAAAACTACGTACACCCAGGCTAGCCATGATCTGGCGCGACTCTTCAGCGATAAAACCAAAGTAGTTCATCACGGCTTCAACATTACCGACATAGAAATCACGACGCAGGACATTGTCTTGCGTGGCAACACCCGTGGCACAGTTATTCAGATGGCAAATACGCAAATACTTACAACCCATCGCCACCATCGGGCCGGTGCCAAAACCAAAGCTCTCGGCACCCAAAATGGCAGCCTTGATCACATCCAGCCCAGTCTTGAGACCGCCATCTGTCTGCAGACGCACCTTATCTCGCAGATTGTTCTTGCGCAGGGTCTGATGAGTTTCGGTCAGACCTAGCTCCCATGGGCCACCACAATACTTCACCGATGTCAGTGGCGATGCTGCGGTACCACCGTCAAAACCGGCAATAGTAATCAGGTCAGCATAGGCCTTGGCAACACCGGCAGCGATAGTGCCGACACCTGCCTCAGAAACAAGCTTCACTGAGACCAGCGCTTCTGGGTTGACCTGTTTCAGGTCATAGATCAGCTGCGCCAGATCCTCAATGGAATAAATATCGTGATGTGGTGGCGGTGAAATCAGACCAACACCGGGTTTGCAGTAACGTAATTCGGCGATCAGTTCGTTGACCTTTTGCCCTGGCAACTGACCACCCTCGCCGGGCTTGGCACCCTGAGCAACCTTAATCTGCAACACTTCAGCACTGCGCAAATAAGCAGGTGTGACGCCAAAACGGCCAGAGGCAACCTGTTTAATCTTGGACCGTTTAACGGTGCCGTAACGCTTGGGGTCTTCACCGCCCTCACCAGAGTTGGAGCGGGCGCCGAGTCGATTCATGGCCTCGGCAAGCGTCTCATGAGCTTCGGGTGACAAAGCACCGAGAGACATTGCTGCCGAGTCAAAACGCTTATAAATATTTTCTGCAGGCTCTACTTCGTGGATGGAGACAGGCTCAACATCGTCACGCAGCTTGAGCATGTCGCGCAGGGAAAGCGCCGCACGATTGTTGATCAGGTCGGCATGTTTCTGCCAATCAGCATAGTCGCCGGTGCGCACTGCAGTTTGCAGACTGCGAACCACATCGGGATTGTAGGCATGGTCTTCGCCGCCATGAACATATTTCAGCAGGCCACCCTGACTGATGTTTTTGCGGGCATTCCAGGCTTGTTTCTGAAGTTTGGCTTGATCGGCCTGCAGGTCTTCAAAGTTTGTTCCCTGGATACGCGCGGTTGTGCCCTTGAAACACAGGTCAACCACCTCACGACTCAGGCCCACGGCCTCGAACAGCTGCGAACCACGATAAGAACCGATGGTGGAAATACCCATCTTCGACATGATCTTGTACAGACCCTTGCCGATTCCCTTACGATAATTAGATTCAACCTTGGCCGGCTCCAGGCCTTCGATGGTGCCAATCTTAACCATGTCACAGAGACACTCATAGGCCAGGTATGGATAGACCGCCGTGGCGCCGTAACCGATCAACACGGCAAAGGCATGCGGGTCACGAGCGGTGGCAGTTTCAACCACGATATTGGCATCGCAACGCAGACCTTCTTCAATCAAGCGGTGATGCACCGCACCGGTCGCCAACGCGGCATGAACCGGCACCAAATCCTGGCTAATACCGCAATCGGTAAGAATAATAACAACCTTGCCGTCCTTGACTGCCGCCACCGCCTCATCACAAATGGCCATGATGGCATCTTTCAGATTGCCTTCGCGGTTGAGGTTGATAATGACATTACCGTATTCAGGGTCACTATCCATGGCCAGCAATTGCGTGTATTTGCTATGTGACAACACCGGCGAGCTCACTAACAAACGCGAAGCATGGTCAGCGGTCTCTTCAAACATATTGCGTTCACGGCCGAAGCAGGTCTCCAACGACATCACAATCGCCTCACGGATCGGATCGATCGGCGGATTGGTGACCTGGGCAAACTGTTGCCGGAAATAATCGTAAGGTGAACGCGCCTGCCTCGATAATACTGCCAGCGGAGTGTCATCACCCATAGAACCTACGGCTTCCTGACCGGCTTCAGCCAGGGCACGCAATATTTGGTCACGTTCCTCAAAGCTGGCCTGAAACTGCTTTTCGTAGACCTTCAACTCATCGGCGTCGAGGTTCTCGCTGCAATCGCCTTGCTCACCTTCAAGCTTGGCTTCAAGGCGTTTGGAATTAGCCGTCATCCACTCTTTATATGGCTTGCGGCCCTTGAGCATGTTGTCGATATCTTCCGGCAGCAGCAACTTACCGCTGTCGGTATCCACTGCCATCATCTGACCAGGTTTTAAGCGGCCCTTGGCGACCACGTCTTCAGGTTTGTAACCATACACGCCGATTTCAGAGGCCAGGGTAATGTGCCTATCTTTAGTGATGACATAACGGGCCGGACGCAAACCATTGCGATCCAGGCTACAACCGGCATAACGTCCATCTGTCAGTACAATACCGGCCGGACCATCCCACGGCTCCATGTGCATGGAACTGTATTCATAGAAGGCACGCAGATCTGGATCCATATTGTCGATGTTCTGCCAGGCAGGTGGCACCAGCAGACGCATGGCACGGAAGATATCCATGCCACCGGCCAACAAGGCCTCAAGCATGTTATCCATGCTGTTGGAGTCGGAACCACTCATACTCACCAGCGGACGAATATCATCCATCGGCAGCAGCGGTGTTTCGAATTTATGACCACGGGCCACCGACCAAAAACGATTACCCTGAACAGTGTTGATCTCACCGTTGTGGGCCAGATAACGAAATGGCTGTGCCAGACGCCACTGCGGCCAGGTATTGGTAGAGAAACGCTGATGGAACACAGCAGTCGCAGACTCCAACGTAGCGTCGTTCAAGTCTTTGTAAAACACAGGCAGGTTGGCCGGCATGACCAGACCCTTGAATGAGATTACCCGTGACGACAGACTCGGGACGTAGAAAAAATCATCTCTGGCTTCAAGCGCCTTTTCGGTACGACGACGGGCAATATAGAGATGTCGCTCGAAGGCAGCCTCATCCATTCCCGCTGGAGCGTTGACGAAGACCTGCTCGATCTGCGGCAGACTTTTGAAGGACTCTTCACCACAGGCTGACGGATCAACCGGTACGACGCGCCAGCCAGCCACAACCAGGCCTTCCTGGATCAATTCAGCATCCAGCTGTTTACGGGCGGCAGCAGCCAGGCTGTCATCCTGACTGAGAAACACCATACCAACAGCATACAGCTCAGACAGGCTGAAACCCTGCTCAGCGGCAGCCGTGCGCAAAAACCCATCCGGCTTGCGCAGCAACAGGCCACAGCCGTCACCTGACTTGCCATCGGCGGCAACTGCGCCACGGTGCGTTAAACATGCCAGCGCATCAATAGCCGTCTGCACCAGCCAGTGACTGGGTTTACCATCCATTTGCGCGATGAGTCCAAACCCGCAGTTATCTTTTTCAAACTCGGGGCGGTATAAACCTTGTTCCATAAGCAAAACGAGTAACCGGTTGATTGTTATTGATTCATTTGCGCGCACAGGCCTCGACCTGCAAAAGCAACGCAAAAGGGGACAGGAGTATACAATCAGAGTTGGCCTGACGCAATCCTAGACTATACCAGAACCTGCATAACCCTTGAGATATCAATACAATAGCTTGGCGAGGCCTATTCCTGCAGCAGGTCTTTTCGAGCGTCGTCAAAGCTGCGAATCCACGGCTGCCCCACACCCCAGGACTTTGGCAGGGTTTCGGCGGCCTCAGCGGCCTCGGCCCGGTTGGCATAACTACCATAGACCAAAACAGTCAACACCTTACCGCGACGGGTAACCGGATAAATGGCGCTTTGAGCAGAAATATTGTGCTGTTGCACAAACCGCAACACCCTGGACCTATCCACCAGCGCCATCACCTGCAGGGTGTAGTATTTGCCCGGCTGGGCCATCAACCACTCATGCTCGGGCGGCACAGGTGCTGGCCGGGGTTTAGCCAGGGCTTCCGGCTTAGCTAATATTTCTGGAATTTCTGCGATTATTGGGATTTCTGGCGCTACCCCCGGCCTCTCGACTGGAGGTGCGGCTTCGCCTTCAGGAACAACAGACTCGACAATTTCTTCAGCGGCCATTGACGGCAAGTCGTCAGCAATCAACCCGGCCTCTTTATGCAGCATTGGCACCGGCTCACCCGTAGCGTCTTCCAGCGACGCAACCGGGGCCTGCTGCAATACAGCACCAATCGCCTTCAAGGCCCGCGCATCGGCCGCATCAGCAGTCGCCGTCGCAGGCTGCTCAGTAAGCACTTCGCTGGTTGCCTGAGCTGACTCTGCCGGCACAGCAAACATCTGATTTATTTCATCCTGGAAATAAAGCACGCCGCCAACCACAATAGCAACTGCCGCAAGCGACACCAGCTTCAAGGCCAAACGACCTTTACCTGTCGACACACTGACTTTACCCTGCTTCACCATCATACCGTGAACCAGGGCGTTGATTCGCTCGGGCATGCCGCCGCTCTTGTGGTGAATATCAGCCACCAACTCAGGCGACAACAGCTCATTAAGATGCGGCACTGCGCCTGCCAAACGCTGCCGCAGATAACCGTCCACTTCATTCTGGCTAAACGGCTCCAGCATCAAGGTGTAAGCCAGCCGTTCTTTGAGCAGGGCAAAACGATCCAATTTGTTAGCCTGGTCCTTGCGCATGCTCATAATCAAACTAACACTGTTATCGGTACGCTCATCACGGAGGATCTTCTCCACCAGCAAGATCACGTCATCTGTCAGCAGATGGGCGTCATCGATAATAATGATGGCTCGCCGACCACCACGCCCCAGCGCCTGCAGATAACGATCAAGCTCCCACAACATGTCCGTCGCCGATTCAAAATCACTCAGGTCATGATCAAAACCTCGCCCAACATGATGCAGAAAGGCAACCCGATCCATCACCGCCGTAGCGGTGACAAAACTGATGCGCCAGGTTGTTGCGGCGCGTTCGACAAAGGCCTTTAGCAAGGATGTCCGCCCCACGGCCGGCTCACCCAGCAACAGCAATACCTCGCTGTAGGGGGCAAGATGCAGCAACTTATTTAGATTAAGCTTGCGTGACTCTTCGATGTAGAGCGTCGTTGGACTGCTGTCCAACGACAATTCCAGAGGCGCATCGTCAACGCCAAACAGGCCGGAAAAGCGTTCGCTTAATTTGGGTGTGATTT
>Ga0316209_1002234_pt1 | contig 16217 bp, 13 predicted proteins | sample 6monopyrite_MG_FD_204945 | JGI IMG/M metagenome (GOLD analysis project Ga0316209, IMG submission 204945) | Microbial mat bacterial communities from mineral coupon in-situ incubated in ocean water Damariscotta River, Maine, United States -... | ecosystem: Environmental > Aquatic > Marine >...
AGCTTAATTGCCTTGGATAGAAAGCGCGAGGCCTATAAACAAAGTCCTGGAGGGGAACATGAAGGGATGAACATACATCGCGTACCTACCTTTATTATTTACAAAAATGGGAAGGAGATCAATAGAATCGTAGAAGAACCTGTTTCCACGTTGGAAGGAGATTTAAAACAAATTCTAGACGGAAATTACACTTCCAGTTACTATGGGGTGACCATTGTAGATGAAACCATAAAAGAAATGGGCGTTGAGAAATTTAGAAAGAAGTCAAAAAAGATAGCCCGCCAGCTCGAAAACAAATTGAAGAATATGTACGAGCTAAACACATACAGCAGTGTATTGTTTTTAGACAACAGAGAAGAAGAAGCCATTGCTGTAGCCAAGTTAAATCTTTTACTTTTCCCAGATGAAGCTAGAGCGTATGAAAGCCTCGGCGTAAAATTAGCACAAACTGGCAGCAAAGAGGAAGCCATTACCTATTTAGAAAAAGCAATTGCATTAGATCCAGAAAACAAGCGTTACAAGAGTTCACTCGCCAGTATCACGGTTGAAAATTAGTCCGTTTACAATTTCATGAGAGGGAATTGAAAAACACATCCATTGTACCTATCTTTGCGGTTTATTTTTAAACATAATTATGCAACTTTCGGAACAAGAATTGGTACGTAGAGAAAAACTCTCTCAATTACGCAACTTAGGCATCAACCCGTATCCACCGGAATTATTTCCAGTAGATCACACGACGGTTGAAGTCAAACAGGACTTTTCTGAAGGTAAAAAGGTTGTCATGGCAGGACGTTTAATGTCTCGTAGAATTCAAGGAAAGGCATCCTTTGCAGAACTACAAGATAGCGAAGGACGTATCCAGGTATATTTTAACCGAGACGAAATTTGCACTGGCGATGATAAGACCTTATATAATGATGTGTATAAAAAGTTACTCGATATTGGTGATTTCATCGGAATTGAAGGGGAATTATTTACAACTCAGGTAGGAGAGCAAACGGTGAAGGTGACAACTTTTTCGTTACTATCAAAAACTCTAAAGCCGCTCCCCTTGCCAAAAACAGATGCCGATGGAAATGTATTTGACGAATTTAATGATCCAGAATTAAGGTATCGCCAGCGGTATGTTGACTTAGTTGTGAATCCTAAAGTGAAGGATACCTTCATCAAAAGGACCAAAATAACCAATACCATTCGTCGTTTTTATAATGAAATGGGGTTTCTTGAAGTAGAAACACCAATTCTTCAACCCATTCCAGGCGGCGCAGCGGCTCGTCCTTTTGTAACGCATCATAACGCGCTTAATATGCCGTTGTACTTGCGTATCGCAAACGAACTATACCTAAAACGTTTAATAGTAGGAGGTTTCGATGGCGTGTATGAATTTGCCAAAGATTTTAGAAACGAAGGGATGGATCGAACCCACAATCCAGAGTTTACGGTAATGGAAATGTATGCCGCATACAAGGATTACCATTGGATGATGGACACTACTGAACGTTTACTAGAACAAGTAGCCCTAGAATTACACGGTACTACAACTGCTCAATTTGGGGATAACCTAATTGACTACAAAGCACCCTACGCTCGTGTTGGTATTTTGGATGCGATAAAAGAGCATACTGGATACGATCTGTATAAGAAAAGTGAGGATGAAGTGCGCGCAGCTGCTAAGGCTTTGGACCTAGAAGTAGATGAAACCATGGGAATTGGTAAGATGATCGACGAAATTTTTGGTGAGAAATGTGAACATTTGTACATCCAGCCTACGTTTATTATCGACTATCCGGTTGAGATGAGTCCGCTCACCAAAAAGCACCGAAGCAAAGATGGCTTGACGGAGCGTTTTGAATTGATGGTAAACGGAAAGGAATTGGCCAATGCCTATACCGAGCTAAACGATCCTATCGACCAACGAGAACGATTTGAGGATCAATTAAAATTATCTGAAAAAGGCGATGATGAAGCTATGTTTATAGATCAGGATTTCTTACGCGCTCTAGAATACGGCATGCCTCCTACTTCTGGAATTGGAATTGGTATTGACCGCCTTACCATGTTTATGACCAATAATGAAAGTATCCAAGAAGTACTTTTCTTCCCTCAAATGAAGCCAGAGCGTAAAGCTGTTGCCATGACCGATGAAGAAAAAGGGGTGTTTGAAATTCTGAAAAAAGCAGAGAAAATAGAATTAAATGAGTTAAAGTCGCAGTCCGGCCTGTCTAATAAAAAATGGGACAAAACCATTAAAGGATTGACCAAAAATGGCTTAGCCAAAGTAAATAAGACAGATGATGGCTTATTGGTAGAGCTCGCTGAGTAAACCATCACATCCATTTATAAGTCAAAAGGCTCACTTTTTAGTGAGTCTTTTTTTGTATAGTGTAACAACTCAGTTTATTATCTATCATTGAAACAGAAACTGCCATCATGATAAAATTACTATTGAATTGTTTACTGTTTCTTTTTGTTGTTTTCGCGAGTGAGGCGCAAACTTCCTTAGAACAGCTCAACTTGCCTTATGGAAATTTAAATGTTGGTTTTAAACACTACACGGCCAGTGATCACACTAGAACTTACTCTAGAAAGGAAGATTGGACCGCCACTAGCATTCCGCGACCCATACCTATAAGTATATGGTATCCTGCCGAAACATCAACTGTGACAGGTGGCGAAATGAGCATTTTGGATTATATAAAAATTTTGCAAGAGGAAGAAGAATGGGAGTTTTTGCCTGAAGAATTTCTCCTTAGTTGGTTTTCTTATTTGTATGATACGCCCTCTAATAGAGCACATTTAAAGGAAAAAGCTCAAGCAATAAATGAGGGTATTCCGAAAACTGGTTCTTTTCCAGTAATTATCTATGCGCCCAGTTACCAAGCATCTTCTATTGAGAACTTCGCGTTATGTGAACTTTTAGCCAGCCATGGATATATTGTTATTTCTAGCCCGAGTCGAGGAACTCATAGTAGAAAACTTACCGGAGGCAATATAATTGATGCCGAAACCCAAGCCAGGGATATTGAGTTTCTTATTACGGAAGCTGGAAAGATACCTTCAACCAATATCGGGAAAATAGCTGCTATGGGGTTTAGTTTTGGCGGTATGTCGCAGATGATTGCACAGATGAGAAATACCAATATTAAAGCACTTGTTAGTCTGGATGGCACAGAAAGATACAACTATCAAACACTTTCTAAATCGCCTTACTTTAATCATGCCCGTATCAATGTTCCATATATTCATTTATCCCAAAAAGAAATCCCAACCCAAGTCTTAAAAGAGTATGGTATTGATGAAAAATTAAACACCGAATTTCAATTGTATGATTCACTTCCTAATAGTGACATCTATCGTCTTAAATTTCATCATCTTACGCACTCTTATTTTAGTTCATTTGGTATTTTTTTCAGTAATCGGGATTCTAGGCAAGATAAAACAGATTTCGAAATAATGACTTCTTATAAGCTCGCTTCTCGCTATACACTTCAATTTCTAAACGCCTATTTAAAAGCAGATGATAACGCTCTATCATATATAAACAAGGATCCTTGGGCTAATGGAATTAGCACAAAGTTGCTATCCTCACAAACTAAAAAAGCCAAAAAAGCTCCTTTTGCATTTCGCAATTTCAATGATTTAGCAGCCAAACAAAACTACGAGCATCTATATGAATTATACCAATCTATTAAGAGACAGCATCCAGACTTTGAACTCTTAGAGCCTCGCCTAAATAATTTGGGATTACAACTCGTTTTTAATCCAGAAAAAGGCATGTACGGCATTTCAATTTTGGAACTTGCCGTTCAATTATTTCCCAATTCGGCAAATCTATTCGACAGTCTTGCAGAAGGATATCTCCATATTGGAAACAAACACAAAGCAATTCAAAATTTCAAAGCGTCCTTAGCGCTAGATCCACAAAACACAAATGCCGTAAAACGTCTACAAGAGTTAAAAAAGTAGGATTCAGAAGAAAAAGCAGTAGTTTTAAACCTGAATGTTTCCACTCCAAAATCGATCGGCTGTTCTCTTAGTGATTGTGCTATCACAATTTTTCTGCACTTCACTGTGGTTTGCTAGTAATGGCATTATGACCGATTTGGCATTTAATTTCCAACTCCAGGAAAGCGCGCTTAGTCATCTTACTTCTGCCGTACAGCTAGGATTTATTTCTGGAACATTTCTATTTGCCTTAGTTTCTATAGCCGATCGTTATTCACCTTCCAAAGTATTTTTCGCAAGTGCCTTATTGGGGGCGCTATTTAATTTGGGTGCTGCGTGGGACGGTAATACCTTGTTTAGCCTTCTTGGATTTCGCTTTTTAACTGGTTTTTTTCTAGCCGGAATTTATCCCGTAGGTATGAAAATAGCTGCCGACTTTTTCGAAAAAGGCCTAGGAACTTCGCTTGGGTTTCTGGTGGGAGCTTTGGTTCTCGGTACGGCACTTCCGCATTTGTTGAAGGATAGTACACAAGCCATTTCTTGGAAAGCGGTATTAGTAGGAACCTCATCGTTAGCAGCCTTAGGAGGAAGTGCCATTTTTATTTTCGTTGGCAATGGTCCTTTCCGGAAAAGAGGTACTACATTTGAACTATCGACCATATTTAAAGTCTTTAGAAATAAGTCATTTCGAGAAGCCGCTATGGGTTATTTTGGACATATGTGGGAGCTGTATGCCTTTTGGGCCTTTGTTCCTTTTCTACTAACGTACCATAAAAACCAGTTATTGGAGTCGGAACTACCAGTCGCTTTGCTATCCTTTCTTATCATAAGTATTGGAAGTGTGTCTTGCGTAGCTGCTGGCTATCTCTCAAAAAAGATAAATCCCAAAAAGATTGCAAGAACAGCCCTCCTTGTATCGGGCATATGCTGTTTGCTATCGCCAATGGTTTTAAGTCAGGTCAATTCAGTAATTGTTGTGGGGTTTTTATTTGTATGGGGTTTCTTTGTAATTGCCGACTCTCCCCTTTTTTCAACCTTAGTCGCTCATAATGCACCCGCTAAAAATAAAGGAACAGCGCTCACGATTGTCAACTGTATTGGATTCGCAATTTCGATAGGAAGTATACAATTACTTGGTTTTTTAAGCACTCAAATCAGTCCTTCTTATATCTTTTTATTTTTAGCTATTGGTCCTGCCATTGGACTTTTAGGTTTGTTTAAAAATGACAAAAAAGGGTAGCACCTCCTCGCACTACCCCCTTTCATCAAAATAGACACTCTATAACCTCAAGAGCGCCTATACCGTTTTACTTTTCTTTCGATCCATAAAATATATATCTCTTGTATTCTTTTGCACAGCTACTGCCGAGAATAAACTGAGAACAAATGACATTCCATAGAATCCTTTTTCACTCAATTCCATGTCTGCATTCCAGAGTCCGATGATTAATAATAATATGGAGGTAATGGTAACAAACCAGCTAATACCGTAATAAATCTCTGTTACAGGTATTCCTTCCAATTTATCTCGCACACTTTTTTGTACAGAGACCACTGCGAAGAGGCCAAAAAGTAAAATGGTAAAATAGTACCCTTTTTCATTGAGTTCCATATAGGCATTCCACAACCCTATGCAATAAGAAATCATTCCTATAAAGAGTCCTACCCAGGATGCGGCAATAAAGGCAGAAGTAGGTCTGCAGTTAAAAGGTTCTTTCGATTTTTCGATTTTTTCAATCAGCGGCGCGTTCACCGGTTTCTTTTCTTTTAAAAGTTGACTTTCCATAATCGTTTGTTTTTGATGAAATAATTTGATTACAGGACAAAAATGAGACATCATAAGCTTGTACGAAATGTTATTTTCATCAAAATCTTATGATTAAATAATTAATAAATACACTATAAACTCAATAAATAATGATATTTTTATAAATAATTATTATGATTAAATGAATGACTTACTTGTATTAATCAATACATTTTCTGAAAAAGAAAAGGATCGTTTTGTTCGATATCTACAAAAAAAGAATCGCAGAACTGATGTAAAGAATCTAGTTCTATTTAGATTACTTCGAAAAGGAATTACCAAAGACTTGGATGTGAAACTTTATGGCAAGCCTGCAAAGAATTCTTTCTACGCATTAAAAAAGCGATTGTACGATGCTATAATAGATTATATAGCAACACAAAGTTTTGAAGGAGAAACCAACGAAGAATTGGAAATTTTGAAATTCTTGTTAGCAAGTAGAATCTTTTTTGAAAACAAACAATATAAAATTGCCTTTAAAACTTTGGCTAAAGCAGAGCGAATGGCCCTTCAATTGGATGTATACAGTATTCTTACAGAAATTTATCAAACGAAAATTCAATATGCTCATTTTCACCCCACGTATTCGTTACCTGATCTTATCGCGGTAGCAAGAACTAATCTTGTGAGTTTTCAACAGGAGCAAGAATTAAATATGGTTTATGCTTCCATAAAAACCAAACTGCGTTCGCAAAAAAATCTATCTATAGAACTAATTATTAGAGAAGCATTTGACGCATTCGAACTACAACTAAATGATTCGCTTTCATTTAAATCGCTCTTCCAGCTCACCAATATTGCAACCACGGCCGCCGAATTACAAACCGATTACTATCAGATATTACCTTTTCTAGAAACCATTTATTCCATAGTCGAGCAGAAACAAGATCTAGCACACAAGCATCGTTTCTATCAAATTGAAATTCTTTATTTACTAGCGTACGCATATTTTAGAAACCACAAATTCACAAGCTCACAAAAATTTATTGAACAACTCAATGCAATTATCGAATTTGAAGGAGATCACTTTAAAAAACGATTTGGAGAAAAAATTCTAACACTCCATATCTTAAACCTCAACTATACTGGAAAAGCTGTCGAAGCATTGCAGCTTTCTGAACGGAATAAAAATAGCTCTCTGGAGTTGGATTTAACCTATGCAACTTGCTTATTTCAACAGGATCAATTCTCTGAAGCTTACGCCGTGCTCAAACAAATGCATCACAGTGACCGCTGGTATGAAAAAAAGATGGGATTCCTCTGGGTTACCAAAAAACGAATTATTGAATTACTTACGCTTATAGAACTCGACAAATTAGACGTAGTGCTTTCGCGTTTTAACAGTTTTGAACGTAGTTACTTTCCGCGATTAAAAGCAATTGGTGAAGATCGGGTAAATCAATTTATGAGACTAGTTAAACATTCGTATGAAAATCCGGGTGTCGTCACGAGTGAATCCTTTCGGGATCGCGTAGGAAATAAAATTGTATGGAAAGAAAAACAACAAGAAGATTTATTTGTTATGAGTTTTTACGCTTGGTTAAAGGCCAAAATGGAACAAAAACCTCTTTATGAAACCACCTTGCAATTGATAAAAAATAATTGATAGTGAAATGATTTGTCTTTAGCTTCGACTACATAGCCAATTAAAAACCAACAAACTATGGAAACGAATCATAAAGATATCATCATTTTCGACGGCGAATGTAATCTATGCAATGGAGTAGTAGGATGGCTCTTAAAATTTGCTCCACACGACTTGTATAGCTTTGTTCCTTTTCAATCTACTGAAGGTCAACGCTATTTAAAAAAGTTTGGATTTCCTACCCAACAATTGGAAACCGTAATACTAATCGATGAAAGTGGTATACATACACACAGCGACGGATTTTTACGAATTGTATCTAACATTCCAAAATGGCAACGAGTAGCTGCCTTACTCGCCTTTATTCCCAGAATGCTTCGAGATTACGTATACCGAACGGCCTCCAGAAACCGATTAAAATGGTTTGGAGTATCCAATTCATGTACCATTAACTTACAGTAATTACGGCACTCGAACTTGGCTGCCTAAAAAGATGGCATTTAAGAACAAACGATTGGTACCATACCAAGATCCTCTAAAATTTGGATTGTCGGCGAATAAAATAACCCGCCCACTACCTACTCTACTTACCACAACAGAAGCCGAAGGCTTGAGTAGTTGCTCGTAATTCTCGTTAGATATGTATCCATCGATATGCGGTTCGTCTGTGTATTTAGCCACCGTTGAATATTCATTTTCACTTGGTTGAATAAACACTTCGTTGTTTTTATAGACGGGCAAACTACTATTTCTATATCCAAATCCAATTGGATGTGTTACATCAACATCTACTTCAAAAATAGCACCACCTACTTGTTCGCTACCATAGTTTTCGCGCGCATCGACATAAGGCAAACGTTTGGCTGACGTACCTTTTTTGTCTGTACTATCTTTTGGTTTCTCAGTAAGTTTTTCTTTGACCAACTTGTTTTGGATGGCCCATCGGGAAGCTCCTGCGATGGTTATTAATGTATTTCCTCTTGATACCCAATCTTTAATTTTTTGTTGCTGAGCAGAATCAATTGCACGACCCCAATTGCTCACTAAAACAAGCGTATTGTAATCGTCTAGGGACGTAAAAGCAAGAGATCTTGTCTGAATTTTAGTTATTGGCATTCCAACTCGCGTGTCAAGCAAATGCCATACTTCACCAGCTTCATAACTATTAACCCCATCTCCAATTAAAAGTGCTGCTTTTGGTTTTTCAAGTGTCGCCAGATTTCCACTTCCTAAGTCAATTCCGCTACTACTAAAACCAGTATTTACCGCATAAATTGGAACCGAAAATTTCTGTTGCGCCTCTCTTATTACTTTGAAAACGGCATCGACATCCTTGTCTTGTTTGGAAACAGGCAACATGACACTTCCATAATGAAAATCTTTTATACCGCTTTGTGTTTGTATAGAAAATGGCTTAAAAGCCGAAGCTACCTTAAGTCCATTAGATTGCATATAATAAAGTGCTGCGGGAGCATTATAATCGTCCCAGTCCATGATATACGCATAACTTGACTTCGATACCGGAGTTACAGACACCATATTTTCAGTAGAAGTAATTTCATTACCTAACGAAACCGATTTCACACCTCGATATTTCATATTGTAAAAATTAGCGACGCTCCATGCCGACGCGTCATAAAAAACGCTATCTCGATATTTCCGATAAGTTTCAAACATAGTCTGTACCATGCGCTTTTGCGGTTGCTGAACCGGCACGACATATGAATCTCCATTCTTATAAACCTTTATTTTATGAACCAATAGTTTATCAATAAAAGCTTTGGATCTATTGGCATCATATGGCTCACTAAATTCATATCCAGCAACCCCTTTGATCGTCTTATTTCTCACAGCCGATTTAAAAAACTCCTGTTGGTATTTTCGTAAAGTCACTTTGTTCTCTACTGCAGCCTTTACGGTTGCTATGCTAGAAATGTATTGATTGCGAATTGTAAACGGAAAAGAAATCGTTCCGAAATCGGTGTCTTGCAAATGACCTCTCGAACTAGCTTGTTCGAATAATAAAGCCAAGGCTCCTTGCAAGTCGGGATAGGAAGATCCATACCCTGGATACGTACCATCAAACGCTTCTTTTGTAAAATAGAATGACCCTATTCGATCCAAGGCGTTCGAATAATAGGGAGCGAATAAATTATTGAGATCTTCGTAATTTTCTTTTGGCATAATTGGGTCAAAAGAGCCAATAGGCTTCATAGGTTCGAAAAAGTAATTACTATTCGTTCCCATTTCGTGAAAATCGGTTACAACATTTGGATACCATTCATGATACCAGGCTAATTTACCTCTGCTCTCAGGATTAATTGCGAGTAACCAATCTCGATTTAAATCGAACCAATAATGATTGGTGCGCCCACGAGGCCATGCCTCATTATGCTCTGCGTCACTACCATCGCTTACCAACGGACTTCCTTTAAATTGGTTGGCCCATTGCGTATGTCTATCCCGACCATCAGGATTAATAGTTGGATCGATAAACACCACCGAATTCTGAATGTATTTTTGAACCTCTGGGCTATTGGAAGCAACCAACGTATATGCGGTTAACATGGCAGCTTCCGAAGACGAAGGCTCATTGCCATGCACATTATAACCAAGCTGAATAAACACAGGTACTTCATCATAATTTGATGGAGATACGTTAGGGTTCACAAATTCTAAATGTTGTTGTTTTAATTGAGGTAGCTTTTCAAGATTTTGCGGCGTAGAAATGGTGAGCATCACCAATTTTCGCTGTTCGTGCGTTCTTCCATATTCGGAAATTGTAGCTCGATCTGAAATTCTTGCCAAGGTTTCAAAATAAGACACGATTTGGTCATGTCGCGTGTGTTGTTCTCCAATAGGGTATCCCAAAAAAGTTTCGGGAGATGGAATTTCAGAATTAAAGGGGGCTTTATCTTTAAAGAAATAGTCTTGCGCAACTAGATTCGCACAGGTACAAAAAAGAAGAATAAAAGGGATGAAAAGTCTGGATTGGCTCATAGTTTTTGGAATAAGAACTTAAAGATAGCCGAATCTTTTTAAAACAAAAAAAACACCGCCTCGTTCCTCCCTCAAAGAACATTAAGCGGTGTTTAACCAACCAAAAAACTAGTCTCCAATCTTTTTTAAATAGTCTATGTCGTTTTCTACGGTAAGTAATAATACACTCGTGGCTGTGCAAAATACTGGACTGGTAATACAGTGATGCCCATTCCAACTACCGTCTTGATTTTGAATTTTTAGAATTCGGCCACTCATATCGTCGTACCATTTTTTCCAATCGTTGTCTTTATTAACTACAAGCGATTCTCCTGTTTGCAGGAAACTCAAAAACTCTTCTCCCCCATTGTTACCAAAACCACTTAAAACATCTTCCTCTTGCGCTTTGTTCTTAGCAGATTCATACACATTATATGAGGTTGCATATTCGGTAGCCTCAGCCTCAGACAATCCAGCCTTTCTCAAATTGGCCGCAGTTACCTTTTCATTTTTACTAAGCTTACCTTCTTTCTTTGCTCTGGCGATAGCTTCTTTGGCTTTGCGAGCATCTTTTGCACTACCTCGAACACTGCTACTAACCGCATACAACATCACTCCAGCACCATCGTCTGTTTTTACACTGCTATTTTCTGGACTGTAATTACTCTTCTGATAGTTTCTTGAGCGAACAATTACCTCTTCATCAACATCGGCTCCAACTGCTTGTGCCGCTTCCAATGCGCTTGTCGCAAATCCACTTTGAAGCACTCCAGCCCATCCTGCACCTTTTTGCTTACCGGTACTATCGGTAGCAGCTTGAATTTTTGCCACACAAATATCCAAACAGCGTGCTACGCGCTTTTTATCCAACCCTTTTAACTGTCGGTCTACTAAATTAGAAAGTAGTTGAGCTGTTAGAACTGCATCTATATTCTCTCCTAATTTGGTTTGAATTTGAGTTCCTCTGTTTTTTGTTATAAATGGATCTTTACCGGCTGTATTTTCGACCGTTTCGAGAAGATAGTTAATAGCTTCCTTCAGATTGGTAGCATAACTTCCTTTCTTTAAGGTATTGCCACTGCGCAAAAATGCCATCGCAACCATAGCAGTAGTGGCCGGATCTGCCTGCACTGCGTGTGGATCTCTCACACCCTGTCGCGCATGACTTCCTGCTCCATAGCCGCCATTTTCCAATTGAGCTTCTCGCAACCAAGTAAGTCCATCACGAACTGCCAATTGTACATTTTCATTTGTTTTATAGGCCGAAAATCCTTCAGAAGATTGTTCACCCATGGTTGTCATAAACACACATCCTTTTTCAGGGGTAAGTACACGTTGAGTTTCGGGATAACGATTATCTGTTGTTAAAAATGAGTACAACAGTCCTATTACTAAGACAGGAGTGATAAGTACGAGCAGTTTTGTTTTCATAATAAGTTGCATTTAAAAGTTGAATTCAAAACTAGAGCAACTAAGAAGTTTGAAAAACAGCAACTGAGTAAACCTTACCTTTTATTGAGGGAAGAGGTAGTTGCGCATAGGATGATAAGAAACAATAACAAATTTTTAAGAAGTTGATATTAAACCATTGTTAGTTAGGTAGGTCAAAAGCCTGTTAAACCTTTTAAAATATAAAACATGAAAAACCTAATAGTAATTTGCTTCATACTTTTTTGCTCTGTAATGGTAGCCCAACCTCAAAAAGGTCATCGAGGAAAACCTGGAAAAGAGCGCGCCGAAAAGATGAAAAACATGACTCCAGAGCAACATGCTGAATTGGCAACTTTAAAAATGGCATTGAATTTAGATTTAACAGATGCACAGCGCACTCAAATAAAAGCGCTCAATCTAGAGACTGCCAAAAAACGCCATGAAAAGAGAGCCAATAGAGATAAAAAGAAAGAACTAAGCTCTGAAGAATTGTATAATCTTCAAAAACAAAGGCTCGAAGATCAATTGGCTACAGCTAAGAAATTAAAGTCCATTTTAACCGATGAACAATTTGAAAAACACCAAAAATCACATAAAATGCGCAAACGAAAAATGCGTCAGAAGCGACATACTCGTAAAAGATAAATTACGGAAGGCTGTTTTGGCTTAATATTTGCCATATTCTATTTAAAATAGTTATTTTAGTAATCTAATTAAATTAAACAATAGAACTAATGAAGAATTTATTACGTATTTGTGCATTGGCATTTTTGATGATCTTAGGAGGACAAACTGCAATGGCTCAAAGTATCAAGAAAGCTACAGACAAGCGCCCAGAAAGTATAGCTAAAGAAAAAGTTGCAAATTTGACAGAACAATTGAATTTAGACGGAGATCAGCAACGTACGCTTTTTAGAGCGTTTGTAATGGATGCGAAGAAAAAATCAAGTCCAGCAGCCATCAAAACACCAAAGGCTGCAAGCATGAAAAACGGAGCTAAATCACTAGGTCTTGACGCAACAATGAAAAAAACATTGACAGACGATCAATACAAAAAGTGGCTGGCAATGAAGAAGAAGCAATAATAGCTCCTTCTTAAAATAATTAAAAAAGACTTTCCGTTAAGAAAGTCTTTTTTTTTACAATGTTTTTGACACAACTTTGGCTGCCGCGATTGTTTTGTCTAAGTCTTCATAGGTAAGGGCATCACATAAAAACCATGTTTCATAAGCACTTGGAGCAATATAAATCCCTTCGGCCAACATTCCGTGAAAGAACTTTTTAAAAGTATCACCCTGTGCAGCATGAGCAGCCGAATCGAAATCTATTACCGGAGTTTCACCAAAATGTACAGATATCATCGAACCAATTCTATTAATTGTATGAGAGACATTAGCTAACGAGTTGGCCAGACCTTTATGTAAATAAGCCGTTTTATCTGCTAAGGAATTAAATACGTTACTTCCCGAATTTAATTCAGTAAGCATAGCAAGACCAGCTGCCATTGCCAAGGGATTACCACTTAGAGTCCCTGCTTGATATACAGGTCCAATAGGTGCCAAATGATTCATTATTTCATTACGGGCAGCAAAAGCACCAACTGGCAAACCACCACCTATTACTTTTCCAAACGTAACGATGTCTGCCTTTACATTAAGCAATTCTTGCACTCCCCCTTTAGCTAATCGAAAACCAGTCATAACTTCATCGAAAATCAATAAGATGCTATTCGCATCACAAATAGTTCGGAGTCCTTCTAAAAACCCTTCTACTGGAGGAATACAACCCATATTACCAGCGACTGGTTCGATTATAATACAGGCAATTTCATCTTTATTTTCAGCTACAATTGAAGCGACATGCTCTAAATCATTGTATCTAGCCAACAAGGTATCCTTAGCGGTTCCTTTGGTGACCCCTGGGCTATTTGGACTGCCAAAGGTAATGGCACCACTACCTGCCTGAATTAAAAACGAATCACTATGTCCATGGTAGCATCCAGAGAATTTAATGATTTTATCTTTTCCTGTAAATCCACGAGCTAAACGCACAGCACTCATACAGGCTTCCGTTCCACTATTTACAAATCGAATTTTATCGATATTGGGAACCATACTAACCGCTAATTGGGCGATTTTGGTTTCGATTTCTGTAGGCATTCCAAAAGATGTTCCTTTTTGAGCCTTTTCTACAACTGCATCTACTACGGGTTGATATGCATGACCTAGAATCATAGGCCCCCAAGAATTGATATAGTCAATTAGGGTATTTCCATCTACATCATATAAGTAAGCGCCTTTGGCTTTAGAAACAAATATGGGATCGCCTCCAACAGCTTTGAAGGCTCGCACAGGTGAATTTACCCCACCAGGAATCACCTGTTGTGCCTCCCTAAAGAGAGCACTACTTCTTTGGTACAACATGCTAAAAATGTTAGTTTTTTACAGGATGCAAATATAAGGTTTGTCCCACAGAAATTGTAGTATCCTGAAGTCCGTTATATTCTTTTAATGTATCTACAGTAAGATTGTATCGTCGAGCAATACTATATAAAGTGTCGCCTTTTATAACCGTGTAGGTAGTAATTTTAGTATCATCTAAATTAACAGGACTTGATCCACCTCCTAAAATTTTTTCATCGTACTGGGTCAAGTCATATCTTTCTATAATACTAATGAGCTTATTAGGGTATTTTGGATCGGTTGCATAGCCAGCCTTTTTGAGTCCTCTTGCCCAACCTTTATAATCGTCTTTTTTTAATTTAAACAAGCCCTGGTATCTTGTACGTTCACTAAGGAACAACGAATGATCTCGAAAAGAATATTTAGGGTCTTTATATTTTCTAAAACATTCACCTTTCTCATCATCGTCATGATAAACGCGCTCGCCTGTCCAACCTCTATGACATTTAATACCAAAATGATTATTCGCCTTACTTGTAAGTTCTCCTCTTCCCGCGCCACTTTCTAAAATTCCTTGTGCCAAAGTAATACTTGCCGGAATTCCATATTGAAGCATTTCTTGCACGGCGATAGTGCTGTAATTATCAATGTAAGTATTTACCACTTCTTTGTACGTAGCATTTTTAGGTGGTGTTTTAATTTCGGTGTTTTGATTGGTCTCTTTGGGTTTAGTAGTTTCGATAACGACTTCGCGTCCATCTTTTTTAGCGGCAACGGCTCGTTTTTTAGATTTACACCCAACAAGTAGTACTAAAGTGAGCATTAAAAATGAAATTCGGCGTATCATAGGGTTGTATCTATTTGAGGCAGGTTCTTCTTTTTTAATCGTTTATTCATCCCCTGAATGCCCTGAAGGCCTCCAGTGTGCACCGCTAAAATACGGCTATTTTCGGGGAAATATCCTTTTTTAATTAATTCTAAAATTCCAAAAATCATTTTGCCTGTATACACAGGATCGAGCAAAATACCAGTCCGAGTTTTAAATTCATTTATAAAACGAACTAAAGTCGCATCTATTTTAGCATAACCACCAAAACAATACTCATCTAGCAATGTGTAGTTCATTTTGGACGTAAATTTCTGTATTTCTGACGCCTGAAATGTGCCCTTCAATGCCGAAAACCCCAAAATCATTTGATTTTCTGAAGAACCTTCTACTAATCCGGCTAGCGTTCCACCGGTTCCAACAGATGTACATATATAAGTATAATTTGAAGGTATTTGCTCGTGCATTTCGGCACATCCTTTTACGGCAAGGGCATTACTCCCTCCTTCTGGAAGGATATAACAATCACCAAAGTGTTGAATTAGTTCGTTAAGAAATAGCTGAGAATCTTTTTGACGATAAGCATCTCGCGTCACGAAATGTAATTGCATTCCACAAGCCTTGGCATACGATAGTGTTGGATTTTCTGAAATTTTATCGACAAGTTCCTCTCCTCGTATTACTCCAACAGAAGTCAATCCCATTTCTTTAGCGGCAGCAGCCGTAGCCGCAATATGATTAGAGTGTGCGCCGCCAAAAGTAAGTAAGCATTTATTCTCCGTTCTCAATGCCTCATGACAATTGTACTTTAACTTTCTATACTTATTACCCGAAACCATCATATGGAGTTCATCTTCTCGAAGTATATCTAAAACATGATTCTCTAAAAAGAATTGAGAAGACATAATTGACTGAATACGAACTTTTTTATTAGAAAATAACACCTTGGTTTTTATTCAAAAGTAGCATTTATATGAAGAACAGTGTTTTTTGAAGAATTCGCAAAAAGCAGTTGCTTTTAGAAGTTGATTTTACCAAAAACGCAATTAATTCATTTTCAAGCTACTAATTCTTTCAAAATTTACCTCCCAACACTCAAAAAACTAAAAACGGCAAATGCTAATATTGTAGTTAAAGTGTTAAAATTATAAGTATTTCATCGATTAATTTTGCATTTCAGCGTAAATTATACATATTATTGTAGGAAATACCCCTCAAATTAATGCTTATGACTAAAAA
>Ga0316209_1002236_pt1 | contig 16209 bp, 11 predicted proteins | sample 6monopyrite_MG_FD_204945 | JGI IMG/M metagenome (GOLD analysis project Ga0316209, IMG submission 204945) | Microbial mat bacterial communities from mineral coupon in-situ incubated in ocean water Damariscotta River, Maine, United States -... | ecosystem: Environmental > Aquatic > Marine >...
GACTCGGTCCTCACAAGTCATTTCGGGGACGACATCCTCATGAACCTACGCGATCGCGCGATCGCCCAAGGCGCTCCGAAATTCGGTTGATCGAATAACGTTTACGATCACCATCGAATGGTCTCAAACTGAGACCTAACATCGCGTTGAATACAACCTTAGGCCGACGGACATTTTCTTTAGAAAGGCCTTAGCTTCTTTCAGCAGAATCCGATTTGGAACCCCACGGATCATCGGTCCGTTTCATTCCAATGCTTCGGAGTCTGCTATGAGTCGCTTGTCTTGCTTCGCGTCCTTCGTCTTATGGGCATCTCTTCCCATCCTGTTTCTCGCAGGTTGTGGGGTCATCGCGAACGACAGCAATAACACCAACACCAGCCGAACACTCGCCGTCGTCGCGAACAGCGCAGACGATTCCGTCACGGTCATTGATGCAGACACGCTTTCGGTCGAGTACGCATCGATCTCGCTCTCTGGAACCCAGCCCATCGAGATCGTCGCGGGCAACGACGGGTTGGCCTTTGTTCTCAACTCGACGAGCAATAATGTCTCCGTCATCAACGTAGAGACGGGAGCCGAAACCGACGTCATCACCCTCTCGGGCGTCGCGCCCCAAGCCGCCGTCCTCGCACCCGACGGATTTCTCTATGTCGCCTTCTCCGGCTCGCCCCTCGTATCCAAGGTCGACGTCACGAGCACGCCCGTCGTGGAGGTCTCCACCATCTCGACCTCCCTCGCCAGCGGACTCGCAATCGGCGCCACCCAAGACGGCGCGTCGCTCTACCTGGCCGGCGCGGGGTCGACGAGCCTGGCGAAGATCGACGTCGCCACGCAAGCCGAAACGGGGCTGGTCGCGCTCGGCATGCAAGTGATCTCGATCTCATTTCACACAGACGGCCTGGGCTATCTCGGAACCCCCGATTCCTCTGAAGTCGTCATCGTCTTCGATCCCGCAACAGACAGCCTAACAAGCATGCTCCCCTTCGGACCGATCGGTACCCTTTCTGCGAATGATCTCGCAATCGTAGACGATGAAATCTTCCTCGCGATCGAAGGCGCCTCGACGAGCGGCGGCTTGGCTCAGCTGTCCACGAGCTTCTCACCAACTGGTTTCGCGATGGATGCGGAAGACGATGACTCCTACAGCGTCCCACTCCCGTTCTCATTCAACTTCCTCGGGAACACCTATACACAGGTACAGATCAACTCGAACGGCTCAGTCGACGTCTCCGACAGCTACGTGGAATACGACGAGGGGCTGGACGCCGTTGTCGGATTCGCACCGAACTCGGAAGATCTCGATTCGGGTGAGGGCAGCTTCGCGTACTCCTCGCGCGTCTTTCCCGATCACGCCGTCTTTCAGTGGGTCACCAACTGCAATGATGATGAAGTGTCGGCGACATACGTAACGAGCTTCGAGGTCGTCCTCTTCGCAGACGGACGTGCTCGAATCGACTACTTGGCGAGCGGCAGTGGCGCGATCGGCGAGGATGATGGGTACACCTACGGCGTCGGCGATCTGAGTGCCGTCGTTGATCTCCGAAGCGTGCTCGGAGGCGCCTCCGCATTCACCCTTTCGCGCCGAAGCTTCGCATGGGATCCGGCAAATCCGACGACGCTTACTGAAGTCCCCTTCGAATGGGAGGGGACGGGACTCCATTGGACCGCGATCGATGGACAGACGACGAGCGTCGCCGCCAATCGCCAGTACGTCTTCTCGACGCGCCCGACCGACTTCGACGCCGGCAGTCCCGTGACGATCCTGGATGTGCTCGATCGCGAGACCCTGCTTCCGATCGTCGGCGGCGTCCCGGTGGGAACGGAACCGACTGCAGTCACCTTGGTCACCCTCGACTGAGATCCCGGTGCACAGCGCCTCACCCTGGAGATCGACCCGCGACCTCCGTCTGATATGCTGCCCAACCGCAACTCAAGACGCCGCGGGCGCGAAGATTCGCGCCCGCATTGCGGCAGTCAATTGAGCGGAGGTGTGCGATGAAGATGGGCGTCCTGATGTTTCCGAGTCCGACCGGGTCTGCCCCGGCGGCCCAGATGGTCGAGCAGCTCGGCTTCGACAGCATGGTTTTCGCGGACACCCAGTGCCTAACGCCCGAGGTCTGGAGTCAGCTCATGCTCGTCTCCACCGTGACGGAACGGATGGAGATCGGGACCGGCGTCACAAACTCGGTCAGCCGCGACCCCGCAGTCACGGCATCTGCCGCACTCGGCCTTCAAGTCGCGAGCGGCGGGCGCGTCGTGCTCGGCATCGGCCGAGGCGATTCGTCGATGGCCAAAATCGGCAGGAAGCCCGCACCTCCGTCCGAGTTCGAGCGCTATCTCGAACACCTCCGCGCCTACCTCGCCGGTCAAGAGGTCGATCGAAACGGCAATCCGAGCCGAATCGAATGGCTCGACGACTGCGAGGTTCCCCACGTCCCGATCGAAGTCGCCGCAACCGGTCCCAAGGTCATCGACATCGCTGCTCGGCACGCAGACCGAATCTGCTTCGCTGTCGGTGCCGATACGGAGCGACTCGAAGAATGCATGGCCCACGCCCGTCGCTGTGCGGAAGCCTCCGACCGCGATCCTGCTTCACTTCAATTTGGCGCCTTCATCAACTGCGTCATCAATGAAGATCCCGTCGCGGCGCGGGAAGCGATCCGCGGCGGCCTCTCCGTCTTCGCCCACTTCTCGGGTTTCGAAGGCATGGACATCGACTCCCTGCCCGAGGAAGCCCGCGCAGCCGCGCGTCATCTCCGCACAAACTACGACATGAAGAACCACGCCGTCGCTGCTGGTGCCCACGCCCAGGCCCTCGATGCCGAGTTCATCCACCGCTTCGGTATCGCCGGCCCTGCCGAAGAAGCCCTCGAACGCTTCTCTGCGGTTCGTGATATCGGGATCGATTTCGTCCGCGTGGTTCCGGGCTCTCGCGATATGCCGCCCGGGATTGGGGCTCAGTCGATCCAAGGACTCGCGAAGGTGGCCGGCGAGATTCGGAAAGGTTGACGCGGGCCTGCGCGCTGGGATTGGACTTCACGCCTCGGATGTTCGACGATAGGCGGGCGCAATAAAACGTCTGATCGATCACTTCGAGGGACACATGAGCCAGCGAACGAAGAGCATCCTCGTTGTGGGCGGCGGCACGGCCGGGTCCGTACTCGCCGCACGGCTGAGCGAGCAGCCGGAAGTCTCCGTGACCCTGCTTGAAGCAGGGCCCGATCACGACGCCTATGACGCGAATATTCTCGAGCCTGCCCTCGCCTCCGCGGCATGGGCGGGCGCGGTGCCGAACGTGACGACGCCTATGCAACTCGAGTCGGGCGGCGCGATCTCGATGCTACAAGGACGTCTATTAGGCGGAACCTCGGCAGTCAACGGCTTGGCGACATTGCGTGGCCTGCCCGCGGACTACGACAGCTGGGAGGCGTCCGGACTCGAAGGATGGGGCTGGAAGGATGTCGAAAGTACTTTCATCACCGCGGAGAGAGACTGCGACTTCGGCGATTCCCCAATCCATAGTGCCAGCGGCCCACTTCCGGTCCGGCGATGGCGACGGGACGAGCTCAGCCGGGCGCAGCGCGCTTACTACGACGGCATGGTCGAAGTCGGCGAGCCGAAGGCCGCTGACATCAATGATCCGTCCCAGCTCCCCGGTCTCGGCGTCTTCCCCGTCACGATGGACGAGGACGGCCAGCGAGTCTCGACCAGCCTCGCCTATCTGACCGAGAGGGTTCGCGCGCGACCGAACCTCACGGTTCGAACGGGTGCCGAGGTCGCGAAAATCTCGATCGACGCGGGGCGCGCAACGGGCGTTACCCTTGTGTCCGGCGAAGAGATCGAAGCCGACGAAATCGTCGTCACCGCCGGGGCCCTCTGGACGCCAATGCTGCTGATGCGATCCGGAATCGGCCCCGCAGACCAACTGTCGAAACACGGCATCCCCCTTCATGCCGACCTCCCCGTCGGATCGACCATGAGCGACCATATTGGACCGGGCATCCCGTACCGCCATGAAGGCCCGCGCGGCGGCGTTGGTGGCCCCGCGCAAGTCTTGTTAGTCGGCGCTTCCGATGGAAACGAGGTCGACTACCATGCCTTCCCGATTGCGCCTGTGCCAACAGAGGAAGAGACGGTCTTCATGATGGCCGTCTTTGCGCTGCGCTCCAGCGGACTCGGCAGCGTCCGACTCGGCGAGAGTGCCGATGCGGATCCGATCGTTACGGTGCCCCCGCTCCCGGAGAACTCACCTGCCGTCTTCCGGCACGCGTTTGATCGCATCGCAGCCTGGGAGAAATCCGCCGCCGTTCAGGACCTCGGGTGCAAGCCACTTATACCCATCGACCTGAATGCGCCCGACGCCGTCGCGACCGCGCTCGAACGAGTGACCTTGAGCTACGGGCACATGACGAGCACTTGCCCAATGGGCACGGTTCTCGACGCCGACTGCCGCGTTCTCGGCATCGACGGTCTTCGCGTAGCCGACGCTTCGGTCATGCCGACGATCCCGTCGGGCAACACCTATCTCGGCTGCGTGATGATCGCCGAGCGGGTGGCGCAGAAGATGATGGGGGACGTCACGAAGGTGTAGGACGAGTTTGGACGGCTTTCGCGCCCTCCGAATCGGGTGTTATCGTTTATCTGACGATCTTTCACATACAGCACTGAAGGCAAGCCACCCAAAGCCAACCCGTCTGGAGACCAGAGCATGTCCGAGAAGCGAACGACGCTCGTAACCCCCGAAATCCTGGCTGACCAATATCCGGTCATCGCCGAACTCCGCGAAAGCGATCCGGTCTTCTGGGACGAAACCATTCAGGGGTGGTTGATCTTTCGACATGACGATGTGAAAGCGCTTCTCTCAGACGCGCGTTATTCCCGGGATCGAAAACTCAGTCCGCACTATGAAGCCCCGGCGAAGGGGAGCTGGTCAGAGCGACTCGACAACGAATCCTTTGGCGGCGGGAACGAAGACGAACATCGTCTTTGGCGCAATCGCCTCTCGGTCGGCTTCACACCCCGCGCGGTTCGGCGCATGGAAGATCAGGTCCGCGAAGTCGTCGAGCAATTCGCAGCTCCGATTCGTGCAAGTAAAGGAGGGGCCGACCTCGTCGCCGAGTTCACCAACCCGATCCCTAACACCGTCATTAGTCGTATCACCGGCATCCCGCCCTACCCCGGCGATGAAGACCGCTTTCGATGTCTCGCGCAGGACGTGATCCGGCGTTTCTTCCCCATGGCCGACGAAGAGAACAAGCGCCGCGGTGAACAAGCCCTCGACGAACTCGCGGAATGGGTCGGGAAGCTCGGAGACGAACGTCGACAGCAGCCCCAGGAGGATCTCATTTCGGATCTGATCCACGGGAATGACGGTGTCTACGAAATGACGAATGAAGAAATCGTCATGATCATCGCAACCCTCGTCGCCGCGGGCTCCGAGACCACGACGTTAGGCGGAACCAATATCCTCCGACTGCTCCTTCGGAACCCCGACGAGCTCGCAAAGCTTCGAAAGGACCCGAGCCTCTCCGTCAGCGCAGTTCGCGAATCGCTTCGTCACGGCTTCGGAACCGCGATCTCAGGCGTTCCGCGATTCGCCCTCGAGGACATCGAGCTCCGCGGCAAGACCATTCGCAAGGGCGACATGGTCATGCCAAGCACGGGCGGCGCCAATCGCGACCCGTCGGTCTTTAGCGACCCCGACCGCTTCGACATCACCCGCGACACCCGAGAAATGCTCGCATTCGGCCACGGCCCGCACTACTGCCTGGGCGCCAACCTGGCACTTCAGGAAATGAGCTGCATGATCGAAGCCGCCCTCGAGTTCATGCCGGAGGGAACGGAACTCCTCGAAGACGAGATCGAATGGGAGTCAATCGGCATCATGACCCGCGCGGTCAATCTTCCGATCATGCGCCCCTAACCGGCGCTCCCTGCGGCGCTATTCAAAGCGCACTCCTGTCAGCTTCTCCGACTCGATGAAGAGGCGTTCTTCGCTTGCGGCATCGTACGCCCAAGGCGCATAACCCACACGCGGATTCTCTTCGGTCGTCGGCTCGGCGATCTGGCAATCGAGCAGGTAGGCACCGCCATGATCGGCGAGTTCCGGCGCGGTGGCCGCCCAGCAGGAGGTCGCTGCGCCTTGCGGGACGTTCTTTACCTGGACGCCGGCTTTGACGAATCCGTCGCGCATCCCTTCGACGATCGCGTCGGGGAGATGGCGCGAAAGGTCGGTCTGAATCACGCCCGGATGTACGGAGAGGGAGAGGAAGCGGTCGCTGTACCGGCGATGAAGCTCGTTCGCGAACCAGATGTTTGCGGTCTTTGACTGCGCGTAGGCGAGATTCGGATCGTACTCACGGGTCTTCCAGTTGAGGTCGTCGAGATCACACGTGCCGCGCAGATGGGCGGCGGAGCTGAGTGTGACGACCCGGCCGCCAGTTGCGATGACCGGCATGAGACCGGCCGTGAAAGCGAAGTGACCGAAATGATTCGTTCCGGTTTGTATCTCGAACCCGTCGGCGGTCTGCCCTTCCGGGCACATCATGACGCCAGCGTTGTTGATCAGCAGGTCGATCGATCGACCCTGTTCGACGATCCGCTTCGTCGCCGCCTGAATATTCGCAAGCGAGGCTAGGTCTACTTCTTCCCCGTCGAATAGCGCGCCGGGGACTTCTTCGCGGAGCGTCGCGAGTGCGGCGGCGATCTTTTCGGGACTGCGTCCCGCGATCGTGACCGAGGCGCCCTTGGAAGCGAGGGCTCGCGCAGTTTCGATTCCGAGACCGCCGGTCGCGCCGGTTACGAGGGCGTGCTTGCCGCGGAGGTCGATGCCTTCGAGAACGTCGTCGGTCGTTGATTCGCCACTGAAGCTCATGGTGGGTTTCCTAGTCTAGAGTTGACGGAAGGTCGCTCAGTCTGATTGTACAGGACGCCTTTCAGCGAAAGCCTGGACGCGGGTCAGATCGAAGGATCGCCTAGCCTAACTCTCGTATCCAAAACGACGCTTGGCCGAAGACGCGCGTCGACTCGACGCACGCTTCGACCAAGAGTCGATCGATGTTTCCGAGTTTTAAGCCGACGCCTCAGGTACTTCAGGCGCCTCGGCCCTTTCTGGCTGGGGCGACTCCACCATCTCATTAAGCGCACCGGTCAATCCTTCGATCGACCCGCCCGAGAGTCCGACGTCCTTGAGCAGGGCGTCGACCAGGGGAGCCTGGCCGCGGTAGCGGAGTGCGGCACTCACAACCTGATCCGAAAGATTCCCGTCTCCTGCCGTTCCGTCCGCCTGGGCACCGGAGCCATTCGCTCCAGATCCACCCCCGTTACCCGTCGCGCCGTTCAGCCCTTCAAGCTGAATGATCTTGATCCCGTCGATCGCTTCCATCGGCTTGACGCTCTCATGAATGATCTTGTCGAGATTCTTGATCAGCTCGAGCTTGATGCGCATCGCGACAATCTCGGGAGCCAAGACGTTATCCGCGAGATGCAGAGACTTGGTACCCTCCGCATCGACCGAGTATCGCTTCTCCTCGGCTTCCGCTGCGATTCGCACGGAATCAGCATCACCTTGCGCCCGCGTAACGGTCGCGTTGGCGTGATCAGCTGCGGCGAGCTTTTCGGCTTCCGCCGCAACCTTGATTCCAATCGCCTTTCGCTCGGCCTCCTTCGCCGCTTCAACGAGCTCAATCGCCTTCTGACGCTCGGCAACTTCGGTCTCTCGCGCGGTCGAGACCTGCTCTTCTGCCGTTACGGCCAGAGCACGAGCGCGGTCGGCATCCGCTTGCGCGACGGACCGATCCTTCGATCGGTCGGCGATCGCGATGTCGCGGTCCTGGCTCGCGAGTTCGACCGTCTTCTGCTTCTCGATCTCTCGCTCCTGAACGGCTCGGTCTTTGACGATCTGTTCTTCTTCGACCATGCGCTCAGAAGTAATGCGCTGCTGATCGACGCTCTGCCTTGCAACGATCTCTGCCTGTTCTGCTTCTCGCTGCTGCTCGGCTCGCTGGCTCGCGATCTCGGATAGCTGGGTTGCGCGCCGGACTTCGATCTCGCGTTCCTGAGCGAGCTTTGCGTACTCCTCTTCTTTGATGATCTCGAGCTTCTTTCGTTCGGCCTCGAGATCCTTCTCTCGAACCTGAACCTCCGTGTCCTGCTCGATATCGTTGCGCTGCTTTCGTCGCGCCTCGATTTCCTCCGTCAGCTTCGTCAAACCCTGCGCATCGAAGGCATTCTGCGGGTTGAAGAATTCGCGGTCCGTCTGATCGAGCGCCGTCAGTGAGACCGACTCCAATTCGAGACCGTTCTTGAGCAGGTCTTCGGACACTGCGTGCTGAACCTTCTGGACGAACTCAACACGCTGTTCATGCAGTTCCTCCATCGCCATCTCCGCCGCAACTGCGCGCAGCGCATCGACGAACTTACCTTCGACCAACTCCTTGAGTGATTCGGGATTCATTGTCCGCTTACCCAGGGTCTGGGCAGCGTCTGCGATGGCTTCGACCGTCGGCTGCACACGGACGTAGAACTCAGCCATGACGTCGACGCGCATACGATCTCGCGTAATCAGCGCTTGCTGTTGAGCACGCCGCACTTCGAGGCGAAGCGTGTTCATGTTCACCAGGATGATTTCGTGGAGCACGGGGAGCACGATTGCACCGCCGTTCATGATGATTTTCTGTCCGCGGAAGCCTGTTCTAACGAACGAGATCTCTTTCGAAGCCCGCGTGTAGAGCCGCGAGATGATCAGGGCGCAGACGGCCAGCCCGAAGAGGATCATTCCGGCAGAGACTACGACATCTATCAATTGCATCTTTTCTCCCTCTGTTATTCACGAATCGCTTATTCAGATATGTGGGCGCTATTTGCTAGGCAGCTATTGCTCTTCGTCGACGAGTGCCGCGTTTGGGTTTGAGATCGCCCGGAAGGTTGTTCCTTCCCTCCGGACGATGAGCACTTCCTCCCCCTGATGAAGTTCTTCGCCCTCGATGTCCGGCTCGACCATCACGTAATGCGCCTGCTGATACTGATCCCGAAGTCTGGCCTCGGCCGTCGAGCCCGTCTTCGCGGTTCCAAGGGTAATCGTGGCAACGCGACCAACGAACGAGTCATGCGAGACGGCGCTCGTTTCATCACGGGGCAGGATCTTTTCCGCGAGGCCACCCAGCACATTCATCGAGGCCAGCCCGAGCATGCCCGCAGGAATCACCGCGATCAGTGTGGGCAGGGGACCACCGAAGACACTTGAAGCGATTGTCTGCAGGATCAGTCCACCCAGACCGATTGCGAGGAGCAAGATCACGACGAGGATCAGGATCGGGACACGACCGACGCGAAGCCATGAAAGCATTCGCGTAAACGGGCCGATCTGGTCGACGTGGCCGATCTCGACCCCGTGGCCGCCAAGCACCCCATCTGACGCCGCGTCGAGATCCGCATCGATGTCTGCGTCGAGATCAAAATCCGGAAGCAGGCTGTCGATCAGATCGGAGACGCCGAGCCCGATGACCATGCCGATTCCCTCGATGAAGCCGAGGAGCACCATGATCATCAGAGCAATGGCGAAGGGTGAGTTCTCGGGTGCGAAAAACTGCTCGATCATCAGCTCTCCTGGTCCGCCTTCACCGCAGCAAGGCGTTCCTGAATCCGGTTCTTTCTTGCCAGGTCATCCAGTTCTGCGAGTTGGCCTTGGGTCTTTGTATCGCCACCACCCGCCGGCACCTTCCCGGCCATTTCAAAGACGCGCTCGAAAGCGGACTCGGCCTGGGAAACTTTGCGATCGACACTCGATGTTCCTCCGGAAGCACCCGTGCCAGAAGCTTGAATCTGGGTCGCCTCGGTTTGGGCCTCGCGAAACTGGGCCAGCTCATCGCTCATCTGTCGCTTCTTCGCCTGAAGCGCGGCGATCAGTCCCTCGAGCTCCTGTTCCTGACCGTCGTTGTCGGCGACCGCGGCTTCTAGAACTGGGAGTTGGGCTTCTATATCGAGCTGTTGGCCGACCGCGGCTTCGGCCAGATCCTCTCGTCCCTCCTTGATCGCGAAGGAGATCTTCTCGGTGAGGTCTGTGTGGCGAGCGTTTTCCTCCATGAGACGCGTACTCGCGAGATGTTTTGAACTGAGTGTCCGGCCGAGCTCAACGCGCACATCTTCGATTGCCCGGTCGATCTCCATGACCGCTTCGGCCATCACCGTTTCGGGGGCGGCGTTCTCAACCGCGCTCACAAGCGCGTTGAGTCCACCACTCAAAATTCGTCCCACCCTCATGCTGATCGTCTCTGCCATGCTCATCTTCCCTTCGTTAAGTCTCTCCTCGTCGAGACAGTGTGGTGCAGTCCTGATTAGTTCGCTCGTCGGAACCAGAAAGACCTGGTTCGAAAAGCGGAACATTCTCGCCTAGCGCCTAGCGCTTCGGGTCTTCTGCTAGGCGACGTCGTTCGCGAATGATCTCGGCGAGCTCGATTACAGAGTCGAGGCGAGTATCGATAACCGTCGGATCGTACGCGGGGCACGTGCTCGTGACGGCCATGCGCATTAGGCCTTCGAAGAGCCGCATCACGCGGTCGACTAGATGGCGTTCCAGGCGCTCAAGGTCGGCGAGCTGAGGTTCGCTCCCCGCTTCGGCGGCGCCCTCCTCGGTCCAGGCGCTATTCAATCGTGCCATCGCTTCGGGAAGCCAATCAATGATGCGATGGGTGAGCTCGCTATGGACGTCGAGGCGGCGTTCGGCTTCGTCCAAGGCTTTCCGGGTGTTCGCAGAAGTCGCGCGGAGATGAGCGACGGACTCGGGGTACGTGCGTCGACTCGATTGCTGCTCGCGGGCTTTCGTGATCAGACCTCGCACTTTTTCACTCGGAGTCGTCGCGCCGTCGATCGTCAGCTGGGCGAGAAAGCTCGCGTCTTCCGGCGTGATTCGAACACTGATCGGGATACTTTTTCCGGACATCACGTCGCTCCCATTTGCTCGTTCTGTACGCGCCGGGAGGACCCGGGCCTGAGGGGAATCAAAGTTGATGTCTTTTGTATACAAATGAATACGTATGGAGTCAACTTGTAATCAAATGATGATAACGATCTACTGAATCCATTTCAGTCGGCATCTCCCCATCTAAGCAATTGAAATTGCTTCGTTATATCGATTCCATTGGCCCGGCCAGACGAACATTCGCACCCGCAGAACAGACTTCACGCAAGCTTTCCCTGCCCGGAATCTGTCGGATTTGCGGCCTACCACGGCGCCAGCACACGATCCTGGGCCGCGACTGAGTAGTCGACGGCAGTCGCCGATAAGGCTCGCATCGCGCAGGCACCTGTCGACATCCTTTTACGCCGCCGAAGCTCAGCTTCAGCCAAACTGCAAAGGCGACTCAGCGATCGTCAACCACAGTAATTCGTACCGGGCGAGTTCATTTGTCCATCCAGCTCGCGTCGCGGGTTGCTACGCGCTTCTCCCCTGAAGCGTCGACGAGCCTTGGCGCAGCTTCCGATAGTGACGGGGACACACGCCCCCTAGACGAGCTGCGGAAGAACGTGCGAAACCGATTCCCGGTTTCACAGCCGTAGGATGCAAATGACATAACACTCAAGAGACGGAGTGGATCGAAGCGACGCTTGCTTCCCAATGTCCGGCACGCGTCCACCCGATCATCGCCCTCTTTTTTTTGCGAACATCGAGCTGCGCCGTAGGGTAGAATGCTAGGCGTCCTTCGCCCCCCGCCCTCACCCGACCCCGGGTGCAGTGGCTAGACCGAGGCCCCGTCGCACCATGCAGCACCTCCCCCGTCGTTCTTTCGTCCATGCGTGCGTCATCGCCGCACTGACCGTTCTTGCTGGATGCGGCCTCGGAGATCACTCGAACAGCGATGCGGGCGGCGGCACCACCGCTTCGCCGGCCACCCTGGCGGATGCGGAAACGGGCGTCTTCCTCGATAGCGAAGTCGTCAACATCGACTACTCAACGGAGTCACTCAATGGCGTGACCAACGGCGCCGGCGAGTTCAACTTTCGTGAAAACGAAAACATCACGTTCGCAGTTGGCGCCCTCGAACTCCCGGAAATTCCCGCCTTTTCCACGGTGACCCCCGCGGATATGGGGCGATCGATTGGCTTGCCCGCCCGGGTTGTCATGAACGTGACACGGCTACTGCACACGCTCGACGAGGATCTCGACCCTCGCAACGGAATTCAGATCACGGACGCAGCCAAGGCCGTGGCCACGCCCTTTGACTTTGATCGACCGATTGACGAATTCGCGGCCGCGATCGAGGTACGCGAGCTCATTCAAAACGCGGGGCATCCGTTTCCCGTATACGACCTGGTTTCGCTCGGTTGGGCGATGGATAACCTGAATCGCAATCTGCTTTCCTATGGCGTCGCAATCGATACGGACGGCGATGGCATCAGCAACCCGCTCGACGCATTCCCGGGAGACCCCCTCGAATTCTCTGACATCGACGAGGACGGAGTCGGAGACCGGACCGATCGATTTCCGTTCGACCCGGAGGAATCGGCCGATTCCGATTTCGACGGCATCGGGGACAACCGTGATGTCTATCCGAACGATCCGACGCGTTCGGGTCGACCGCCGATTGTCTATGGACTAACGCCATCGTTGATGAGCGTTGGTATCGAAAACGAGCTTACGATCCAGCTCTCCTCTGAACAGCCGCTCGAGGACGTGACAGTTTCAACGACGGTCCAAGAGGCCCCTGAAGGCAGTTCGCTGGTGGGCCAGCGCTATGCGGGCGCGAAGTTCTTCATCACACCCGACGCAGTCGGCTCCTACGTTTTCGAGATCGAAGCGACCGACGTCGGCGGAGTCGGGACGAGCTCGGATTCTGCGAGCGCAAGCAACTCAGCCCCGGTCGCTGTCGTCGACTCGCCGTCGTCGACCAGCATTCGCCAAATCACCTCGCTGAGCGGACAGTCCAGCTACGACCCCGACGGCCACGACCTCAGCTACGCCTGGGCGTGGGTGTCACGGCCGGCGGGTAGCACCGCTGCGCTGAACGACGAGACGTCCGAGGTTGCAGCTTTCGAGCCCGATGCTGCGGGAACCTATGACATTCAACTGACTGTGACCGATCCTTACGGAGAGAGCGACACCAGTACGCACACGGTATTGGTTTCGCGCTTCGCGCTTGAGCGCCTCGCGGCTCGAGTCGTTGACGCTGCTTACCGAAAATCGGACGACACGCTCGTCATGCTAGGCGATGACGCACGTGTCTATGTTTACGACACGGCAAGCCACGAGACCCAGGTCGTCACTCTTAATCTACCCGCGACGACGATCGCGATTTCCCCGGACGGCACCCGCGCCGCCGTCGGCCACGACGGATTCATCAGCCACCTGGATCTTGGCTCGACGCCGCGAGTGATTGATGTCCTGAATGTCTCGACGGACGTATTCGATATTGTCGTGACTGATGATGCCGTCGCACACGCCATGCCGCGCCGCGACCAATGGGAGAATCTTCGCACCGTTGATCTGACGACCGGAGAAGAATCACTTCAGTCGGGACGCTCGGTTCGGGCCGGAACACGAATCGACCTCCATCCGTCCGGCGACTACGTCTACGGCGCGAATAACGGCCTGTCGCCATCAGATATCGAGAAGTACGACATACGCACGCTCCCAGTCACCTACCTCTACGATTCGCCGTACCATGGAACGTACGCGATGTGCGGCAATCTTTGGGTCGCCGAAGACGGCGAGCGCATTTTCACAGCCTGCGGAAACGTATTCCGCTCGTCTGAGATTCGAGCGAACGACATGACCTGGAACGGAGCGCTTCCGCGAACCGGTCGAGTTCAACATCTCAGCCATCACGGAAACGAAGTCGTTTACATCGACACGGCCGATCTCGGCGCACTGACGATCGCAAGCTACGACGTAATTCAACTAACGGGAACCGAGGCACTCCCCGCTCTCGTGTCGGGGACCGATTCATTCGCGACAGAGGGACGCTTCGTCTTCCACAAATCTGACGGCACGCTGATCTCGATTGTCCAAGCCGAATCGGACAGCGGACTACTCAACGACTTCGCGCTCGCCTTCACGCCAGACGAAGGCCCAGCGGTCAACGTCCGTCCCACCGCGATCGTCGGAGCCGACGTGATCGTCGACCTCGGCGAAGAGGTTCAACTCGAGGCAGGCGACAGCTTCGACCCGGAAGGCGCAACCCTTTCCTACGCATGGTCGATCCTCACGCGACCCAGCGGCAGCACGGCTGACGTTTCGGATGACTCCGCGGCGGCCCCCACTTTCGTGCCGGATGTGGACGGCGTATTCGAAATCGAACTTGTGGTGAGCGACGGCAATCGCGAGAGCGCCCCGGGTGTCCAGCGGATCGAAGTCGAAGATCCTGCGAATCGAATCATTGTTCCGCTCGACTTCGCAGTCGGCGCGTCTGACTACTCCCGCTCGCTCGATCGCGTCGTCATGGCATCAACCGACACGAACGAGCTTGTTCAGTACGCGCTGGACACGGCAAGCTTCACCACGGTCGACCTGCCCGCTCCCGGTCACGTGGTGACCGTTTCGCCGGATGGACTCCAAGCCGCCATCGGCCACGCAAACTCATTTTCCCTTGTCGATCTCGTCTCGAACACGTTGATGCGCACGTACACCGTGACGACAGACATCGCCGACATCGAACTCCCCGGCAACGGCCGTGCCTACGTGTTCCCCGCCACAGGCCAATGGGTCCAGATTCGTGTGATCAACCTGGCGACGGGTGCCGAAACTTCCGGATCAGGTCGATCGGTACGGTCGGGCACGCTCTCCGACCTCCATCCGTCAGGCACCTACATCTACGGCGCGGACAACGGGCTCTCCCCCTCCGACATCGAGGCGTATGACATTTCGACGGGCACCCCGATCTACGTCTCGGACTCGCCATACCACGGCGACTTCTCGATGTGCGGGAACATCTGGGTGACCGACGACGGCTCGAGTCTGATCACCCGCTGCGGGAACGTATTCAACTCAAGCCCGCGCGGCGCCACCGATATGAACTACATCGGCTCCCTTAACGTTCCGACGCAAATCGCCAGCGCATCGAGCTTCGGGGATGAAATCGTCGTGACGATGCGGGAACGCCTCTGGTATCAGACTGATGACCACAGCACATACGTCCAGATTTTCGAGGCATCGACACTCGGCTTCGTGCGCCGCATCGATCTCCCGGAGATTGAGATCGGCACAGGAAGCTATGCGTCGCATGGTCGGCAGGTCTTCCATGACTCAACAGGAAGCACGATCGTCGTGTTGATGCAGCTCGAGTCCGGCGCCGGTGCGCTCGACGACTTCAACCTGTATCTGCAGCTGCGACCCTGAGCCCGACTTGGGGCACATCTTGAGGCAAACAACTCGCTACGAAACTCCGCGCCGGCTTGAGCTGATCGAGGGTGCTGGCATCGGTCTGCTCCGCGGTAACCAGTAGGTCGGTGGTCCGAACGGGCCGGTCGTCTCCACCGTCGAAAATCTCAGCGACCAATCCTTCTTTCTAGAGGCCCGCGTATTCAGGGTCCCCCTTACACGGTCCAACGACTTCGCTCGTAACCCAGCCTCCGTAGTAGCCGCCGGGCTGGGCACGTGCACGCTCTTGACCGACGAAGCATTCCACGCGCCCGGGATAGAACGAGTACCAGCCTTCGATCGCCGCAAACTCTTCGAAAACCTTCGGATATACCCAACCGATGGATTCCGAAGTCCCAACCAGCGCCAGATCTGACGCGATCCCCTTCCACTCGCAATTGGAGGACATGCCTGATTCTTCAAGCGAGTCGACGTTCACGTCGCTCTCTCGAATGTAGAACGTGGGGGGGCTCGCCGTCTCAAGGACGCGAATTGCACAACTCGTCTCGGCTAACACGAGGCTCCCAACTCGGACAGAGACCCGACGCGTATCATGCTGAAGAACCGGTGGCCTCGGATAGTCCCAGACTGATTCTTCGCCTTCACCGGGATCGATCGCGAAGCGCGGACGTACCTGTCCTCGAAATCGCCACTTCTCTCTAAGCTGAAGCGTCCGCTCATCGGGGACCAGGAACTCAGCCATTCATCTTCCTCATCGGCCGGGGATCTCGCCGACCAGATCGCGCACCTTCTCTTCACGAAAGGCGAAGATGCGATCAAGACGGGACCGCACGACTGGATGAGCCAACCGACCCATCGGCTCAAGGGGAAGCCCGTACCGAACTCGATCTCGGATA
>Ga0316209_1002237_pt1 | contig 16209 bp, 11 predicted proteins | sample 6monopyrite_MG_FD_204945 | JGI IMG/M metagenome (GOLD analysis project Ga0316209, IMG submission 204945) | Microbial mat bacterial communities from mineral coupon in-situ incubated in ocean water Damariscotta River, Maine, United States -... | ecosystem: Environmental > Aquatic > Marine >...
ATGTATAAAAGATTTGTCGAAGGCCGGGCGAGTGAGGCCCTGTCAGATACCCCCGTGGTTCTGATTGTTGGACCGCGACGGGCTGGCAAGACCACGCTCGTACGAAAAATGGAAGAAACCAACCGGACCTACATCACACTAGATGATCAAACGGTACTCGATGCCGCGCAAGCGGACCCAGTCGGCTTTATACGCGGACTTGATCAGGCCACGATCGATGAAATCCAACGTGCTCCAGAACTCGTGCTGGCAATCAAGAAGTCGGTGGACGACGATTATCGGCCTGGCCGCTTTCTACTGACTGGTTCGGCCAACGTGCTAACCTTGCCCCGGGTCGCCGACAGTCTGGCGGGGCGCATGGAAACGATCCAAATGCTACCACTGGCACGCGCCGAGATTGAAGGTGTGAAGCCTACATTTCTCGAGCATCTCTTCCACGGACAGTTTCAAACTATCCCAGACGCAGTGCTAGGTGACGACCTTGTCAAGCTCGTCTTGCTTGGTGGCTTTCCAGAGGCGATTGGCCGTGAGTCTGAACGGCGTCGTCAAGATTGGGCCCGAGCATATCTGACCTCGATTCTCACGCGGGATCTCAGAGATATCGCGGATGTCGAAAAGCTGACCGAGTTGCCAAAGTTTGTTCGACTTTTGGCAGAACATTCCGGCCAGCTGGTCAATTACTCCCAATTCGGCTCTGCCATAAATGTCAGCCACAAAACAGGGCAGCGTTATGTTGGACTGCTTGAACAAGTTTTTCTCGTTTCAACACTACAGCCTTGGTACACCAACGCACTCAAACGAATAGCCAAGACGGCGAAGTTACATTTCCTTGACACCGGTCTGCTTGCGACGACGCGGGGTCTGACCTTCGACAAAGTTAAGGCCGATCGTGGCCTCATCGGGGCTCTGCTTGAGACTTTTGTATTTTCCGAAGTGCTCAAGCTCATGACCGTATCAGATATGCGGTTGAGCCCTTACCATTTCCGCGATCAACAGATGCGTGAGGTTGATATTGTTCTTGAGCGCGACGATGGAATGATCGTCGGCGTCGAAGTCAAGGCTTCGGCAACGGTCAGATCAAGCGACTTCGGTGGACTAAGGACGTTGGCCGAGGCATGCGGAAAACGGTTTGCTTATGGTGTTGTACTTTACGATAGCACCGACGTTGTACCATTTGGAGATCGCTTTGCGGCTGCACCGCTTTCTAGTCTCTGGAGCTCAAAATGAACCCGGTCGACAAACAAAGCTTGAACGACATCACACTAGAAGATCTCGAAGCAATTTTATCTGGGGATCCTGAAGAGTTGGGTGTTCACCTGCAGCTTGTTGATCGTGATATCGTAGTCGATGGGCATAAGATCTGCGTTCACTGCCACTGCCTAACGCTTGATGGCAATGGGCAAATCAATCCTAGCCGCCTTGCCGAATTTATGCGGAACTCAGTCGCCGACTACGCCATTCCTCGGTCCAAGATGAAAGAGGCAAAAGAGCGGGATGCAACATTCAACTCGACCACAGCCGTGATGGGGTTGTTCCACCAAGCACGTGCAACGTTCACGGATCTGACAAAGACCGGTGAAGGCGGGGAGTTGCTCCTTTTCCTTCTTGCCGAACGGTTTCTCAAGCTACCTCAAGTGCTATGCAAAATGGACCTGAAAACGGACTCACGGATGCATTACCACGGTGCAGACGCTGTGCATGCCGGCATTACCGAAGACGGCATTTTAAAGCTCTACTGGGGCGAGTCCAAAATGTACAAAGACGCGACAACAGCGGTGCGAGACTGTTTCCAATCCCTTGCACCTTTCCTTATTGAAGATGGGCACGAAGGAGCAAATCGAGACAGGGACTTAGTACTGCTCAGTGATAAGGCCGATCTGAGTGACCCTAAGCTTACGCAAGCTTTCAAGAATTATTTTGATCGCAGCTCTCCAAAATCGAACCGTGTTAAATATTGCGGTGTTGCACTCATTGCCTTCGACGTGGCGTTTTACCCTGATGGGAAAAGCGAAGGTGTCGCCGAACAACTTATTGAGCAGTCGCGTACCGAGATCACAAAAGTCGTCAAAAATGTATCAGGGCGATTGTCTGCCGAGCAACTTAGTAATTTTGAAATTCAGCTCTTCTGTGTCCCTTTGCCGTCGGTGGAAAAATTCAGAGAGATGTTCCTCAAAGCCTTGGGACATAGTTCATGACACCTCAGGAGTTGCAAAACTGGTTGCTGACCGATGGTATCGGAGAGGATCTGAACAGACTGTTACAGCTTACTGTCGTGACAGAGATCGATAATTTCGCCCCTTCCATTGATACAGATGGTTTGTTGCAGCAAATTGACTGGGACCGACTTATGCTGGCCGGAAGCATCCTTTCGCGGTCGACTGAACGTGCCCATCAGGAGGCGGCGCTTCGGATAGCAACATCAGCATTGATGCTTAGCAACAGGATCCCAGTCAAAGATGCGGGTGCAATCTTGTTCGAGAAGCTCGCCAATCACCGCGCAATCGATTTAGGAGCTGAAAGGGTGCTAATCGAACCAGCACTCCATGATCGCTTGGGCGTCTCTCAACGACTTGAGGCCCAAAGGCGAACACTAGATCATTCCGTCTTGGTCGACGCCACCGGAGAGCGGCTTGCAGTGAATCAGTTTCAGCTCGAATTTTGGGAAGGTGCAGAACGACGCGATGCGTGGATGTCGGCTTCCGCACCCACGGCATCGGGCAAGACATTTCTGGTATCGAATTGGCTCGTCAATAATTTGAAGTCTGGGGGATACAATACAGCTGTTTACTTGGCGCCGACCCGTGCCCTAGTAACCGAGGTTGAGGAAAGCCTAAAGAACACGCTAAAGGATTTCGCTGGCAGAGCCATAGAAGTGACGTCTCTGCCTATGGTTGAGAAATTCATGGCGGCTCAAGCCGGTTCCGGTAAAACCATCTTTGTCCTAACTCAAGAACGTCTTCATCTGCTGCTAAATGCTCTGGATGACAACATGAGTTTGGATCTCCTAGTTGTTGATGAAGCCCATAAGATTGGTGACAATCAAAGGGGAGTCGTTTTGCAAGATGCAGTCGAACGTCTTGCGCGTATCAACCCAAAAGTACGCGCGATATTCATCAGCCCAGCAACGCAAAACCCCGGTGCGCTTCTGGAAGATGCGCCAGATGGCCTCGCGCGCCAGTCCGTCGAAAGTGACGTGCCAACGGTCCTGCAAAATGTCATCTATGCTGAGCAAGTGCCGCGAAAACCGAAAGAATGGAATCTAAAGCTCCGGGATGGAGAACAGATGCTGGACCTTGGGACACTCAATTTGCCTAGCAAGCCCCTTGGGTTGAAAAAGCAACTTGCCTTTATCGCCGCCGCCGCCGGACAGCGCGGCGGCACATTGGTCTATGCGAATGGACCTGCCGAAGCTGAGGAGATAGCCCTCCTGATCTCCCAACTTGCCGACCCTGTGGATGATCAAGAGAACGAGTTATCGGAGTTGGCTGACTTGATCCGAAAATGCGTTCATCGACAATACCAACTTGCGCCGCTGGTAGAGAAGGGGGTCGCGTTTCACTATGGAAACATGCCTTCGCTCGTCCGGTTGGAAGTTGAACGCCTTTTCCGAGAAGGCAAACTCCGATTTTTGGTATGTACATCGACCCTTATCGAAGGCGTTAACCTGTCTTGCCGGACGATCGTTGTTAGAAGCCCTAAGAAAGGTAGAGGGACACCAATGGAGCCGCACGATTTCTGGAATCTCGCTGGCCGCGCTGGCCGCTGGGGAAATGAGTTTCAAGGCAACATCATTTGCATTAGCCCAAGCGACAAAAATTCATGGCCAACAGGTGTTCCCGGAAGATCCAAATACCCAATCCAGCGGGAGACGGATGCAGTAATTGGTCAAGCTGAACAACTCACTGAATTTCTTGAAGCACACGCAAACCTGCCAGATGGTGATCTAAAGATTGCCGCCAAATACGAACAGGTATCCGCATACCTACTAACAACCTATCTGCGACTAGGGTCAGTCTCAGTCGCACAGTTTGCAAAGCGCCATGATATCGAAGCTCTCAACAAGATTGATCACATTCTAGCTGAACTTGCACAGAAAATGGATATCCCAGTCGAATTGGCAGTTCGACATCCTGGTGTAAGTATCGTGAGCCTGCAGCGTCTCCTATCATGGGTACGAAGCTACGAGGGAGACATCGAAGACTTGTTGCCGGCACCTGCAGAAAGCTCGGACGCCTATGATCGATTTGTCGGAATTATGCAGATCGTAAATGAACAGGTCTTCCCAATATTTCAACCGCCTGGGCTTGTTCCACTCCATGCCTTGGTCGTGATCGAATGGCTCAGAGGGTTTTCTCTGGCGACTATCATTCGACGTCGCACAGATTACCATCGACGCAATGGTCAGACTGTCAACATTGCGAAGGTAATACGCGATACAATGGAGTTGATCGAGCAAACTGCCCGGTTTCGAGCACCGAAGTATTTTGGTGCGTACTTAGACGTGATGAAGTTTCATCTGAAACAAATCGGGCGGGAAGACCTAATTGATGAAGACTTAGACTTGGGCACAGCACTTGAGTTCGGTGTTTCCAGTCAGACACTCATGTCACTAATGGAATTTGGCTTATCTCGGATCAGCGCTGTCGCCTTGTATGAAAAAATCGCTTTGGATAAGTTAGATCAGGCGGCTTGTCTGGATTGGCTAACCGAACGTAAGAGCAACCTAGAAGCTTTGGAACTGCCGATGATCGTTTTGAGAGAGATTAGGACAAAAGTTCTTAGCGCTGAGGCAATGCCTTTAGCGAAAAGTGAGACTGAGTAATGGTGAAATCTATAGCGCTACCCAACGGCAAGACCTGGACCACCCAGACAGAAGCGCTTGCGCATTTCAAAAATATGCTCGGCCGTTATGAGGATGGCGAAACGGTCAATGACTTTGAAGATCACGATGACCTTGTCGCGCTACTTGAACGGTACGACCAGCTTGAGTTGGGAGGCCCAGAAAAAATCGGAGCGGGGGTAGACCATTTTGAGCGGCGGCGGAACCGTGGTGAAGGCTATGCATCATCAGGCTTCTGGGCAATACGAACGAATGGGACAGAAACAGACTTTTCTTGCCCCAAGGCCGTTAGAGGCGTACCGACACCTATCCTCGCCCAGTATTATGACGCTTGCCGTTCTGCGATTGGGGCAGATCTCGCTACCTTGAAACAACGTCAGTTTGATCACTTTGCTAATACCGATGGCTTGATCCCGTGTGATGTCTCTGGAACACTAGTGGGCTTTTCAGGGGCGCAGCTGCGTCACGCCAAACCGTACTTTGGCGAAATCGCCAGCGAGTTTAGAGAACTGAACTGCTGGACCCTCCAAGACTTGGAAGGTCTCCTCACAATTTCAGCGGACGCACAAATTTCTACATCGTTTCGGGAAAAGGAATGGGCACAGGCATTTCGGAAATTTCATCATTCGAAGGCGGTCCTTCATATCGTTAGCAGAAATCCAGAGCATGGCGCCTTCCGCGCCAAAGACCATACGGTTGGTAATCCACTTAGGTTAGATTGATTTTCCGTCTTTCTGATGTCTCTTTTTACATGACGGCGAACACCTGACTGCCTCAATGAGGCGCTCACGCCCCGATGTAAGAACTGATACTTGCAAAAAATGACCTATTAAAAGAGACTGACTGGAAGGTCATCTTGGCCGGTAAATAGCCAAAATTTCAAACAATTACATCGGAGAGTCAAATGTTTGATCCCGAGAATTCAGATCATGCAGTGTCTTTCGCCCGCGAGTTCCTCGAAAAATACACTGCAGTTGGTTTTGGGGCACTTTCAAAGCGGGAGATCGACCTGCTACTGATTCAGTTGCTTCAAAAGCACCTTCAAGGATTTCAAGACATGTCAGACTTTGATGCTGCGCTTACTCTTCGAACAACAAAGCGAAAGATTCGTGGATTACGAGATGAAGTCTCTTTCCGAGAAGCTAGGGACGAAGATTACCTGAACATAAACCTCCGTAGCGAACTTAAGCGCGCGGAAGTGCTTCCAAGTGAACATGGGACCGTTAAAATTCAACTCGATGATGCCGTCTTGCGGGGTTACGCCGAGAAGATTGTTCGCTCAGAGTTTGGAATCGTTGATAGCTCGTTCAATTCAGCGATCCTCCAACTATCCGGCGAGAAATACCTCCTTTTGTGCTTGACTGTACTTACGCCTGACGAACGTGCACAAGCGGAACGGGCTCTCGGAGAGTTCTACCCAGATCAACCAAGACTGGAGGGCCAACACGGAAACCTATTTGCTCAACTAAGGCGAGCCTTTGTGGTGGGTGCGGGCGAACAAGCTGGGAAACTCTGTGTTTCTGGAGCTATGGCGTTGGTGACAGGTGGTGCAAGCATTTTTCTGGAAAGTGCAGAGCCACTGACAGATGCAGGGAGAGGGATCGGCGGGGCCCTTCAGCAGGCCTGGAATTACTTCACACAAGAAGCGGACGCTGGAGAATAGCAGAGACTTTTGTGGTTCACCTAAAAATAGTGTCGCGATGGCCCTAGTTGCGGTTTGCACCTGACGTAAATGCGGTCGCTGTCGGACGACTACCTATCCGGATTGAACAAGCGTGGCTGATCCCAGCTATACTTTTCTTGGTCATGCTCAAGCGTAAGGTAAAACATGATGCCTTTGCCTTCGGCCTTGAACAGAAACCCGAAGTTTCGCTCATAGATGTTGGCTGGCGCATTTTCTCCGATACCAAACCTGTCTACGCGCACTCGATAGCCGGGAATATCGGTCACATCTTCGGAGACCCAATGAACTATCTTTTGCTGAATTTTCCCAACAGGGTGATACACAATCGGTGATGCTATCAATTGATTGAGGTGGCGTTTTTCGGTGCCCTGAACTCTCTCCACGCGCCCTGCACCTGCAGAATGCACGTCACCGGAAACAATGTGGATGTACTTTGGTTCGTGAGTGTCACCAAAGCTAAAAAGCAAATCGATGAGGCGTTTTTGTTCGTCTTCATGTAGGTGATGATCCCAGTGATCTAAGGCATCATCATCATAGCTTTTGACGAAATTATTTTTGAAGGCCCATCCTATGCGCCCTAGCAAACCTTCGGCGCGCTTTTTGTAGTTCAGGTGTGCAACTGGAACTGGGATTCCGAAGATAAAGGTCCGTTGCTTGGCAAGTTCACCGTGTGCGCGTTCGAAAACGGAGCCATCCCTGATGTCCTCCAGTTCCTTGTACTGCAAATCGGACATGATTTGATCACGTGTGCGAAGTGATCTGTTATCTAAGATCAGCATTTCAAAATTGCGGAATGGCACTCTCTGAGAATAGTGATCATTGGATATGAGCGCGGAATTGGATCGCGTGCGGATCTGCAAAAGTTCGAAATATCGTTTGGCGACGGCGTAGATTTCTCGGAATACCTCACAGTTTTGAAGGCTTTTCGGATAGGATCCCCAGCCATCAAAAATGTCATGGTCGTCCCACATCATGACCGAAGGTACGGACGCGAGGACTTTGGCGATAGCAGGTCGGGTCCAACAGCCAATGTAGAGTTCTTCGTAAAAAGCTTCGAGCTGTGCAACGAAGTCGCCTTTTTCAGACGGGCTGATCTTATGGGCGGACATTTTCTGAGTGCTGTTTCGGCCATTGAGATCATGATTTGCGAAGTATGGGACCCTATCCCAGATGGGATCGGCATAGACTTGATCGCCGCACAGCAACAAACAATGAAATGAATATGCTAAGTCTTCTTGGTGGTGGGCTTGGAACAGTTTTTCCCACATGATAAATTCAGAAGAGTGCATTTCGGACGGCATCAATTTGTGATCGCCGTTACAGGATGCAAATCCGACCTTTGGAATGACCTCTTGTCCGGGGACGACGAAAGTCCAACTTGAGTAGCCGGAGGCGCATTCCATGGGCACGTTGGAAAGCTCGATGACGTAGGTTACGTTTTCGGACTCAGCAGACGGGTCAACCTCAAACTCAAAGCGAAAGAGAGTGTTCTGAAATGTGTTTTCCATCCTTTTCGGTGGCATGCGTGTTGTGATGCCACGCGCAGATACGACCAGCTCGATTTGGCTGCCATTTGCGGTATCGACCCCGTTTGGCAGCAACAAAATAACCGTGTATCTGTAGTCTTGTTCGACGCCTAAAATGGGTCCTAGCGTGATCATTTTGGATTTCCTTGAAGTCAGATGTGTTGCGAGATTGGCCATTTGGGCGTGCGGTGCACTAATCTGATCTACACCATGTGGGCTGATTATGTATCGATCTTAAAGTTTGAGCCTATGACCCATTTCAACTAGTGTGAAGTAGCCGAGCGGTTTTGCTGGGTTCCTTTGCCGGAAAGCAGAATGCTATGTTTTTCACTTCTATAAGACTCTCCAACATCCGTTGCTTCAAGGACGTTTTCGTCGATTTTGACCTGCCGGGTGGGAACAACCGAAAGTGGACGATATTTACCGGCGAGAACGGTAGCGGAAAGTCGACCATTCTGAAATCCATTGGACTGGTTATGGCGGGCTCAGATGCTTTGCCAGAATTGATTGGTAATCCAGACGATTGGATTTCGATGGGTGCAGAGCAAGGTGAGATCATCGCGGAAATAGAAACGGCGAACGGAAAAAAACGCAAAATCAGTCTGTTGATAAAGCGGGGCGAGGGGATGACAAAGTTCATTAAGCGTTCCTCTGAAACGCTGTCGCTGTTGAACAATGCATTAGAGCACACGACCCGGAGTTACCTCACGATCGGGTTTGGTGCATCTCGTCGTCTATCCGAGCCAGGACTGACCAACACAAGTCATTCCGGGCGTACTCATCCACGTGCGCGCAGCATGCTTTCTCTCTTTGATCCTTCCGCGACGCTGAACCCGTTGGAGAGTTGGGCTATGCAGCTTGACTATTCTACAGATGGAAGCGGGCTTGATGTCATCCGCGCTGTGCTGTCTGATTTCTTACCGGAAATGAAGTTTTCCCATATCGACAAGCAAAAGGAAGCGCTTATTTTTGAGACCGAAGACGGCAAGGTGCCGCTTCGATCATTGAGCGATGGGTATCAAAGCGTGGCTGCCTGGGTCGGAGATCTGCTCTATCAGATCACAAATACCTTTGGTGATTATAAGGATCCTTTGAGCGCCCGTGGTCTTTTGATCATTGATGAAGTTGACCTGCACTTGCATCCCAAATGGCAACGCAGGCTTCTTGATTTCCTCGAAGACCGACTTCCGAAGATGCAGTTAATCGTCACGACCCACTCGGTCGTGATCGCCCAACAAGCGCCATTTGGTGCTTTGCATTACTGTGTAAGGCGCGATGGAAACCCAGTCGTTGAGCTCTTTGATATCGACCCCGGTAACTTGCTCTTAAACCAACTGATTGCGACTGAAGCTTTTGGTCAGATGAGCGACGAGTCTGTGCAAGTAGAATTAGCAAAGAACGAGTATAGGGAGATACAACGCAAAGAAGACAAAACCATTGCCGATGAAGAACGCTTGAAAGCGTTGTCTGAGGTATTGGGTGCACGGCCGCCGGATGAGGATGCCGCAGTGTCTCTTAACGCGGAACAACAAATTATTATGAAGAAGATTTTGGCCTCTCAACGCGAATAAATGCATGATTAAGCTCGACCGAGTAAGAACAAAAGCTGCAGTGCCGTCGGCGTTTCGGGGGCGGACGCCGCGCAACCGCGTGGTCGCCTTGATGAAGCTTGCACGAGAACAGCTGGCTGCCGGGGAGCCGATCAAGGTCGAAATCGAGTCAAAATGGTCGATCACAAAAGATCAGCTTTTGATCGAGACGCATAACAAATGTGCTTATTGTGAGTCAGACATAACGACAGTGTCTTATGGTGATGTTGAGCACTATCGTCCAAAGTCGGTCTATTGGTGGTTGGCTTATGTTTATGACAATTATCTAGCATCTTGTGCGATCTGCAATCAGCGGTTTAAAGGAGCAAAGTTTGAGTTTATTGGGCCAGCGATCGCGCCTCCGTCAGTCTTAGCTGCGTCAACTGATGAAGAGTTAAAGGAACTGGCTAATATCCTCATCCCAGACCCACTTGATGCAGATGCTGTCGCGATTTTTGAAGACCTGCACCGCTCAGAAAGTCCTTTAATTCCGAATCCCTACATTGATGATCCTGAGCCGATGTTCGCTTGGGAAGTCTTTGAGGGCACTGAGGAGGTAGAGGTCGTGCCCAACACGGCGTTTGCGAACTCAGATCGGATCGTGGATGCGTGTGAGCGAATCTATGGGATCAATCGACCGCAGCTCAAACGGAGGCGATTTCAAAGGTACCGATTTTATGACACCCTTCGCAAGATGCTGGATGATCTGCCAGCGGGCGCTCCGTCACGCGCCGATGCTGAGGATTTGCTGGCAAGCTTTAGCAAGTCAAATAGTGAATATGCGGCAATGATCAGGTTTCTCGACGCACTGTAAATAGCAGCTCCGAATTTGACGGAGTACACTGACATTCTGTTTGGCTCGGCAGTCGAACGACCGGGGCTGTAGTCAGTTAAACTGGTTTGTTACTTTTCCATTTTGGTGTCCCTTCATTGCCAACAGATTTGACATAGATGGTCTCAGTGGCTGCATAGATTGCCATTCTAAACACATGTGTAAAACCCGTATTTGTAATCTGTGGCGCGGCATAGCTTAAGTATTTCACCCAATTGCAGCGGTATTACTCTTCCCTAGGGAACGGCGATCTCCACCAAATCAAATTTCGTCGTTTTTGGGTTGAATGACAGCTTGAATATTCTGCCTTAAGTAAACATCTAGTAAAGGAGGTTTATGAGGTTGAGGAATTGTCGATGAATGCGAATATTGGATATGGTTACAACGTAGCGATTGAAAAGCTGGCTGAAGAGTTGGCTGTGCCACAGGATCGCTTCGATCAAGCCGAAGGCCGCTACAAGGATTTAGGTGAATTCCTTCATCGCGATGAGTCCAAAGTTCGGGACTACGATCCTGAGGTCTACATCCAAGGCTCTTTCGCACTTGGAACTCCAATTAAGCCCGCTTCCGCGGATGAAGACTACGATCTCGACATCGTAGTTGCCTTTCGGTCTCTTTCCAAAATGCACCTCTCACAGGCCGATCTTCGTCGTCTTCTGAAGGATGAGCTCAAGGCCTATCGAAAAGCTCGAGGTATCCAGAACGTGGTCGGGGAATCCCGGAGGTGCTGCACCTTGGTTTACGCAGACGGTGCGCAATTCCATATGGACGTTTTGCCAGCAGTTCCAGACGAGGCCAACATGCGCGGTGTTTTGTCGTCATATCTTGCTGACGAAGCGCTCGCAGAAGGGGCAATTGCGATCACTGACAGCGACGAAATAGCAAAGTACCATATCGTCACTGACGACTGGCCCAGAAGTAACCCACGTGGGTTTGCTTCGTGGTTTAAGTCAAGGCAGATTGAACAATTAAATGAGCGCAGGCGCGCATTCCTAGACGCACAAGGTAAGGTAACTGCTAGCGTCGAGGATGTTCCCGTTTTTCGGGTCCGAACACCTCTGCAATCTGCCATCATGATCTTGAAGCGACATCGGGATGAGTGGTTTGCGGAGCAGGATCAAGACTTGAAGGTTATCAGTATCATCCTGACGACGCTCTCCACCCACGCGTACGCAGGTGAAAACCGAGTATCTGACACGATCGCAAAAATCCTTCGAGATATGCACCTCTCGATCAAGGACCGCGACGGCATTTCTTGGATTGCCAACCCGACTGACCCCTCCGAGAATTTTGCAGATCGCTGGGAAACTTACCCAAAACGAAGAGAAGCATTTTTCAATTGGCTAGAGGCAGCTCGTCAACAATTTGCTGCGGTGCAAGGCTTCTCCGACGCGAACAATGTTTTGAACGAACTGACGCGAGGTCTTGGCGACCCGCTGATTGAAGCTGCGCGGTCAAAGATGCCGACAAACGCGGGGTCACGTGCTGCATCAGTCGCTCCCGCCGCTGCGGCCGGAGCCTCTGCGCCTGGACTTGTATTCGGTGAAGAAGAACGCAGACCATCGGAGCCTAAGGGTTTTGGTTAATGTGCTTCACACTCAGCGAGCAGCGACTGGTTCGGGAGAGTGAAGAACTTTCAGACTTAGCGGAGAAATCAGAATGGCTTCGGGATACTGAGTTCAGCCAGAACGCTAACGGCTTGCTAACTTGGTCGTTCACTCTTGAGATCGCGGATCGTCACATAGCCTTAAAGTTGGTGTTTCCAGCGCTTTTCCCTGACCTGCCGCCTTTTGTCCTACCGGCTGACGATAATGTTCGGTTGTCGCAACACCAGTACGGCGAGGGTGGTGAGCTCTGTCTTCAGTATAGACCAGACAATTGGCATCCGGACTGCAAAAGCACAGATGTTGTCAGGAGTGCCAAGGCACTTCTCGACGCAACTCCTCAGGATAATTGTCTTTCTGATGTCGAGAGTGCTCACCCTTCCGATCTAACTTCGCTACTCAATAGCCAACAATTGCGCTTCATGCTGCCTTCGGAGACTGCCCGTCTACTTAGGTTAAGGCTTGCCGGACACACGACAGATCTCCAAATGACCCTGGAATGGCGAGTTGGTGTCTCCGAAGTCTTGGTAGCACGCGTGGCGATTATCGGGCGTGATACTGGAACGCGTGTGCCGGTTGATGGGCCAGGGGTTGGGGGAAAACTAGTCTCGGGTGTTTTGTTTCGACTACCCGACATCAGAGATATTCCGGATGTCGAACCAGAACAGCTGGGGGAAATCCTCTACCAATACCTTCCCTCTCGGCTGCGAGCATGGATCGCTGAAGCTGGTGACATCTTGGTCGTTGTCTCAAATGGCAGACGAGAAGTACTACTACGCGTTATGCACCGGGGATCTGAACGTCGAATAGATCCATTTCATACCTTTGCTCCGCCGAATGCGAAAGAACGCCGCGTTCATGGACAGATGTTTCGAAAATCAAGCGTCTGTATCATCGGCGCGGGATCCCTGGGCTCCAAAGTCGCAGCAGGGCTTGCGCGCGAAGGTATTGGGAAGTTCATGCTGCTCGACAATGATGTTCTGTGGTCCGACAATCTAGTTCGCAACGAACTCGATGAGATGGATGTGGGGCATCATAAGGCGATTTCGCTTAAGCATAGGCTGCTTCGAATTAGTCCGACAGCACAGGTTGGGGCCTTAGGCATGAGCCTGACCTCGCAGTCGACTGTCCAACACATTGCAGAGTTGGGCGAAATTATCAGCTCCTGTGACCTAGTCATCGAAACAACAGCAGATAGCGGTGTGTTTCGGATGTCGGCGGCCGTATGCACCCAGAAAAGCAAGCCACTTGTTTGGGGTCGTGTCTACGCAGGTGGTATTGGAGGTCTTGTGGCAAGATGTATCCCAACTGAAGACCCTCCACCAATGACTGCCGCGTCTCAGTTGCAAGAATGGTGCAATGCCAAAGGCAAAGAACCGCCTGAAGGCCAAGAGCGAGATTACGGGCTGCAAGGCGCTGAGCAAGATGAGCCTCTTTTTGCATCCGATGGCGATGTAGGTGTGATCGCCAATAGGCTGGTCCGTCATGCTCTCGATGCGCTGTCGACTGCTGACCTAAGAGTTCACCCAGAACCGGCCTACTTTATTGGACTTCGCAAAGGCTGGATCTTTGATCACCCCTTCGACACCCATCCAGTCGTCTACGGCCCCCATGAAGGATGGCTCAGCGGCAGTTCTAGTTGCGCCGATCAAGGAATTGATCGGGTTGTCCACCATCTCGGTATTAAGCATGGCACTTAGTCTTACCATCCCAAGGTGCCAGCTGACAAAGATGCAAGGATTATTGAAGAAGGGCGGCATCAGAGAGATCGGCGGTTGGCTTGTCGCCGAGCAGCTCGCGCCGGGAGAGTTCGAGTTGGTCGGCTTTACAGTCGATCTTGAGGTAGGAACGCGTGATCGCTTCCATAGCTTTCCGAGTCTTCACTCTGAACAGCTAGACCAGTTATTGGCGGAGAACGTAAATAGGGTGGGTCGCGTGGACTATCTGGGCGAATGGCACTCACACCCGACATTCCCACCGGTTCCAAGTGAAATGGACATGGCCGCGATGATAGGTATGGTTAAAAATTGCGGACCTTCTTTCGCAGCTCTGGTCATTGTCCGTCTATTGGGCACAGCTAGGATTGAGGCGACAATCACTACGTTCCAACATGGTGAGCCGCCTGTGAAGGGCCGGCTGATAATCGATGACGCGCAGCCAGAAACTACATTTCGTGAGGACGGAAAAGACCAATAGCCGTAGCATCGTTTATAGGCCATTTAAGTCAATCAGACAGCCGTTTTCGGCTATGGTCAATATCCGCGACAGCGGAGTTTTTTAAAATGGAGCGTGACATTGTCGAGTACCTATATTCCCGCCAAGACACAGACCCAACTCTGGGCTTTGGCAGCAGGTCGATGTGAATTCGCCGGATGCAACAAACTTCTTGTTGGCGACCTGATCGCTGGCAAGGAGGACGGAAAGTTCGGTTTTATCGCCCATATCGTAGCTGATAGTGAGAATGGTCCTAGGGGCAACAAGATCCGCTCGCCACTACTTGCGCGTGACATCAGTAACCTGATGCTATTGTGCCCAATCCATCACAAAGAAATCGATGTCGACCATGTGGAAGACTATCTGGAGGATGCGCTGCTCGCAATGAAGCGTGAGCATGAAGACCGGATAGAGACGGTTACAGATATGGATGCCGACCGCGCGGCTCATGTGCTCCGTTTCGCGGCGACAATCGGACAAATGGACTCCCTAGTTTCCACCAAGGCAATCTTCGCCGCCATGCCGCCTGACAGACATCCGGCCGAGCGACGGACTATCGACATTGAGTTAAATTCCGAGATCAGGGACGACGAGACAGCCTTTTGGAATATGCAAAGTGAACATCTGCACCGTCAGTTCCAGCGCAAGGTCAAAGAGCGGATTGAGCAGAAAGAAATCATGCAACTGAGCGTGTTTGCACTTGCCCCGCAACCGCTTCTTATTGAACTCGGCACGTTGCTAGGCGATATCATGCCTGTATCAGTCCACCAGAAATATCGAGAGCCATCGACATGGAAATGGCAGCTGCACCAGTCTTCAATTAACTATAATGTTAGTGAGTACTCTGGGCCAAAGGATGTGCCAGTCGCCCTTAAGTTGGCGATCAGCGCCACCGTCGACGACCAACGAATTCGCTCTGTTCTGGGCGAAGACGCTGCAATCTGGTCGATTACAGCCGAAGAGCCCCATAACGACATCATGCGCCGACAGGAGGATCTGGCTATCTACAAGACACACCTCCGCCGGCTGCTTGATCGCATCAAGGCTCACCATGGGGAAGATGCGACCATCAACGTGTTTCCTGTTCTCCCAGCCTCCGCTGCAGTCGAAACAGGTCGTTCACGAATGCCCAAAGCTGACTCGCCATTGCTCATCTACGATCAAAAGCCGGGGAAAGGCTTCGTGCCAACAATCAAGATTGTTACTTAGTTTTTTGTTAGCCTTCAGACTGGGTTTTCGTGACACTCTTGCTCCAGCGAACGCATTTTTTTTGGGTACCGCTGAACCAATGCCGCATGACGGTCCCTTCACTTTCAGCAAGACGCGGATCCTGGTCGCTGACGTGGCGAGGTCCGGCTATCGGGACGATAAAAAAGTTACCATTACTATGGATCGACTTGTGCGAGCGTGTCGGCCCTTTCGATTGCTGCGACCAATGAGTTGTCTGAAACCTTGGTGTAAATCTCGGTCGTTGCGATGCTCGCATGCCCCAGTAATCGTTGCACCAGACGGATATCCACGCCTTCCTCAATCAGCATCGTTGCCGCCGAATGACGAAATTGATGCGGGGTGAGATGGGGCTCGACAAGCAGCGATTTTGAGACTGTTCTCAGGCGCTTTCTGAAAGCCGGAGCCGTTAGCCTGTCTCCAGCTGAATTGGTGAACAAACATGCGCTTGAGCCCGCATGACGATGCCGATGTTCCCAAAAGTGTCGAAAATCCATCAAGAGCCGTTCGTTCGCCACGTACACCGAGCGTTCTCTGTTGCCTTTACCTCTAACTCTAATCCGGGTGGCCGCACCTGACACGTCTCCAACATCCAAGCTTGTAAGTTCTCCGATTCTCATGCCTGTGACTACGAGTAATCGAGCAACCAAGCCGGTAACTTGATCGGTACCGTATGGCCGTGCAGATACCGCG
>Ga0316209_1002238_pt1 | contig 16202 bp, 13 predicted proteins | sample 6monopyrite_MG_FD_204945 | JGI IMG/M metagenome (GOLD analysis project Ga0316209, IMG submission 204945) | Microbial mat bacterial communities from mineral coupon in-situ incubated in ocean water Damariscotta River, Maine, United States -... | ecosystem: Environmental > Aquatic > Marine >...
TGTGGCCTCCTTATTCGAACTTGCCGGTTCTGTTAAAGAGGCCATTTTCGCAGCTTTGCACGCAGTGACGGCGGAGCCTTTTCGAGTCACACCGCCAGAGGCGGTGGTTTACCAAGTTTTAATTAAAAAAGATTATTCATCCGAGCGATATTGACGAACTGGCGGGCAAAATCACGGCGATCATATACAACAAGAGTTCCGAATTAGAAGCCATTTATCGAAGAAAGACCGAACAGGGGCAATGGATTTGGCTACTCGACCGAGCGAAAGTAACCCAGTGGTCAAAGCAAGGTAAGCCACTTAGGGTTAGCGGGACGAGTCGCAATATTACTGCAATAAAGGAGAACGAAAAACAATATAAGTTGATCGCATCTGCGTTTCAGAGCTCATCGGATGGAGCTGTGGTGTTAGATTCAGATTTGGGGGTTGTCTCGATCAATACCGCGCTTACTGAAATAACAGGTTACGGTAAAGAAATTATCGGTAAAAAGCTAGGAACATATTTAGAAAAGCAACAGGGCAAAAAAGATGGCGCAGTTATTCATTTTAGCGATATTAGAAATTCGGTTTTTACCTCGGGTTCGTTCGAAGGTGAACTGTATGTTACTGATGCACATGGTGGATTAATGCCCATTGATTTGCGAGTTGCCAGCGTTATTCACGACGACGATGAGTCAACCCATTTCGTTGCTACTTTCACCAACATTAAATTTAGAAAGGAAGCCGAAAGTAAGTTACGCCAACTGGCTAATTTCGATGGCCTCACTGGTCTTCCGAACCGAACTCAAGTTCTCGAACGACTGGGGAAAGAAGTAGACCTGTCCCGGAAAAATAATAGTTCCATGGCGGTGATGTTTCTGGATTTGGATAATTTTAAAAATGTGAATGATGGTCTTGGTCATAGTATTGGTGACGAGTTATTACTTCAAGTCGCCGGTAGGCTAAAAAACGCTATTAGAAAATCTGATACCGTGGCGAGATTCGGTGGCGACGAATTTATTATCGGGCTATTTGAGCTTAATTCAACCAAAAATATTGTCAAGGTTGCAGAAAATGTACTCAAAAAATTTAGAAAACCTTTTCATCTTAATAATATTGATTTAGTCGTCACCACTAGCATCGGCATTGCCATCTATCCGAACGACGGTAATGATGTTGAGACTTTATTGCGCCATGCCGACACCGCCATGTATGACGCCAAGAGTAGTGGAAGAAATAATTTTAAGTTTTTTACGGAATCGATGAATTTAAAAGTAATTGACCGTGCCTCTTTAGAAGCAAGATTGCGCCGAGCGCTGTTGAATGAAGAATTTGTTCTGTTTTTCCAGCCAAAATTTTGCCTTAAGAGTAAGAAAATTAGTGGATTCGAAGCTTTGATACGATGGCGCGACCCAGAATTCGGTATCGTCATGCCAGACGAATTCATACCTCTAGCTGAAGAGTCCGGCTTAATTATTGATATAGGTAAAATAGTCCTGTTTTCTGCGATTAAGCAGTTGCGAGAATGGCACGACAAGGGGTTTGATCAAATTCATGTTGCGGTAAATATTTCAGCATTGCAGTTTAAAGACAAAGGGCTTGTCCCCTTGGTAGTTCAGGGGCTAAAAAAATACCAACTCGATGCTCATTTTTTGGAGCTGGAAATAACGGAGAGTACATTGATGGCAGATATGGCGCATACCCAAAAGACTTTGAATGAGTTGCGGAGTTTAGGAGTAAAGCTCTCCTTAGACGATTTCGGTACGGGTTACTCATCGCTGAGTTATCTCAAGCTGTTCCCAATCAACTCGTTAAAAATCGACCGTTCTTTTGTCAAGGAAATGGCTTCGGATCAACGCGACGCGAGTTTGGTCAAGTCAATTATCGGCCTGGCGCACAATCTCGATGTGGCGGTTACGGGAGAAGGCGTAGAGTCGGTAGAGCAGCTAAAGTTGTTGCGCAAGCTTGGCGCCGAGGAAATTCAAGGTTTTTTACTGAGTAAACCGTTAGATGAAGTTGCTGCCAGAGAAATTCTCGGGCGCAATCAAAGTATTAGCCAAATATTGGCGAAAGATAGGAATGAGTCTAAATTGGGGAGTTGAAGCATAATAAGTGATTATTAGTTCAAATACATCCGATCGATAAGGTGAATGATTATGCCGAAACTTGAGTCACAGGAGTTTAATTGACGCTGCGGGAAACGCGCTGAAAACAGTCAGCATAGTACATATTAATAGTGTTCTGGTTGTTTAGTTTTTTCAACTTTTTGTTCTCTTGTAATAATCGTCTGCCTTCAAAATCAATAAATACTAAACCTGCTTTTGGGTAAGTCTGGATATTCCCAAGCGTATTAAACATACTATTTCCCCGATAGTCAGGAATACGCAAACATGTGCCGTCAAACACTTCAACAAACCCAGGAAAACCGCCACGGTATGAAACATCTCCACCGTGTTGATTTAGTAAGCCTGTAGAACTGTTGGCAGAATTTTCAATAGGACTAACACTGCCGACAAATAACGAATCGGCATTTTCGATTAGTTCAATTTGTTGGTCAGTCAGTGCTGTTCCTCTGATTGATGTTGCTATTTGCAAGCCGAACGCTTGCTCGCTAGTTTTTAGACTGCGTCGTTGAATATATTTTGGACAATTCGGATAGGCTTGCTCTACTTCTATCAGGAAACGATGATCATCCAGCGCTTGAATGGTCAATCTCATTGAGCCAAAGGACTTCAGCGATTGGTGCAGTGAACAACAGCGCAGGGAATGGGTGGTGTATGCAAAACGTCCCTTTGCAGGCCCTGAATCGGTATTGACCTACCTCTCTCGTTACACGCATCGGGTGGCCATCGCGAACAGTCGACTGGTCGCCCTTGATGAGCGCGGCGTCACCTTCAAATACAAGGACTACCGCTGCAAAGGGAGCAGCAAACACAAAACCATGGCCTTGCAGACTGACGAGTTTATCCGCCGTTTTATGTTGCATATATTACCCAGCGGGTTTCATCGCATTCGCCATTACGGCTTACTGGCCAGTCAAAGTAAATTGGCTGATGCACGCAGATTATTGGACGTTGTACCGTCCACACGGGTATTACTGACATGACACAAGCAATAAGTTACGTTCAACGGCACATCACATCATCACCAAAATACGGTGACAGGCAAGTTATGGCCAAAATGTTTAATGTCAGTGAAAAGTACCTGCGAGCCGACAAATGTTACAGGAAAACCGGTAATACTCATGACTAACCTACGCTCAATACGCACTTTAATTCCCCATGTGCGGAACGTTACGCAGCCACCCGCCCATCTGCCATCGAAATCCCCATAGAACCCATACGTAGCAGTTTACCCCCCGCGGTTTCCTCCATGAGAGATTATCCGTCGCCTGTCCGCAGGCACTGTGTTGAGAGCCATTTGTTTGAATGACAGGCAACTGATAACCTAAATCAAAGCGGCCCTTTTGGCTAAGAACTAGAATGACAATTTAATATCGAAATTCGGCAAAGTAAAAGTAAACCTAATGTCTAAAATGACATGCTCAGTTTTAAACTTTAATCCGAATAATTACCCTCTTACGAAGAGGGCTTTTCACTGAGCTTAGTTTTGTATTGATTATGTTGGGGGTGCAGGGTTTTTCCCAAAATATGTTCATCTTGAACAATCACGTTTGACGCATTACCCACTATCAATGGATCTGCGCCACGCACGACATGCTTGTCTTTATTCGGGTAAGACAAACTGGCGAGAAAATGATGCATACAATTAAGTCGGGCGCGTTTTTTATCGTCTGACTTTACTACCATCCAAGGAGCATCAGCGGTATCGGTATAGAAAAACATGGCTTCTTTTGCTTCGGTATAATCATCCCACTTTTGTACCGCTTGTTTATCTATAGGACTGAGTTTCCATTGTTTTAACGGATCGGTTTCCCTTTTGGCAAATCTACGTTGCTGCTCTTGAGGCGTCACTGAAAACCAAAATTTATACAACCTTATACCACTTCTCACTAACATCCTTTCTAAATCTGGTGTTTGGCGCATAAACTCCAAATAATCACCGGGCTGGCAAAAATCCATTACTCTCTCGACCCCAGCACGGTTGTACCAAGAGCGATCAAACAACACTATCTCACCTTGTGTAGGAAGATGTTTAACGTATCGCTGAAAGTACCATTGCCCTAACTCGGTTTCACTGGGTTTTTCAAGGGCAACCACTCGGCATCCCCGAGGATTTAGATGCTCCATAAAACGTTTGATGGTGCCGCCCTTACCTGCCGCATCTCGACCTTCAAACAGAATAACCACTTTTTGCCCCGTTTCTTTTACCCATTTCTGGACTTTAAGTAACTCAACCTGCATCTGTTTTTTTTGAGTTTCGTAAGTCCGGTTAGAAATTTTTGTTTTATAAGGGTACTCACCGGAACGAAACGACTGAGCGATAAATTCTGGATCATGACGATGTTCTGCAAGCTCATGTAATAAGGCCCCCTTTGCCTGTTGGGGTTTAACTTCATTGTGTTCAGTAGTTGGTTGAGGAGTTGGGCTGTTACCGTTCAGTTGAGTCATGATTTCTCCAGTATGAATTTTCAATTTGGTTATCTGTACCAATATATCAGTCATACAAGATCTTGAGAGCATGGTTTGCCCATCTGTTGACCTATATCAATACGATGTCATTTGATGCTGTCAGGTTAATCCTTAACAACTCAAGCAGACAGTAATTTAACCCCTATCAATATGAGCACTGTACCACCAAAAAGCTCAGCTTTACTTTCAAGCCAAGTGCCACTCTTGGCTCCAACAAACACACCAATCCCACTAAAAACCAGTGTTGTTGCTGCTATGATTGCGCATGCAACAAATGCATTTACATCAAGTAGAATGAGTGAAAAACCTGCGGCTAAAGCATCTATGCTAGTGGCTATAGCGAGAACTAACATGAATTTGTGAGTGATTGTGACTATGTCTTTTTCAATGTTCCCTGAACAAGACTCATAAATCATTTTGCTACCCACTAAAACAAGAAGAATAAAAGCGATCCATGGTGCATATGCTTGCACCCAGCCAAAAATTTCCTTGCCACCTAAGTAACCAATCAACGGCATTAGCCCTTGGAAAAAACCAAAATACAATCCTGCATTTATAGCAAGGGATGACGTTTTATTAGCATGTTTTGCTCCCAGTCCAATGGAGACGGCAAACGCATCCATACTTAATGCTAGCGCAAGAATTACGACTTCAATCACTCTTTAAATACCTACTGAAAACAAAATGCTTAAAAACGAAAATTTAGCTCATTAAAAACCCAAGCAATTACACTATCTCAAACCACATTTTTAACTCTTGATAAACCTTAGGATCGCTTAACAGCTGCATATGATTGATGTTAGTACCTACCCATTTATGAGACTCGGAAAACTGTAAATTAAAGGCTGGATTTTGGTGCTCACCCAAGGCACTTTTTATCCTGACCAGCCCATCACCTAAAGGGTAATTGATACTGTCTTTAGCACTAGTTGCTACTGCAAAACTGCGCACTGAATCAGGCAAAGGCAAAGGTAGGCGTTGATCACCACTAAACTCAAAACGTTCGCTTGTATTCCAATCTGACTCTTGCACATTGCCATAACGTAAATCGGTGATCCCAGCACTGCGCACTTCAACTAGGCGCGCAAACGGCACTGTGTATGAATGAGCACCTAAAATTAAATCAATCCAGTTACCGGCTTTTTCTAGAGCAGCGCCGTGATGAGGCGTGCCTAAAAACACTAACTTATTGAGACGTTCAGGCCACTTGTGGCCACTATTTTCTGCCACATCAAATGCACTGCGGGATACTAAACCTCCCATACTGTGAGCCAAGATATTAATGTCTAACTTTTTATCTGATAGGTCTACCAAAGACTCAAGTAAATCAGCAAACTGTTTGCCATTATCAGAAATATGTCGCCCAGAATTATAGTGCAGGTAAATGGCGCCCATTCCCGACTCTTGCGCCAACTCAGCGCCATGGTCATGACCTTCTCGGCACCACTGCAAGTCATTCATACACAAACCATGAGCCATGATCAGAAGTTTACCTTCACTTTGATTTATGACATCACAAAGTTGTTGGTCATTTAGCACTTGTCCATCTCTTCGAAAGTGCATAGGAATGGCTAAAGGGTTATCGCTAACAACAAGATAGTCACCCAGTACTCCGTTTAAAGCCGCAAGCAAAGTTTGTGCTGAGGCTGAATCAGGTTGAGAGGCTAAGGTTTTACTTATAGCAGCAAGTGGAACATCAATATTTTTACCTAACCATTGTGTCACATTGCGGATATTGCGATACACCAAGCCACTTATACCAGAAAGTTGTTCTTTGTTAGTCACCGATTTTTCAGCTGGAAGCGGACTGACGCGCTTATGCATTGATTCAACAATGTTTGTGATAGCTAACACCGCATCAATGGTTAAACGACCCACACCTTGTGTTTTAGAATGAGTTTTTACCTTGAGGGGATCCTGACTTTTATTTTTGGGACTATCGTTCATAGATATCTATTTATATGCACAATAAGGTGACTCACCATAACAAGTATTTGTGGCAAGTATTACTTATTTGGAAGGCTAAGTTTGCAGTAACTGTTGTTGAACCATCCTAGGCAATGCAACAGGCCATGTTTTATCACGCCCTTGCCACATGACTTCTGCTTGTTGATACGACTCTGCCCAATCAAGTTTATTCACTAATACCAACATCAAACTTAAGGTCCCAACCACGGCATGGTTAGCGTAGATATCGTCTATTTGCCCAGCCCACACTTTGATCAGCTGTTTGACGTCTAGCGCTTGGGGTTTAGTGATAAAGGTTTCACAGGTGGCACTTACTTCAGTGCATGCTTGCTGTGTTTGACGACTGATATGTAAGGTTACGTCACGCAGTGGATTAAATTCAATTTCTCCACCCTCGCCTCTAAAACACAATACATTTTGATCGTTCAACAATGCGGCAGTTTTGCGGTGTTTTTCGTCTATCAGGCGATGAAAAATGCCTTGTAGGCTGTTGGTTGCATGAGTCGGGTTTAACATTCTGGCCAAGGTATTGGCACAGGAACGTAAACCAAATTGTTCGCGCAATTGAATAATATGCTCGAGTTGCGGGTTAATGTGCTTTAAGTCCATATAGGTAAAACCGAATGTGTCTAACGCCACTCGGGCTTGTTCTGGGTTTTGCGAGATTTCAAAACCTAATTGAGGTAACACTTCTTTAAGATATAAACGTTTTGAATCGGGTTCGTGAGTGCCGTGCAAAAATAGGCGTTTACCACTTTGCGCGAGTAACATGACCGCCAACAAAAACCAAGGTAGATGCCTGCGTTTACCGGCGTAACAGCCCATGTCTAGATCAACTGCGAGCTCAGTTATATTGGTAGGTGTCAACGCGCGAAACGCCAGACTAAAACCAGCCAACTCTGCTGCGGTTTCTTCTCTGACCCGCAGCAACATCAAAAACGCGCCTTTTTGTTCAGCTGTGGCTTGGCCTTTGATTAGCATACTCATGGCCTGCTGTGCTTCTTCCATGGTTAAGGTGCGCCCCGCCCTTTGGCCACGGCCAATAATGCGAATAAAGTGTTTAAAGTCTGTTGGGGTGTCTGGCATAGCTTAAAATTCTTATCTACTGTTTTGATATTCTACCCTGAATCTCACTGCTAAATAACAAAAGCTATTAGAGTAAAATCATATTAGTCTGCAGGACTTAACTCGTTTACTGATTGGGCACATTCTCTGTGTGTTAGCGGAATTCCCGCATAAGCCGATGCCCCTGATGCCGCAGTTATGCCCGGTACTATGGCAAAGTCAATATTGTGCTTAGCTAAAATTTCACATTCTTCTGCGGCTCTGGCAAAAATGGCGGGGTCGCCACCTTTTAAACGTACAATGTTTTTACCCGCTTGTGCCACTTCTACCATTAACTGACATATGTCAGCCTGCTGCATACTATGGCGACCACACTTTTTACCCACAAACACTCTTTCAACATGGCTTGGGATCATCTTGATAATGTCAGGATCCACTAACCAGTCGTACATCACTAGATCGGCTTGTTGAATTAAGCGATGGGCTTTTAAGGTGAGTAGTTCTGCATCACCTGGCCCTGCGCCAATCAAAAAAACATGACCTTTGCCAGTCCGCCCACGGCGATGAACAAGCCGGTTATCACTAAAATAATGCTTTAACCAATTTGGCAATTGATTAATAGGATTGACGTTATGATTCGACAACAACTGTTGTAGTCGCCCTAAGCCCCATCGTCCTAATCCACTTGGCAGCAATGTATTTTCGGTATTCATGATACGGCCTCCAAAGCAATTAATTGGTCTTGTTCGATAATGAGTTGTTTGGGTTTGTGTTGTTTGACCATTTGACTTAGCTCAGACTTACATGAACCACAATTGGTGCCGCATTGTAGTTTGCGTCCTAAATGGTCTACTGAGTCACAACCTGCTTTGATGGCGTCAATAATGGTGTTTTTGCCGACTTTAAAACAACTGCATATCAACTTGCCTTGTTTGAATTGCTCATCTGGTTGTTTGTTTAACAAACCATGCAGTTGTTCAGTTGTGAGGTTTTTGCTGTTTAGCAAACTATTGATCCAGCTAGGATCCACCTCAAGATTTGTAGATGACATAAACATGATCAACGACATCTCGCCCAGTCGCATGGCACAGGTGCTGTTTAAGTCTGGGCCTGCGGCATTGATCCATTCGTCATACAAGGGCAACTGTAGTTGTAAGTCGTGTTTAATGGTTGCTGGCTGTTGATCGGTGGCAAAAAACACTAACTGGCCGTCATCCACTGGACTAGTCACAAAATAGTCAAAATATTGCCTTAACCATTCGACCTTAAGATCTTGTTGAATAAACAATTGGCCATAATGTTGATAACTAACTTTTTGCAGCTTTACCGCAGCATATTTCAGTTCTGGCTGACCTGATATTTTATCGTGAGCGTCACTATAAAGCCCAGTGATATTGGCACTAGAGGCATTACTGGCACTCCAATGAATAGGTGCAAACACTTCACCTTGGCGCTGCGTGTTGTCAATCACTATCGGCAGTAACACAGCATTTTTTTCAGTGTTGAAATGGGCGGCGCTAAGGCTGACTAAATCATCATTATTCAAGGCTAAACTTTGCGCATCTTTTGGGTGCATAGCCAAATACGGACGGTTAACGTGTGCGGTTAATTCAGATGTTTTGCCGGTGCGGGTCATGGAATGCCATTGATCGCGCACCCGGCCAGTGTTGAGTACAAAAGGGAAATCGTTGTTGCTTAGTTGTTCAGGCAATGCAAATTCGGTTACTACAAACCGCGCTTTACCGCTTTTAGTATAAAATTTCCCGTCGCTGAACAAGCGTTTAGTGCCCTCTGGTGCCGCGCTATTTACAGGCCATTGCACAGGTTTTAAACGCTTGTATTGTGTTTCTGTCAAATCACACAAACCAGAGAGGTCTAGATCACGACTGCCATGATTATCTGCTTGAGTTAAACCTGTATATTCGGCAAATATCTCACTGGGCGAATCAAAGTTAAAACCCTTATCAAAACCCATGGCTTTGGCCACTTCACAGATGATTTTCCAATCGTGTTTGGCTTCACCGCTGGCAGGTAACAAACCACGCTGGCGAGAAATACGCCGCTCTGAATTAGTGACTGTGCCGTCTTTTTCTGACCATCCTGTTGCTGGCAAAGCAATATGGGCGTAATCAAGGGTATCGTTTTTCGCCACACAATCTGACACCACCACCAGCTCACATTTGTTTAATGCTTCGGCAATTTTTTGTCTGTTGGGCATACTCACCATAGGGTTAGTCGCCATGATCCACACGGCTTTAACTTTGCCATTGTTAATGTTTTCAAATAGATCTACTGCTTTAAGCCCCTGCTGAGTAGCGATAGTCGGAGACTGCCAATAGTTTTGTACGGTTTGCCGATGCCCAGGATTGTCGATTTCCATATGACAAGCCAACATACTGGCTAAACCACCTACTTCACGGCCGCCCATAGCGTTGGGTTGACCGGTTAAGGAAAATGGCCCACAACCTTCACGGCCAATTTTAGCTGTGGCTAAATGACAATTGATAATACTGTTGGCTTTATCTGTGCCAGAGCTACTTTGATTCACGCCCATACAATAGGCCGTGACCACCTTATCGGTTTGCGCAAATAATCGATAAAAACTCAGCAACTCAAATTCTGTAATGTCACATTGCTGGGCCACTCGACTCAACGTCCAAGACTCGCAGTTGTTAAGCACTTGCTGAAAACCTAGTGTACTAGCTGTAATGTAAGTAGTGTTTAAATTATTGTGAGTGGCTAAATAAGCCAATAGACCATTAAACAATGCAACATCAGTTCCGGGTTTAATGGCTAGATGTAAATTTGCTAACTCAGATGTCGCTGTTCTGCGGGGGTCGATGGTCACCACTTGCATCGCGGGATTGAGTTTTTTGGCTCGTTCGATGCGCTGAAACAATACTGGGTGTGTCCAAGCGGCGTTAGAGCCCACCAATATCAAGAGTTCAGCTTGTTCCAAATCTTCATAACAACAAGGTACCGCATCAGCACCAAAGGCACGTTTGTATGCAGCTACGGCAGAGGACATACACAATCTAGAATTTGTATCGATATTGGCACTGCCTATGTAACCTTTCATAAGTTTATTGGCCACATAATAGTCTTCGGTCAACAATTGCCCCGAAACATAAAACGCCACTGAATCAGGGCCGTGCTCTGCAATAAGCTGATTAAATTTGCTGGCAACTTGAGAAATCGCCTCATCCCAACTGGATTTTTTACCCTTAATCATAGGGCTAAGTAAACGGCCTGATGCTGAGTTGGTTTCCAGTAGTTTGCTGCCCTTAACACACAAACGTCCAAAGTTAGCCGGATGATCGCTGCTACCTTTTAAGTCGGTTAACTTGTTATCTGTTGTACCTTGCACATCCACACCACAACCCACACCGCAGTACGGGCAAGTCGTGCTAAACATAGAAGGTGCATTACATGTGAGTTTTGTACCTATGGAAATACTTGAGGACATCAACTAGGCAACCCACTGCAACTGCACTTGGTTTTGTTGTATACGCACAGGATAGACAACTAACTTAATGGCATTGTCATCTAGGCACTGGCCTGACTCTAAGCAATAACGCTGTTTATACAGTGGTGAAATAATCACTTTGGCCTCTTGAACAGAGCCCAATAGACCACGATACAACACATTGGCTTTGCCAATAGGATCCCAGTTACTCACAGCGAATATTTGCTCATCAGTAGCGTTTTTTATTTTAAATAAGGCAATTTGTTGTTCCTTTAATAAAGCGCACACCCCAGAGTTAGCGACTAAATCTGTATCGCTGCATACCGTTATCCAATTATTTATTGTACTCATTATATGTCTCCTTAAAGCAGTTCAATGGCAAGTTCAGTTTCTTGCGATTCTATGCTTTGCGATTGACTGCTCTTTGATTGAATAAATAGCTCTTTTTCTGATTCTGTTGCCGGGCGAATTTGTTCACGCTCTTCAACAAATACAATGTTCAAATCAGATTTATCGCTATTAACAAACTGACGGAAACGTTTACGAGACTGTTCGCTTTCAATCGCGGTTTTCCATTCACACTGGTAGGTGTCGACCACGTTTTGCATTTGTGCTTCCAGCTCTGCGCCTAAACCTAATGAGTCTTCAATCACCACCTGTTGTAAATACGCTAGCCCGCCTTCTAGGTTTTCCATCCATACCGAAGTACGTTGCAAACGGTCGCCGGTTCTCACATAAAACATCAGTACGCGGTCAATGTATTTCACTAAGGTTTCGGTATCTAAATCGGTAGCAAACAAATCGCCATGGCGGGGTTTCATGCCACCATTACCACATACATATAAGTTCCAGCCGTTTTCAGTGGCGATGATGCCTATATCTTTGCTTTGGGCTTCGGCACATTCACGGGTACAGCCGGATACCGCCAACTTGATTTTGTGCGGGGCTCGTAACCCTTTGTAGCGATTTTCTAAATCTATGGCTTGGCCCACAGAATCTTGCACACCGTAACGACACCAAGTGCTGCCTACACATGACTTCACGGTTCTTAATGCCTTAGCGTATGCATGTCCTGTTTCAAAGCCAGCATCGATAAGCGTTTGCCAAATAGCAGGGAGCTGGTCAACACGGGCGCCAAATAAATCGATACGCTGGCCGCCAGTAATTTTGGTATACAACTTATAACCTTTGGCCACTTGACCTAATACAATAAGTTTTTCTGGAGTGATTTCGCCACCAGCGATACGCGGTATCACTGAATAGGTGCCGTCTTTCTGCATATTACCCAGGTAAGTGTCGTTGGTGTCTTGCAGGCTGACGTGGTCTGGTTTGAGTACAAAGTCATTCCAGATTGACGCTAAGATCGATGCGCTGACGGGTTTACAAATTTCACAACCTAAACCTTTACCGTGCTTTGCTAATAATGCATCAAAGGTTTTTATGCCGCCGACTTTGACTAAGTGAAACATTTCTTGCCGTGAATAAGCGAAGTGTTCGCAGATATCTTTTTTCACTTCAACGCCACGTTTTGTTAGTTCACTGTCCACTACCGTTTTAAGCAATGCCTCACAACCTCCACACCCCGCGCTGGCTTTAGTGCAGGACTTAATATCTGCCAAGTTGCAACTGCCGGTATCAAAGGCCTCAATGATGTCGCTTATTGATACGTTGTGACATGAACAAATAGTGGCAGTATCTGGTAATTCATCAACACCAAGGGTCGGCGCTGCGTCAGCACCCGCTGGTAAAATAAGGCTTTCTGGATGTTCTGGTAATTCAATATCGTTTAATGCGTATTGCAGCAAGGTGTCGTAATCACTGGTATCACCAATCAGTACGGCACCTAGTAGTTTTTTCTGCTGGGAGTCGACCACAATCTTTTTGTAGACTTCTAGAGGTTGGTTTTCGTAGGTGTAACATAGTGCCCCTGCTGTTCTGGCATGGGCATCACCAATTGAACCTACTTCTATGCCCATCAGTTTTAGTTTGGTGCTCATATCTGCACCTTGGAAAGTCACATCACCGCCAATGATATGGCTAGCAGCGGCTCTGGCCATAGTGTAACCAGGGGCCACTAAACCAAAGATAAAGTTATTCCACAATGCACATTCACCAATAGCATAGATATCTGCATCACTGGTTAGGCATTGATCGTTAACGACTATGCCACCGCGCTCTCCTATAGCGATATCAAACTCGCGGGCCAAGGTATCTTGTGGGCGAATTCCTGCCGAGAACAAGATCATGTCGGTTTCTAATACTTTACCGTCGGCAAAACACATTTTGTAGCGACAGGTTTCACCGGCTTCAATGTTTTGGGTGGCTTTTTGGGTATGTACTTGTACGCCTAGGGTTTCGATTTTACTGCGTAACACCCTGCCACCACCGTTATCTACCTGCACAGCCATTAACTGCGGCGCAAATTCAACGACATGAGTTTGTAAGCCTGCTTCTTTTAATGCGTTGGCCGCTTCTAAACCTAATAGACCTCCCCCCACCACTACACCCACTTTACTGACAGCAGACGAAGCGCTGATATCTTCGAGATCTTCAATAGTACGATATACCAAACAATGCGGCTGATCGTTCCCGGGAATGGGCGGAACAAAAGGATATGAGCCAGTGGATAATACCAGTTTGTCATACTCAAACACGTCGCCCGCTGCGGTGGTGACTGTTTTAGCCAACTTATTGATATTGATAACCTTGGCATTCAATGCAAATTTGATATTGTGCTCTTGATAATATTCTGGTGTGGTTAAGGCTAACTCATCGGCGGTTTTACCAGAAAAATATTCAGATAAATGTACACGGTCATAAGCAAGCCTTGGCTCTGCAGACAACACCACAACATCTAACTGCGTGTCATTGTCTGCGTGACTCGACAAAATGTTTTCTTGGATCAGTTGGTCGACAAAATGATGTCCCACCATGCCATTGCCTACTACTACTATCCGCATATTATTCCCGTTGTGTACATTAATTAAGTTCGACATGAGTCACCTTTACATTTTCTTGAGCGCAAAAAAAAAGCCCACCATTCCAGTTCAGGAACATGTGGGCTTCTTTGCCATGTCATCTTGCATACGTTTTTGAATGCAATATGAAAAATAAATTTAACAATAATTTTCATTGCTTAGTGCATTAGTTAATACAGAAATAATGCCAACAATTAATACTATATAATTCAAACAGTTAGTTATAAATGGTGTTCACTAGCCTTAAAGTTTCGCTCTTATTCAATGCAGCAGCACCAAGTTAGTGCGCCAAAAAACAACCTAATGCTGTTGCGTTCATTGACAGTGCAAGGCTATTCTCCAGAATAGTTTTAGCCATATATACCCATACCAAAGGAAGTAATAACAGAATGACTTTAATAAAAGCGCTCACACTGAGCACCAGCCTACTATTTACTCTCGGAATTCAAGCGGCTTCGGTGTGGAAAGTGTCTAACGAGCAACACAGTCTTTATATTGGAGGCACTATTCATGTGCTCACGCCTAAAGATTATCCTTTAGCAAAGGAATATGATTTAGCCTACAAAGCAGCAGATAAAGTAGTGTTTGAAACAGATATGCAGACAGCTAGTTCACCAGAATTTGCTCAAAAAATGATGAGCCAAATGATGTACAGCGACGGTACAACCGTCAACAAAGTATTAAAACCCGATACCTATAAAGCCCTAGCAATACATTTATCATCACGGCAATTACCCATGCAGGCATTTGCCTCCCACAAACCCAGTTTGTTGGCCATTTCACTGACCTTTATTGAACTACAAGCCATGGGTTACACCAGTGAAGGTGTGGATATGTTTTTTGCTAATATGGCTAAAGCCGACGGAAAGCAACAAGGCTGGTTAGAAACACCTGATGAACAACTGGCCTTTATCGCTAACTTGGGCGGTGACGATCCCAACGCCATTATTGAATATACCCTTAAAGACATAAAAAAAATGCCTGAAATGTTTCCTAAGTTACATGCAACTTGGCTTGCAGGTGATATGCAAGGTATGGCTGATGTAGGCATCACACCTTTTAAAGTTGATTATCCGGTTATTTATCAAGACTTATTGGTAACACGCAACAACAATTGGTTGCCGCAAATTGTTAACATGCTGAATGACACACCCATAGAATTTATTTTGGTTGGTGCCTTGCATCTTTCTGGGCCTGAAAGTGTATTAACAAAACTCAAAGCTAAAGGTTACAAAATCGAAAAACTGTAGCCAAATAACACTAATCAAAAGACAGAGCCTAGATCTCGTGTCTTTTGATCTTTGTACACTCTCTAGCGTTTTTTTTGCGATAATCATTTATTCACTTTTATTTACTCACTTATTGAACAAAGATGAACATTAAACCTATGATCGAAACCTGCGATAGCCCCGGACTTTTGCCCATACATTCAGCTATTTCCAATATGCTACAACAAGTCACTGCAGTATTAGAAAGTGAACAAATAGAACTGGAAGAGGCACTTGGCAGAGTATTAGCTAAGGATTTAATATCGAACATTAATGTGCCGCCTAATGATAATTCAGCCATGGACGGGTACGTTATGCGCTGTGAAGATCTTACTGATAACAAGCAACTCAAGTTAGTGGGCACGGCTCTGGCAGGTAAACCTTTTAAAGAAAAGGTGTTAACAGGCCAATGTATCAGGATCATGACAGGTGCGGTAATCCCTGAAGGGGCTGATTCGGTAGTGATGCAAGAAAACACAGAGATTAAAGGCGACTCTGTCATTTTTAATCAAATACCTAAATTGGGTAACAGCGTTCGAAGAGCTGGAGAAGATATTTTGCAAGGCCAGGTGGTAGTAGCTAAGGGCACTAAGCTTACGCCTGCCTATCTAGCACTTATTGCTTCAGTGGGTATTGCTGAGATATCAGTTATTCGCCAAATCAAAGTAGGCCTAATTGCCACAGGTGATGAGTTAACAATCCCAGGCCAGCCTCTTAGTGATGGCGCTATTTACGAAAGTAATCGTTATGCACTGACCGGATTACTGAATACTTTCCCCGTTGTTGTGTTTGATTTTGGCATTGTCAAAGATGACAAAATAGCTCTCAAAGCGGTTTTTGAACAAGCTGGAAGTCATTGTGATTTAGTGTTGTCTTGTGGTGGAGT
>Ga0316209_1002239_pt1 | contig 16201 bp, 15 predicted proteins | sample 6monopyrite_MG_FD_204945 | JGI IMG/M metagenome (GOLD analysis project Ga0316209, IMG submission 204945) | Microbial mat bacterial communities from mineral coupon in-situ incubated in ocean water Damariscotta River, Maine, United States -... | ecosystem: Environmental > Aquatic > Marine >...
ACTGTTGCCTAAAATCCTGAAAAGCCGTTTGCTTGTCGAAAAATATCCAGTTTGCCGCCCAATTTCGACAAAAACATAAATTTCCACTTGCGTGAACAAAAAATTCCCTGGAAATAGTTTTGAGTCGGCTTTTTATTTCAGTTTCTTTTTATTTCATGGGTGTCTTTATTTTTTGTTTATTATTCCTCCTGTAATATAACTCAAGAGTCCCGACTTCTCGATTAATGCCACGCATAAATATTGTAAGCTGTTGATTTTATGGGTATGTCCGGTGCTCATTTTGGCACCTCTTAATGAAAACTAGAGGTGCCAACTATCCTGACACAGGGGGAGTATGGGAATTTACCTTTTCCCCCAATTGATATGTAATTGCATATATTAAATAGGGAATGATATAGAATAACGGATCATTTATTGACGGGGCACACCTTATTCGATATATAATAATATATATTATCTTTTAGTTGATAGGGTATTACACATCAAAATGAACTATTCGACGCAATATATCTCCCAGCATCTGAAAGAAGCCCGTGAAAGTATGGGTTTAAGCCAGCGCGAACTCAGCTCCAGATCAGGTGTTCCACAAAGCCATATATCTAAAATAGAAGGTGGCAATGTTGATTTACGTCTTTCGAGCCTCGTTACTATTGCCCGTGTTTTAGAATTGGAGCTTGCACTCATTCCCCGCAAATATCTTTCAGCGGTTAATGCGATAGTGGGTAGTGCCAACGGAGACAACAATGGTAAGCCACCCCTACCTGCTTATAGCCTTGATGGAGAAGGATAATGGCGGAGGTGTGTGTACTTAATATACTGCTATATGGTGAGCGCATTGGCACACTAACCAATGTGGGGCATGATCGCACACTCTTTTCTTTTAGTGAGACTTATATCCAAAATGCAGGCAGACCGACCCTAGGCTTGCGTTTTAAAGATTCATTGGGTGAGTTGATTACTGAATTTAAACCGACACAAACGGCATTAATACCCTATTTCTCTAACCTGCTTCCAGAAGGTCATTTGCGTGATTATTTATCCGAACGCGCAGGTGTAAAACCCGAAAGAGAATTTTTCTTACTCTGGGCATTGGGAACAGATTTGCCCGGTGCAATGACTGTTACACCAGATAAAGGTGAAATAGGGTCAAGTTATCTGGGTAATAGCGCAGAGGAAAATGACGACAATAAAAACAAAATCCCCGATGATGCTCTTCGATTCTCACTCGCAGGTGTGCAACTTAAATTCTCTGCAATCAGTGAAGCTGGCGGCGGGTTAACCATTCCAGCAAAAGGCATGGGCGGTTCATGGATTGTCAAATTGCCCTCTGCAAGATTTTCGGGCGTGCCAGAAAATGAGTTTTCCATGATGGAACTCGCAAGGCTTATTGGTATGGACATACCTCCTGTTCGCTTAATTGATGTAGATGATATAGAAAACCTTCCCGCCGGTATTGGTGAAATGCAAGGACAAGCCTTTGCTATAAAACGCTTTGACCGCCTTGAAGATGGCAGCCCTGTTCACATTGAAGATTTTGCACAAGTTTTTGATGTTTACCCGAATGACAAATATAAAAAGGCAAGCTCAGCGAATGTCGCACAGGTCATTGGAGCAGAAAGCAACGAAAAAGATATTGCAGAATTTATTCGTAGACTTGTCTTTAATACGCTGATCGGTAATGCCGATATGCATCTTAAAAACTGGTCGCTTATTTATCCAGATAGACGCAGCGCTAAACTATCTCCCGCCTATGATTTTGTTTCAACAATTCCGTATATTGAAGATGAAAAATCAGCATTAACATACAGCAGAACCAAACGTTTCAATGAATTTACCTTTGATGAGCTTAAGCATCTATCCGCTAAAGCGATGCTCCCTGAAAAAATGGTATTAGATGCCGCCATTGAAACGGTTGCCCTTTTTCATGAGCATTGGCAAAAGGAAAAAACAAACTTACCGCTTCACTCCAATGTGATAAAAGCAATTGACAAACATTTTGATAAAGTGCCTGTTTCAAAAAACACCTAGTTTTCACCTGTGACATTCATCGCTTGTTTTGATTTTAATGCGTGTATCAAGAGGATGACGGTTTATAATCCATTTCATACTTCTTAACATGCGCTCATGATATGACGCTCGCGCTCAACGGATATCCAGGTCTTCCAGTAGAACCGAGAGCCGTTCCAGGCGCTGAATCGGGTCGTCTAACTGTAAGAAGTATTGCTTTTGTTCGAGGCGGACGGGGAGTAATTCTGCCAGTCGGCTGCCGACCCAGCTGGCATCGTCATATTTTTTTTCCATTTTCACGAACGGATAGTCGAGCTGCTCTAACAGGTTGCGCAGAACATTTGCGGCGCGGTTGAACGTTTTGGGCAGCGGGCATGTTGTTTCGTTATCCAGTAATTTTACTTCAGCCATTGTCAGTTGGTTGGTTTGCACGGCACGGGAAATGATTTCAAAGCGTTGCTGGCCGCGTGCGGTGATGCCCAGCAGGCCGTCCGGCTGTTTGTTGAAATAGCAAATGTCGGTGAGGGTGCCGATGTCGTGCGTATCGGCGGCTTTGCCCACTTCCGAGCCGTCGCGAATCAGGCATACGCCAAAACCGGAGTCTGTTTTCATGCAGTTGCTGATCATGTCGAGATAACGGGGCTCGAATATGCGCAATGGCAGGGTGCCACCGGGAAATAATACGGCGTGTAGCGGGAACAGTGGAATGGTGAGTGTGCTCATCAGTGCTGTTTTTCACCCCAGCGTGGTACTAATGTGTGTGCAATGTTCAGGTGATCCAGTATCCGGGCAACCACAAAATCAATGAGTTCATCGATGCTTTGTGGCTGGTGATAAAAGCCGGGACTGGCGGGCATGATAGTAGCCCCGAGTTGTGAAAGTGTCAGCATGTTTTTCAGGTGAAGGGTCGAGACGGGCATTTCGCGGTGCAGCAGAATCAATGGGCGGCGCTCTTTCAGCATTACGTCAGCGGCGCGTTCGATGAGGTCTCGGCTGGCACCGTTGGCGACGGCGGAGAGTGTCGCCGAAGAACAGGGACAGATCACCATGGCGCGGGCGGTGTTGGAGCCGCTGGCCACGGGTGACATCCATTGATCGCGGCCAAAGACATGCAGTTGCCCGTCGGCGGCGTTGAAGTATTCACTGAGGAATAACTGTTGTTCATCAGTCCGTCCTGGCAGGTCGAAAGCTGTTTCGGTGGCAATGACGACCTGTGCGGGTTGTGAAATCATCAGGTACACCTTACACCCTGTATCTAACAGGCATTCCAGCAGGCGCAGGCCGTATTGGGCTCCGGAGGCTCCAGTAATGGCAAGTGTGATCGGGTTGCTCGTCATGTGTTTTGTCTATTGTATTTACCTCCCTCTTCCCTTGAGGGGAGAGGGCTGGGTGAGGGGTGAACGTTTACTTTCTGTGTTTTTCTTCTCCCTCGGAAGAGAATGTGGAGCGCATGGCGGTTATGCCTTCTCTTGTTGTGCCTCCAGCAAATGTAGCAGTTTTTCGTGCAGTCCCCCAAAGGCGCCGTTGCTCATGATCAGTATATGGTCGCCGGAACGAGTGGTTTCGGCAAGGTGTACAGCCAGCCGCTCAATATCATCAAAAATCTGTGCGGTGTCCAGTGTTGCGGTGACATGGTCGAGATTCCAGTCCAGTCCGGCGGGCTGGTAAAGCAATACTTCATCAGCAGCATCCAGTGCCGGGCCGAGGGTGTGGCGATGAATGCCCAGGCGCATGGTGTTGGAGCGGGGTTCCAGTACGGCGATGATGCGCGCAGTGCCTGCTTTTGCGCGCAGCCCGGCGAGGGTGGTTTTGATGGCGGTGGGATGATGGGCAAAGTCGTCATAAACCGTGATGCCATTGATGTCGCCGCGAATCTCCATGCGTCGTTTCGGGCTCTGAAATTGCCCCAGTGCGTCGATGGCGTATTTCGTGGGTACCCCGGCATGGCGCGCGGCGGCGATGGCGGCCAGGGCATTGTTGATGTTGTGTTGTCCCAGGGAATCCCAATGCACGGTGCCCTGTGATTGCCCCCTGAAAAACACCTCGAAAGCGCTGCCATCGGTTCGTTTCAGTTCCGCATACCAGCCGTTTTCAGCCTGCTCGCTGATGCTTTCCACCGGTGTCCAGCAACCCGTTTTCAGTACCCGCTGAATGTGTGTATCAGCCTGCGGCGCGATGATCAGTCCGTTGCCGGGCACGGTGCGTACCAGGTGATGAAACTGCCGCTCGATGGCTTCGATGTCGGGAAAAATGTCGGCGTGGTCATATTCGAGGTTATTGAGTACCACGGTGCGGGGCCGGTAGTGTACAAATTTGGCGCGTTTGTCAAAAAAGGCGGTGTCGTATTCGTCGGCTTCCACCACAAAAAACGGGGCGTTACCGGCACGGGCCGAGAGGCCAAAATTGCGCGGCACGCCGCCAATCAAAAAGCCTGGGGCCAGTCCTGCATCTTCCATAATCCACGCCAGCATGGAGGCTGTGGTGGTTTTGCCATGGGTGCCTGCCACAGCCAGCACCCAGCGGTCTTTGAGCAGGTAATCGGCGAGAAAGGCCGGGCCAGAGGTGTAAGCCAGTCCGCGTTCCAAGACGAATTCCACGGCGGCATTGCCACGGGAGAGGGCATTGCCGATGACCACTACATCCGGTGCAGGCTCGAATTGATGGGCGGGGTCAAAGTCTTCCGTCAGCGTGATACCGGCTTTTGCCAGCTGGGTGCTCATGGGTGGATACACATTTTGGTCCGAGCCGCTGACTTCGAAGCCCAGCTCTCGCGCCAGCAGGGCGATGCCGCCCATAAATGTGCCACAAATACCGAGGATATGAATGTGCATCAGCCTGTGGCCACTCCGGCGATTTGCAGTGCAACCATGACACGAATGGAGGTGTAAATGTACAGCAGGGCGATGCCGGTGCCTATCCACATGGGCACGTCCACTGCGTGACGCAGGATATGCCCGATAACGCTGATATTCCAGATGATTAGTGCCAGTAGCAGGATGGAAAGTGAGCTGGGGTCATCGGCACTGGTTTGTTGCAGGTAGGCCACCAGTGGCCAGCCCATGACCTCAAACAGGGTACCGGTGGCGGTAAAGGCAGTCACGGTTTGTATAATGCGGCTTTGATGATCGCTAATCCACAGGGCGAGCCAGGCCAGGCCGACGAGCAACAGGGTATCAACACTGGCGGACAATAATGCCAGCCCAAAGGTTTGATCCAGTGATGCGATAACCAGCCCCATCAACAGATAGGCACCAATGCACAGTAGCATCAGGACGCGCGAATACGGCAGGTCCTGTGGTGCAGCGCGCAGGCGCATGATGTTAAAAACCAGGGTGATCAATGCATTCATTATTGTGTGGGTCGGTGTCGTATCAAGTTGTGGCGGGTCATGGAATAATGCGCTGCATCATAACGCGAGCAGCGTAATAGTCGATAGTCACCTTACGCAGTAAAAAAAGAGAGAGCAAAATAATATGCCTGATGTCCCTGAGAAAACTCTGTTTATTGATACAGAAAGTGCCTTGGCTGAATTGTGCGACAAACTTCGCGGCCAGCCAGTGCTGGCATTGGACACGGAGTTTCTGCGCGAAAAGACCTATTATGCCCAGCTGTGTTTATTGCAAGTGGCGGCTGACGGGGTGATTGCCTGCGTTGATCCTCTGGCACTGGATCTTGCGCCTTTGCTGGATATTATTTATGACCCTGCGGTCATCAAAGTGATGCACAGCGCACGGCAGGATATGGAAATCTTTTTTGATTTGCGTGGTGATGTGCCTCGGCCATTGTTTGATACACAGATTGCCGCCACCTTGATGGGGTTTGGTGAGCAGGTGGGTTATGCCAACCTGGTGCAGAAAATGCTTAGTGTGACCCTGGACAAAGCAGCGACGCGCACAGATTGGAGTCAGCGGCCATTGGATGCGGAACAAGTCAATTACGCAGCGGATGATGTGCGACATCTGTTTACTGTCTACCATCAGCAAATGGAGGTGCTTAGCAGCAAGGGGCGGCTTGAATGGTTGCAGGCAGATTTTGACGAGATGAGCGACCGCAGCACCTATGCGCCTGCACCGGAAAATTTGTGGAAGCGGGTGCGCGGAGCACAAAAACTGTCGCCACCACAGCTGGCAGTATTACGTGGTTTGGCCGCGTGGCGTGAGGAGCGGGCGCAGGCCAGTAACCGGCCCCGACGCTGGATACTCAAAGACGAGGTAATGGTGGATCTTGCGCGCCGTTCGCCCGATCAATTGAATGGTCTGGCAAAAATTCGTGGCATCGAAGAACGTTTGCTGAATCGTCACGGTGAAACCTTGCTTAACGTGATCGCTGAAGCCAAAAGCACTGATCCTGCAGGGTGGCCAGCAAAATCGAAGGGCCAGCGTTTGTCCGCTGAGCAGGATGCGGTGGTGGATTTGCTCATGGCGGTGTTGCGTTTGCGCGGTAATCAGCACGATGTCAGCCCGGCTTTGCTGGCCAGTCGCAAACAGCTGGAAGCGTTGGTGGCCGGTGACACGGACAGCGCAGTATTGCATGGCTGGCGCGCTGAATTGGTCGGGCATGATTTACAGGCCGTATTGGCGGGGAAGGCGATGCTGAGGGTGGTGGATGGGGGATTGGAGCTGATTCCATCAACGCCGTCATAACCTGCTGTTTTACATTACCACTTTTGTTGGTGGGTCCATCAACACACACGGTCATTGATATATGGCGATTATTTTTCAGCGACACTTTCCCTGGCGGGAAAATAACGATTTTCAGTTGTTGGTAGATGGCGGAGAAATTTTTTCAGCGATGCTGGCCAGTATTCGCGGGGCGCAGTCGCAGATTTTTCTCGAAATGTATCTGGTGGAGTCGGGAGTATTGCTGGATCAGTTTATTGACGCCCTGACCGATGCCGCGCAGCGTGGCGTGAATATCTATTTACTGTTTGATGGTTACGGTGCCCGCGGTCTGGGTGGCAGGGATCGGCAACGCATTATTCAGGCAGGCATTCATCTGGCAACGTATAATCCGTTACGGTTTGGCAAAATACGTCGAAACCTGCTGCGGGATCACCGTAAATTATTGCTGGTGGATACCGCCCAGGCTTTTGTGGGTGGCATGGGATTAACAGATGATTTTGATACTGAAGCCAACCCCCACACCTATTGGCATGATGTTGCCGTGGGTATCGAAGGGCCGGTAGTGCTGGATTGGTGTGCGATGTTCTGTCGCAATTGGCATTCTTGGGCAAAACAACAGTTGTCACCCGTGCCGGGTGCAGACAGCATAGACATGCCAGCGGGGCAGGCAGGGCGCGTTGCCGGTGGCCGCCATTTTGGTGCGCTGAGTATTCATCATTTTTTTCTCAAACGTATACGTAATGCTGAGCGCCGGGTGTGGATGATGACCGCCTACTTTGTGCCTTCACGCAGCCTGTTGCGCGCTTTGCGCAAAGCTGCCAGGCATGGTGTGGATGTGCGCTTGTTATTGCCCGGCGCGAAAACAGATCACCCGGCGGTACGTTACGCAGGGCAGCGACATTATTATGCCCTGTTACATGCCGGGGTACGTATCTTTGAATATCAGCCACGGTTTTTACACGCCAAGGTGTTGCTGTGTGACGACTGGATATCGCTGGGTTCCAGCAATATGGACAGCTGGAATTTGCGCTGGAATCTGGAAGCCAATCAGGAAATTGAGAACAGTGATTTCGCGGTGCGCACGCGCAAATTGTTTGAAGCAGGCTTTGCCGACAGCGAAGAATGTCAGTTAAACACCTGGCAAATGCGCCCCCGCTACCGGCGTGTACTGGAGTGGTTTTGGGGAAAAGTTGCTCTGTGGCTTGAAGGTGTCGGCAGCCGTATTCGGCGCAAAAGGTAAACCTGGTTCAGCAGATTTTTAGTGTAGCGTATGTGGTAATGCCAGCGTAAATGCGGGGATGTCGGCATCAAAGGCAAGACCGTTATCGGTGATCATCTGGTAGCTGCCCTGCATACTGCCCACCGGGGTTTCCAATACGGTACCGCTGGTGTACTCAAAGGTTTCACCGGGGCGCAGATAGGGTTTTTCGCCCACCACACCTTCTCCATGGACTTCCTGCACATTGCCGTTAGCATCGGTAATGATCCAGTGGCGGGTCATCAGTTTAGCGGCTACATCGCCCGCATTGTAAATGGTGACATTGTAGGCAAAAACATAACGTTCATTATCAGGAGAAGATTGTTCTTCAAGATAATTGCTTTCAACACCAACTTTGATGAGGGTGTTATCGGACTTTTTCAGGCTGCTCATGGTATTTTATCTCGTTGGCTGCACACCAGATTGGTGACACGGTGGAATTTTCGCATTATACGCTGGTTTGGCAAGGAATAATTACCGCTGATTATTCCTTTGGCGGGTATTGACCACGGGTGGAGAAGTGATTTTGTGCTACAGCGTTTGAAGGTACTACCTGGTAATAATGAGGGTTTCAGTATGGCGACATCGGTCAAACTTGATGAACAGCCCGCACCTGACGCTTGAAGAGACGGATGCCTGGTTGGCGAAACTTGAAGCAGGCGAAGACGCAGAACCGCCTAAGCGCCACGTCTGATCTGGATGCTGCCAGCTCTCGCTGACGTGCAGCGATTCCATGGTCCAGTAGATGCCCTGGTCTTCACTGGCTCCTTCACGGTAACCGCCACCAATGTCCGAATGCACGCCGGGCAGAAACAGTTCACGTCCCTTATTGCCAGTGCTGGCAATGTCGGTGAGGGAGAAGTTTTTTCGGTGCTCTTCAGCGGCAACCAGATGCACCACTTGTTTGGCTTTTCGGATGGTATCCAGCTTCAAGGTGCGGGTGTCATTGCTAAAGCTGGGTCCATGGGAGGAAACCGTATCAAACAGTCCGGCAAAGTGAATCCCGATATTTTTGACGAGCACTCCCTCCTCTTCCATGCCTGCATAAATGGAGTCCGATTCTTTCAGCGCTTCAAAAATGTAGTTGCGCGCCCCGGCTGAAACCAAACACATCCCCTTTTACTTTTGGCTACTGGCCCGGTCTGGGGGGAGTCTCATAATCACCCACCCCATAGGTTTCAAGGTTGGTACGTTTGAGTGAAATCTCTTCCTTGTCATTGCGCAATAACACGGAAAAATAGGTTTTTTTGTCTTCCCTGACCTCCATGCGCATTTCCAGTTTGATGGGCTGCCCCTGACCACTGAGCTGTTTGAAGGCAGCAAAGATTTCGGCTTCGTTAACGGTGAGTTCAAGCAATAAGCGCCGGCCTTTGGGCCACTCCCAGATAAAGTGCATCTCTGTGGGGATGGCACGTAATGCCGCAGCATCAGACTTGTCGAGCGGGTAATAGAGAAAATTTTGTTCACCATTAAAATAGCGTATACGCTTAAATCGTTCAGGCGGCTCCAGCCCGGCAAGGGTAGCGTCCTCTTTTTCCTCTCTCTTATTCTTTCTGTAATAAAGCTATAAAATCTTTGTCTTCCAAATAATACTTAAAATCAGAATCTGATAAAAACTGATCAGCTTTTTTACCTTGGGTAAGCGCTCTTTCTATGGATTGAAGCATCATCTCTTTTTGCTTGCGCGTTGCATAATAGCCCGCTAAGTTGAACAGTAATATTTCGTTATTTGTAGAATTAATGTCAAAATCTGGCCCCAATAGTTTATTCATAACCTTTTGGGCAATTTTTTCGTTATTATTTGCCGCGCTTAAAAAAAGGGCATTACTTGCCACATCCTCGCTTTTTCTATGATACCCGGCGAAAGGCAGAATATTATCGATGTAATTATTAATGATTTTTTCAGCGGAGTCGTAATCTTTTGCAGTAAGGCGATTTAATAAAAGTTTTGTTGAATAATTGGCAAATTGAAATTTAAGCCTTTTGGCGTAAGGGCTGTTCCTGGCTATTTCAGAAGAAATTCTTATAAACGATTGTATGGATTTTTTATCATTCAGCGCATTATCAAAGGCTGTTTTTAAAGCTTTATCATTTTTCTCGTAAGTGGGTTTAAACGGATTTTTTTTGATCAGAAAGGCCGATATACGGTCGAAAGAGGCCTTGTGACCAGGACCATCGGTAATAATAGGCCACGCCGGAATAAATGATAAAACTAGAAAAAAGAAAGCAACAAAGTAGCTTTCATCTTTAAAAAAATGAACCGCGCTATAGAGAATTGCTAAAGTTAAAGCGATTAAAGGAAATGCTAAAAATGAATTCGTAAGCATTTCCCGCCCATCAAAATAGCTGTTTCCTCCGCCATTAGGGTTCCCAAAGCCTCGCAGCATCTGGGACGCCAAACCAATATACAATGCACCTATAACACTAAACAGCATTACGGCGATTAATCCATAGTAATACATCGCCAGCAATGCTCCGATGAGTATGGTGGCCGGGATTCCGATGAATATTACAAATAAATCGCTCACAATTCTCCCATTTCTTAAATGAATGGCTAAAGGTCTGTATAAATATACCTGTTTATTTAACCTAAATTTCGCAGTTGACCGCGTAGAGGGTGTCATAACACATTGATAAACATTATGTGTTGAGTTTTTGTCAGGCTCACTTGTTGGGTAACGGTGTCCGGTCGATATTTATGGCCGAGAACGAAAAGGCAACGTAGTCACAGAACCGTGTATGACAATGACCGGTCAAATAGCGCCTTACAACAGTTTTGAAGCGGAGGCCAAACAAAAAATAATACGCCTGAATACAGCAAATGGCTTGATAGGACAGTCAACGTATGAGGTTCGTTTGTTGTTTCAGTCTTCGCTGGCGACTCCATAGGTTTTCAGGTGAGTTTGTTTGAGGGCGATCACCTCTTTTTCATTGCGCAACAGGACAGAAAACTGATTTTTTCCATCAATTTTTTCGATCCGGAACTCCAGTTGCAGCGGTAGATTACTCTGGCCCAGCGTTTGAAAAGCATCAATGATTTCGGTTTCGTCAAAGGTGATTTCCAGATGACGATCCTTGCCCTCAGGGTTTTCCCAATAAAGCGTGGTATGACTTGGAACAGCGCGAGTACTGGCCGCTACCGCTTTTTCCAGGGGGTAGTTAATATAATCCTGCTCGCCGTTGTAGTAATTGATATTGGTGATTCGCTTGTCGAGCAAGGGGAGGTTGGTAAACAGCGGTTGCCAGTAATAGCGTGTGCGGTAGGCGGCCCATCGCCCAAACGGTATGCCGTCTTTGTGCAGGGCTTCGATGAGTTCCGGGGTTTTTAAGGCGTCCTCAATTTCTAACCTAATATATTCTTCTCTTGATTCATCGGCATCATTTGTAAAGTGCTTCCAGGCACCCTCTGTTTTTTCAGCCTGCCCGAAAAAAACTTCGGTACGCCGTTCATACCCCCACAGCCAGACCGAGACTGCGCCGCCGGGGGCAACGCCGACTACAATTTTTTTATAAGTGGTCTTTTTCTCCCGGTTCGGGCTGTAAAAGCCCGCCTGAAACAGGGCGAGAATTTTTTCATAGGGCAGTTCAAAGTCGCCCCGGTAAAACTGATCTTCGGTGTAGGAAAAAAAACTAATTCTTAGACGAGAGGGCAGGGGTTTGAAATCCTCTCCGACCACATGGGATGAAATTCCTTTGCCCCAGCCGTGATGGATAGTGGCACCATCGGGTACATACAAGGAACCACTGCCATCATGATAAATCAAGCTCCCCGAAGTGATTTCCATGGGATAATTTTTTGGCGCACTTTCGGTGGCCTGCCATTCAAATTTGGTCATGATTGCACTGCATCCTGTGAGGGTTATGCTGCTGATGAGTATAAAAAGCCGACTCAGTCGGCTGGGTCGTTTAGGGTTAGCCATCATGGTACTCCCGTTGGCGTTTGCCGTTTTTAAAACGCGGCCCGTTGCCAATCTCAAGACGGGCGGAAAAATGAAAATAGCGATAGCGCAGGGCGCACAACCAGAGACGCTGGTTGTCGTGCCAGTGCTCCGGCTGGGAGCTGTAAGCCCCTTTGGCCTGGTGCTGGCTGACGTAAGCCAGGATTTCCTCATAGGCCAGCTCCAGCGCGGGAGGAATATTTTCGTCATCTTCAAGCTTGTCTTTGAAAACAAGATCACTCTCCCGCGCAAATCGGGCCATGATGTGCAGCGGAATTCGACTGTACTGATTGCTGATGTTGCTGCGTTGGGCATGCAGGTTGACTTCGGTTAACCCGTGCAGTTGTCTCTGGTTAAGTGATGTTTCGGTGAGGGTGAGTTCGTGGGCTTTATACCATCCGGCATGGGTCAGTGCGGTGATTTCTGCTTGCGCTTTTTCCTTACCGTTGGTATCCATGGTCCAGTAGATGTCCTGGTCTTCACTGGCTCCTTCCCGGTAACTGCCGCCGATATCCGAATGGACGCCGGGCAGGAAAATCTCCCGGCCTTTCCCTCCGGCACTGTCGATGGTGGTGAGGGAAAAGTTTTCCCGATGCTCATCGGCGGCGGTCAGGTGTACGATTTCCTGGGCATGGGTGATGGTTTTGCTTGCAGTGGTGTTAGTCGTAGGTAGCGACGCCATAGGTTTTCAGATGGGTTTCCTTGAGATGAATGGCCTCTTTTTCATTACGTAAAAAAACAAAAAATTGAATTCTACCGTCATTTCTTTCGATCCGGAACTCCAGTTGCAGCGGTAGATTACTCTGGCCCAGCGTTTGAAAAGCATCAATGATTTCGGTTTCGTCAAAGGTGATTTCCAGATGACGATCCTTGCCCTCAGGGTTTTCCCAATAAAGCGTGGTATGACTTGGAACAGCGCGAGTACTGGCCGCTACCGCTTTTTCCAGGGGGTAGTTAATATAATCCTGCTCGCCGTTGTAGTAATTGATATTGGTGATTCGCTTGTCGAGCAAGGGGAGGTTGGTAAACAGCGGTTGCCAGTAATAGCGTGTGCGGTAGGCGGCCCATCGCCCAAACGGTATGCCGTCTTTGTGCAGGGCTTCGATGAGTTCCGGGGTTTTTAAGGCGTCCTCAATTTCTAACCTAATATATTCTTCTCTTGATTCATCGGCATCATTTGTAAAGTGCTTCCAGGCACCCTCTGTTTTTTCAGCCTGCCCGAAAAAAACTTCGGTACGCCGTTCATACCCCCACAGCCAGACCGAGACTGCGCCGCCGGGGGCAACGCCGACTACAATTTTTTTATAAGTGGTCTTTTTCTCCCGGTTCGGGCTGTAAAAGCCCGCCTGAAACAGGGCGAGAATTTTTTCATAGGGCAGTTCAAAGTCGCCCCGGTAAAACTGATCTTCGGTGTAGGAAAAAAAACTAATTCTTAGACGAGAGGGCAGGGGTTTGAAATCCTCTCCGACCACATGGGATGAAATTCCTTTGCCCCAGCCGTGATGGATAGTGGCACCATCGGGTACATACAAGGAACCACTGCCATCATGATAAATCAAGCTCCCCGAAGTGATTTCCATGGGATAATTTTTTGGCGCACTTTCGGTGGCCTGCCATTCAAATTTGGTCATGATTGCACTGCATCCTGTGAGGGTTATGCTGCTGATGAGTATAAAAAGCCGACTCAGTCGGCTGGGTCGTTTAGGGTTAGCCATCATGGTACTCCCGTTGGCGTTTGCCGTTTTTAAAACGCGGCCCGTTGCCAATCTCAAGACGGGCGGAAAAATGAAAATAGCGATAGCGCAGGGCGCACAACCAGAGACGCTGGTTGTCGTGCCAGTGCTCCGGCTGGGAGCTGTAAGCCCCTTTGGCCTGGTGCTGGCTGACGTAAGCCAGGATTTCCTCATAGGCCAGCTCCAGCGCGGGAGGAATATTTTCGTCATCTTCAAGCTTGTCTTTGAAAACAAGATCACTCTCCCGCGCAAATCGGGCCATGATGTGCAGCGGAATTCGACTGTACTGATTGCTGATGTTGCTGCGTTGGGCATGCAGGTTGACTTCGGTTAACCCGTGCAGTTGTCTCTGGTTAAGTGATGTTTCGGTGAGGGTGAGTTCGTGGGCTTTATACCATCCGGCATGGGTCAGTGCGGTGATTTCTGCTTGCGCTTTTTCCTTACCGTTGGTATCCATGGTCCAGTAGATGTCCTGGTCTTCACTGGCTCCTTCCCGGTAACTGCCGCCGATATCCGAATGGACGCCGGGCAGGAAAATCTCCCGGCCTTTCCCTCCGGCACTGTCGATGGTGGTGAGGGAAAAGTTTTCCCGATGCTCATCGGCGGCGGTCAGGTGTACGATTTCCTGGGCATGGGTGATGGCTTCCAGTTTCAGCGCATCCGTGTCGTTGGAAAAGGAGAGACCGTGAGAAGAAACGGTATCAAACAGTCCGGCAAAATGCACTTTTATCTCGTCCACCTGATAGCCCTCTTCTCTGAGTCGTGCGGCCACTGATTTGGCATCGTACAGGGCAATGTGAATAAAATTACGTGCGGCGGCAGCACCGCGGCTGAAACCAAAGACATCCAGAGTGAGGGTTTTTATCGGGATGCGTTTGTCGCCATGATTCATATGAATTTCATTAACGACTTCAATCACCCCTTTTTTAACTTTGTTTTTGACCCCGGATATCCCCACACCAATGGCATAGCCCAGAACTTTATCACTCTTTTTGTCGCGGCTGCCAGGGCCTTCTACATAGGACTTTAATAAGTATTGATATTCCGAGTCTGGTTTGATGTCGGTATCAATGTTACGTTCCAGCTTAACGACATTGCTATATCCGTTTTCATAACTGTCGTCACCTTTGCGTTTTTTATAAATGCCTTTGGCTTTTTTGAGATCCTCCAGTGACATTTCTTTTTTCAGTTCCGCAGCGGTTTCGCGTTCTTCTTCTGTCAGCTCATGAGCTTGCGCCGAAACCAGCCGTTGATCGATGTTGGTGCGGTTATTCAGTGTGCCGTCAAAGAAGACACTGTAGCGAATACTGATTTTTTTCAGGTCATCTTCCGGCTCTATGGGGATTTCTGCTGTTGCGGAGTTTTCGCCATTTTCCATAAGGGGTCTCTTTACGTGTTGTGTCTGTTGTAGGGTATTTTTTCTACTCGCACGGCGGCGCGCAGGGCACCATCGGCAGAGCCGTAAACCAGGTGACTGTTGGGGCCGGAGTGGCTTAGCAGGTTATGTGCAGCCAGCCCGATCAACACGGAGCCGGTGGCAGCACCCAGGTCACCGTAACAGTCGGCGGGGTGGGCGACGGTAATCCTTTCTTGCAGGTGGGTTTCATTGCGCAGCATGGCTACCGCGCATTCTTTTGCCCAGTAGTGTTCGCCGTTCATGCTGGAGTAGACGGTGTGGATATTTTTGCCGTGGTGATCTGCCAGCGCGCCTTTGAAAGCCTGATCGAGGCCGTCGCCACGATAGGGCTGGTCGCTGTTGTCATGCAGGTTCCCCGGTTCTTCGCTGATGCCGGGCTGGCATATACCGATAATATGCTGGTTATGGGAGAGAGCCCACTGCGGATGACGGGTCAGTAGCAGAAATCCTGCCCCTTCTCCGGGCGCGAAACCGTCCATCACTCCGGGTGCCAGCAGACGTTGTCCGGCACTCAGGTCATGAATGCGCGGATAATGCAGATGGCTGTCACTGCCGCCTAATAATACATAATCTTCTCCTGCTTCATAAAGATAGCGCAGGGCGATATCCACGCCTTGAATACCTGCCGCACGGCCAGTATGCAGGCGGTGTACACGGTCACCGCTCAGGGGGAGGTCATCCTGAGCGGCGAGGTTGCTGATGAATATTTTGGGGTCAAGGTGAGTCACTGTGAAGCGTGGTTCCGGCAGGGCCAGCACCAGAGGAATAGTGGCCTGCTGTGTGGATGCGGGGGTTAAAAACGCTTGTTGGGAGAGCGCCTCCCGCAAGGCGACGATGGCCATTTTGATGATGTGCTCGAATTGCGCACGGCAGCGGTTGCCCTGGTCTATTTCGGCCTTGACCAGTGGGAATAATTCTTCCGGAACATTACTCATGGTAACGGGCTGGCCTTCCCGGGTGCGATAATCAGAAACACGATAACCACTGTATTCCGCTTCTATGGCGATGGCGGTCATGTCGGTGTCGGCACCCACCGAGGTGATCATGCCGATGCCTGCGATGTAGGCTTTGTGTGTGTCGTTTATGGGGTCGCTCATGGGGTCAGTATCCTGGCGCGGGTGTTGGGCAGCGGTGTGCCGCTTTCACTCAGCGCCAGTTCCAGTGCGGCGGCATGGCGCTGGCGTTGTGTGCCGTTGGCCAGTATTTCCTTGAGGTGTTTTGCGCCT
>Ga0316209_1002242_pt1 | contig 16194 bp, 16 predicted proteins | sample 6monopyrite_MG_FD_204945 | JGI IMG/M metagenome (GOLD analysis project Ga0316209, IMG submission 204945) | Microbial mat bacterial communities from mineral coupon in-situ incubated in ocean water Damariscotta River, Maine, United States -... | ecosystem: Environmental > Aquatic > Marine >...
TTAGATATCGCCGAAGAGTTAGCACTCCCCCCCGTAAAAATACATTGCTCAGTATTGGCCGAAGATGCAATTAGTGCAGCGGTGGAAGATTACCTAAGTAAAAAGTAAGCGTCAGCTGAAGCTGACGCCTACAGAGTTTAAGTTTTTAGTTAAACCAGCAACAAGAGATAACAGTCATGGCAGTATCAATAACAGAGCAGGGCGCAAAGCGCGTCAATGATTTTCTTGCAAATCGAGGCAGTGGTGTGGGTGTGCGTTTAGGCGTAAAAACCACCGGTTGTTCGGGCATGGCTTATGTTATCGAATTTGTTGATGAAATAAATGCCGACGAAGATGAAACATTTGAAAGCAACGGCGTAACGATTGTAGTCGATAAAAAAAGTTTAGTTTATATCGATGGTACCGAAATGGATTTTGTAAAAGAAGGCTTAAACGAAGGTTTTGAGTTTAAAAATCCAAACGAAAAAGATGCCTGCGGATGTGGCGAAAGTTTCACGGTTTAATATTGCTGTGTGTTTATAGTAAAAAGTAAATCTAATGTTAAACCCTATAAGTCATGATTTATATTTAGCGTTCATTTGCGTTGATGTGCATGGATGCACTAATTCAGCGGGCGCAGGGATGCGCAAGATCTGTTATTTGCGTTCATTCGCGTTTTCTTTTATCTTTTGAAATTAAGAAAAAATGCCAAATCCAATCTTCAAACAAAACTACTTTGAAATATTTTCTGTGCCAATTTCAACTGCACCGGACTTAACTCAACTCAAAGAAAAAAATCACGAGTTACAACAGCGGGTTCATCCAGATTGTTTTGCTAATAGCAACGATGCAGAAAAACGCGAAGCTATGCAAATAACGTCTTTGGTAAATGAAGCTTATAACACCTTAAAAAATCCCGTTGCACGTTTACAATATATGTTGACTCTTAAAGGGGTAGACATGAACGGCGAAAACGACACCTCAATGGACGGCGCTTTTTTAATGCAGCAAATGGAATTGCGTGAAGAAATCGCCGATGTAAAAAGTCAGTCTGATCCGTTGGATGTATTAGAGACAATGAGTCGAGATTTAAAAAATCAGGCGGGAAATTTAGTGCTGACGTTTGCTGGTTTATATGCACAGGACGATTTAGAAAAAAGTCGTGAAGTTGTGCGTAAATTACAATTTATAAACAAAGCACAAAAAGAAGTTAACGACATTACTGAACAATTAGAAGACGAATTAATTTAATGGCATTATTACAAATTTCAGAGCCGGGTCAGTCAACTAAACCGCATGAACATAAGTTTGCGATTGGTATTGATTTAGGCACAACCAATTCACTTGTTGCCTCGGTTCGCAGTGGTCATTCAGATACATTGCCAGATGAGGATGGCTCGCATTTATTGCCATCAGTGGTTCAATACTCTGCAATAAATATTCTTGTTGGTGCGCAAGCGAAACAAAATCAAATTGCTGATCCACACAATACAATTTCTTCCATTAAGCGTTTAATGGGTCGTGGCGTTGATGAATTAAAATCTCAATTTAAAAATTTAAGTGATGTGTTGCCGTATGAGTTTGCGCAAACCGATTCGGCTGTACCAAAAATTAAAACTGCGGCGGGCGATAAAACCGCAATAGAAGTGTCCGCCGATATTTTAAAAACATTAAAATTACGTGGCGAAAAAACATTGGGCGATAAATTGGAAGGTGCCGTGATAACGGTGCCGGCTTATTTTGATGATGCACAACGTCAAGCTACAAAAGATGCGGCAACATTAGCGGGTATAAATGTTTTACGTTTATTAAATGAGCCTACAGCAGCAGCAGTTGCCTATGGTTTAGATACGGGTGCAGAAGGTGTTGTTGCGGTTTATGATTTAGGTGGTGGCACCTTTGATATTTCAATTATGCAACTTAAAAAAGGCGTGTTTGAAGTATTATCTACCGGCGGCGATAGTGCGTTGGGTGGTGATGATTTTGATCATGCAATTGCTGAATGGATTATTAAACAAGCGAATGTTAAACCCGTTGATTTAAGTTCAAGTTTATTGCGCCAAGTTTTGCATGAAGCCTGTAAAGCCAAAGAAGCCTTAAGTGAAGTTGAGCAAGTAAAAATTAATATTGAATTTTCTGAAAATAAAAAGTGGTCGGGTAGATTAGATCGTGAAGTGTTAAATGCTTTAATTGATCCTTTAATTAAAAAAACATTAATGTCCTGTCGTCGAGCATTGCGCGATGCGGAAATAGAAAAAAACCAAGTGATTGATGTGGTAATGGTCGGTGGTTCCACTCGCGCATTATGCGTACGAGAAAAAGTTGCGGAATTTTTTGAGGCTGAAGTTAAAGTTGATATAGATCCAGATAAAGTGGTCGCGATTGGTGCCGCCATTCAAGCCAATGCATTGGTTGGAAATGATTCTGATGGTAATTTATTGTTAATGGATGTGCTGCCATTATCGTTAGGCATTGAAACCATGGGCGGATTATCGGAAAAAATTATTTCTCGTAATACGCCGATTCCCGTTTCTCGCGCACAGGAATTTACTACTTATAAAGATGGTCAAACTGCAATGGCTTTGCATGTAGTGCAGGGCGAGCGCGAGTTGGTTGATGATTGCAGATCATTAGCGAAATTTGAGCTGCGAGGCTTCCCTCCGCATGTTGCGGGTGCGGCAAGAATTAGAGTTACTTTTCAAGTGGATGCAGATGGTTTATTAAGTGTATCTGCAAAAGAAGAAACCTCCGGCGTTGAAGCCAATGTTGAAGTTAAACCGTCTTATGGTTTGCAAGATTCTGAAATAGAATCGATGTTAAAAGCTTCAATGGAATGTGCGGGTGACGATAAAGATGCACGAAGTTTACGCGAGCAACAGGTTGAGGCTGATCGTGTTTTAGAAGCCATCGATTCTGCCATGGCTGATGACGGCGAAGAAATGTTAAGCGCAGAAGAGCGTGAAAAAATTCAACAAGTGCGTTCTGAGTTAGCGATTGCAAGACACAATGCAACGCAAACGCAAGCGTTAAAAGATGCCATGGAAAAACTTGAAAAAGTCAGTGCCGAATATGTTGCCCGTCGAATGAATGCCAGTGTGCAGAAGTCGATGGCAGGGCATCAAGTTGAAGAGTTTAATAAGTAATTTTTTTCTTTTGACTTTAAAAGTCAGAACACAAACCAGTTTAATGTAAAGAGAGATTAACATGCCGCAGATTATTTTCCTGCCCCACGAAACACTGTGCCCAGAAGGCGCAGCATTTGATGCCAACAAAGGCGAAACAATATGCGATGCCGCACTGCGCAATGACATCGAAATCGAACATGCCTGTGAAAAATCCTGCGCTTGTACAACTTGTCACGTTTACATTCGTGAAGGTTTAGATTCATTAAATGAAAACTCTGATGATGAAGATGACATGCTGGATAAAGCCTGGGGCTTAGAGCCTGATTCACGTTTAAGTTGTCAAACGGTTGTGGGTGATGCAGATCTTGTAGTTGAGCTACCCAAGTACACCATCAACATGGTTTCAGAAAATCATTAGGAGTGAGTGATGAGTTTAAAGTGGACAGATACTTTGGATATCGTATTGGATTTAGATGATAAACATGCTGATGTTGATCCGCAATATGTGCGATTTACCGATTTGCATCAATGGGTGTGTGAGTTAGACGGCTTTGATGATGACCCTGAAAAATCCAGCGAGAAAATCCTTGAAGCAATTCAAATGACTTGGATTGACGAAAAAGACTAGACTAATTTGTAGGTTCTAAATTATTCGCACAGCCTCTTAATCAGTGCTAAATCAATTCGAATAAATTAGAACCTACAGTGCTTTAAAGCCAATAAATAAAACCACGGCAAGGCAATAAATCGTTTATAATGAGCCGCTTATTTTCAACACACATATTTGGATTTTTTTGTAATGTCTCTAGAACGCACTATCTCTATTATCAAGCCCGACGCCGTTGCTAAAAACGTAATTGGCGAAATTTACAGCATGTTTGAACAAGCTGGCCTGCGCATTGTTGCCGCTAAAATGACTCACCTGACCCGCGATGAAGCAGAAGGTTTTTATGCTGTGCATAAAGAGCGCCCTTTCTTTAAAGATTTGGTGGATTTTATGGTTTCAGGCCCAGTAATGGTGCAGGTTTTAGAAGGTGAAAACGCAATTGCTGCCCATCGCGATGTAATGGGCGCAACCAATCCAGCAGAAGCAGCTCCCGATACCATTCGTGGTAAATTTGCGGCATCTATCGATGAAAATGCCTGCCACGGTTCTGATGCACCGGAAACGGCTAAAGTCGAAATAGACTACTTTTTTAATGCAGAGGATCTTTGTGAGCGCACCCGTTAGTTTTCCGCACATTGAAAAGACCAACCTGCTGGGTTTAAACCGGCAGGACATGGAGGCCTTCTTCACCAATTTAGGTGAGAAGGCCTTTCGTGTTTCTCAGGTAACCAAATGGATACACCAGCTAAACGTCGATAACTTTGATGATATGACCAATATCAGCAAAGCCTTGCGTGCCCAGCTAAAAGAAAAAGCCTGTATCAAACCCCTTAATGTCATTGTTGATAAACTATCAAAAGACGGCACGCGCAAGTGGGTAATGGGGCTAGAAGATAATAATCGTATCGAAGCAGTTTACATCCCCGAAGATGATCGCGGCACCTTGTGCATTTCATCACAGGTCGGTTGTGCTTTAGATTGCAGTTTTTGCTCAACTGCACGTCAAGGCTTTAGCCGCAACTTAACCGTTGCCGAAATACTTTCTCAAATTTGGCTGGCAACACGTTTGCTGAATGAAGAAAAAAAGCCTGGCCGTAAAATAACTAATATTGTTTTAATGGGCATGGGCGAGCCTTTACTGAATTTTGAAAACGTCATGAAATCCATTGATGTAATGCTAGATGATTTTGCTTATGGTTTAAGCAAGCGGCGTGTTACAGTCAGTACCGCGGGCGTGGTGCCGGCAATGGATAAATTAGCCGAGCGCCATGACGTGCAATTAGCCATTTCATTACATGCAACGCGAGATGATGTTCGCGATGATTTGGTGCCGATAAATAAAAAATATAATTTAGAAACATTAATTGCCGCCTGCAAACGCTTTATGGAAAAACGTTCGCCGCGCTCTCGACTGACCATAGAATATGTTATGTTAGCCGGCGTGAATGACTCAAAACAAGATGCCGAAGAATTAATAAAAGTGCTCGACGGCATTTCAGTTTTAATTAATCTTATTCCCTTTAATCCATTTACCGGCTCAGGGTATAAAACGTCATCTAATAATGCGGTGCATCGTTTTCAAGATGTATTAATGCAAGCCGGTTTAATTACCGTAATTAGAAAAACCCGCGGTGAAGATATTGACGCCGCTTGTGGTCAGTTAGTCGGTAAGGTGGCAGATAAAAGTCGCCGTGAAAATAAATTTAAAGATCCAAGAATTGGAATGAATACATAATGCAAATAAAGTTTTGGTCGGTCTTAATTTTAATAAGCTCTTTAATGGCATGTGCATCAACACCAAAAGAAATAGCTCAAGAGAAAAAAGATAATGAAGCGGCAAGAATAAATACTGAGTTAGCAACCGGTTATATTCGGCGTGGTGATATGCAAGTTGCACAGGATAAATTAGAGAAAGCCATAAAACATGATCGTTACTATGTACCGGCTTATACAACATTGGCGGTGTTAATGAGCATGATGAATGAGCCGGTTGAAGCTGAAAATTTATATCTTGAAGCCCTCGATATAGACCCTAGAGATCCAAACTTGCAAAATAATTATGGTACTTTTTTATGTAAAATAAATCGCTATGAAGAAGCTGTTGAGCAGTTTGAAAAATCCTTAAAAAATCAGTTTTATAAAAATCGTGAAGTTGCACATGCAAATATTGGCTATTGTTTGATGCAGGATGAAAATCCAGATTTTAATAAAGCCGAAAAACATTTACGTAAAGCCTTACAGCTTCGGCCTAATATGCCAACGGCAATGTTAGCGATGGCTGAAATGGGTTTAAAAACTAAAAAATATTTAATGGCACGTGCTTATGCTCAGCGTTACCATTCATTAGCAAAAGCGAGTGCAGAAAGTTTATGGGTGCAAATACAGGCAGAGCACGCATTAGGCGATAAAAAGTATTTTCTTGAGATTTCTCGAAAATTACTCGACCAATTCCCTAATTCTGAAGAAGCCAATAAATTAATGGAGCTATCTAATTTATGACAGATAACTCAAATACTTCAGATAAAATAGAAAGTGAAGTTGATGACATATTACAAAAAAAGGATTTTGGCGTAAGTTTTAAAGCGGCACGTGAGAAGTCTTCACTATCTATAGCAGATGTTGCAGAGCAACTGCTTATTTCTGCCGATATCATTAAAGCACTGGAAAATTCTCAAGCAGACGCATTGCCAGCATTAACCTTTACTCAGGGTTATATTCGCAGCTATGCAAAGTTATTGGACATACCAGCAGATCCAATTATTGATGATTATGTGAAGGTCGCACCCAACTCAAAACAGGTGTTAGTGCCGAATTCGGTATTGCCTTCTCAGAGTTGCTGCAGCGATAAAGTTATTACATTAATCAGCATTAGTTTTTTTGTAATGGCTATTATTGTTTTAGCCTATTGGGTTATTACAACAGATTTTAAAGATAACAATGTCGATTTATTAAAATCTGATGAAGAAAAAAGAGTTAAAATTGAAAATGTAAAAGTTGGTAGCATAAAAAAAACGCCCATTCAAAAAACGATAAATATAGCTACTGCTTCAGATGATATTGAAAGTATCGAAACTGAAAAAAACATAGCTCAGGCTAAGCAAGTAAATACGCCAACTAGTACTGAAAAAGCAGGTGCTTTGCAAATAAATGATACGCTGATTTTAAATGCACTGGATGATTCTTGGTGTGAAATTCAAGATTCAACTGGTAAGCGTTTATATTATCAATTACTTAATCGTGGTGAAGAAATAGAGTTGAATGGGGTAGCTCCATTTATGGTTTTTTTAGGTAATGCACCAAAAATTCGACTTGAAATAAATAACAAAATTGTCGATTTTGAAAGTTTAATTAGTAAGAGCAGTAATATCGCAAATTTGAAAGTCGAAAAAGATGCTGCGGTTACTTCACAATAAAATCAATTATATAAAATAGAATGTCTAGTAAATTAAATAAAATTCAATGTGTGCGAGGTATGCACGACATACTTCCAGAGCAAACACCACTGTGGCAATTTTTTGAATCGTCAGTAAAAAAATTATTGCAGAGTTATGCTTATAATGAAATTCGTATGCCCGTGGTTGAATCAACCGATTTGTTTTGTCGCTCAATCGGCGAAGTCACTGATATTGTAGAAAAAGAAATGTACACCTTTGATGACCGTAATGGCGATAGCCTTACGCTACGTCCAGAAGGCACGGCGAGTTGTGTGCGTGCCGGTATACAGCACGGGTTATTTCACAATCAACAACAACGCCTTTGGTATATGGGGCCAATGTTTCGACATGAGCGCCCACAAAAAGGTCGTTACCGTCAGTTTCATCAAGTGGGCATTGAAACTTATGGCATTGCCACTGCAGATATTGATGCGGAACTTATTTTAATGTCGGCTCGCTTATGGGCGCTGTTAGGGCTAAAAGATATTCGCCTTGAACTAAATACTTTAGGGTCAAGTGAATCGCGTAAAGCGTATCGAGAAGTGCTGGTAAATTATTTAAATCAGCACAAAGAAATTTTAGATGAAGATTCTTTGCGCCGTTTAGAAACAAATCCCTTGCGTGTTTTAGACAGTAAAAACCCTGCCATGCAAAACATGATTAATGCGGCCCCAAGTTTAATGGATTATTTAGATGAAGAATCCTGTCAACATTTTAAGCAATTAACCGAAACCTTAGATAAAGCCGGTATTAAATATAATATTAATACGCGCTTGGTGCGTGGATTAGATTATTATTGTAAAACCGTTTTTGAGTGGGTAACCGATGCACTTGGCGCACAGGGCACTATTTGTGCTGGTGGCCGTTATGATGGTTTGGTGCAACAACTGGGTGGCCGTGAAACACCGGCAGCAGGTTTTGCAATGGGCATAGAACGCATTTTATCGTTACTTGAAGATAGCGGTATGCAAGTGGATAATAGCGTTGATGTATTTGTTGTGTTGCAAGGTGAGTTGGCGCAACTTCAAGGCATGTTTTTTGTCGAAGAACTTCGCGAACAATACCCAGCATTAAAAATACAAACCAACTGTGGCGGTGGCTCATTTAAAAGTCAGATTAAAAAGGCGGATAAATCCGGTGCAAAAATCGCCTTAATTTTAGGTGAAGATGAAATTAACAATAATACTGTCGGCATTAAAATGCTACGTGAAAAAGCAGATCAACAGCATATACCGCAAGCTGATTTATTTAAATCATTAAGTACAATTTTATAAAATTTTAAATAGAGATAATTATGGAATACGAAACAGAAGAACAACAAGTTGAAGCCATTAAAAAATGGTGGAAAGAAAACTCAAGCATGGTGATTACAGGAATTACCGTCGGTGTGGCTTCTATTTTTGGTTGGCAGTTTTATCAAACTGAATCTATTCAACATGCAGAGCAGGCCAGTGTGCTTTATGAACAGGTGTTGGTGCTTTCTGAAAATCCTCAAAAAATGGATGCACAAATTGCCAGTGTCAATCAACTAGAAGCTGATTTTAAAGACACGCCTTATGCAAGTTTATCGGCATTAATTATGGCTAAACAATATTTAGCCTCAGGCAATATTGAAAAATCTGAGCAACAATATCGCTGGGTTATTGAAAATTCAACTCAAAATGAACTGAAATACTTAGCCAAAATTAGATTGTCTCGTTTACTGCTCACCAATAAACAGCAGGATGAAGCGCTAAGTTTATTAAATGAAACTTATCCCGATAGTTTTAATGAAATGGTATTTGAATTAAAAGGCGATGTGCTTTCAACGCAAGGTAAAAAAATGGCGGCCAAAACCGCGTATATAAAAGCACTTTCATTTGCTAAAAATACCAACCCTTGGTTACAACTTAAAATTGATGATATTGGCGAAGCCAGTGCCGATTCAAAAACAACAACCGGTACTGAACCATCAGCATGATTCGTTTAATTACTTTATCGCTAGTCACTTTTTTAAGTGCTTTTTCTTTAATGGGTTGTAGTGATGATGACAATGCAGAGCCGCCCGCGGAATTAACTGAGTTTAAACAAACCCTAAATGTTAAAGAGTTGTGGAGCGTTGATACCGGCGAGGGCGTTGGCCAATTATTTGTTAAGTTAGTGCCTTTAATTGTTGATGACAAAATTGTTGTTACCGATCGTGATGGCAATGTGAGTGCCTACGATTTAGAAACTGGAAAACAACACTGGCAAGCCAATCTTGATATAACCGTGAGTGGCGGCGTTGGGGGTAATAACTCTCATTTTGTTATTACGAGTCGTAATGGACATGTTGTTTTATTAGATGCTAATGGTCAAATTATTTGGAAAGTTGATGCATCATCGGAAGTATTAATGCCGGCACAAATTGCGGGTGATCTTATTATTATTCGATCAGTCGATGGCCGAATCTCTGCATTAAGCATAACAGATGGCAGTGAAAAATGGACTTACAAGCGCGATGTTCCCGCATTAACATTAAGGGGCAATAGCGCTCCCATTATTAAGAAAGGCTATATTTTTAGTGGTTTAGATAATGGCCGGTTGGTTACCTTGGATTTATTAGAAGGCCATGTGGTATTTGATATTGCCGTTGCATCACCCACAGGTCGTTCAGAGCTTGAGCGTTTAGTTGATATAGACGGGCAGGCTAAAATTGTTAACGATACGTTATATATGGGTAGTTACCAAGGGCGAGTTATTTCATTAGATGTTAGGCGTGGACAATTAAATTGGAGCCGTAAATTATCAACCTATTCTGGTGTCGAATATAGCACTTCGGGTTTATTTGTTAGTGATGATAAAGATTCAATTTGGGCGCTCGACATAAAAAATGGCGCAACCCTTTGGAAGCAAGACAAATTAAAAGCTCGACAAATAACCCGCCCAGTTAAAATTGCTAAATCAATAGTGGTTGGCGATTATGAGGCATACTTGCACTTTTTGTCACCTTTTGATGGGCACTTTCAAGCTCGCATTGATACCGATGGTTCGGGAATTATTGTTCCCCCAATAGAACATAATGGCCGTCTATATGTTATTACTCGTGATGGCGAACTCTTTGCCTTTAGTTTAGAATCGAGTGTGTTAGAAGATAAAAAATAATAAACAAACAAGCCGATATCTTTTGTAGCATCGGATTAACTAAAATTAAAAAGGATTAGTATGAGCACAAAAAGAATCAGTGGTATTGAAATTATTTTATGGTTAATCGCTGTAACTTTAGTGGTTGTTTCACTCTCTCCCTTTGCTCTCGGCTTTAAAATAAAATCAGATTATGTTGCATTAGTTAATGAGTTTTCAGAATTAACAGGGTTAGATATTAAACTGGTTGAATATGACCAAGGCTTTTTTTCATCATCGGCAAGTTTGTTAATTAAAATACCAGACGTGCCAGAGCAGTTACAGTTTAAAGAAAAAATTATTCATGGGCCAATATACTTTGGCTTAATTGGGCAAGGAAAATCGCCATTAGTGGTGGCGGTTATTAATGGCCAGTTAGCTGTTTCCGCATCTCAAAAAGCATTAGTGAATAAAATATTTGGTAGTAAAAATCCGCTGGTATATCAATCCATTATTAATTTTTCTGGTGAGATGAATGCACAAATTTATGTACCTTCAGTTAATGCACGCTTTGAAGATGAAGATGGCCCAGTACATATTCAATCGTCTGGTGTCATTATGTCTGAAACCTATTTTATAAATAGCGGGCAATTTAAAGGCGAATTAAAAATGCCGGCCTTTAAAATGAAATCGGGTTTATTATCGGTAAATGCCGAATCAGTTAGCATGAGTTTTTCGGGGGCGATTGGTGGCAATGATATTTTATTAGGCGATTCTGTTTTGGCGATGAATCTTTTAGATATTGATTCGGGTGACGAGCAATATGCGGTGCGTGATTTAGTGTTGAGTTCGACCACATCAGAAGTTGCGGGATTAATTAATTCTAATACTCGAATTAATGCACGCGAGTTATTAGCCTCTAATCAAAAATTTGGCCCATTAACTTTAAATGCAAGTGTTAATGGTTTGAATGCTGATAGCTTGAATAAAATACAAAACATTCAAAATGAAGTAGATGAAAAACTCCAGCAGGGCGTTTCACCTGAAGAAACCAATGCAATGTTAACGGGGCAGATCATGGGCATTATGCCAGATTTAATTAAGCAGCTTGAAGTCATAATAGAGCCATTAAGCATCAATAGTGAATTGGGAAAATTGGAAGCCGACTTAGACTTTACTCTTGATGGTATTGGCACAGATACACCAGCAGATCCTATGTTTTTACTGAGCGCCATTAGCCTAAATTTAAATGTTTCAGTTGATGAGGCTTTATTAAAGCAATTTATTTCTTGGGAATTAGAAAATAATTTACAGGCAGATACGGCATTAGGTTCGAATAAAAATAAGCAGGTGGAATCGAGTATTCCAATGAATCAAAAAGTCACAGAAAACATTCAGGGCATGCTTGATGAAAACTGGCTGGTGATGAATGAAGGTGTATACTTAACTAAAATTACGATGCAGCAGGGTGAGCTGTTAATTAATGATAAACCGATTGATCCAATGCAACAAATTATGTCATCAATGGGTGGGGCTGCACCGGCACCTTAATTATCATTTAAAATAGTTTAAATTTGGGTGAACTGATTTAAGCTTAAAAATACGTTAAAATATAACAAAGGGCCAGTTAATGGCCCTTTGTTATTTTTTTGTAAGCCTTAGAAAATATCTTCGTATATCTCTTTGGAATTTTTTTTTTGGAAATTATTTTCTGGAATATTTATGTTACCTGTTATTGCTCTCGTTGGCCGACCCAATGTTGGAAAATCAACTCTCTACAATGTACTAACCCGCAGTCGCGATGCATTAGTGGCCGACTACCCCGGCTTAACGCGAGATCGTAAATATGGCCACGGGCAATTCAATGAAAAAACCTACATATTAATTGATACCGGCGGATTAAGCGGTGAAGCTGAAGAGCTTGATGAGCAAATGGCTAAGCAAACATTGCTGGCTATTGACGAAGCCAATATTGTTTTACTGATGGTTGATGGTCGTGCGGGAATAACCGCCGCTGATGAAAGCATTGCCAAACAAATTCGGCGCTTAGGTAAAAATATTCATTTAGTCATTAATAAAACCGATGGCATTGATATACAAACGGCTGAATCTGATTTTGCCAGTTTAGGTTTCTCAGATTCTTACCCCATTGCCGCCGCCCATAAAAAAGGTGTTGTGCAATTAATAGAAAAGTTGCTCGGTGACTGGCCCGCTTGGGAAGAAGATCTTGATGACAAATATCAGGGAATACGCGTTGCAATAGTGGGCAAACCCAATGTTGGTAAATCAACCTTGGTTAATCGAATGCTGGGCGAAGAACGAGTGGTTGCCATGGATATGCCCGGCACTACCCGCGACAGCATTTATATTCCGTTTGAACATGACGGCCAAGAATATACATTAATTGATACCGCCGGTGTGCGCCGCCAAAAAAACATTAAGCAAACCGTTGAAAAATTTAGTGTCATTAAAACCCTGCAAGCGGTAGATAATTCTAACGTCACCATTATTATGATTGATGCAAAAGAGGGGATTAGCGACCAAGATTTACATCTACTGGGCTATACCATAGATTCTGGGCGCGCATTAATTATTGTCATTAATAAATGGGATGGCATGGATCAGTATAAAAAAGAGGAAGTTAAAGAAGAGCTTGAGCGGCGCTTAAGCTTTGTGCAATTTGCCAAAATCTATTTTATTTCAGCATTGCATGGCTCAAATGTTGGCTTGTTATATAAAGCAATAAATAATGCCTACGACTCCGCCATGAAAAACTTACCCACCTCTGAGCTAACCCGTATTTTAGATAATGCGGTGCAGGCGCATCAACCGCCGACGGTAAGAGGGCGGCGCATAAAATTACGCTATGCACACCAAGGCGGTAAAAACCCACCGATTGTGGTCGTGCACGGCAATCAAACCGATTTATTACCCAAGTCTTATGCCCGTTATTTAATGAAGCATTTTATCGAAGCCATGAAGTTAACCGGCACACCGATGAGAATGGAATTTAAAACCAGCGATAATCCTTATGCTAAACGCTCAAATCCCCGTGGACCTGCTAAAAAACAGGGTAAAGTGCCATTCAAAAAAACTATTCGGAAAAAAAGTACGCAGAAGACTCGAGAGCATTCTCGGCATAAATAGCTTGATTAAATTCTAATAAATCAATAAGTTATAAATGATTATTGAAATATACTTTCAATATAGCTGCTTATATTATGATTTTATTTGATTATATTAATTAATGCTAATTTGACCAGCTGCTATTAATTAACTATATTCCATGAAAATAATAATAATAATAATTTTAAGCATACGATTTTTAAAAATATAAACTTGTAAGTATCTAAATTTAATAAAATTAAGAGGCTATAGAATGAAAAAGTTTTTTCTATATTCAACGCTGATAGGGACATCATTGTTGGGGCAACAGGCACAAGCCATTGAGTTGGACGGATTTTTAACAGCGGGTTTTGCAGTGCATGACCAAAAACAGACTAATGGTAAAAAAGTAGTTTATCTTGATGAAGTTACCAATGATGTGACTTTTTTGCAAGATTCAAAATTCGGCTTACAAGTTACCGCCGATGTATCAGAAAATATGCAGGTAGTCGCGCAAATTTTAGCGTCTGCTGAAGATAACAACTACAGCATGGATGTGGAGTGGGCCTATCTCGATTACACTGTTTCTGAGTCTACTATGCTACGTGCAGGTCGTATCAAACAGCCAGTTTTTCTAATATCAGATTATCTCGAAGTAGGTTATGCCTACCCATGGATTCGCCCCCCCGCAGAAGCCTATAGCAATATGCCGGTGGATAGCATTATTGGGGTAGAGCTACTTTACCAAACAAAAATTGGTAGTATGAATTTTGGTTTCCAGCCGTATTTTGGTTCGAATACCGAGGGAGTGCCGGGGCAGCCTCAAGTAAATTTCTTTGCGGATAATTATATTGGTATGGCTTTGCGTTTAGAAAATCGCTATTTCACCGTTCAGCTGAGTTCGTTTCAAACTGATGTTTCGACAGTTGACTCAAATGCTTCGCCAACCTTAAATAGTCAAGGGACAGCGGTATTATCCGTTGCAAGCTTATCTTGGGATGTGGCTAATTTTGTTGGTTATACTGAATATACAACTCGTGATATTGAAGCTGATTCTGGGTCATTGAGTTCAGACCCAAGTAATCCAAATGGATTTAATGACGCGCCATTTGATGCGCTGTTTGCCGACCAAGATGGCTATTATGTAACCTTAGGTTATCGCATGGGTAAATACCTACCACATTTAACGTTTGCAGAAATAGACTCAACACCTGCAGGCGCCGCATCAAATTTCAGCCAAGGTGCACGCCAAGAAACCATTACCCTAGGGTTGCGCTATGAGTTAAATGACAGCGCCGCATTAAAAATGGAATATGCAAACATCACACTTGGAAAGAATGATGATAACTCACTAAATGGTGGTTTATTCCAACCAATTGACTCAGCTTTTGAAAGTGATAGCTCATCATTAATTAGTGTTTCTGTCGATGTAATATTTTAGGATATATAATATTTAGCCTCTTACATTTAAGAGGCTGTTTTATTGAACAATGATGTTCAGTTCAGAATATCCGTTAGAGATTAATGAAAATCTGTAATTAATTATTATAATTAACCGATATACGACATGGTTTCAAAGATGCGAATATTTACATTTTTAATATTAGCTTTATCAATAAGCCTACCCAATCTAGTACTTGCAGAAGAAGAAGTGGTTTTCTCTAATGTGTCTGCAGGTATTTTTCGTTTTCAAGTTAAACTCGCCGAGCAAGGTAATGCAGAAGCTCAATACATTGTTGGTGAAATGTATGAAAAGGGGGCGGGCGTAACTAAAAATAAAGCCCAAGCCTTAATCTGGTTTGAAAAATCTGCGGCACAAGGCCATAAAAAATCGGGTTATAAATTACTGTTTCTTGAAATACAATCTAACGGACTTAATGATTACACTAAAACCCAGCTTGGTGGATTACGTAAAGAAGCCGCTTCCGGCAGTGCTGATGCGCAGTATTTTTTAGGCAAAATGTATGCTGCTGGTGTGGGCATGCCAAAAAGTTTAAATCATGCATTAACGTGGTTAAATAAGGCCACCTTTAACGGCATAGCTGAAGCTGAGCATGAGGCGATAGCGGTTGAGGAAGAGCTGAATAAAATTAGAGAGCGACAGGCTGCTAAAAGATCAGCAGCATTAGTTGCAGCACAAAAACGTAAAGCCGAAGAAGAGCGCTCAAGAGCGGCATGGCTCAAAAAAGAAAAAAAACGTAAAGCAGCAGAAGCCGCTAAACGAAAAACGTCTCAAAGTGCAGAGGCCCAACGAGCAGCAGCTCAACGTAGTCGTATGGAAGAAGAGCGCAAATTATTAGAGGAAGAAAAATTACGCTTAGAAAAAGAAAAGCAACTCGCGGAAGCTGAATTAGCACGTAATGCCAAAAAAGAACAGACGACAAAAAAAGTTGAACCCGAGTCATCTTATGAGTCGGACCCTTGCAAAGGAAAATCTGCACGATTTCTTTCAACCTGCCGATAACAGCTGTTATAATCTAACTTTAAAAGGGCGTCTTTGATGCCCTTTTTTTATTGAAAATTAAAGCCACGCCCGAAGGGCGTGCTGTTGGTTAAAGGCTAGCATTAAAAGTCTCTGGATTCCCGATAGAAGCACTCGGGAATGACGAAGTCGTTGTCTCTTTTTTATGCACCCTTATTTTTTTATGCACCCTTATAGAGTGAAGTTAAAACCACGTTCTTAGAACGTGAATATTTACTTGTGATAATTTAAACACATAATCTTTTAGATAAAACTACACTAGTGTCCCGTTAAGAACTAAATAAGTAGGTCTGGAGACCCTTTAATTTTGTTACAATGAAATCACGACAAGTCATTGAAAAACAAAAAGGAAACCAGACCATGAGCCATCATAATACTGTA
>Ga0316209_1002244_pt1 | contig 16172 bp, 16 predicted proteins | sample 6monopyrite_MG_FD_204945 | JGI IMG/M metagenome (GOLD analysis project Ga0316209, IMG submission 204945) | Microbial mat bacterial communities from mineral coupon in-situ incubated in ocean water Damariscotta River, Maine, United States -... | ecosystem: Environmental > Aquatic > Marine >...
GTGCACGGGTTTTTAATACAATTGCCATTTTTGTTTGCACCTAAAATTCGCAATACGCCTCAAAATCTACCCTTGGTAATATGGAGTTATAGATTTCGCCTTGGTTTTAGTTTCTCAGCAGACCCTAGTTATAATCCGTATAAGGGGCTGAAGAGGTGAATTTTAGGTACAAAAAAACCCCTAGAAGTGTATTTCTAGGGGTGTGTATGAGCCTCCTGCCGAACTCGAACTATCACTATTTACAAGAAAAGCACAATCAACAATACGCTCATAATTAGGTTTAAATACACTAATTAAGCATTTGTCAACAATTAGAGACAAATAAGAACAGATTAAGAACACACCTTATAACACACTTGACTATCTTTGAGTATGGACAAGAAAGAAAGAATTAGGGAGGTGAAACCGAAATTTAGAATTTCCGCAAAAGGTGTTTTAATTGTTAGTTGCTATCACAAAGATTTAGCCAACAAAGGAAGAACAACTGGAAGGTATCAAAAGAGTACTGGTTTTAGGCTTGATACATTCATGTGGGATACTGTTAAAAATAGATTGGCTGACCGAGCAGGAAGAAAAGACGAATACAACGAGATAAAGAATCAATTCAAACTCTGGACGAATAGGATTGAAAAAGTATTTGAGTATCACCAAGTCAATAAACTGACCATTACGAAACAAAGCATTGATGAAGGGATAGAGCGATTACAAAAAAATCAAGTCCTATCAAAAGACAACAAACTCACACTATTGCAATTCATTAAAGCTTGGTTGGACGATACCGATAAGCACATCTATTTAAGAAAGAATGTCAGAAAGCCTTACTCTAAGTCTGCTATTAACAATAAAGAACAGTCGTATAGAGCATTAAAAGAATTTAGCGAACTAGGTGAATTTGACTTCAATACTTTAGATAAAAAAACATACGATAGGCTTGTGTCTTTTCTGCTAAAAACAAAAGAGTGGGGCGATAATCATGCAGGTAAAATAATCAAGGAATTGAAATTCTTTTTGTCATTGTCGCTTGAGGAGGGATATGATGTACCTAGGAAGGTATTCAAAATATTCAAATCATTTGGTGCAGACTCCAGTATCAATACAGATATAGCAATTTCAATAAATGATATTCTTAAAGTTTACAATCTTCAATTCAATGGGAAAGAACCCACATTGAAAGGGCATTCAAAAGATGTGTTATCAGTTGATAAAGAAATTTATAGGGATTGGTTTGTGCTAGGATGCTTTCTAGGAATGAGAGTATCAGATTTACTTTCATTGAACAAAAATGATATTTCAGTCAAAGAAGATGGTGCGAAATGGATTGAAAAAAAGACCAGCAAAACGGGTTCAGAAGTATTTGTAAAAGTGAGTCCTATTGTAGAAGCAATTTTATCAAAGTACCAAGGTTTTCCGCCTCCCATAGTCGAGCAGAAACTAAACAAACACATCAAGACAATATTTCAATTTGCTGGATTCGACTATTGGGAAAAGGTGAAGACCCACACAATGAGGCGTTCATTTTGTACCAACGCTTATGAATCCTGTAAAGGAATTGGAGTAGAAAAGATCATGGCAGTGAGTGGACACACTACGCTTTCTAGTTTTCTTTTATACGTTAAGGTATCGCCCGAACGTCATGCCCACATGACACAAGAAATTGCCTTTTTCGAGGAGGTTAGCCCCTTGTCAATATCTATGCATAAAGTAGGATGAAGAAAAGCATGGAAAAATTTGGGTACTGCACAAGTGATGAATTTAAATATGACCTCAAAGAACTTTGTGATAAATGTCCTTTAAAAGAGAGGCTTTCAAAAGCAATGAAAGGTAGAATTAAACCGAAAATAAAAAATCTAAAACAGGTTCTTTCAAACGAGCAATTTGATGATTATGTGAAAAAGGAAGTCCTTAAAGCGCAAACCGAAATGGACAGAATGATAGACGCGGAATATCGCAATCGAGACAACTGGAAAGACCCTGCAAGAAAAAGGCGTATTGAAATATACGTATGGCGAAAGGAGCAGATAAAAACCCTAAATGAACTTTCATTAAATACTTCAAAAAATCAGAAAAAAGGAGACAAAAAGAAGTCTACTTCAATCTTCAAAGAGGATCAAAAACCCGAAGGCGATAAATATTTAATCGGTATTGACAAGACCGACACAAAGGCAATCAGTCATGCTTATGCCATATTGAAATACATAAAGGCTTTGAATAATAACTACCCACAGCCATTTATGAACTATTTCAATAACCTTAGAGGGTCAACCCACAATGAAAATGAAATCCATTTGTCAAGTAGGGCTAGAAGGTTCAATGAGAAAACACACAAAGAAGATATTAAAAGTATGCGGGCTAAATTCAGAATGACAAACGTCTAAAGTGTCCTAAATTCAAACTTCCTTGAAATAATATTTTAGCCCTTTACATTTAGTATTGGGCTTTTTTAATGTCCAAAATGTCTTAATATTTTTTCGGACATTTAAGACAACTGTCTTTGCTCGATTTTGACGCTATTTACCCGACACTAACAACAATTTTACTCAAAAAAATACAGTCGAAATGGAAACAAGTACAATACTAACCAAGGAGCATTTAGATGAATGTCTAAGAAACCAGCTAGTAGACATTAAATCCATAATGTCCACAGCTCCACAGCCTGACAAGTGGCTTACTAAAAAAGCCTATTCTGAAAAATATCAAATATCTCTAGGCAGCATCCGAAATGGTGCAATCAGAGGAGATATTAAGACTAAGCATATTGGCAGAAGAGTGTACGTTCTCGATCAAGATTAAGCAATCTAAATCATGCAGGACAAGACACATTTTGAAGGACAAATGCAAAGGGTATTTAAAGCCTTTCTAAGCGAACCAAAGACCATGCGAATGGTAGCGACTGAAACAGACATAGTACGCTCAAACATCACACGTTACGTTGATTGTTGGCGTAAACTAGGCTCGATACAACTAGTGAAAATTGGCAGGTGTCCCATCACAGGATATTCCTATGTCGGATTTTACACAACCGACAAAAGCAAGTTTTCAGAACCTCTTCAATTGCCACTATTCAAGTAGTAGATTATGTCCTACGATTTTAAAAAGTTCAATTTTGGGAAGGAGGAAATAGAAAGAATCAAAAATTCCAGCGTTGATATTGAAGGTATTCATAGCACTAAATCAGGTGAAGTATACAGCTACCCTCTAAGTGCGAAATTTCGAGATTACGAACTCATTATTAAACACCCGAAAAAACACCACAACCCTAACAAAATCCCAACATACGCAGAGATTAAAGGAAGCCTCCACAAGTCTGCTAATGGATTTAACTATGATGACTTCACTATCAATGATGCGATAGATGAAGTAATCCGATTAGTAAAAACGACCAATATCAATCCATACAATGTAAAGCACACAACTATTGAATTTGGAAGCAACCTTATTATTCCAATGCCGCCGCTTGAACTAACAAGTACAATGAAATTTCATAGCCATAATAGTGATGTATGGTTTACAGACATGACAACCATCGGTAAAAATTCCATCCATAGCCATTGGCGAATAAAAGCCTATTCAAAAAGAGATCAAAAACGAAACAACATCAATGAAAATGTATTTCGATTTGAAAATCATTATAGCAATGCTGAAAAAATAATGAAGGTAACAGGATGCAAATCAATGAACCTCATTGATCTTTTTAATCCGACCTACATAGAAGCGTTCAGGAATGATCTAATCCAAAGTTGGAAAGATACCTACCTGATAGAACCAGAAGTTAATACAGAGCATCTTACAAAGGCTCAGATCAAAATTTTCGAAAGGTGGCAAAACCCTGATTACATTCAAGACATACTAAGTTCTAACAAAAGAAAATTCAGATACGAAAAGCGTATTATGATTTCCATTCAATCAACATACTCAATAAGTCAATATCACAAAACAGTATTGGATTTACTCACAGCGAAGCTGGACGAGGTACTGACAATCGACCCTCAAAAATTGTCAAGTTTGATCGACTTAGCAGACTCCTTTCAAAACTCCGAACTTGTCAAGTTTGATAGTTCAGATAAGAAATCAAACATGACAATAAATGAAGTGAACAGATACTCCTCTGAAATCTGTCCTTTTACAGGCTATTCTATTGCCATGCAAAACCCTGAAAGCACCTACCTAAATTCAAGCGGCATCAACTATTACAAAACTTCTGATCCTAAATTCTTTCAAGCCTTGGAAATTAGGTTTATTACACCGCAACAAATGCACTTATCAGATTCGAGAAAGGTTTACATAATTGCACAAGGAATAAGAAATCTTAATCGCAATAGAAGTGAAGCGAAGACGGGCAATAGTCGAATACTTTACAGACCCAATCAGTTGTTTTTATCATTTCAATAAAAGGCTACCTCCACAAAAAACTAAATCTAACTGCAGGACTTAAAAAGGGCAAAAAACACGATTAGTCCGCCAATTACTAATGTCGATATACACCCTAGGTTAAGAGTTTGAAGAAAGCATCCTTCTTGAGATTTGACAACAGTTTCTGTTTTTGTAATTACTTCCTTTTGATTATCCTTCTTCTCAGGGTTTATTGGAAAAGCACACTTAGGGCATTTTTCCGCTCTATCAGAAACTTCAGTACCACATTCTGGACATTTAATAAGTGCCATGCTTTTTAATTGAGAATGAAACTAATCATGGTGTTTGCTGTAAACTAAACATTTTACACAACTTCATTACATTTTAATTTCCTAACACCGTTGTTATTTAGAATCAATATGTAATTAACATTGCTATTAACTAGATAGTGATAAAATATCACAAGCTGGTTCTTAATGAATGAAAACACCTCTTTAGCTGGAGGTGTTTTTTTAATCCAATCAACGGATTGATTATCTTTACAAACAAGTGCATGTCGTAACTTGTCAATATGGGCAAAAACAAAAAAATATCAGATAAAGAATTTCTAACCCTATTGAGGGAAAACGGTGGTCTATTTGCTAGAACATCGAAAGCAATAAAAACTCAATTTGATATTGACTTCTCAAGACAGGCCGTGAGAGATCGAGCATTGAAGAACCCAAAAGAGTTAGCCGATATCGAGGAGGAGAATTTGGACATAGCCGAGGAGGGATTACATAGCCTAATGAAAAGTGAAGATGAAAGAATCAAATTACGATCAATAGAAATTTATCTAAAAACCAAAGGCAGGAAGAGAGGCTATCTTGAAAAGGAAGGGGTCACGGAATCCGTACCTAATATAGTTCTAACACCAGAAGAACGAAGAGCAAAAATTAAAGAGATTAGAGATAAGGTTATGCTTGAAGCAACGGGATAGAAAATATCCCTTGGTTTCACACTTCAAATGTATGTTCATTGAAACCATAACTTTTGGCTGTGAGCGAATGGAAAGAATTAGTGCTTTTCTAATCTTTACACCATAGCTTGGCGTTAGAATCAATAGAAAGAATGAAAAAACTGCTATTAATAGTCCTCGTAATAGGGTATTTTGAAAATTGCTATTGTCAAATCACTACGACAAAGCCCGTTAATGAACCCGAAGATTCCGTGCAGGATGTTTACGACAGCACTTATAACTTTCCAGGGGAAAGGATCAACTTGATAGTTGGCCAAAAACTCTATTTGAACGGTATTAGAGAAAGACTTAGGCAATTTGAATACAAAGGATTTAGGAAAGAAATTAGCCATTACAAAGGAGAAGACAGTCGAGAGAATACTTATAAGCCATCTGGAAATAGAACATCTGATTATGAGTACTTATTTGGTAGATATTTTAATGTTTTAGAAGTCATTCGCCATCCAAAAGGTATTAATCCTACATCATCTACCGACAAACTTTTGTATGCAGACAATTATTACCTCAGACTTAAAGAAGTTGAAAGTGGTGACGAAATAATCTACCAATACAGCAGTCGGTTCGAAAATAGTTGGAATTTTATCATAGTCGGGTTCTTCGAGAAGCGCAAGGATGAACTGAAAGGACAAAAATTCGTATTTCACGATGAGTTCATTGAATCAGACCTTGATTTGACACGAGGGTCGAAGATTGAACCTATAACAGGTGAGACATGGACAGTTACCGACTACATGATAAACGAAGAGGACTTCAAACTCTCTATTGTTTTCAGTAGTACGGAGGCTTCATTTCTACAAGATGAATGGATGTTCTATAACAACTTATGGGTACGAGATCGCATTCACTCTCCGTCCAAGGTTCAAGCACTAATTTCGAAGTATGGAGAAGAAAAAGTCCAAATTGCTTTGAAGGGTTCGGTGAAATTAGGTTGGAATAAGGAGTTGTGTTCTATGGCATGGGGTCAACCAAAAGAAATCAACGAGATCATTAATGCTTCTGGAAAAAGTGAACAATGGGTATACAAAGAGAATTATCTGTATTTCGATAATGATGTACTTACCACTATTCAATAAATGATGCTTTATGAGGAAATAACACCACGGCCTAATTGGGCTAAGAAGGCTTATAACAATGGATATGAGGAGGTAAGTAAAATTTTGGTATAAATATCAACTGTGGGAAAATATGAGTAGAGTTACCAATTCGTATCTATAAAAGAAATGGGTCAAGAATGGGGCGTGAATTGAATCAACAACACACCTTAAAACACAAAAAAGCCCCTCTAAATTAATAGAAGAGCTATTTTGAGCCTCCTGCCGGACTCGAACCAGCGACCGTCGCATTACAAGTGCGGTGCTCTACCAACTGAGCTAAGGAGGCTTACTTTTTCAATATTTCATTATGCGTTAGCTCTGTTGGGCTTGCGCTTCAACCAGGCTGCTCGCTAAATACGTCGCTTTGGGCAATCCCATCAGGCTGCTAAAAAGCGAGTGCAAATGTAGCTTTCTGAATCAATTATCCAAAGGCGGAAATAGTTTTTTATTGCTGCAAAAGACGAAGTTCTTTCTTCATGCTAGAGAGTTCCTTTTCGGCATCATCAATTCTTGTCTGAAACTCTGCTTTCATCTGTTCAGCGTTCTTCGATCGTCCGAAAAAATCTATGTTTCGTTTCCAGTTATAGATATCATTCTCCATCCCAGAAATTTTTCTTTTCAGCATGCCTTCCTTCCTGTTGATCTTACGATCGCCATGTGGGCTATTCCGAAGCTTACTCACCTGCACATGCGCCTTCAACTCATCCACATCGCTTTCTGATAATGAGTCCACCGCAAGCAATCGCTTACAAACCTTATCGTATTTTTCCAGTGTCTTCCCGACAGCATTTCTCGGTACAAGTCCAGCGGACGAGAAACTATCCAACAAATCAAAAGCCCTATCCAAGCTAATCTCCTTGTCACCAGCCAGGGCATCTAATTGCGCCAGGATTTCTTTTTTCTTTTCCAGGTTCTTTTCAAACTCTTCATTCTGCTCGGCATTCTGTCCCCTTCGCTTATCGAAGAAATAATCACAGTGTCCCTTGAACTCCTCGTATAGAGACTTGCGGTATTTATCTGGAACAATCCCGATTTCTCTCCACTGATTCTGGAGGCCTTTGAATGCATTGGCTGTGGATTCCCAGTCATCGCTTTCGCGAATTTCAAGAGCCTTTGCAATGAGTTCCTTTTTCTTGGCCAAATTCTCCACACGTTCGCGATCCAATTTTTTAAAGAACTGGCTCTTATTGGCAAAGAATTTTTTGAAACTCCCCCAAAATGCTTTGTTCACTTCTTTGGCTGATTGACGCGGCATTCCACCCACGGCTTCCCATTGCTTCTGCAATTCCATCAGCTCTTTGGTCTTGCCATTCCAATGTTTGATTCTATCCGAATCAAATTCCGCTAACGCCTTCGCCTTTTCAACAAAGGCTAGTTTCTGCACCAGATTGGCCTTAAACTCTTCTTTCTGATGCTCGTTATGCTCGTTCCGTTTCTCATACACCAAGTCAGATGCCGCTTTGAATCTTTGCCAAAGTGCTTCCTGATCTTCCCTTGGCACTGGTCCAATGTGTTTGAACTCCTCGTGAAGTTCATTCAACTGAGAAATAGCCTGTGTGATATTGGTAGAAGCGTCGAGCGTCTCAGCTTTTTTACAAAGCTCGTATTTAGCGTCCAGATTCTTCTTTCTATCAAGCTCCTTTAGTTCAAAATAGATGCTTCGGTGATCGTAGAACCGATCCATCAAGGCATGATAACTCGCCCACAAGGTCTGGTTCTGAGCACCTGGCACTTGCCCTACACTCTTCCATTCTTCTTGAAGCTTCTTTACTTTATTGAAACTCTCTTGATCTTCCCCATCAATGATTTCTCTGAGAATCTCCAAAATCTCATTCTTTTTGATCAGGTTGTTGTCTTTCTCTTTCCCAACTTCTTGGAAAAATTGTGCTCGTTTTTTACGCAATTTTCCATAGAGGCTATGGAATTCCTGATCTATATCGTCTCCCTTGAATTGGAAATCGGCTTCATCAGCACCCTCTGCTTTTAGAAATGTTTCTAATGCAGTTTTCTTATCGGTTTGAAAAGCTGTATCGAAATGCGCTCCTAGCTTCTTGAACAAAGAATCTATCTTTCGGATATTCTCTTCCTCCGACATCTTCTTGACAAGATCAAGTTGTTCGGTTTTGGATAATCCACTAATTTCTATGGAATCAAAGTCAATTTCAGGAGCCGTTTCTCCCTTACTCTCAGTACTTGCTTCTTCTGCACCTTCCTTCTGGACTTCTACAACACCCTCTTGGCTTGCCTCTGCAACCACTTCTTCAGACTGATCACTTTTAGCTTCCGCTTCGACTACACTATCTTCTTCAACTATCTCCTCTTCCTTCATGTCAACAGTTTGTCCTCCACCAGCAGCCGTTTCTTCTTTCCTCTCAGCAATTTCCTCTTCTGATATTTCCTCTTCAATGGCTTGAGCAACTTCTTGACTGGTCTCCGTCCGTGCAACCTCTTCTGTTACGGTGCTTTTTTCCTCAGATTCCAAATTGCCCTTTTCTTCAAGAGCAGCAACTTCCACACTTTCTTTGGATATTATATCAGCCATTGATTCTTCCTCCTCAACTTTAATTTCTCCAATCACCCCGACCCCTTCTTCAACTTGATGTTCTTCGGAGGTTTCCGCTACCTCTACTTCGCTTGTTGCGTCCACTATCTCGGGAGTGGCATTCTCTACTTCTGGAATTTCCTTTTGATCTGTAGGCGAATCATCCATGGACTCGGCGGCTACCTCGGCAGCCACTTCTGTAGGGGGCTCATGAATGGCCTCTTCAACCTGAGCTTCTTCTACAGGCTGATCCTCATTGACAGGATCACTGATCTCTTGCTCCTGTATTCCGTTTTCGGAATCTTCAGGAGGATCAGTTTTTGCTTTTTCATTTGGTAATTCAGCCTCTTGCTGAACAATTTCCACAACCTCCTCGGTCATGGCATTTTTCTTGTCATCTTCCATGCAAGTACGTATTTTTTCGTATCAAAGCGCAAAGCTATACAAAGCCCTTGCTAATTAAGTCTTGGATCAGTAGGATAGTTAGAAATTAATCTAAACTTCCCTCCCTTTTCACGTAAGACATGCTTCCAAAGTTCTTTTGCCGGTTTTTCAAAAATAAAATCCAACGAAGGATTTCTAAACACAATCCATGATTTTTGATTCATCTCATCCATCAACTGCCCTTCAGACCAACCCGAATACCCTACAAAAAATTTAATTTCAGAATTTCCTAACTCCCGAGTATTCATCATGGATGTCACCTTGTCGTAATCACCTCCCCAAAAAACATCCCCTGTTACGTCATTGGAATCATCCCTCAATTTTTGAGATCTGTGAAGAAAATGTAGCGTATCCTGCTGCACGGGTCCTCCCACAAACAAATTCATATCCAATCCATCCAAATCGTTCATCACATCGCCAAGCCCAACTTGAGCTTCTTTATTTAGGACAAATCCCACAGTCCCCTTGTCGTCATGCTCACAAATCAGGATCACAGTTCGCTCGAAATTGGGATCTGGAAGATATGGCTCAGAAATAAGCAAATCTCCCTTCTGCGGTTCTATAACTTCATCTGATGTGAAAAAATCCATTAATGCAACGCTGCTTTTATTGGTAAACCTACAATTATTTTGGCTTCCTCTGCTACCATCCGATCCAAGCGGTCGTACACCTCCGTTTCTGGAAAATACCGCAAAGCCATGTCTATGAAAATTTCTCCATGTCGTGCTTCTGATGCCCATAACCGCTGATAGAACTTTTTCAGCTCGCCTTCCCCTAATGCCTCGTACACTTTTTTGAATCTTTCAGCTCCGCGAGTCTCCACCAGTGAGGCCATAATGAGGCGATCCATAAATCGCTCTTCCCTACCCGAACGGAGAAGCTTGAGCAAGAGATTCATGTATTCATCCGGAGGGATTTTGTGGTTAAGCTGAATACCACGCTTCTCCATGATTTTGTACACGTCACGAAAATGCTCCATTTCCTCAACGGCCGTATCGATAAGCTCAGGAAGTATCTCCACCCGATCGGGAAATTTCGCCACAAAACTCATGGCCATAGATGAAGCCTTACGCTCACAATCAGCATGATCCTTTAAAAAAGAATCAAAATCCACCATCACCGCTTCTATCCATTCGGGTGGGCTTTCACACGCAACATCTACTCTTTTTTGCATCGCTCCAATTGAGATAATAAGTATCCCTGACTTACTTTTGGTCAATCGAGACAAACATATTTTAATTTTAATAAAACATCCCTGATGACCAAGGATATTTCAGCAATTCGTACGGAGTTTTCGAAAAAAGAATTGAGCAAAAAAGAGGTATCAAACGACCCAATTGAACAATTCCAAATTTGGTTTGATGAAGCACTGAACGCCGAACTGCCTGAGCTCACGGCTATGGTCCTTGGTACAACGGATCTTGATGGTAACGTGACCCAACGGACCGTTTTACTAAAAGCATATGATGCCGACGGGTTTGTTTTTTTCACCAACTATACCAGCAGAAAATCAAAGCAAATTGGTGCGAACCCTAAAGTCAGTTTGCTCTTTCCTTGGTTCGGGCTTGAAAGACAAGTGACCATTTCCGGAACGGTAGAAAAGGTTTCTAAGACAGAATCGATCAACTATTTTCTATCCCGACCAAAGGGCAGTCAACTAGGTGCCTGGATATCCAACCAAAGTTCAGTGATCACCTCCCGAAATATTCTTGAAACCAAATTGGCCGAAATGAAGGCGAAGTTTAGCAAAGGTGAAATTCCGCTTCCTGATTTCTGGGGAGGGTATCGAGTCAAACCAACTTCGATAGAATTTTGGCAAGGACGAACCAATCGGTTGCATGATCGGATTTTGTACACAGGAGGGGATGGAAATTGGGGAATTGAACGGCTAGCACCATGATTTTAAGAAAACTCAAACTACAAAACTCAAATTTCAAATAAATTTCAATTTCGAAATACCAAAGTGTTTGATTCTTAGAAAATTGGAATTTGGAATTTATTTGTACTTTGGAATTTGATTTTTCAGAATGAGTATCTACCTCAATCGCTACGCCTGGAAAGACTCGCTCTTTCCCGATTACACTCCAGATCCAGATTTGGAGATGGTTGTAGTCATCCCTTGCTACAACGAACCTGAGATAGAGAAAGCACTTCTTTCTTTGAATAATTGTTTAAGGCCTTGTAATCTCTTGGTGCTGGTTGTGATCAATGAATCAACTGAGGAAGATTCCAAGGCACAAAGCCAAAATATCAAGACGTTCCAAACAATTGAAAACCTGAAACCCAAACTGGATTTCGAAATCCTTGTGACTCATCAAAAGCTCCCTCCAAAAAAGGCGGGTGTAGGGTTGGCAAGAAAGATTGGTATGGACGAGGCGGTAAGGTTTTTTGAGAAACTTGAGAGCGACGGAATCATGGTTTGCTACGATGCAGATTGCACCTGTGAGTCCAATTACTTGGCAGCCATTTTCAATTTCTATCAAGACGGTAAGAAAGAAGCCGGGATTGTTTTCTATGAACACGATCTTACTCACAATGCCGAAGCGATCATTCAATACGAAATCTATCTCCGCTATCATGTCAACACACTTCGGTATGCGGGATTTCCACATGCCTACCAAACGCTGGGTTCATGCATCACCGTGAAATCCAAACGCTACCAAAAGGAAGGTGGCATGAATACGCGAAAGGCTGGAGAAGATTTTTACTTTTTGCACAAAGTCATCCCCAATGGAAAGTTCGGGGAGATTAACGGAACCACCATTCATCCGTCTGCTCGAATTTCAGACCGGGTACCCTTTGGAACAGGGCATGCCATCAATAAATACTTGCATTCTGAAGTGGAAAATATGTTGACCTACAACCCGAAAATTTTCGAAGAGTTACGAGCATTCATTGGCCAAACTGAACTTCTTTACAATCAAAAAGCACCTAGTATCTCTCCTTGCATAAAACAGTTTCTTGATGAAAATGATTTCGCCCATTTCTATTCTGAAATGCTCAGGCAATCCACAGACTTATCCGCTTTCAAAAAACGCTTCTTTGCCTGGATGGATGGATTCAGAGTGTTGAAGTTTGTCCACTTCGCTCGTGAGCATTTTTATGAGAATGTGGAGTTGACGGAGGCTGTGAGATGGCTGGATACTAAATTGGAAATTGGGTTAGATTTTGATTCCGAAAAAATTCTTCTAAAGGGTTTGAGGGAATTTGGTCGCTGAGTCTCTAAATTAGGGTCTATGTGGAATACTGTGGGTAATTTAATTTTCACTCAATTTTTATTGAGCAATAATTCCGTCCTTTAGGGCTGAGATATAGCATCAGAAACATATGAAGGCTTCATCCCAATTTCTGTTTTTGAAAAGGGCTAAAGCCCTGATTTACAACCAAGAATCCCTAATCCCCCGCCCTAAAGGGTGGGGCAATTGATTTAGGATTGGGCTGATTCAGTTGTACAAATTTTCGGGATGCGGTCTATCACGATCTTCGTTTTTCGACAACCTCCATCTGTAATCCACACCAAATCATATAGACCCCTAAATTAATTTCGCTTTTTAATTCAACCACCCAATTTCCTACCTTTGCCGCCAATGAAAAAAGTCGCTTTCTATACGCTCGGTTGCAAGCTCAACTACTCCGAAACGTCTTCGATCTCTCGGTTGTGTGAGGAGAAGGGTTTCGAGAAAGTGGACTTCTCCAATACGCCCGATGTATTCGTAATCAACACTTGTTCGGTCACCGAAAACGCCGATAAGAAGTGCAGGAAGATCGTACGAGAAGCGAAGAAAATATCTCCAAATAGTTTCGTGACCATTATTGGCTGCTATGCTCAGCTCAAGCCAAAAGAAATTAGCGAGATTCCAGATGTAGATGCCGTGCTTGGCGCTGCTGAAAAATTCCAACTCTTTGATCATCTGCAAGATTTCACCAAGGGCGGAGTGTTTGCCTCCGACATCAGGGAAGCAAAGGCGTACAATGCCTCCTACTCCATCGCTGATCGGACACGCACCTTCCTGAAAGTACAAGATGGCTGCAACTATGGCTGTGCCTTTTGTACGATCCCATTAGCTAGAGGGAAGAGTCGAAGCGACACAATTGAAAACATCCTACAACAAGCTACAAAAATTAGCCAAACTGAAGTCAAAGAAATCGTCCTCACTGGCGTTAATATCGGAGATTTTGGCATCCAGGATGGGAAGCGAAAAGCGAAATTTATTGATCTGATCAAAGCCTTGGATGAAGTGGATGGAATTGAGAGATTCAGAATTTCATCCATTGAGCCTAATCTTCTGACAGATGAGATCATTGATTTTGTGGCTCAATCGAAACGATTCGTCCCTCATTTCCATATTCCCCTCCAATCGGGCAGTGACGAGATTCTAAAACAAATGAACCGACGGTATTTGACCGATCGTTACATTTCCAGGGTTGAGAAAATCAAGAAAACCCTGCCGCATGGATGTATTGGTGTGGATGTGATCACGGGATTTCCTGGCGAGACGGAAGAAGAATTTTTGAAAACCTACAACTTTATCAACGCACTGGATGTCTCCTATCTTCATGTCTTCACTTACTCCGAACGACCGAACACTGCCGCTCTGAAAATGGAGGGTATTGTTAATAAAAAAGATCGGAACGACCGTTCAAAGATGCTGCGTGGATTGTCTGAAAAGAAACGGCGCTACTTCTACGAACAGCACTTGGGTGAGACCTACACCGTGCTTTTTGAAGAAGATGTGGAAGACGGGGTGATGCATGGCTTCACTGAAAATTACATCCGTGTAGCGGCCAAGTACGATCCATTGTTGATCAATGAATTGAAGGAAATTAGATTGAATTTAATCAATCAAGAAGGTCATGTTGAAGTGGAGGAAGTGGAAATGATTGAGCATTAAACAATACCTCCCTCAGATTTCGCAGATGATCGCAGATATTAATTCTGCACAAATCAGCACAATCTGTGGGAAAAAAATAAAACTATGAAAATCATCTGCATTGGTCGAAACTATGCCGACCACATAAGCGAGCTTGGCAATGAAAGGCCAACCGATCCAATCCTATTTATGAAACCAGATACGGCCATTCTCAAAAACAATGGGCCGTTTTACTTTCCAGATTTTTCCAACGACATCCATCACGAAGTAGAAGTGTTGGTACGGATCAAGAAACAAGGCAAGTCCATCGAGCAGAAGTTTGCTCCAAATTATTACGATGAAATCGGTTTGGGTATTGATTTTACCGCAAGGGATCTGCAAACTCTCGCCAAAGAAAAAGGTCTGCCTTGGGAACGAGCCAAGGCCTTCAACGGATCTGCACCTATTTCCAAATTCATTCCTAAAGGAGATGCAGACATGACCAACTTGAATTTTAAACTGGAAAAAAATGGTGAAGAAGTCCAAATCGGGAACACCTCACTGATGCTCTGGCCCATTGATGAGCTGATTTCTTATGTGTCAAAGTTTTTTACTTTAAAAATCGGAGATATTATATTTACGGGCACACCCAAAGGCGTTGGACCCGTAAAAATAGGCGAACGACTGACTGGGTATCTGGAAGATCAGCAAATGTTTGACTTTGAAATAAAATGACGAAGCTACCTTCCTATCCGTTTGGTAGAGTGGGAACAAAACAGGAAAATGAAAAAGGAACGAACAGTCAAAGACCTAAAACTCTGGCAACAGCGTTTACATAGGGTCATCTTCGGTATTGATACACGCATAGGCAAAATATTTGATGTCGTCCTACTCTGGGCGATTTTGATTAGCGTTGTGGAGGTAATGCTAGAAAGTGTCAAGGGCATTTCTGATCCCAACCGCCTACTTTTTGACATTGCCGAATGGGTCTTTACGGCTCTGTTTACTATGGAGTACATCGCCCGAGTCTCTTCATCTCCCAACCCAAGAAAGTATATCTTCAGCTTTATGGGAATCGTGGATTTGCTTTCCCTGATCCCAAGCTACATTGGCCTGTTTATTTCCGGGTCAGAGAGTTTGAAAGTGATCAGATCCATTCGTCTGATTCGCGTATTCAGAGTACTGAAACTTACCCATTTCATGGGAGGTGCCAATCAGCTGGGAGGTGCTTTATATAACAGTCGTCATAAAATTGTTGTTTTTCTTGGAGCCGTGGTTTGCGTGACCGTCATAATGGGAACCGTGATGTTTATGGTTGAAGGGCCTGAGCATGGATTTACGAGTATTCCACAAGGCATTTACTGGGCAATTGTTACGATAACAACCGTCGGCTATGGGGACTTAGCACCCACCACCGTTTTTGGGCAAACTATGGCATCTGCCCTTATGGTCGTGGGGTATGCAGTCCTTGCGGTTCCGACGGGAATCGTAACCTCAGAAATCATGCATGCTAAAAAAGCCTCCATCCGGCAATGTGAAAATTGCAAAACACAGTTAACCCTCGATCAGGCCCTTTATTGCCACAATTGTGGGACACACATCGAAGGCGAAGAAAAGGATTTGAAGTAGAAAGGCAGTAGAAAGTAAGTAGTAGAAAGTAAGTAGTAGAAAGTAAGTAGTAGAAAGTAAGTAGTAGAAAGTAAGCAGTAGAAAGTAAGCAGTAGAAAGTAAGCAGTAGAAAGTAAGCAGTAGAAAGTAAGTAGTAGAAAGTAAGTAGTAGAAAGTAAGTAGTAGAAAGTAAGTAGTAGAAAGTAAGTAGTAGAAAGTAAGTAGTAGAAAGTAAGCAGTAGAAAGTAAGTAGTAGAAAGTAAGTA